>WBZU01000678.1_pt1 | contig 28251 bp, 22 predicted proteins | sample 5204311 | NCBI WGS metagenome assembly WBZU01 (sample SAMN12344359, study PRJNA552823) | activated sludge metagenome | biome: Activated sludge suspended growth; feature: Nitrification reactor; material: Wastewater; isolation source: activated sludge from nitrification reactor of wastewater...
CGTTGGACGACGGAGTCACGGCACGGACCGCCGCTGGCGCCGGCAGCCGCGCGACGGCTGCCGCCTCGCCAGGGCCACGTCGGACCGCTTCGGGCGGTGGGGCGGCGCATGCGCCGATGCCCGCGCGGCGGGGGCTGCGCCGCCCCGCCGCCGGGCCGGCGTCGCCGGTCGACGCGATCCAGGAGCACGCCGCGTCGATGCTCCGCGTCGCCCGCCGCCACTCCATGTGCGCCGACGACGCCCACGACGCCTACCAGCGCACGCTGGAGCTCTACCTCAGACACGCCGACCGGGTCGATCCCGCGACCACCGGAGGCTGGCTGCGGACGGTCGTGAAGCGCGAAGCGCTCGCCGTGCGCGCGACTCGTCAGCGCGAGCTTCCCGACGACGGCACGATGCTGGCTGCCGCGCCGGACCTCCGCCTGCCCACCGCCGACGAGCAGGCCGAGCGGTTTGACCGCCTCGCGCACGCCGCCGAGGCGCTCCAGCGGCTCAAGCCCGCTGAGGTGCGGGCGCTCGCGCTGCGGGCCGAGGGGCTCAGCTACGGCGAGATCGCCCGCCAGACGGGCTGGACGTACACGAAGGTCAAGGTGCAGCTAGACCCTTCTAGAGCATCGTACAGCGCAACCGGACGCATCCGTGGCCGCCGAGGCATCAGACACTTCCAGCTGCCCTGTCAGTCGTAGACGTCTTGCGGCCGGCAATTCTGCGGGCATGACGTAGGTTCGGTCATGGCAGACATCCAAAGCCGCATTTCCCGATCGTCCGCACCGGTAGGAGTGTCACGTCGCGGCAGCACTTCGGTCGCTCTCCGCGAGGCCGCGAAGCAGGCTTTCGTGCTTGTGATGCGCGACCTCGATCCGACGAGAGATTGGGTCGATCGCGCCGGCCCGTGCTTAGGCGTGTCGCGGACTCGGAAGTAGCGGTCCGCCGCTCCCGTGGCTCTGGGCCGCTTCGCGGCGCCTTGCGGGCGAGCGGCCTCGTTGAGCGAAGGTTTGGGCCCGCAGTCAGTGTGTCAGGCGATTTCGCGGGCTCCGTCGGAGGGCGCGCATTCCAGCGTTCGGGCTTTGAGGTCGGGCTTGGCTTGCCGGTAGTCCCGGATGATCGCCTGGGCGATGCTGGCTGCGCGGGCGTGTTCGGCGAGGATCAGCACGGAGCCTCCGAAGCCGGCGCCGGTCATGCGGGCGCCGGCGGCTCCGTGGGTGCGCGCGAGGGCGACGAGCAGGTCGAGCTCAGGCGTTGAGACCTCGAAGTCCGAGCGCAGGCTTTCGTGCCCCTGGTAGAGGAGGGCGGCTACGGCGTCGCGGTCGATGCCGGTCGGGTTGCGCAGCGCTGCGATCAGGTCATCGACGCGGCGGTTCTCGGACAGGAAGTGGCGCACGCGCTTGTGCGAGGCTTCCTCGAGGCTGGCTGGGAGCGGCGGCGGCTCGGCGGGGGCGCCCACCGGGTCGGGTCCGAGGGCTGCGCGGGCCGCGAGGCCGTGCTCGAGTTCGGTCCGGCGCGTGGCGTAGGCCGAGCGTTCCAGCGTGCGAGGAGCTCCGCTGTCGATCACGATGAGGGCGAGCTGTGGCGGGAAGGGCACGAGCTCGTGCTCCAGGGACGTGCAGTCGAGGCGGATGAGGCTTCCCGCGCGGCCCAGGATGCTTGCGCTCTGGTCGAGCGGGCCCGTTGGCACGCCGACGGCGCGCCGTTCGGCCCGCTGGCAGGCGCGGACGAGCTCGAGGTCGGTGAGCGGGAAGCCGGCGACGGCGCAGAGCGAGAGGGCGACTGACACGGCCAGGGCGGCGGATGAGGACAGGCCGGCTCCGATCGGGAGGTCCGAGACGACTCGGCCGGTGAGGCCGACGCTGGGCCGTCCGAGGTCGGCCAGCTCGGCGGCCACGGCGGCCACGTAGCGGCCCCAGCCTCCGGGGGCGTCGGACCCGTCGGGCTGGAGCTCGATGGCCGGGGCGCCGCGCGCTGAGGACGCCAGCGCGATGGTGCGCGAAGGTCCGGTCACTTCGGTCGTGACGCCGCGGTCGATCGCGCACGGAAGCGCGAGCCCGCCGCAGTAGTCGGTGTGCTCCCCGATCAGGTTGACTCGCCCGGGCGCGTGAAAGCGCCGGATCATCCCGCGCCGGCCCGCAGGAGCGCTGGGGCATCCAGCCCGGTGATGGAGAGATCGCGATGGTCGATCCTCACTTCGATGCCGCCGCGGCGGAACACCTCGACGCTGTCGGGCAGCGCCCGGCGCCCGGTGAGGGCGGCAAGCAGCCCGGTCCAGGCGTCGGCTGAGGAGAACCCGGCGTAGGCAATCCCGTTGCGGCGGACGGCCGCTGCGGCTCCGTCCAGGTAGGTGCCGCCGCCGTAAGTGGCGAGCACCTCGCCGGCGGCGGGCTCGAGGACGTCGGTCCAGGGCCCGGCGTCGGCGCCGGCGAACTCCCGCACCGTGACGGCTTCAGGCTGGCTGAGGTGCTCGGTCACGGAGGCTCCGAGCTCGCCGGCCAGGCCGTCGGGCACGGCGGCGCCGACCCAGCAGTTGTCGATGTCCTTGACGAGGCTGCGCGGTCCGAGCACGACGGTGGCGCCTGAGTCGCGGGCGCGAAGCAGCGACCGCAGCCGCTCTGGCGTGCTGAGATGCAGCCCGGGCGCCAGCACCCAGGAGTATCTGGCGAGGTCGTCGCAGGGGGCCACGACGTCGACCTCGAGGCCGACGCGGCGGGCGCCTGAGTACGCGGCGAGCACCAGGTCGCGGTGGCGCAGCCCGCGGCGGTGGGGGTCGGCCTCGAGCGCGGCGGCGTCGTCGAAGTCGTGCAGGAGCGCGACCGAGGGCGGGGGGCGCGAGAGCAGATCAGGTGCGGCGCCGGCGAGCTCTCGGGCGAGGCGCCTGGCTTCCTCCAGCGCGCGGGTCGGCGTCCCGTCGTGGGCATGCAGGCCGGCGTGGTACTGCTCCTGTCCGGACCGGCATGCCTGCCAGGGGAAGAACAGCAGCGCCTGGGCTCCGTGCAGGGCGGCCTGCCAGGCCCAGATGCGGACCTGGCCCGGGGGGACGGGGTGGTTGATGTCGGTCCAGTTGATGGGCCCTGACGGCTGCTCCATCACCCATGAACGGCCGCCCGGCCCGGCCCGGCCGAGATTGAGATCGTGGACGAGGGCGGTTTCGAGGGGGCCGCTCAGCGCGGTCGGGTAGCAGTCGTGGGATGCGACGGAGGTGAGGCGGGCGATGGCGGCGCCGTCGACGTCGATGTCGGAGAGGTACTGATTCGACGTGATGTCACGGCCGGGCGAGGCGGCCGAGATGGTGGCGTGCTGTTGCGCGATGAAGGCGACCATCTGATCTGAGGAGAAGCGGCGATGGGCAAGGAGCAGGCTGGGGGACTGCCGGGTCAGAGCGGGCCGGGGAAGCTCGACGGCCTCGAGGGCGGGATAGTCGCCGGACCAGAACCGCGTCCCCCAGGCCCGGTTGAGTTCCTCGGCGCTGCCGTAGCGGTCGCCCAGCCAGCTGACGAAGGCGGCCTGGCACCGTGGGCACCAGCACCGGGCCGAGTCGTGGTTTCCGGGCTCGTTGTCCAGCTGCCACGCGGTGACGGCGTCGTGGCGGCCGTATCTGCCGGCATACTCAGCGGTGATGCGCTGGGCCTCGTCGCGGTAGGCGGGCGAGACCGGGCAGCCATGGCGCCGGGATCCGCACGGGCGCGCGTGGAGGTCGGGGCCGACCGACAGGATCTCCGGCCGCTCGCGGGCGAGCCACACGGGCGGGGCCGCCGTGGGCGTGCACAGGATGACGTCGAGGCCGGCCGCCTGGGCGAGGCCGACCGCTTCGTCGAGCCAGCCGAAGTCGAACTGGCCGCGGCGGGGCTCGCACGCCGACCAGCTGAACTCGCCCATCCGCACCAGCTCCAGCCCGGTGGCGGCCATCGCCTGCAGGTCGCCCCGCCACTGACCACGCGGGGTCCGCTCCGGATAGTAGGCGGCGCCGAGCCTCATCGCCGTGCCTGCTCCCGGCGGCGGGCCGCCCCGGGCGCCTCGATGACGAGGCCCTCCCGGCGGGCTTCGGCTGCGAAGGCGGCGGCCTCCGCGCTGCGCCTGGCGTCGTCCCATCCGAGGTGATCGCCGAGGGTGCCGGCGACGCGGCGGGCCACCTCAGGGCGGTCCTCCAGCCCGCGGGCGTTCAGCAGGCCGAGGCGCGTGCGCCGAAGCAGGACGTCTGCGACGGTTCGGGCCTGCTCGTGCCGGACGGCGTAGGCGACCTCAGCCATGACGTCAGCATGGCCGTCGAGCACCGGCCGGGCAAGCTCTGGCTCGGACGCCCCGAGGCTCATGACCTCGCGGGCCTCGACGCCGTAGCGATTCGCCAGGTGCCTCCGGGCCGAGGTCCCGAACTCCGGGATGGCGGGCAGATCCTCGGGGGCGATGCGCTGGCCGAGCATCAGCCGATGGGTCACGCAGGCGGCGCCGAGGCGCTCCCGGCGGGCGATGCGGTCCACGACAAGCTCGGCCATCCGCCGCCAGGTGGTCAGCTTGCCGCCCGTGATCGTGATGAACCCGCGGCCGTCGTCTGCCATCACCGCGCGGCGCGACAGGTCGGTCGTCTGGGCGCCGTCAGCGCCGGCGACGAGGGGGCGGGCTCCCGCGAACGCGCCGGTCACATCCGCGCGCTGCAGCGACAGCCCGAAGAACTCGTTGACCGCGGCGAGCAGGTAGTCGGCGTCGCCGGCGTCGGCCCGGACGGGGTCGGTCGCCGCGCCCTGATCCACGTCGGTGGTGCCGATGAGTGTGGATCCAAGCCAGGGAAGCACGAAGATGGTCCGCCGGCCCGGCGCCGGAACGATCGCTCCCGCCCGTACCGGGAGGTCGCGGCTGGCCACGACGATGTGGGTGCCGCGGCTGGGCCGGATGGCCGGCGCCGGGCCAGGCGAGGCGCGGCGGGACTGAAGCTGTCCGGCCCAGATGCCGGTCGCGTTGACGAGGTAGCGGGTGCGGATGGTGAACTCCGCGCCGGCCTCGTGGTCATAGACGCACGCAGCGGCGACTCGGCCGTGCCGGTCCTCCGCCGATCGCAGCTCGACGCGGTTGGCGCACACCGCGCCGAGGCGGTCGGCGCCTTGGAGGATCGACAGGACCAGGCGCGCGTCGTCGGTCTGGCCGTCGTAGAGCAGGTGTCCCGAGCGCGGCGTGCGCGACGCCAACGCCGGAAGCAGCTCCTCGACCTCCGAGCCGGCCAGGACCCGGTGTCGCGAGAGGGAGGGGTGGTCGTCGGCCGGGCGCCCGCGCCGAAACGGGGCCGCCTCGGCGGCCATGGCGTCATAGACGGTCAAACCAAGGCCGGTGCGGGGGTCGCGGAAGCCCCGCAAGGCCGGCACGACGATCGGAAGCGCGTGCACGATGTGCGGCGCGATCGCCGCGTTGATGCGCCGCTCCACCAGCGCCTCGCGCACGAGCGCCAAGTCGAGGCTCTGGAGATAGCGCAGCCCGCCGTGGATGAGCTTGCTCGACCGGGATGACGTCCCCCAGGAGTAGTCGTGCCGTTCGACCAGGCCGGTGCGCAGGCCGCGGCTGGCCGCGTCCAGCGCAACTCCGGCGCCGGTGATGCCGCCGCCGACCACCAGGACGTCGAACTCGCGGGCGCCGAGCGCGGCGACGGCGTCCGCGCGCGTCAGCATGCCCGGCCCGGCGGCCCGAGACGCATCTGCGACCCCTTTCGTCGATGTCTTGCGAAACTTGACATTTGCTTTCGATCAACTATAGGTTCTCCGGCAGCAGGGCCCCGTGTCAAGCGTCAAAGGGAAGGGGAGGCATGGAGTCGCCGTCCAAGCACCCAAGCGGTTTCGAAACCGCAAGCCCGCCTCCGGAGGTGCGCCGCGAGCGGATCGCCGCCGCAGTCGAGTCGAGCGAGTTCGTCCGGGTGGCGGACCTCAGCGCCCAGTTCGGGCTGTCGGAGGTCACGATCCGGTCGGACCTCGACCAGCTCTCACGGTCGGGCCTCGTGCGGCGCGTGCACGGCGGAGCGGTGGCATCAGGCCCCCGTCCCGAGCGGGCGTTCGAGGAGACTGCCGCCACGAACGCCGCCGAGAAGGACCGGATCGCCCAGGAGGCTGCCAGCCTGGTCCAGGACGGCGAGACCGTCATCATCGACGTCGGCACGACCACGACCGCGGTCGCGAGGGCGCTGGTGGCCAGGCAGGACCTGCGTGACGTCGTGGTGTTCACCAACGCGCTGAACATCGCCCTCCTGCTCGAGGCCGCGATCCCCCGCTTCACCGTCGTGGTGACCGGCGGAACGCTGCGGCCCATGCAGCACTCCCTGGTCGATCCGCTGGGAGGCTTCCTGCTCGAGCGCATCCACGCGAGCCTCGTGGTCCTCGGATGCAACGGGGTCGACGCCTCGGCGGGCGTGACCAACGTCAACCTGCCGGAGGCCGACATCAAGCGCCGGATGCTTCGCGCCGCCGCGCGGTCGGTCGTCGTCGCCGACGGGACCAAGATCGGCGAGGTTGCGCTCGCCCAGCTCTGCCAGGTCGGCGACGTCGACCTGTTCATCACCGGCGCGTCAGCCGATTCCGCGCGGCTCGCTGAGCTTCGCGAGCACGGCGCCGCCGTCACTGTGGCCGGCGGCGAGACGCCGCCCGCGGAAGCCGCAACATCCAACGAGGGAGAAGGCTCATGACCGCCAAGTCCGGCCGAGCGGCGCTGATGGCCGCGGGGGCGAGCGTCTGCATGGCGATCGCCGCATGCGGCGGCGCCTCGGACACCACCACCGCGACGGGGACGAAGGCCAGCGGCGTGCCCAGCCGCACCTTTCCGAGCCTCAAGCTGGCCTGGGGCGTCCCCGACTTCCTTGACCCGGGCCTCTCATACGACGCCCGCGGCTGGGACATCATGGAGCACGTCTACCTCGGGCTGCTCACCTACAAGAGGGTCAGCGGGCCCGCGAGCACTGAGCTGATCCCCGGCCTGGCCGAGAAGCTCCCGGAGGTCTCCAGCGACGGCCTAACGTACACGTTCAAGCTGCGGCCCGGCCTGAAGTACTCCGACGGCACGGCGGTCAAGGCCTCCGACTTCAAGTCCACCATCGAGCGGCTGTTCCGGATCAACTCCAACGGGCAGAGCTTCTACTCGGTCATCCAGGGTGCTGACCGGTTCGCCAAGACCAAGCAGGGCGGGATCACCGGCATCGCCGCCGACGATGCGACGCGCACGATCGTGATCAGGCTAACGGCCCCCCGCGGCGACTTCCAGAACATCGTCGCGATGATGTTCGCGTCGATCGTGCCGTCCCGGACGCCCGCGAAGGACCAGTCGACCACGCCGATCCCGGCCACGGGCCCCTACGAGCTCACGTCCTACCAGCCCAACCGGAGCTTTGCCTTGAAGCGGAACCCCAACTACGTGCCGATTCCGGGCGTGTCGGCCGGCAATCCCGACCGCGTGCAGGGCCAGATCATCGCCGACGACACCGAGGCGCTGCAGAAGGTCGTCAACGGGGAGGCGGACTACAACCAGCACACCGTCCCGCCGGATCGCATCGCCGCGGTCAAGCAGGACGATCCGGACCAGCTCAAGCTTTACACGCCGGCGGGCACCCGGTACTTCTTCCTCAACCACGCCGTCGCGCCATTCGACAAGCTCGAGGCCCGCCAGGCGGTTAACTACGGCATCGACCGCGACGCCATCGTCGGGCTGTACGGGGGTCTGGCGATCCCGACCCAGAACTACCTTCCGCCGTCGTATCCCTCCTACAAGAAGATCGACGCGTACACCTATGACATGGCCAAGGCCAAGGCCCTGGTCCGGAAGGCCGGGGCCGTTGGAACGGCGGTGACCGTCTGGGGCCTGTCCGACGACGACATCTCGCGCAAGGTGACCGCCTACTTCGCCAGCCAGCTCAACGCGATGGGCTTCAAGGCCAAGCAGAAGCTGCTCGAGAGCAGCGCCTATTACACAGCGATCTTCACCCAGAAGACCAAGGCCCAGATCGGCTGGAACGAATGGGTCCAGGACTACCCCCACCCGGCCGACTGGTTCGACAAGGTGCTCAACGGCGAGGCCATCACCCCGGAGAACAACTACAACACCGGCAACGTCAACGTGCCCGAGCTCAACCAGAAGATCAACCAGCTGGACCGGCTCCCGGCCGACGCCGAGACCAACCCGCAGTGGGCAGCGCTCGACCGGGCCTACATCGTGGACAACGCGGCGATGGCCGCCTATGTCAATCAGGTCGGCACCGCGTTCTTCTCCAAGCGCATGGACCTGAAGTCCTGCTACGTCCAGCAGGTCCTGTACCAATGGGATTGGACGCAGAGCTGCGTCAGGTGACGCCGCACGGCGCGGCGCCCGGCGCCCGACCGGCGAGCACCGGGCCGTGGCGCCTGGCGTGGAGGCGGCTCGCCCGCAACCGCGTCGCCATGGCCGCCGGGGCGGTGTTCGCGGCGATCCTCGCCTGCAGCGTCGCCGCGCCGCTTTACGCGCACGCGGTGGCCAGGACCGGGCCCAACACCAACCACCTGTCCGAGCTGGTCGAATCAGGAGGCAAGAAGGTCCGCGTCGTCTCGGAAGGCGGCACGAAGATCGTCGACGGGCAGCCGGTGCTCACTCCGGGCGGCGTCCCGATCGGGCCGCAGTGGCTGGCGGCGGGGGGCCGCTACGTGCTGGGCGCCGACGCCAACGGCCGCGACATGGCCGTCCGCCTCCTGTACGGCACGGCCACCTCGCTGCTCATCGGCCTGGGCTCGGCCGTGATCTGCACCGTCATCGCCACGCTCCTCGCGCTCATGGCCGCCTACTACGGCGGGAGCATCGACTGGCTCGTGTCGCGGACGCTCGATGTCGTCTGGGCGTTTCCGGTGATCCTGCTCGCGGTGGGGATCGCCACGGCCCTCTCGCTGACCGGATTCCACCGGTTCGGCATCGACATCGAAGCCGGCAGCCTGATCATCCCCGTGGGGATCATCTCCCTGTCCTTCGTGCCCTACATCGCCCGGCCGCTGCGCGGCCAGGCCCTGTCCCTGCGCGAGCGCGACTTCGTCGCCGCCGCCATCGCCCAAGGAGCGCCCACCCGGCGGATCATGCTGCGCGAGCTGCTCCCCAACATCATCTCGACCGTGCTCGTGCTCTTCACGCTCGCGGTGGCCAACATGATCATCTTCGAGGCGTCGCTGTCCTTTCTCGGCGCGGGCGTGCAGCCGCCCGATCCGTCCCTGGGCACGCTGGTGGCAGACGGAGCCAAGAGCATCGTGACCGCGCCCTGGCTCGCCGCGGCCCCGGGCATCGTCCTGACGCTCTCGGTGCTCTCCTTGAACCTGTTCGGAGACGGGCTGCGCGAAGCGCTCGACTCCAAGGCCGCCATCCGCATGGGCCGATGAGGCGCACGGCCTTCGTCGTCCGCCGCCTGGCCGGCATGGTGCTCGTCTGCTTCATCGTGTCGCTGGCGACCTTCACGATCTTCGTCGCCCTGCCCGGGGGCGACCCCGCCGCGCGCCTTGCCGGCAAGCGCGCCAACGCCCAGTCGATCGCCAACATCCGCAAGCAGTGGGGGTTCGACAGGCCCTTCCTCGTCCAGTACGGATCGATGATGAAGCGGGCATTCATCACCGGCGATCTCGTCTCCTACTCGAATCGCTCCAACGTCTTGGAGCAGATCCGGGCCGGACTTCCCGCCACGCTCTCCCTGGCCATCGGCGGCGGCCTGATCTGGCTGACGTTCGGGGTCCTGTTCGGATACTGGGCGGCGGTGAAGGCCAACCGGGCGCCTGACCGCGTGCTCGCCGTCATCGCGCTCATCGGCATCTCCGTGCCGGTGTTCTGGCTCGGTGTCGAGCTGCGCTACTACCTGGCCGAGAAGAACGGGCTGTTCCCCGACGGCGGCTACGTCGCGCTCACCGACGACCCGCTGGAGTGGTTTCACCACCTGATCCTCCCGTGGCTGACCCTCGCCCTGCTCTACATCGGCTTCTACAGTCGCGTGCTGCGCTCGAGCATGCTCGACGTGATGGACGAGGACTACGTGCGGACCGCGCGGGCGAAGGGCCTGCGCCCGCGGACGGTCATGATCCGCCACGTCCTGCGCAATGCCCTGATTCCGCTGGTGACGCTGTTCGGGCTGGACTTCGCCGCGGTGATTGGCGGCGGGGCGATCCTCGTCGAGACCGTCTACGGCCTCAACGGCGTCGGCCAGTACGCGGCGCAGTCCGTGACCAACCTCGATCTGCCGCCCATCATCGGCGTCACGCTCTACGGCGCGGTCTTCATCGTCGTGTTCAGCGCCCTGGTCGACATCGCTTACGGGCGGCTGGACCCCCGCATCGGCCGGTCGGCGTGAGCGGCCGCCCCGTCCTGGAGGCCAGCGACCTCCGCGTCCAGTTCGACACCCAGGACGGATGCGTCGAGGCGGTTGCGGGGGTGAGCTTCTCGCTCGAGGCCGGCCAGGTCCTCGGGATCGTTGGCGAATCCGGCTCGGGCAAGAGCGTTGCGTGCCTGGCCATGCTCGGGCTCGCCGGCTCCAGCGCGACCGTGCGCGGCGCGGCGCGGTTCCGCGGACGCAACCTGGTCGGCCTGCCCGAGCGCGAGCTGTGCACGATCCGCGGCTGCGACATCGCGATGGTCTTCCAGGACCCGATGACCTCCCTGAACCCGGTCTACACCGTGGGCCACCAGATCGCCGAGCAGCTGCGCGCGCACCTGGACCTCGACCGCCGCCAGGCCCGCGCTCGCGCCATCGCCATGCTCGACCGGGTCGGGATTCCTGACGGCCGCCGACGGTTCGACAGCTTCCCGCACGAGTTCTCCGGGGGCATGCGCCAGCGAGCGATGATCGCGATGGCCCTCTGCTGCGAGCCGGCAGTCCTCATCGCCGACGAGCCCACGACGGCCCTGGACGTGACGATTCAAGCCCAGATCATCGACCTCATCGCTGCGCTCAAGGACGACCTCGGCGCCGCGGTGATCATGATCTCCCACGACTTGGGCGTCGTCGCCGACATCGCCGACGAGGTCGCCGTCATGTACTCCGGCCGGATCGTGGAGCAGGCAGCCAAGCGCGAGATCTTCGATGGGCCCCAGCACCCCTACACCTGGGGCCTGCTCGCGAGCATCCCGCGGCTCGACCGGCCGCGGCCGCGGCGGCTGACTCCGATCCCCGGACTGCCTCCCGCGCCGGTCGCCGACGCTACGGGCTGCCGCTTTGCGCCCCGCTGCGCGCACGCGTTCGACCGCTGCGAGGCCGAGCCGGCGCTCGAGCGGCGCGGCGGGCACCGCGACCGCTGCTGGCTGCCCGACGCGGTCAAGCAGGCCAGCGGGCACGCTGCGGGCGGGGCGCCCGCATGAGCGGGCCGCTGCTGCAGATCACGGATCTCCGGAAGGAGTTCGCGATCCCCGCAGCCCGCGGAGGCCAGGCCGAGACGCTGCGGGCCGTCGACGGAGTCTCGCTCGATGTCGATCGGGCTGAGACGCTCGGGCTCGTCGGGGAGTCCGGATGCGGGAAGTCCACGCTCGGCCGCTGCGCGGTCAGGCTCGCCAAGCCTACCGCGGGGTCGGTGGTCTTCGACGGCCAGGACATCACCGCCCGCAGCCTTCGCTCGCTGCGGCCCCTGCGCACCCAGCTGCAGATCGTCTTCCAGGACCCGCTGGCCAGCCTTAACCCGCGCCGGCGCATCGGGCAGATCCTCACCGACTGCCTGCAGATCCACCGCGTCCGCGGTGATCACACCGCGGCCGTGGCTGACACGCTGGACCGCGTGGGACTGTCGCCGGACCTCGTCAACCGGTTCCCGCACGAGTTCTCAGGCGGCCAGCGCCAGCGGGTCGGGATCGCCCGGGCGCTCATCCACCGCCCCAAGCTCATCGTTGCCGATGAGCCAGTCTCGGCCCTGGACGTCTCCATCCAGGGCCAGATCATCAACCTCCTCCAGGACCTGCAAGACGACCTGGGCATCGCCTACCTGTTCGTGGCCCACGACCTCGGAGTCATCCGCCAGGTCTCCGCCCGCGTCGCCGTTATGTATCTCGGCCAGGTGGTGGAGCTCGCGCCCGCAGAGGAGCTCTACCGGGCGCCGGCCCATCCCTACACCGAGGCGCTCCTGTCCGCCGTTCCGGTGCCCGACCCCGACGGCGCCGCGCGCCGCGACCGCATCGTGCTCAAGGGCGACGTGCCCAACCCCGCACACCCCCCCTCGGGCTGCAGGTTCCACACCCGCTGCCGCTACGCCACCGACATCTGCGCCGCGGTCGTCCCCGAACTGGCCCAGCGCGCGCCCGGGCACACCGCCGCCTGCCATCACCCCCTCAGCCCAGTCGAGCCGGCGGGCCGTCGAGCCGGGCGCAGCCAGTGACCATCCTGCCTCGGCATGAGCTTCGCCACGCCGACGGGCGCCGGCTGCTCGTCTACGGCCGCCTGAACGGTTCGCTGGACGGCGGGGCTCCCCGCCCGCGCCGGCCGGACCGCCTCCACCAGCGGTGGGACCCGATCCTGCGCTCGATGACCGCGGTGTCGCCCGCCCGCAACGCGCGCCCCCACGACGACCGCGAATCCAGCGCGCCGGCGGACTTCGGCTCCGAAGTTCCCTTTCCCTTCGACGCAGCCGTGTTCGAGAACCGCTGGCCTGCCTTGGTCAGCGCGCCGCCCGCCCCGCCCCCCGACCCCGGGGCGAGACCGTCGGTCGGCCGCTGCGAGGTCGTGCTCTACACCGACGCCAGGCACGGATCGCTGCGCACGCTCACCCCCCAGGAGCTCGCGCGAGTCGTCGCCATCTGGCGGGACCGCTCAGCCGAGCTGTGGAGCGACGAGCGCCACGCCTTCGTGATGGTGTTCGAGAACCGCGGCCCGGAGGTCGGCGCCACGATGGCCCAGCCGCACGGCCAGATCTACGCCTTCGACCACCTCCCGCCCAGCATCGAGCGAAAGGCCGACAGCCACCGGGCCCACCGCGAGGCCCGCGGAGGGTGCCTTTCCTGCGCTGTCGCCGATCGCGACGCCGCCAGCGACCGCGAGATCATCTCCAGCGCCCACTTCAGCATCTCGGTCCCTTTCGCGGCCCGCTGGCCCTACGAGGTCCACCTGCGTGCACGCCGTCACGGGCTGCGGCGCCTCACCGACCTGACCGACGCCGAAGCCACGGCGCTCTCCCGCGGACTTCGGGAGATCGTCTGCGCCTACGACAGCCTGTTCGGGTTCGATCTCCCGTACATGATGGTCGCCCAGGAAGCGCCCGCCGGATGCGACGACTGGCACCTCGCCTTCGAGTTCCTCCCCCCGCACCGAAGCGCCACGAAGCTGAAGATCCCGGCCGCGGTGGAAACCGCCACCGGGCTGTTCATCAACGACGTGCTCCCCGAGGAGAGCGCCCAGGCGCTGCGCGCCGCCGCGGCCCGGCAGCACGCACCGTTCCCGTACCAGCCGGTTCCCCGCGTCCGCATCGCCCGCGCCGCGAACGCGCCCGGCGCTTGACCGGCGCACGTGGCCTTGGGGCACAACCGGGCGGTCGCATCCCATTTCGCCTGAGGCCCCGCGGTCGCTGCGTCTGAACGTGGGCCCGCGGCCGCCACGCTCGCATCTCGACCGCGCTCAGGCGCGATCAGACGCGAACGCTGCAGCCTCGGAACCGAACTCGGCAAGCTCGGTTCCGTTTCGGGCCGGTGCCCGTGGGTGTCCGAACGAAGCGCCTCGCGCCGACGCCGGCTCAGCTGGGCAAGCGGGACACGGAATCCCCCATCTGCAAGCGCTGCCGTGTCGGCTGGGCGATGATCTCCTTGACGTCCACCGTCTCCGGCTGCCCGATTGCGTACACGCCACGGCGTCGCCGATCGACTCGGGCGAGATGCCGACGGCGCGGTACTGGCGCATTGCTTCCGAGGCCTTGCAGTTCGTGATCGTGCCGGCCAACTCAGATCCGACGAGCGATGTCGCGTGGTCGCGCCGGTTCCGGCACTTCACCCACCCCCAGACGCGCCGGCCGTCGCCTTCAACGGCGCCGGGGCTCTCAGCTGACGAGGCGGTGCACCACGCGGGCTACCTGTGGCATCGCGGCGGCGGCATCGGCGGAGGTGACGGTGCGGCAGGTGGGCTGACGGAGGCTCCAAACCTCGACAGCCGGCACACGGCCTTCGCCGAGATCGTCTTCCATCACACGCCACGCTGGAGCCGCGAATAACACCGCCCGGGCGGCCGTCAGCTCGTTGTCATCCCAGAGCACCAGGCGAGGGACGTATCCCGCGTCGTTCAGTAGGACGACGTCGACGTGCACGCCGAGCGCGTCGTCGGGGGGCAATTCGAGATCGCGCTCCAGCGCGGTGGCGAACGCGGGCCGTCGGTCTTCGCTCGTGAGATGAGCGTAGGTGTCGTAGCAGCGGACGATGGCCGCTGCCCAGCCACGCGCCGGCGGGCGTCCCTTGGCCCCCCAGTAGTTGCTGCCTCGAAACGACTGGACAAGACGGTCTCGCGCGGCTTGGGGGCTCTCTCGGTGATGACGGGTGATGGCCGAGCGGGCGATGCTGGTCGGAGTCACGATCGGCCGATCGCCTCTGTCTACGGCGTAGGAGCGGAGGGTCGTGTTCGGCTCGCGAACGCCGATGCGGTACATGCTGAAGGTCACGCGGGTCACCGCAGGCTGCTTGGGACTGCGTGTGAGAACAGGACCGCGCTGGCCTCGCTGGCCCAGCGGCGATGCAAGTCGATCGTCTGGGTCAGCGTGAGTGCCGGCGCGCCGTTGAGGAGCTCGGGATATTCGACTTCCATGGTGACGTCGTCCATCTCGGAGAGGTCCTCGATGAGCGAAATGAAGTGCGTGAGGTTGTCGCGTGCCTTGTCGTCGCTCAGGGCGGCGTAGTCGTCGAAAACGTCGTGGTCGTAGTCGACGTCCTGGATGCCGTGGTGCTCGCAGGAGATGCGCCGCATCAGGCACGGGGCGCAGATCCCGCAGTGGCGGCGGGTGCGCCCGATTTGCCAGCAGGAGACAGTCTGCGCCATCTCGTCGCCGTGGCCCAGCGCGACCGCTCGACCGACGACCTCGGGCTTGGTGAGGTGCACGAGACCGTTGACGACTCGGATCGGGTGGTCGAGGACCGCAGAGGCCAGGGCCGCCATGCGCTCCACGATCGGCGGCGACGCGGTGTGGGTCGACAACGAGCCGACGCGCGCGGCGGTGAGCGGGACATGGACGGCCATGATGCCGTTCTCGTTGAGTGCGACCTCGTCGCTCCCGGCCAGCCCGGCGACCAGCGCGGCTGCGCCGACGAAGAGCAGCGTCCGGCTGCGCTGGGATGACTCGGCGCCCGGGAAGTCGCCTCCAGGCGTTTTCAGCGCCCTGAGCTTGAGCCGCGCGGTTGAGGGCTCGACGCGCTGGAGGACTGCCTCGACGGCGTTCTGCGCATGGTTGACGGCACTGCTGGCGTTGTGTGACAACAGCAACGGCTTGCGACCGGCATCGAGCAGGTCTAGCGTGCCGGCGAAGGAGTCCTGGCCGCCGGAGACCAGCGCCACGCAGTCGTGATCGCCGAAGGCGGTGCGGCCCATGCGGGGCGCCGGGGCCGGTAGCTCCTCGAGGACGAAGTGCAGGCGCAGCTCATCGTCGGTGAGGTCGGTCCAGATGCCCTCGATCGCCGCGCGATGCTGCTCCCAGAACGCGGGGTCGCGCACAGGAATCCACGCGTGAATGGAGCGGCCCCAGTCGACGTCGCCTTGGCCGCGCTCGCACGCCACGTCGACAGCGAAGAGATGGCCGAGAACCTCTATCCAATCCTGCTGGCGGCCGTCGAGCTGGCCGGGCAATCCGGCGGCGAGATCGTCAATGCCCAAGGTGAAGTTGCGCTGGCCAAAGTCGGTGTCGCGGCTGCGGACATGCAGGACCGCATGGTGCCCCGGGGTTGCGCAGTCGTTGACGACGACCGCGTAACGCTTCATCGCCGAGGCCCCGGCAGCCGGCGCCCGCGGGCGAACGCGTCCGAGATCAGCGGCTCCCAGGCCTGACGGATGGCGTCGCCGTCGGCGGCCGCAGGCTGGGCGCCGCGTCCGATGCGCTCGGCGGCTGCGGCCAGCGACCGCGTCAGACGTCGTGTGGCGCCTACGCCAAGGCCGCCCTCGCCTTCGGTCAGGCGGCCGGCTTCTCGTGCCGTGACGTGGCGCGCGTACTGACCCAGCAGTTCTCCGACGTATCCAGCGATCAGCTCGGCGGGGGTGCCACGGGCGGACGCGAAGCGCTCGGCCGCCTGCTCGGGCTCCGCCTGCGACAGCGGCGTGTCGCCCGCGGCGCTCGTACGCGGGCACCGGTCGGCGATCGGGCCAGGCGATCGCGGTGCTGCGCTCCATCCGCGCGATGAACTCGTCGGCGGTGACGAGCATCACCGGCGCGGGAACCTGGAGGGTTTCCGCGCTGCCAAGCGGCGCGATGAGCAGGCCCTCGGCATCGCCGCCCATGTCGACGGCCTCGGCGAGGCGACCGACGTCGTCTTGAGTCACGGCGCGGTCGGCGATGCGGACGCGGACGCGGCGCGGACGCCACAGAGGCCGCGCCTCAAGCACCAGCTCGTCGTAGGCGACGGGCCGGTGGGCCTCGACTACGTTGGTTCCGGTCTCGGTCAGAAGGACCTGAGCGAGCTTGCGTCGATCTTCGCGTTCGAGGGCGGCGAGGTCCGCGGCGGTGAAGCGACGTTGGGGTTGCGTCGCGCGTCGCGCAGGCGGGGTGGTCGGCATCAAGCGGCCTCCTCCCTCGTCGGGGAGCCATCGTTGTTCACCGAGAGCTCTGACAGCGCATCCTCGCTGAGATCGGCGGCGGTTGGCGAGACGGCGTAGAGGTGCAGGGCGCGGGAAGGTGCGGTCATGCGCTCATCATGCACGCGCCTGAAGTGAACTCAAGCTTGGTGTTGAAGGGCGCGACTGCGAGCCGCCGACCGCCGCTCATCTCGGGCCAGTTCCGCTCCGTTTGACGAGCGCCAGCGGATCAGATTTCCGTCTCCGGCCTGCGTTAGCCACATGCTTCGTCGACTGCTTTCGCAAGGTCCTCAAGGTCGGCAGCCCACCTGTCGGCCTGCTTTTGATTCGCGCCCTTTTCGAGATCGGAGAGGATCGGCTTGGCCGCATGCTGGAGAGCGGCGACTTCGCGCCTGCAGTCAGGGTCAGCATCGCTCGGCTGGGCAACGCGCAGCAGGTCCCGGATAGAGCTCCTTGCGTCCTTCCAGCGCTTGCGCCGGATTTCCCCGGCTGCTCTTCTGGCCAGCGATGCCGGATCACTCAGCATTCTCTGAGTATAAGCCTAGGTCGCGATGCAGTCCAGGCACGGCCTCTCTAGCCGACCGGCTCGCCGGTGATGTGCTCCAGCGAGTCCGCCAGCATGCCGAGCGGGTCCAGACTGTGAATGGCATCTCTCGCCTGGCTGGAGGCGTCAAACCACGAGCGCGCTTCGACCGTGGCAGCCGCCTCCCGGAGCTCCTCGGCGAGCGCCGGCAGCTCCTTGCGAAGGTAGCTCCGTGTCAGCGCAACCGCGTGCTCGGCGCCCGCCGGCGGCAGGCTGTGCACCACGTCCTCGAGGAACACCCTGCCGCCGCCCATGTGGGTGCCGTCGTGACGGTAGCGATGCTCACGCCATCCGGTCCGCCCGAGCAAGAACGTGATGGTCCCGCCAGGCTGGGCGGTCGTGAGAAGTGGGTCGAGCTGAGGGGGTGCTTTGGTGGTGCTCTGAGTGCTTGTCATGGCACGGTTATGCCAGGTGGCGGCTCCACCCTGCCACTTTTCCGCGCCGCTTTCGGGGCGCCGGATGAGCAGCACGTCGAGAACCCGGACTCGCGGGCGCATCCAATGGGGCGCGCCCGATGTTCGGCAGGCTTTGCTGCTCCCCCGGCCCCCCGGCCCCCGGTTCACGGCCATGCCTCACCGCAGCCGGCAGGGCACCCGCGCTCACTTCCTCAAGGCGGCGGCGCGCGAACGGTCTGTCAGCCTCCGGGGAAGCGAGCCGACTGACAGGCGACAGCGCACGCCGATACCGTCAGCCCTGTGGAGCCCCTGGACCGTCTCACCCCTGAAGGACGGGCGCGTGTGCGCATCGACGCGATGCTGGAGGCTGCCGGGTGGGAGCTGCAGGACTACTCGGGGCCCGTCGACTTCCAGTCCTCGCCGGGGGTTGCCGTGCGCGAGTTCATGACGGCGACGGGACCGGTCGACTACCTGCTTGTCGCGGATGGGAAGGTGGCGGGGTCCATCGAGGCCAAGCGCGAGGGCGAGACGCTCGCGTCGGTGGAGAGCCAGACCGGCCGCTACAACGAGGGCTTCCGGGCGCTGGCCGCCGGCAGGCCGCTGCCGCGCTATGCGGACGAGCTGCTGTTCCAGTACGTCTCGACGGGCTCCGAGACCAACTTCCAGAGCCGCCGGGACCCCATCGTCCGCCCGCGCGAGGTCTTTCACTTCCACCGCCCCGAGACCCTGGCGGCGTGGGCGCAGGCCGCCCAGCCCGTGCGCCAGCGCCTGCGCCAGCTGCCGCCAGTTGACGCTTCGGGCATGCGTGACGTCCAGGTCGATGCGCTGCGCAATCTGGAGGCCTCGCTCGCCGATGACCGGTCGAAGGCGCTGGCGGCCATCACGATGGGCGGAGGCAAGACGCGCTTCGCGGTCGCCGAGACCGCGCGGCTGCTGCGCGATGCCGGCATGGAGCGGGTGCTGTTCTTGGTGGACCGGGTCAGCCTGGGCTTCCAGGCGCGGGATGAGTTCCTGGCCTACGCGGACCCGCAGGGCCGGCGCTTCGGCGATGACTACGTCGTGGAGGTCATGCGCTCCAACCATGTGGGCGCCTCCACGAACGTGGTCCTCTGCACCATCCAGCGGCTGTACTCGATGCTGCGCGGCGAGCCCGATGACGAGCTGCCCGAGGACCTGGAGGAGACCTCGACGTTCGAGCTGGGCGAGAACGGCAGGCCCGTCGAGGTCTCCTACAACGCGAAGCTCCCGGTCGAGTTCTTCGATCTCATCTTCACCGACGAGTGCCACCGCTCCATCTATGGCCGGTGGGGGCAGGTCCTGGACTACTTCGACGCCTACCTGGTCGGGCTGACCGCGACGCCGACGCCGTTCACCATCGCCTACTTCGACGAGAACGTCATCGCCGAGTACTCCCAGGAGGAGTCGGTGTTTGACGGCGTCAACGTCGACCAGCAGCTCTACCGCATCCGCACCGAGGTCGGCGAGCACGGCGCGACCATCGAGGCCGGCGAATGGGTGCGCGTGCGCGACAAGGTCACCCGGACGGTCGACGCCAAGCAGCTCGAGGACGAGTTCGTCTACGAGCCCGAGAAGCTCGACCGCGCGGTCGTGAACCCCAGCCAGATACGCACCGTCGTGCGGACGTTCCGGGACCGGGTCTGCTCCGACCTGTTCCCGGGCCGCGAGGAAGTTCCCAAGACGATCTTCTTCTGCAAGACCGACGACCATGCCGAGGACGTCCTGAAGGTCATCCGGGAGGAGTTCGGCCGGGGCATCGACTTCGCCCGCAAGATCACCTACAAGGCCGAGGGCACCGTCGAGCAGAACGTCCGCGACTTTCGCAACGACCCGCAGCTGCGCATCGCCGTCACCGTCGAGCAGATAGGCACCGGCACCGACGTGAAGGCCGTTGAATGCCTGGTCTTCATGCGCATGGTCGGCTCGCGCGTGCTCTTCAACCAGATGCGCGGCCGCGCGGTGCGCACCATCGACAACGACACCTTCTGGCAGGTCACCCCCGGCGCCCAGGAGAAGGGACAAACCAAGGAGTATTCGGTGCTCGTGGACTGCGTGGGCATCACCGATGAGGAGACCGCGCTCATTGACGCCCGCCCGGTCGCCGAGACCCAGCCGTCGGTCCCGCTCAAGAAGCTCCTCAACGATGTCGGGATGGGCCTCACCGACGATGACACGCTCAAGACCGTCGCCCTTCGCCTCACCCGGCTCAACAGGAAGCTCAGCGACGCTGAACGCGAGGAGTTCGCCCGCACGGCCGGCGGCGACGCGCTCGACGGCATCGCCGAGGAACTGCGCCGGGCCGCCGACCCTCAGCACCAGCTGCTCAAGGCCCGGGCCGAAACCGGCGCCGACGCGCCCAGGGACGAGGACTTCGCCGCCGCCCGCCAGGCGCTCGTGGACGCGGCGGTCTCCCAGCTGCGCCGGCGCGAGGTCCGCGAGAAGCTCGAAGCCCTCCAGCTCGCCGTCACCGAGCAGTACATCCACCTCGGCGGGCACGACACGCTCCTGGACGCCGGCTTCGTCGAGGACCCCTTCGAGGCCAAGGGCGTGATCGAGCGCTGGAAGGAGTTCATCGCGGATCACCACGACGAGTACGTCGCGCTCAAGGCCTACTACTCCCAGCCATACCGCCAGCGCCCCAGCCTCAAGGACATCAAGGAGCTCGCGGCCGCCATCAGCCGGCCCCCGCTCAGCCTCACCCCCGAGAAGGTCTGGTCCGCCTACGAGGCCCTGGAGACCGACCGGGTCAAGGGCCACGGCGGCAAGCTCGACGTCGACCTCGTACGCCTCATCCGCTTCACCCTCGAAGCCGACGACGAGCTCGTTCCCCAGGAGCAGCTCGTGCAGGTGCGCTTCGAGATGTGGCTGCACGAGCAGCAGACCGCCGGGCGAACCTTCAGCGCCGAGCAGCTGCGCTGGCTGACGATGTTCCGCGACTACATCGCCGAGAGCATGAGCTTTGACCCCGCAGAGGACTACGACTTCCCGCCCTTCTCCCAGGAAGGCGGCGCCACCGCCGCCTACCAGCTCTTCGGCAAGGAGCTCGGCGACATCGTGACGGAGCTCAACGAGACTCTGGCGGCGGCGTGACGGCGAGTGACCAGCAGCTCCCTCGCGGCTGGTCGTGGGCCTCTCTTTCTGAGCTCGGCACCTGGACGGGAGGCGGGACGCCATCAAAGCAGGAGCCGGCGTATTGGAGTGACGGGCACATTCCCTGGGTTTCTCCCAAGGACATGCGAGGCAGCAGGCTGCGCGACACCGAGGACCACATCACCCAAGCCGCGGTTGACGGGAGTGCCGCCAAGCTGGTCCCCTCACACAGCATCGCGCTCGTTGTCCGGTCGGGCATCCTGAACCGGACACTCCCCATCGCCCTCGTGCCGTTTGAAGCTGCTTTCAATCAGGACCTGCGAGTCCTGACCCCAGCGTCGGTGTTGAATGCCGAGTGGCTCACGTGGGCCTTGATTGGTGCGTCCGAGGACATCCGGCGAGCCTGTCGTAAAGATGGCGTGACCGTCGCGAGCATCGACGCCAAGCGACTCGCGGAATACCGGCTGCCGGTGCCGCCTCGGAATGAGCAGGACCGCTTGGTCGAAGTACTCGACAGGCTTCTCGGCGGAGTTCGTGCAGGCCACGGCGCGCTCGAGCGTGCGTTCGGGGGATTGGCCACATTTCGTCGGGCGGTCCTACATGAGGCGATGTCAGCCGAGCAAGCGGCTGCCCTTGGGGAGATTGCCGACATTGCGTCCGGCATCACGAAGGGACGGAGGACGAAGGAGCCAAAGTCGCCGCATCCATTTCTGCGCGCTGCGAATCTGCGGGACGGCTGGCTTGACCTCACGGAGGTGAAGGACATTGACGTCACCGAGCGCGAGATGCTTCGGCTTCGCCTGCAGGAGGGCGACGTGCTGATGGTGGAAGGAAGCGGCAGCCCGGCAAGGCTCGGGCAGGGCTGGATTTGGGAAGGACAGGTAGCCGGCTGTCTACACCAGAATCACGTCTTCAGGGCGCGCCCGGACGTCGGATTGATGCTGCCGCGCTACCTCGCCTGGGCGTTGCAGGCACCTGCAGCGAAGGCCTACTTCTTCAGCATCGCGAAGACGACGAGCGGACTAGCGACCATCAACAAGCGGCAGGTGTCGGGGTTGCCAGTCCCGCTTCCATCGCTGGCCGAGCAAGCGCGCACCGTCGAGCGAGTGGAGCATCTGTTGGCGGCTAGCGCTAGCCAGACTCAAGCGCTTCAGGGCAATCTCACCGCCTCGGCCCAGCTCAGAGAGTCCGTCCTTCAAGCCGCCCTCACAGGGGACCTTTCTCCCGGGACGGCGACGACGAAGTCGCCGTCGGAACTGCTCGGACGTATCGCGACCGGGCGATTGGCCGCCGCGCCAGTGCCGGGACGAAGGGCCGGCGCGGGTCGCGAGCCCGGAGGTAGTTCATGAAGCGTCCTATGAACGAGCAATCCGCCCAGCTTGTCCAGAAGCTCTGGAACTACTGCAACCTGCTCCGTGACGACGGGCTGTCCTACGGCGACTACGTCGAGCAGCTCACGTACCTGCTCTTCCTGAAGATGGCCCAGGAGCGGACCGAGCCTCCGCGCAACGAGGAGTCGCGGCTCCCTCAGGGTCATGACTGGCCGTCGCTGCTGTCGAAGTCGGGCAAGGAGCTCGAAGACCATTACGTGGCTGTGCTGGACCGCCTCGGGGAGGAGCCGGGGCTGCTCGGGCTCATCTTCCGCAAGGCTCAGAACCGCATTCAGGACCCGGCGAAGCTGCGGCGGCTCATCGTGGACCTCATCGACGCAGAAACCTGGTCGGGCGTCGATGCCGACGTCAAAGGCGACGCGTATGAGGGGCTGCTGGAGAAGAACGCGTCGGACACGAAGTCCGGCGCCGGCCAGTACTTCACGCCCCGGTCCATCATCAAGGCGATGGTCGAGTGCGTCCAGCCGCAGCCCGGCCAGACCATCGGGGACCCCGCGTGCGGGACCGGCGGGTTCCTGCTCTCGGCGTTCGACTACGTCGTCAGCCACAACCAGCTGGACCGCGAGCAGCTGCGGTTCCTGCGCGACGAGACGTTCCGCGGCACCGAGATCGTGGACAACACCGCGCGCCTGTGCGCGATGAACCTGTTCCTTCATGGGATCGGCGGCGCCGACATCAACGCGACGCCGCCGGTCAGGGTTGCTGACGCGCTGCTGAGGGAGCCCGGCGAGGACGAGAAGGTCGATGTCGTCCTCGCCAATCCGCCGTTTGGCAAGAAGAGCTCGGTGACGGTCATCGGCGAGGACGGGCGCGCGTCCTCTGAGGCCGAGACGATCACCCGCGATGACTTCTGGGCGACGACCTCCAACAAGCAGCTGAACTTCCTTCAGCACATCCGCTCGATGCTGCACATCGGCGGGGAGGCCGCCGTGGTGCTGCCCGACAACGTGCTGTTCGAGGGCGGCGCCGGAGAGACGATCCGCCGGCGGCTGCTGCACGAGTGCGACGTGCACACGCTGCTGCGCCTGCCGACCGGCATCTTCTACGCCCAGGGCGTCAAGGCCAACGTCGTCTTCTTCACGCGCAAAGCCGCCAGCTCGGCCCCGCACACCAAGGACCTGTGGGTCTTTGACTTCCGCACCAACCAGCGGTTCACGCTCAAGACTCGGCCGCTCAAGCGCGCCGACCTCAACGGCTTCGTCGCGGCCTACTGCCCCGGCGCGCGGACCAAGCGCCAGGAGAGCGAGCAGTTCAAGCGCTACACCTACGACGAGCTCGCCGAGCGCCCGGGCTTCAACCTCGACATCTGGGCCGACGTCACCGACGAGTCAATCTCGGACCCGGCCCTGCTCCCGGCGCCCGAAGTGATCGCCGCCCAGATTGTCGAGGACGTGACCGCCGGCATCGAGGCGTTCGCGGCAGTGGCCGCCGAGCTGCAGGTGCTCGCGAATGAAAACGCAAATCGTGGGGCCGACGCCGTCGCGGAGCTGCTGCCGGACGAGCCGGCGGCCTGATTGGCCGCAGGCCCTTGGCTGGCGGCGTGTCACCAGACGGCGAACCGCAGGTGAGTCGCGGAGCCGCCCCGCTGCGCGCCGCACCTGATGCCGAGCCAAGGACTCATGGCATGAAACCCAGCCCGAGGGCTCGCACCCGTACAGCCGCGTCTGCCTCGGTGAGCTACCTTTCGTGACAGATTCTGGACGGGGAGCCGGAACAGGAGAAAGACGCACATGGCCGATGCCGTCGATGATGCCCTGGCCGCCCTGGAGGCCCGCGCCGCTGAACTGAGAAGCGAGCTCGCCCGGCTCGAGGGGGCAATCGCGGCTCTGACCGGCTCCCGTCGCCCGGGCCGCCGCGCCGCACGCCCGGCGTCGAGCGCCCGGAAGGCGGCGCGATCCGCCCCGCCCCGCCGGGCGGGTCGCAAGCGCGGCCGTCCGAAGGGCTCGGGGGCCCGCGCTCAGCAGGCCGCAAAGGCGGTGACGAAGAACCCTGGGGCCAGCACCGCCGCGATCGCCTCGAAGCTGGGAATGGCCAGCCCGAACTACCTCTACCGGGTGCTGCCCCAGCTCGAGAAGGACGGCGTCATCGTCAAGCGCGACGGCGGCTGGCACCCCGCCTGACACCGGCGCCCGGACTTGACGCCTCATGAGCGCGCAGGCCCAAGTGACGCCGGCACTCCCTGTCCGTGGCTTCGCGGCGCTCGCCCGACGGCATCGACCCGGGCCCCGACACCCCAGCGGACGGGGCGCGACTGCCACCAGGGCACTGCCCTGCAGACACCATCGAGAGTCGGCTGGCGCACCGCCCAGCATCCGTCGATGGCCGCGTCGAAGCGCCGCAGCGACCAGCGGTGTCCCCGTGAGTCGTAAGGGGCTCTTTCGTGGCAGGCTCCCGTATGCGCAGCGAGGGCGCATCGCTCGTCGCGCCTCCGTAGGCCACAATGCGCGCGATGGTACGGAACATACAAGTAGGTGTGGGGATGATCGAGCTGACCCTTGCGACGCTCGTCATCCAGATCCTCCAGCTTCTGGCGGCCCTCGTCCTTCTTCGGAAGGGCTAGGTAGCGCCGGACTGGTGCCAGCGAGGAATAGGCAAAGCCGTCGCCCGCTGGTAGCACTCAGAGAACCGGAGCACGGATAGGGACCGTGCCGCGGAAGGGACGTGGCTGACCGGAGAGCACCGCAAGCGTCGCGGATCACCTGGACAATGGGCCCGCGTGCGCAGGACCCCGCAACGGGGGCGTCCGTCCATTAGCAGCACCGCGGCAGCGCCAGCGGCCACGTCCCGGACGCGGATGGCCCAGAGAAGTTCGCAGCCAGAGCGCGCGTGCGATATGCTCACTCGTAGCAGTTCACACCGGGTCAGGATTTCCCGGGCACCTACAGACTTGCGGCGCCGATTGTCCCGGCGCCGTTCGTCGCTTCAAGGCCACTCGGCAGGTGATCCGACAGCGGGGTCGACCGGTCGACCGTCGAGATCGTCAGCTGGTTGACGCGGAATGCCGCTTCTGCTCCCGCGCTGGTGCTGACGCCGATCCCCACGGCTCGGCTATCCGGGCAATCGAGGAGTGGCGTCCGGCGCTTCAGGCGGGTCAGTGCGTTCATGAGAACGCCTTGGTTCCGGCGACCTTTCAATGTGCGGTCCAGGAGCCTTACAATCTGCGGCGCGCTCGCCACGGCGCTCCGGCGAAGCGGACCGTCGTCGTCGACCAGGCCGGCGTTGACGAGCGCGACGCGGTCGCTGTTCGGCAGTCGCGGGTGGAGGGAGGCGCCCGCCGCGGGCGATCATTAACGGCAGGGCGCTTTGCTGGACCGCAGGCCATGCGCGCTTGGACAAGGTCGCGATCCGGGCCGCGTGCGCAGTCAGGCTGCAAGCGGCGCCGCGCGCACTTCGATCGGGACGTGGCGGGCGCGGCACGGCTGGGGCTTGATCTGGATCTCGAGGTAGACGCCGAGGGCGTCGGCCACGTCGGCGACGGTGGAGAGCGTGGGGTTGACGGCCTGGCCGGCGAGCAGGCGGGAGACCACGGACGCCTTGACTCCCATGCGCCGGCCCAGCTCGGCCTTGGACAGCCCCTGCTGCTCGCGGACAGCTTCGAGCTCCTTCACCAGGGCTGATGCGGCGACGTGCCCGGCGACCTTCCGGTCAAACGCCGAGCGCTCCTCCTGCGTTGCGGCCTGCTCCCCGATGAAAGCCGCCATTGCGGCACTGTTGTCGTTGCGTTCCACGATGTGTCCTTGCTCGCGCCACCGTAGCATTCAAGCTACGGCTGGCTACTTGGCGCGGACCAGCACGGGCTGTCCGCGATCACGCAACCCTCCCCACATCTGATCACTGAAATTCCCTAGGGGGGAACGCCGCCGCCCCTGCGTAGCGAAGGCCCGGAGGGCCGAGCGGAGCAGGGGCGGCGGCGGGCCCGTCCGGGGGCCCCTCCACGGTCGTGGTGCTTGACGCCATCGACCGAGGAAGGAACCCCGAGGGAATGCTGACGATGGAGGACGACGTGGAGATCCACGCGCTGAAGGGGCGGGGCTGGTCGGTCGCGGCGATCGCTCGCCACACCGGCCGCGACCCGAAGACGATTCGCCGCTACCTGGCCGGCGACCTGCCGGCCCGGGGGAAGGGGCCGAGCCCGCTCGAGCCCTTCCGCCCCTACGTCGCCGCGCGCTTTGGCGACGACCCGCACCTGCCCGCCACGACGCTGCACGCGGAGCTCCGGGCGCTGGGCTTCGAGCGCTCCTACCCGACGCTCGTGCGCGAGCTGCGGGCGCTTGAGCTTCGCCCGCGCTGCGAGTGCTGCCGCTCGGGCGCCTCGGCGACGGCCGAGATCCACCACGGCCCCGGGGCAGAGCTGCAGTTCGACTGGCTCGAGCTCTCAGAGACCCCTTGGGGCCGGCCCGCCCGCGTGCTCGTCGGGGTCCTGCCCCATTCCTCGCGCCTGCGCGGCGTCTTCGCCGAGGGCGAGACCTTCGCGCACCTGGCCGGATCGCTCGACGGCCTCCTGCGCCGCTTCGGCGGGACCGCGAAGAGCTGGCGCACCGACCGGATGGCAGCGATCGTCAGCCCGGGCACCGGCCGGATCCGCGCCGAGGCCGCCGCGCTGGCCAAGCACTACGGGGTGACGATCGCCGTCTGCCCGCCGAACCGCCCCCAGCGCAAGGGGCCGGTCGAGCGGGGGATCGGCTACCTGGCCCAGTCGTGGTGGCGATCGGCGCCGGTCGCGACTCCCGCCCAGGCCCAGGCCGACCTGGACCGCTGGTGCGCCTCGGCCGCCGACCGCCGCCGGCGCGGCAACGGCGAGACGGTCGGCTCGCTCGCCGACGCAGAGCCCCTGCTCTCGCTGCCGGCGACGCCGTTCCCGGCAGAGCTGCGCGCCGAGCGGGTCGTCTCGCGATCGGCGCTGGTCGCCTTCGAGGGCAACCGCTACTCGGTCGGCCCCGAGCTGGCCGGCCAGACGGTCACCCTGCGCGCCCGCCTGGGCGAGCTCCACGTCGAGATCCTCGCCCCCTCCGGAGCGGCGGTCGCCCGCCACCGCCGCGCGCCCTCGGGCGCCGATCAGATCGTCCGCTCCTCCGAGCACGCGATCGCGCTCGAGCGCGTCGTCCTTGAGCAGTTCACCAGCGCGAAGGCGTGCCCGCGAAAGCCCAACCGCCCGCCCGGGGAGGAGGCGCTCGCCGAGGCCGCCCGCCTTCGCGGGCAAGGCGACGGCGCCACGATCGTTGATCTCGCCGCCTATGCCGAGATCGCCAGGGCGGTCAACCGATGAGCAAGGAGCCGACGACCTACCAGCGGGTGCGCTCGCACCTGGCCTACCTGAAGCTCGCCGCCGCCGCCGAGCGCCTCGCCCCGGCGCTCGAGGCCGCCCAGAAGGCCAAGCCCTCCTACGCCGACTTCCTCGACGGGCTGCTCGGGGCCGAGGTCGACGCCTCAGAGGCCAGGCGCCTCGAACGCCGGCTGCGCTTCGCCGGGCTGCCCCACCGAAAGCGCCTCGAGGACTTCGACTTCTCCGCCCAGCCCGCGCTCGACCGGCGTCTCGTCGAGGAGCTCGCCACCCTGCGCTTCGTCGAGGAGAGATCGAACGTCCTGATGGTCGGCCCGCCCGGCGTCGGCAAGACGATGCTCGCCGTGGCGCTGGGCCTGAAGGCGATCGAGGCCGGCGAGCGCGTCTACTACACGACCGCCGCCGACCTCGTCGCGAGGACCTCGCGCGCCGCGATCGAGGGCCGCTGGCAAAACACGATGCGCTTCTGGGCAGGGCCGGCAGTCCTGATCGTCGACGAACTGGGCTACCTGCCGATGCCCGGCGAGGCGGCCGCGCACCTCTTCCAGGTGATCAGCCGCCGCTACGAGCAGGGCTCGACGATCCTGACGACCAACCGCGGGATCGCCTCCTGGGGGGAGATCTTCGAGGACACCACGGTGGCCGCAGCGATCCTCGACCGCCTGCTCCACCACGCCACCGTGCTCCAGATCGACGGCGACAGCTACCGCATGCGCGGCCACCGCGCCAAGCTCGCCCGGCTCAGATCAGCGATCGCCGGGGATGGGGAATTCCAGTGATCACATCTGGGGAATCTCGCTGATCCTTGACAG
>WBZU01000679.1_pt1 | contig 28231 bp, 27 predicted proteins | sample 5204311 | NCBI WGS metagenome assembly WBZU01 (sample SAMN12344359, study PRJNA552823) | activated sludge metagenome | biome: Activated sludge suspended growth; feature: Nitrification reactor; material: Wastewater; isolation source: activated sludge from nitrification reactor of wastewater...
ACCGAAATCCAGATGCCGGTCTGCTCCAGGTTGGCGAGAATGTTCCGGTGGGTGAGCATCGCCCCTTTGGCGACCCCGGTCGTGCCCCCGGTGTACTGCAGGAAGGCAAGGTCTTCCGCGTGAATGTCGACGGGACGGAAGGGCGCCGACCTCCCGCGCTCCAGCGCTGCGTCCAGCGTGGTAGCACGGTCGATCTGCCAGGCCGGGACCATCTTCTTGACGTGCTTGATGACGAAATTGACCAGCCAGCGCTTCGGGATCGGCAGCAGGTCGCCGACCTGCGTGGTGATTACATGCTTGACCGGTGTCTTGTCCAAGACCTGCTGCAGGGTAGAAGCGAAATTCTCGACGATGACGATGGCCTTGGCGCCGGAATCCTGCAACTGGTGTTCGAGTTCACGGGGCGTGTACAGCGGATTGACGTTGACCACCGTCATCCCGGCGCGCAGGATGCCGAACAGCACCACCGGGTATTGCAGCAGGTTGGGCGACATGATCGCCACGCGCTCGCCCCTGGCCATTCCCGGCAGTCCCTGCAGGTAGGCGGCGAAGGCGCGCGACAACTCTTCCACTTCGGCGTAGCTGATGGTGCGGCCAAGGTTGTGATAGGCCGGCTTGTCGGCAAATTTACTGAAGAGTTTGTCGAGCAGGTCCGGAATGGATCTGAACTGGTCCGCGTCGATCTCGGCCGGCATGCCCTGAGGATAGTTCTCGAGCCAGATCTTGTTCATGGTGGTCCCCAGTCCTTGCTGTCATTGACACTGCCCAATGTCCAGATTGATCCCTCAGTCTCGCTCCTGGATCGGCTAGCGCAGTTCGCGGCGCAGGATCTTGCCGATCGGCGTCTTGGGCAGCGCATCGCGGAACTCGACGTGGCGCGGAACCTTGTAGCTCGTCAGTGATGTCCGGCAGTGCTCGATGACAGATTCCCTGGTCAGATTCGGATCCTTCTTGACTATCACCACCTTGACCGCCTCGCCGGTCTTTTCGTCAGGCACGGCCACCGCGGCACATTCGAGTACGCCCGGGTGCGCGGCGACGACACTTTCGATTTCGTTGGGGTAGACGTTGAAGCCCGACACCAGGATCATGTCCTTCTTGCGGTCGGTGATGGTCACCCGGCCCTTGTCGTCGAGATGCCCGATGTCGCCCGTCTTCAGCCAGCCATCGCGCAGCACGTTGGCCGTTTCGGCGGGATTGTTCCAGTAGCCTTTCATCACCTGCGGCCCGCAAACGCAGAGTTCGCCGGTGTATTTCTCGATGTCGCCGTCGCCGCTCCACACCGGCAGTTCGTTGAAATCATCATCGCGGATCGAGACTTCGGTGGATGGCACGGGCAAGCCGATGGTGCCGTCCCACGGGGCGCCCAGCGGCACGCAACAGACACCGGGCGAGGTCTCCGTGAGGCCGTAGGCTTCGGTGAGACAGAGCCCGGTCACCTGCTGCCAACGCTCGGCAACGGGTTTCTGCACGGCGGCGCCGCCGCCGACCACGACCTTGAGCGCCGAAAAGTCGAGTTGCGCGAACCCCGGTGTGTTCAACAGGCCGTTGAACAGCGTGTTTACGCCGGTCATCGTGGTGAACTTCCAGTTCCCCATTTCCTTGACCAGGGCAGGCAGATCACGCGGGTTCGTGATCAGCACGCTCAGGCTGCCCCACTTCATGAACGACAGCGTCGAGGTGAGGCAGAAGATGTGGTACATCGGCAGCGGGGCGATGACGATTTCGGCACCCTCCTTGAAGCTGACCGAAATCCAGATGCCGGTCTGCTCCAGGTTGGCGAGAATGTTCCGGTGGGTGAGCATCGCCCCTTTGGCGACCCCGGTCGTGCCCCCGGTGTACTGCAGGAAGGCAAGATCCTCCGCGTGAATATCGACGGGACTGAAGGGCGCCGACCTCCCGCGCTCCAGCGCTGCGTCCAGCGTGGTGGCGCCGTCGATCTGCCAGGCCGGCACCATCTTCTTGACGTGCTTGATGACGAAATTGACCAGCCAGCGCTTCGGGATCGGCAGCAGGTCGCCGACCTGCGTGGTGATTACATGCTGGACCGGTGTCTTGCCCAGGGCCTGCTGCAGGGTAGAGGCGAAATTCTCGACGATGACGATGGCCCTGGCGCCGGAGTCCTGCAACTGGTGTTCGAGTTCACGGGGCGTGTACAGTGGATTGACGTTGACCACCGTCATCCCGGCGCGCAGGATGCCGAACAGCACCACCGGGTATTGCAGCAGGTTGGGCAACATGACCGCCACGCGCTCGCCCCTGGCCATTCCCGGCAGTCCCTGCAGGTAGGCGGCGAAGGCGCGGGATAACTCTTCCACTTCGGCGTAGCTGATGGTGCGGCCAAGGTTGTGATAGGCCGGCTTGTCGGCAAACTTGCTAAAGAGTTTGTCGAGCAGGTCCGGAATGGACCTGAACTGGTCCGCGTCGATCTCGGCCGGCATGCCCTGAGGATAGTTCTTGAGCCAGAGCTTGTTCATGGTGGTCCCCAGTCCTTGCTGTAATTGACACTGCCCAATGTCCAGATTGATCCCTCAGTCTCGCTCCTGGATCGACTAGCGCAGTTCGCGGCGCAGGATCTTGCCGATAGGCGTCTTGGGCAGCGCATCGCGGAACTCGACGTGACGCGGGACCTTGTAGCTCGTCAGTGATGTCCGGCAGTGGTCGATGACAGACTCCCTGATCAGATTCGGATCCTTCTTGACTATCACCACCTTGACCGCCTCGCCGGTCTTTTCGTCAGGCACGGCCACCGCGGCACATTCGAGTACGCCCGGGTGCTCGGCGACGACACTTTCGATTTCGTTGGGATAGACATTGAAGCCCGACACCAGGATCATGTCCTTCTTGCGGTCGGTGATGGTCACCCGGCCCCTGTCGTCGAGATGCCCGATATCGCCCGTCTTCAGCCAGCCATCGCGCAGCACGTTGGCCGTCTCGGCGGGATTCTGCCAGTAGCCCTTCATGACCTGCGGCCCGCGCACACAGATTTCGCCCGTGCACTTCTCGATGTCGCCTTCGCCGGCCCACACCGGCAACTCGTTGAATTCCCCGTCGCGTATCGACACCTCGGTCGACGGAATCGGGAAGCCGACGGTACCGTCCCAGGCCGTGCGCATCGGCATGAAGCAGACGATCGGCGAGGTCTCGGTAAGGCCGTAGCCTTCGCTGAGATAGCTTCCCGTCACCTTCTGCCAGCGTTCGGCAACGGGCTTCTGGGTCGCGGCGCCACCGGCGCCCACGAACTTCAGCCCGGAAAAATCGAGTTGCTCGAAGCCCGGCGTGTTCAACAGGCCAACGAACAGCGTGTTGACGCCGAGCATTTCGGTGAACTTCCAGCCCCGCAATTCCTTGACGAAGCCGGGCAGGTCGCGGGGATTGGTGATCAGCACCGTCAGGCCGCCAAACTTCATGAGCATCAGCGTCGAGATGAGGCAGAGGATGTGGTACATCGGCAACGGGGCAATGAAGATCTCGCTGCCTTCCGTCATGGTGCCCGAGACCCACGCGCTCGTCTGCAGCATGTTGGCCAGGATGTTCCGGTGGGTGAGCATCGCGCCCTTGGCGACACCGGTCGTGCCGCCGGTATATTGCAGGAAGGCGATGTCTTCGGCCGTCGTTTGCACGGGATTGAAGCGCGCCGTGGCGCCGCGCCCGAGGGCTTCACGCAGCGTGATGGCGCTGTCGATACACCATTCCGGCACCATCTTTCTGACGTGCTTGATCACGAAATTGACCAGCCAGCGCTTGGGGACCGGCAGCATGTCGCCGACTTGCGTGGTGATCACATGCTCGACCGGCGTCCTGTCCAATACCTGTTGCAGGGTCTGCGCGAAGTTCTCGACGATGACGATGGCGCGGGCGCCGGAGTCCTTCAACTGGTGCTCCAGTTCGCGCGGCGTGTACAGCGGATTGACGTTGACCACCGTCATCCCGGCGCGCAGGATGCCGACCAGCACCACTGGGTACTGCAACAGGTTGGGTGACATGATCGCCACGCGCTCGCCCTTGACCATCCCTGGCAGTCCCTGCAGGAAGGCCGCAAAGGCACGCGACTGCAGGTCCAGTTCGGCAAAGCTCAGCGAGCAGCCGAGGTTGTGAAAGGCCGGCTTGTCGCCGAATTTGGCAAACGTCTTGTCGAGCAAGTCGAGGATCGATGTGTACTGGTCCGGATCGATCTCGGCCGGCGTACCCTGAGGATAATTCTTGAGCCAGATCTTGTTCATTGCGCCCCCCGCGAAATGCCTGCATGCCGAATGGTTTCACTATAGACCATTCCCGAACTGCTGATCAACGCGGGTTTCAGAGGTTTCGCACTTCGACGAGCTCGTGATCTTCGCCGCGGTCGATCAGGATGCGCGCGACGCGCTCCTGCCACAAATTACCGAATTGACGAGTGTCCGTAGCATTCGCCGTGCCGTCGAGAATGGCGCCGAGAAGACTGCCGAGGCGCGGATCGGCGGGCACCATTTCGAGCCGCAAAGTGCAGTCGACCGCGGCATTCGTGTCGAGGCGCTTGCAGGCCATGACGCCGCTGCCGGCGACACCGAACTGCAGCAGGTTGCGCCGGCTGTGACGACCGCCCAGCCCCTTGAAACCGCCGGCCCCGGCCGCGCCGGTGAGCAACCCGGCGACGCTGCCGATGACGCCGGCAACACCACTATCGAGGCTTTCGCGGAGCGCGACAGCAATGTTCCCGCGCTCGGGAACCTCATCGCCATAAAGCGCGCGCAGCGCCCGCACCGTCATCAGCCAGGCGCCGGCTACGGTCGGACAGGAATGGCCGGCCAGCTTGACGGCATCGGCAAAGCGATACTCGATCAATCCGCCTTCCGCGGCGCCGAGCAGTTCGGCCAGCGGGTCACGCAGCGTTATGGAGGGAATACGAGCAAAGAATTCGGGAAAGACCATGATCATCTCCAGTTCCCGCCATTGTCGGCAACCGGCAGCGGCCTTGCCTTGATCTTCGTCAGTCGCGCTGGTCAGCGCGACCCCGCGTCACCTATTCGATACGGTCAATCTTCTGAGTGATGACTTCCCGCATTCAGGATCTGGGCGAGTTCGTTGACCGTAAGCCGCCGATCAAACAACGCGGGCTGAACTGTCTCGAAGACTCGGTACATTCGACGATACCCCGCAACCGATGGAGCTTGGCTGTCGTAAATCCGGCCCTTGAATCGGGTGAAACGATCCAGATGCTCGGTCAGGAACGTGGCGATGCTGCTGAATTCACCTTCTTCATTGCCATCGAAGCCGGGGAACCCGGGACTGTTCCCAAATGGAGCGGCCAATTGCTCCAACTGGGCCTTCTGCTCGTCGTCAAAGACCTCGTACGCTTCCTCGACAATGCTCCACATGTCCAGAATGTTGATGACATCGTTGAGTTCGGGAGGCTGAGCGTCCGGATTATCGAAGATCCAGGCGTATTTCCATTCGACGCCCCACGTGTGGCCGCTGTAGATGGCCGATTGGATGAATCTCGGGTCGACCCCGGACTCCCCTTTGATGCCCAGCTTTTCGTAGACCTCGCTGAGCATCACGAGGATCAGCTTTTCGGAGTTGGTGAGGTGCATCGCCGATCCTTTATGCCGCGACCGTCAAGTTGGGACTTTCACGCTCCAAGCGTGCGATCTCCGCGGTCAGACTCACCTTCTGGCCAGCTGTGGCCATGCGAAGTCCCGCCCGCCATTCAAACCTGACGTCGCTGGACACGACGCCGGCGGAGAACAGCGCAAAGGCCATCCTGCGCAGATCACATTGCTTGATGCGCCGGCCATCACCCAACGTGGCCACAAATACATCCCCGACCAGCGACACGGTTGCCTGAGTTGTCATGGTTATCGTTCCTTCCCGATCAGCTGAGGCGCTTGCCCGATTTTTCGAGGGCGGCAAGAAATTCCGCAAAAGAGAGTTCGCGCACTGCCATTGCGGCCAGGGTAGCGCGCAGGTCAAAGCTACCGGCGTTTTCATCACTGGAACGAAACCCTTGCGCGGCCGAAGGGTTCGGGCGCTGAAGCATCGGAGACAGCGAATTCAGGCTGGGAGACATGGCTTTTTCTCCATTCGTGGTTGTGTACAGCCATGATCCCCTAGCACGAAAAATCCGGCCGTGACTGAATTCACGGACTTGGCGAAATGACGAAATCCTTGCTTTTCACGACCTTCGGCAATCAATTCAACCACCCCCAGTTCGCGGGGCTGTTTGACGAGCGCAGTTGTTCCTGGTCGACCAGAAAGGGCGCCAGTCCATCTTGAGTCCGAACGGCGTGGACCGAGCGGCCACGAAAAAGTCACGAATGATGCTCGCCGACAGGCGCGCAAGTCCTTGATGGCGGGTTACCGTACAGGCAGATGGTCAGGACCGTGGCGTGTATTCTTGCGCGGCCCCGACGTTCGTTCCGGCGCAGGATAGCTCCTGCTCTGGCTCAAGATTGACACTTTGCGCCAACCAACTGCTGCAAACGAAAAAGACCCTTTAAAATCAGGGCCTTCAACACTAAAAAAACTGGTCGGAGTGAGAGGATTCGAACCTCCGGCCCCTGCGTCCCGAACCCGTTCCAGAGCGTTTTGCCTACAGGAACTCCGTGAAACGATTAATGAAATCAACACGTTGCTGCGCAACAACATGCAGCAACGAGCATCAAAATACCACAGTTTTCGGGTTCATTGGAGCAGGATTGGAGCACGATTTCGGAAAAATTGAGTAGTACGGCACATCACGTCGGCATTTTTCGCAACGTGTCAATCGGTGCCTATACTCCTTTTCTGCCCCGCTTGATAACCATGAGCATCCCCTACCAGCCCATCACCAAAGAGAGCGCAGCCGCACTGCTTGCCGTCTCGAAGCGAACCGTCGATAACTGGATCGCCGACGGCACCATTATCGCCCCCTCTGCTATTGGCCGACGCGTGTACTGGCACCCCGATGCGTTCTTCCGATGGCTCGATGAAAAGCTGGGTGCAGACCGCACTCGACAGCCGGTGTTGGTCCGGCCGCCCAAGCGTGGGCGCCCTCGCACTAACTATCCCGGCCCGCAAATCTCAACCTGATGACGTATGGGTGATAAACGGGAGGTCAACTCTGCGCCCGTCCTGATGACATCAGCAATATACTTAACTGCTTTCTGACCCCTATGCAGACCGAAGGAAGAGGGACCAGTCCCCACAGGTCGGTCGACCGTGCTGCAGATACGCGGCTCGCCCCGTCTGTGCAGAGGCATAAGCGAACGTCAGAGACGAAAGGCTAAGACCATCATGCTTCGCTTGCACCGGCCAGGATAATTGACGCCGACCGGTCAAAATAATTGACACCAGGCACCAGAGTCAGTCTGATGATCTGGCTGGCGCGCAGCCCGATACGCGCCAGAAGCAGCAGGACAGAACGATCACGTAGGCCGACCGCTGTTAATCGGTTGCAGCTGTCGATGGCGCGATGTGCGCGCTCGGCAGCGATCGCCTTGGGGATCGGCGGCGTGGCCGTCCAGGTGGCGACAGATGGTGCACCGGTGGCGAGTCCGGCTGAGACCTCGCCACGGAACTCCCAGAAGCGCAGGAAAGACCGCAGCGCCTTGGCAACACCCTTCACAACAGCGGGTGCCATACGCTTCGACCCTTGTCGAATGAACGCGATAGATCGTTCGTCATGCTGGCCTGTCCTCACGAAATGTTGCAGAATCTCCTCCTTACAATACGAAGGGATGAGCGTGCAGGATAAGTCGTGTGAATCAACGGGGCGACTCCTCCGCGTAGCTGCTTCGTTCAACCATGCGCTGTAGCGAACCTAGCGTGAGCGTCGCGGTTGCAATCCATGCGTCTCGTTCGCCTAGTCGCTGAGCTTGGGGCGTTGGGCAGCAAGGGGGTAGGAATGTATTTGTCAGCAAAAGCCATCGCTGAGATGCCGGGGCAGAAGAAGACGCACTTTCTCAACGACAGTGCAGTGCGTCTCAACAAGTCTCTGGGAGACGCGGTTGGCCTCAAGAACATCGGCGTTCACATCATTACGGTGCAGCCCGGTCATTTGTCCACCGAGTTTCATGTGCACCTCTTTGAGGAGGAGTGCTTTTACGTACTATCGGGTCAAGGCACCGCCACGATTGGCACGCAGACTCATGCCATCGGCCCCGGAGACTTCATCGGCTGTCCTCTGAATGGTGTGGCGCACTGCATGAAGGCGGAGGGTTCGGAACCCCTGGTCTGCCTCGTGGTCGGCCAGCGCCTCGCGCAGGATGTCTCGGACTACCCCAATCTTGGGAAGCGGCTCTATCGCAACAACGGCGAGTGGAATCTCGTTGACCATTTGAACATTCATCACGTCAAGCGATAGTGCATTGGTCATGCTACCCAATCGGGTAAGGACCGGCGTCTAACCGGCCCTTACCCGAATGGCACTTACTTAAGCTTTTTTGGATGCCCATGGAGCCTGACTTCTGCCCTTGCCAAAGGACGGAGTTTCATTAGTAGCGGATGGGTTGTTGGCCGTCGTTTGACGGCCCTTGGTTCGATGCGTCCTGGTCGGTTTCCAACACGCTGTTGAGCGATTAGACCATAGAGGAGGTGCACCGAGGCCTCTTCGAAGTCAGGCGGTCCGGCATGGCTCCAGGCCAGCCAGAGTTGCAGGCTGTGCTTGAAACTCAGTAAGCGCGGCAATACGTCGGCCTGCCTGGCGGACTCAGTCATCAATAATCGAATCAGCTTGTACGCCAGCAGAGATGTCCAGGCAAGACCAGTCGGCGCTCGGGAAAGCTCGATGGCACCCCGCTGCACCTGGTGAGTGCCTTTGCCGCCGGAGCAGGATTGGTGCTGGGACAGCGGGCCACCGCCGAAAAGTCGAATGAGAAGACCGCCATTCCGGAACTGCTCGCCACCTTGGGGCTGGAAGGCTGTATCGTCACCCTCGATGCCATGGGCACCCAGCCCAACATTGCCAAGGCCATTCGGGATCGCGAGGCCAACTACATTTTGTCGGTGAAAGACAACCAGCCGACGCTGGCCGACTCGGTACAGGACTTCTTCGTTGCGTTTGAATCCGCGCCGGACAAGACGCCCCAGCAGTTTGACGAGGTCATCGAGAAAGATCATGGCCGACTGGAGGTGCGCCGCTGTTATGCCTTCGATCAGATCGACTGCTTGCATGCTCCCGAACGCTGGCCTCACCTCAAGTCGTTTGCCGTTATCGCCTCGGAGCGCACGATCAAGGACAAGACGACGCTTGAGTATCGTCTCTACATTTCCAGTCTGCCGGCAAACGCGGCTCGACTGAATCATGCCGTCCGCCAGCACTGGCGGGTCGAGAACAGTCTCCACTGGTGCATGGATGTCGTCTTTGGCGATGACCAGATGCGCGCCCCCACCGGTCACGCCGCCCATAAATTCGCCGTGCTCTGTCATATCGCCTTGAATCTCCTCCGCCTTGCCCCAGTCAAGCGCAAGGGCGGACTCAAGCTGCGCCGTCTCATCGCCGCTACTTCAGACAACTACCGCGCTCAGCTCCTCAGTCTTGTATAAGATTCATGCGATTGCCTTGCGCCGAGTATAAGGTGCTTCTTGGGAACCTGAGAATCGTTTACGGGTCATCGGTACTCTGACCCAGAGTCGGAGCAGTCAGAAACGAGGGGCGCCATGAACCAATCCTGGATGCAAGAAGCGATAATTTTTTTGGCAGCGGCGGTCATTGCCGTTCCCTTATTCACGCGGCTCGGTCTAGGCGCGATAGTTGGCTACCTGACCGCCGGAATGCTCATTGGTCCGTGGCTTCTGGGTCTGGTGAGTGACGTCAACAGAATTCTGCACGTTGCCGAACTCGGCGTCGTGCTCCTGCTGTTTGTTATTGGCCTCGAACTGCAACCGTCGCGCCTCTGGGCGATGCGACGCCCTGTGTTCGGCCTGGGTGGGGCGCAACTTCTAGTTACGGGCTTGATCCTCGGCGGCGCTGCTCTGTTATTCGGATTGCCTCCCGTGGCGGCGTTTATCGTCGGGCTATCGATGTCGCTGTCCTCTACCGCACTAGCACTGAAAATTCTCGCGGAGAAGAAGCAACTCACAAGCCAGTACGGCCGAGCATCATTCGCGATTCTGCTGTTTCAGGATCTCGCCGCGATTCCCTTGCTGGCGGTTCTCCCGCTGCTTGACGGGAGTATGAGTCAAGGCTGGGACTGGTTCGGCGCCGTCAAGGTTGTGGTCATGGTATGTGCCGTTATCGTCGCTGGGCACTGGCTGCTTCGTCCGTATCTGCGTCTGGCAGCCACGGCCAATAGCCACGAGGTATTTGTCGCCGCCACGCTGCTCGTAGTGGTGGGTATGGCACTGTTCATGCAGCAGGCAGGCCTGTCCATGGCGCTTGGGTCGTTTCTCGCCGGCGTGCTGCTCGCGGATTCGGAGTACCGCCACGAACTGGAGGCCGATATCGAACCGTTCAAGGGGCTGCTGCTCGGCCTGTTCTTCATTGCGGTCGGCATGTCGGTTGACCTGCGCCTGGTGGCCCGGCAGCCGCTCACGATCATCGGCTTGACCGTTGGACTGATGATCGTCAAGGCGCTAATCCTTTATTCGCTCGCGCGGCTCAACCGACACAGCCACGGCTCGGCGGTGAACCTAGCCTTGTTCATCTCTCAGGGTGGCGAGTTCGCCTTCGTGCTGTTCGGAGTTGCCACCGGTTCTGACATCCTCGACAAGACGCTGGCGGACACACTGGTCGTCGTGGTCTCGCTGTCCATGGTGGTCACCCCGCTGCTTGTGAGCATTAACGAGAAATGGCTCAACATCGGCAATGATGGGGTTGCCGAGCCGCGACCGTTCGACCAGATCGAGCCACGCGAGCACCGCGTGATAATCGCCGGCTTTGGCCGCTTCGGCCAGATGATCGGCCGTACGCTTCGCATGAAGAACATCCCCTTTACCGCGCTTGAGGCAAGCTTCGAACAGGTCGATTTCGTGCGCAAGTTCGGCAACAAGATCCACTTCGGGGATGCTTCCCGGCTCGATCTGATGCGCGCCGCCCGTGCCGACATAGCCGAGATCTTTGTGCTCGCCATCGACGACATCGATGCCTCGGTCAAGACCGCCGCTATGGTCAGGAAGCACTATCCGCACCTCAAGATCTACGCCCGCGCCCGCAACCGCGTACATGCCTACCGGCTAATGGATATCGGCGTGGATAAACTGATTCGCGAAACACTGCTGTCGAGCCTCGAACTGGCGCGTGACATCTTCCTGGAGCTAGGCTATTCGCCAGCAGATGCGCAGGAAACCGTGCGATTGTTTCGCCAGCACGATGAAAAATTGCTCGCCCGGCAGCACAAGATTCATGAGGATGAGGCGCAACTCATCGCGGCCTCGAAGGCGGGGGCCGAAGAACTGGAGCGGCTCTTTGGAGAGGATCGGCGTTGGCCAATAGCGTGAGTGGCAATCTTCTGCTACACAGCTGCTATTGCCTCGACGGCCATTATTCTGAGCGTCTGGTAGGGCATAACAAGCTGGTATTCGCTTACGCCAATGGCAAGCATTTAGACTTGTTCCGCTACCTTGCAGGAAGGGGTGAAATCGTCATATTTAGATTTCACCAGGGAATCGAAGGAAAGCAATGACGCCACCGCTTGATGACTTGAGGCTCATCACCGCGAATACACTCGAACACTACAACGTGCGCGCCGCCGAGTTCTGGGAAGGCACGCGCGACCACGATGTGACGCAGAATATCAAGGCGCTGCTGCGGCACATGCGCGGGGCACCACCATTGCGCATACTCGATTTCGGGTGCGGCCCCGGGCGTGATCTGGCGGCACTTCGCGCATTAGGGCACGAGCCTGTTGGTCTCGACGGCTCCCCGGCGCTCGTCGCCATGGCACGCGAGCACAGCGGCTGCGAAGTATGGGAACAGAATTTCCTCGCGCTGCAGCTTCCCGCTGGCCACTTCGACGGCATTTTCGCCAATGCCTCGCTCTTCCATGTGCCACGCCAGGAGCTTCCACGCGTGTTGAGCGAGTTGCATGCTGCCCTTCAACCCGATGGTGTTCTATTCACGTCGAATCCTCGCGGTAACAACGAAGAGGGCTGGAATCGAGGGCGGTTCGGGGTCTATCACGACCTCCAATCATGGCGAGCGTATCTCGCGACAGCGGCATTCCTGGAACTGGAGCACTACTATCGTCCACCCGGGCTGCAGCGTGCGCAACAGCCCTGGCTTGCAAGCGTATGGCGTAAGCTAACCAATAAACCCCAACATTCCAGTCCAGCGGATCGTCCAAGTTGAAGGTCAAGCTACCGGTCGGATTAGCACGTAGTTGCTGTAGAGTGTTGCTCTGCGGGTCAGATTGACCATCGTGCGCGATTTGCGCTGACCACCTTTGATTAACCAAACTGTCAAGCCGTGCTTGCATCTGGAGACGCTTGGCCCTGATCAATCGGTGGCGCGCAGACTGGTCAACCTGAGCCGCGCAGGAACATATACTCGAGCCACGGGCAAGGTTCTTTCGCCGAAGTGGCATACCAGCTCGAGGTGCAGTTCAACACAATGTGGTTCTGGTAGACTCCGCGCCAAGCTCAACAAATCCCTCATCGCAAGCCGGCGTTTCGAAACATCTTGCCGAGAACAGAAGGAACGCTCCCCTCTCCAGCGTGACAGAAACCCGTTTCACATCGCTACCCGCCTTGATCCTGCTCGGACTGGCTGCGGCCTTGCTCGCCTGGCGCATCGTCGTCACCAACATGGCCGAATTGCATCTCCAGAGTGAAGAGAAAGATACGGGGGCGCTTGCTCTGAACTGGAATAGGGCGAACGCGCAGGCCCTATTCTCGGAGGGCGTTCGCGTTGCCAACGGGAATCCAGCAGGGGCCTTGCCCTTCCTCTCCGCTGCCGTCCGCAACAATCCGACCGACGGCCCCGCCTACGCTGCAATCGCCCGGCTAAAGGAAGAAAGCGGCGATCTCGCCGGAGCCGAGAAAGCCATGCAGGCTGCCGCGCAGATGGCCCCGCGTCGCGTCGACGTCCAATTGGAAGCAGCAGGGTTCTGGTTCCGCCGGGGCGAAGTCGAGCGTGCCATGAAGCACATGGATGTCGTGCTCACCTTCGGTGGCTCCCTGCGTGAGCAAATTTTTCCGGATCTCCTGAAACTGGCCGAAGACCCGGCGACCCGCGAGATCGCCCACGCCAAGCTGCTGAAACAGCGCATCGCCTGGTGGCCGCAGTTCTTCAGCCACGCGGCGGCCAATGCCACCAGCGTCGATACGCTGCGCGCCCTTTTCCAGATGCAGGCTGGCGGCCCCAACACCGTTACCACCGATGGCCTCAGGGCTTACCTGCAACGCTTGCAGCGGGAAAACCTGTGGGTCGAATCCTACCTCGTCTGGCTCAACAGTCTGCGCAAGGATCGGCCAAACGCCATCGGCAACGTGTTCAACGGCGGATTCGAAGAAGAAATCAGCAACCTGGGGTTCGACTGGATCGTCACGCCGGCCTCGCAGGTTGTCGTCGACACTGCAACGACCTACGGCACGGTAGGTCAGAAGGCGCTACGCGTCGTTTTCCGCGGGCCGCGCATCCAGTTTCAGCACGTTCACCAGTACATGATGCTCGACCCGGGCACCTATGTCCTGCATGGCCGGGTACGCCCGGACAATCTCGAGACATCCGAGGGCGTCCAGTGGTCCATTTACTGCGTTGGCAGCGCGAAGGCCATGGCCCACAGCGAGCGCTTTACCGGAACCGACCACTGGCAACACTTCACTGCCCAGTTTCAGGTTCCGGCTCAGGACTGCACCGTGCAGATGCTTCGTCTAGAACTCGCAGGGAGATCCGCGCTCGATTACGAAGCCAAGGGAGCAATCTGGTTCGACGACCTCTCGATCTCCCGCCAGAAGGTCGACCGATTCCGCCCGTAACGTCCTGATTCGGTGCCGATCCGGCAGATAGTTCCTCGACGCCATCTTGCGTATATAATCGTGCAGCAATCTCGAACAGCCTGAGCTGCATACTGTGCAGGTTCGCATCCATACTCCAGTTACCAAAGGCCATTCATGAAACCGATCTCCGCATTGCTCCTCTTCAGCGCGCTGGTAGCCGCGGGTCAGGCCGCGGCACAAGGCACCGAGGCCACCCTGGAGGACCTCAGCGGCAAGGTACTGATGAACAAGGGTGATGGCCTCGTTTCAGGCAAAGCCGGCGCCTCCCTGGCGGATGGCGACCGCATCGTTACTCTCGACAAGGCAGGCGCAAAGATCGTTTTTCCGGACGGGTGCAGTGTCACGCTCGAAGAAAACATGATCTTCGTCATCAACTCACGGCTTGGTTGCAAGGCCCTGCCGGTCGCCAGCAACCCGACGCCCGCCGCTGTCAGCGGACTGACCGCCAGCCAGGAATTATTCATTGGCGTAGCATGGGTTGGGGCCGGCGCCGGCATTGGCAACGCCTACGTCAATAGAAACGGATATGGCAGAAACGGGCGCTGCAGAAACGGGCGCGACGACTGCCCAGTCAGCCGCGATTAAACCATCGGCAGTCCCATGAAGGGTCTTGTGCGCCCTGCTTCCAATGAAGCAGGGCTTGCTTTTTCTGGCGCTGCCATCCTGGGCGCAATGCTTGTCTTCGCCCCACTTATCATGGGCGGCAACCGCCCGCTACCGCTTCTGATCCTGGAACTTGCGGCAACCGCCCTGCTCTGCCTGCTGCTCATCCGCCCCGGTTTCGAGAAGCATCTTCCACGGCCGCTGTTCATTGCGCTTGGCGCGCTCGTTGCCCTGCCGTTGGTCCAGTTGCTGCCGCTGCCCGAATTCGTCTGGAACTGGCTTCCGGGCCGGGAGTTCTACGCAACTGCGTCACGTGCGGCGGGGGCCACACCCAAGTATCACGCCGTGTCGTTGATACCCTATGTCACTGAATCCGCCCTGCTGGTTCTCCTCGTTCCGGTGTCGGTCTTTCTGGCAACCATCTCCACCAGCGAAGCGCAACTCAAGCAGCTGATCAACCTCTTCATCGGACTCGCGGTTATCCAGGCCATCATCGGCCTCGCCCAGTTCGGCACCGGCTCGATGACCGTGCTGGCATCGCTGGAAGGTGAAGGCGTTTCCGCCGCGCACGGCACCTATCCGAACTCGGACCATCTTGCCGGCCTGCTGGAAATGGCCTTGCCGGTGGTTCTCGGGCTCCTGATCGCCAATATCCAGATCGGCGGCGGCACACCGGCGCGCGCAAACCGAAAGCCCCCCCTCCGCCAGAGGATTTCCCGCCTGTTCAGCAGCGGTATTCGCGTCAATCGGGTCGCAATCTACGCCGCCGCCGGATTCGCCATACTGCTTGGCCTCACCTTCAGCCATTCGCGCACCGGCGTCTCGCTGGCCATGCTGGGAATCCTCGTGTGTGCGCTGGTCTTTGGCCGCTGGGTCGGCGGGCAACGCTCTTCCCGGCTGATCACCGCCTTCACCGTCATTGGCGTCGCGCTGGCGCTCGAAATCGGCCTGTCGTCCGTTCTCGGCCGCTTCACAGGCAAAGGAATGACCGACGACCTGCGCTGGTCGATCTTTGCCGGAACCATCCAGGGCATCCGCGAATTCTTCCCGATCGGCAGCGGCTTTGGTACCTACCCGGCGGTTTTCCGACGCTTCCAGCCGGGGAACGTCCCCGAATTCGTCAATCACGCCCACAACGACTACCTCGAATGGCTCTTCGAAGGCGGCTTGCTGGCAGGCATCCTGATGATCGTTTTACTGGTCCTTTATATCCTGCGCTGGCGCAAGATCTGGCCCCGAGGGGAATACTGCCCGCCCTACGATTTCATACGGATTTCAGCGGGGATCGGTCTCTTGATGATGGGCCTGCACGGGCTGGTCGATTTCAACCTGCACATCCCGGCCAATGCCGTTTTCTTTTCCTTCCTGGCGGGGGTGTTCTTTCATCAGGCAACTCCGGCCAGGCAGGAGCGCTCAACCCGACCGCCAAAGGTCCGCGAAGAGCCCACGCTCAAGCCGGCGCCCGTCAAACTCCCCGAGCCCGTTGCCGCCGATATTCGCAATCCGTTCGCCGACTAGCCGCCCGGTTCAGGCTGCCGAATCCCGTGCTTTCGCGGGAGAACAGAGCAGCCTGCCTGCCAGGCGGGTAACGACACCGGGATTGGCCAACACTGTGAGATAGCCCAGCAGCAGCACGACGAAGCCGGCAAACATGGCGTATTCCGGCACGCCGTGTGCATCCGCGAACAAGGCGAACAGGGAAAGAACGACTGAAAGAACAGCCATCGCGCCGACCACCTGGGAGGCAGAGAATCCGGCGTCACGCAGGATGTAATGCAGGTGCTGCCGGTCCGCGGTGAATGGGCTCTTGCGCTGGGATATGCGAACGAACATCACCGACCCCATGTCCAGCAACGGAACGGCAAGGATCCACACCGCGGTAATCGGCCGGAGCGGCGAAACAACCTTTCCCGCCAGCCGGATCGAGTACCACGCCAGCAGGAGACCAAGCAGCAAGCCGCCGGTATCCCCCATGAAAACCAAAGCACGCTTGCGAAATGGTGTTCGCAGGTTGAACAACAGGAATCCCGAAACTGCACCGGCCAGGATCATCAGTTCCCTTGCCGACGCCGCATCGCCCGCTGTCCAGGCGACCCCCAGAAACATCAACAGCGGAATCAGCACCTGCGTCCCCGCCAGGCCATCCAGGCCGTCGATCATGTTGATCGCGTTCATCAGCCCGATGATGGCGATGACCGTCACCAGATAGGACCACTTGTCCAGCACCACATCGCCGACCGCAAAGATGTCCCCCAGGTGGGCCACATGGACTTCGGTTCCGGAAGCAATCACCAGCGCCGCGATCAACTGGGCAAAAAACTTCGCGTGGTAGCCGATCTCATGCATGTCATCAGCCAACCCGATGCCCGCCGTAACGAGGAGGGCAACCATCAGGCTGCCACTCTGCGAGGGCAGTTCGCCGGTCATCCAGTACGATAAGACCAGCGCCAGGAAAACTGCAAAACCCCCGACCAGCGGGGCCGGAGCCGAGTGATTCTTGCGGCCGACCGGATGGTCGACCAGACCGATACGCCTTGCCGGACCGATCAGCGCCAGCACAAAAAATGCGGACAACATGGCGGGCAACACAAACCACAACAGCGAAGAGATGGAAGCCATACCAATTACTGCCTACTGATGTACATCTGACAAGTCGGCTTGAATTCAAGGGCTGTCAATCGCACGAAAAGTGCAGCGAAGCCATTATTCACCGCATTGTAGCACCATCGAACCCACGACCATTCGCACGAAACGTGGTCATTCTCCCAGGCCAAACCGGTAACGTCCCACGTAATACACCAGCTTGAGCACCTCCATGCCGGCATTGATGGCAAGCGCCTCGTTCTCCCACCAATGCCATGCCGACCAGTTCGCCTGCGGCGCGGCAACCAGCGTATAGCGCAGGCCGGAGCCGCGGAATACGCTCCACCACGAATAGTTCACCCGCAACAAGTGCTGCGGGTCACTGACCACCAGCACATGGCGAACCCCGTTCGCCTCCATCCAGCGCCGCATGATCTGCGCTTCGCTCCACGTGCTGACGGCGGTCCTGTCGATATGAATCGTCACGCCCGGCAAGTGACTGTTTGCGTCCTGCAGCACATGCGGCAAGGGAAGAATCAGCACCAGAGTATCGGCATACCCCGCCAGCAGCAGCTCCTTGCCGCGCTGATAACGATGGCCCGGGTCTTCGCCCAGCACGACCACCGCGTCCGCCGCCACCGGTTCGCTAGCCGGCCACTCTAGGATGGCGCCGAGGCTCACCCATAAAGTCCACGCCAATGCCGCCAGCAAGACCAGCAGCCGTAGCGAGAAAAACACCCCGCGGGTCAGCCGGGCGCCCAGTGAATCGCCGGTCACCGGCATTTTCGATCCACAGACAAGCCAGCCAGCGCCTCAAGGGCGCCTGCTGCGGTCGACGCCCAAAAAAGGCCAAAAATCACCGGCCTGGCATGGGCCGGCAGCCATCGCCCCGCTCCACCGCCGGCAGCCGGATCAACCCCCATCAAACCAGCTCCGCATAAACGGCCAGCGTCTTGCCGAGTACGATCCGCTCGTCAAACTCCGCCACCGCCTTTTCCCGGGCGGCCCTGCCCAGCCGCTCGCAGAGTAGCGGGTCATCATGCAGGCGGGCGATGGCGTCAGCCAGGGCCCTAGCATCGCGCACCGGCACCAGCAAGCCATCGACACCGTCCGTCACCACCTCGCGACAGCCCGGCACATCCGTCGTCACCAACGGCAGGCCGCTCGCAGCGGCCTCGATCAGGCCCTTAGGCAGGCCTTCGCGGTAGCTGGGCAAGACTGCGGCATCGACCGAAGCGAACAAGGCCGGCATGTCGTCCACATGGCCAAGCCACTGCAGCAAACCCTCATCCACCCAGCCGCGAATCTGCGCCTCGGGCACCGCCGCCGGGTTGCCGGGGTCCGGATCGCCGGCGAGCAGGAAGTCGATGCCCCGCCCCGCCGCATGCAGTTGGCGCGCCGCCTCGACATACTCGGCCAGCCCCTTGTCCCACAGCAGCCGTGCCGCCAGCACCACCCGAAAACGTTCGCCGCGCCGGCGCCCCGCATTCGGCACAAAGCGGCGGCAATCCACCCCCGAACCAGGAATCAGGCGAATCGTCCCGCGGTCGACCACGCGCGCCTGCTCGAAAAAGCCCACATCGTCCGGATTCTGCAGGATCAGCCGCGCCGACTTGCCGCCCAGCGCGAGGTGCATCATGGCCCGCACCACCGGCCGCAGCAGCGTCGCCTTCAGATCGTTGCTGCTGAACACATAGCCCATGCCGGCGACCGCATTCACCCGCGCCGGCACCCCGCCCAGGCGCGCCGCCAGGGAGCCATAAACCGCGCACTTGATCGTGAAGCCATGCACCAGATCGACCTGCTCGTCACGAACCAGATCACGCAGCCAGTTGACCAGCGCCAGCTCGCGCAGCGGATTCAGGCTAAGCCGTTCCATCGGCGCCGGCAGCCAGCGGAACCCCAGGGCACGCAGCTTTTCCCCATACGGGCCCGGCGGCGACAGCAGCAGCACCTCGTGCCCCGCATCGCGCAACGCGAAGGCCAGCGAACGGCGGAAGTTATAGAGATACCACTCGGTATTGGCGAAGAGGACAACCTTCAAAACCAGGCTTCCAATGGGTAGAAACGATAAGGCAGCCAGTCTCTAAACATCTCAACGATTCGCCTCCAGCCAGGCCTGGAACATCAGCACCGCCCACAAGCCGGGGGTATGGTCGCGCTGGCCGCTCACATGCTCCGCCCAGCGTTGGCGAATCGGCGCCGGGTGAAAATAACCCTCGGCCGCCAGACGCTTCTCGTCCAGCAAGCTTTCAGCCCACGGCCGCAGCGGGCCACGAATCCACTGCCCGACCGGAATACCAAAGCCTGCCTTGGGCCGCTCGATCAACTCGCGCGGCACATATTTGTAAAGCACCTGGCGCAATGCCCATTTGCCCTCATTGCCGCGAACCTTCATCGAAAGCGGCAATTGCCAGGCAAGCTCGGCCACACGGTGATCCAGAAAGGGCACCCGCGTTTCCAGACTGGTGGCCATGGCCGCGCGATCCACCTTGCACAAAATGTCGTCGGGCAGATAAGTCATGCTGTCGCGGTACATCATGCGCAACGTCGCATCCGCCACCCCTGCTGCGGGCAGCGGGTCAGCCAGCAGCAGGGGGGGCTCACTCACCGGGCCGCCCTCGCCGCGCACCACCTGCGCCGGATCTTGCCATTCCGAAACCAGACTCAGGTACAGGTCGTCCATATATTGCACGCCGCGCAGGCGCGCCGCGAGCTTGTGCGCCTTGTCACCCACGCGGGAAATGCCGCGCGTGCCAGGCAGCAACGCATTCAAAGGCGCCCCCAGGGCGTCCCACCCGGCCACCGGCAGGCTGGTGATCGCCTTGCCCAGCGCTTGGCGCGCCGGGTAAGGCAACCAGGCCAACCGGCGCCAGATGCGCGGCCCCCAGAAATAACGGTTGTAGCCGCCGAACAGCTCATCCCCGGCGTCGCCCGACAAGGCCACCTTCACATGCTGGCGCGCCGCATGGCACACCAAATGCGTAGGAATCTGCGACGAATCGGCAAAAGGTTCGTCGTACATCGCGGGCAAATGCGGAATCACATCGCGCGCCTCGGCCGCGGTCACGAACAATTCGGTATGCAGCGTGCCCAGGTGGTGCGCCACCGCCCGGGCGTGGTCCGACTCGTCAAAAGCGGCCTCTTCGAAGCCGATGGTGAAGGTCTTGACCGGCTGTGTGGCCTGGCGCTGCATCAGCGCCACGATGGCCGACGAATCCACCCCGCCAGAAAGGAACGCCCCCAGCGGCACGTCCGCCAATGACTGGAGCTTGACCGCATCGGACAGAAGCTCTTCCAGCGCCGTCAATGCCTCCCGCTCATTCAGGATCGGCTGCTTCGCCCCGGCTTCAACTACCTGCGCCAAAGACCACCAGCGCTGCAACGTGAGGCCCTCAAATACCAACGGCGGGCGCAGCGGTTGAAAATTGGCCATTTTTGGTACCCCAAGGGTACTTCCTGCGGGGCGCGGTTGACCGCAGACACTGAGCAGACACCCCGGTTCGAGCTTGAAAATCCCCTGATAGATGCTGTGCGGCGCCGGCACATAGGTAAAACGCATGTACAGCGCCAGCGCCTCGCGGCTCACCGGGTTGGCAAAGCCGGGGTAAGCGCGCAGCGCCTTCAGTTCCGAACCAAAAACAAAGGCGCCATTCACCCAGCCGTAATACAGCGGCTTTTCGCCGAAGCGGTCGCGCGCCAGGTGCAAGGTACGCTCGCGCACATCCCACAGCGCAATGGCGAACATACCCACCGTCTTCTGCAAGGTCGCCTCGATGCCCCAGTGCTCGAAGGCAGCCAGCAATGTTTCGGTATCCGAATGGCCGCGCCAGGCAGGCGCTGCTGCGGTCGACGCCAATTCGGCGCGCAATTCCAGGTGGTTGTAGATCTCGCCATTGAAGGCGATAACAAAGCGCCCGCCAGCCGACGTCATAGGCTGGTGGCCGGCCGGCGAGAGATCGACGATGGAGAGGCGACGATGCCCAAACGCAATGCCGACCTGCGCATCCGCCCAGGCGCCCGCATCATCCGGACCTCGATGCCGGATAGCCAAAGCCATGCGGGTAGCCACGACCTCCAAGCTGCCCGGCGGCTCACCGCCAGCGCTCAAGAATCCTGCGAATCCGCACATCTAATTTTTTGCTCCTACCTATGATTGCCCGAATTGGTATAAACCGTCACCCCGGCGAAGGCCGGGGTCCAGGCTGCGAATCCGCTTCAACACTGGATAGCGGGCGCTGCACTTCCTTTGGTTGCCTTCGCCGGTATGACGGAAAATCAAATGGGGACCACGGATTAACCGGCTTTCCATCGGGTTTCAGTCACCTGCGGTCCGGCTCGGGTTTCGCGAAGTACTTCACCTGCGGCAAGCCTTCGAAATGAGCATCCTGGGTAAAGATCGTGGCATCGTGCAGGATGGCGGTGGCGTAGATCAGTGCATCGGCCATGGGCAGCTTTTTTTCGATACTTAACTTGCCGGCATACAAGGCAATGGCTTCATCCACATCGAGCACTTGCCCCTGCTTGAGTTGGGCGATGGTCTGAAATGCCTTGTTTTCGTCGAACGCGAGGGTAACCTTCTTGAAGACTTCGTACAACACGATGCTGGGCACCAGCAGTTCATCAGTATTTTCGATGGCGGCGGCGTAATTCCCGGCAAGCGGCGAGTCGGCCAGGTACTCCAGCCAACCCGATGTATCCACGATGTTCACGCCCGATCGTCTTCCCGGTCGAAGTCGGTGTTCATGCCCTTGAGCATGCCGCGAACCGCTGGCATGGGGCGGACGGGAATGAACTCGATGCGGTCGCCGTATTGAATGACCTGCATGGGCATACCCGCCTTGAGCTTCATTGCTTCGCGAATGTGCTTGGGTATCACGAGCTGGAATTTGGGTGAAAGCGTGAGCGTGTTCATGGCATCCATCCTTCAAATGGGCAACAGAGTATAGATCGATACAATGGGTGAGTAAAATTGCCAGGGAACCGGATGCAATTCACTTTCCAATTGGATTATTTGGGCTACCCGTTTCCAAGCGGTGTTCGCACGCTCTGCGAATGCCGCGCCAAGCGCTGCTCACACCAGGGCTACACAAACAGAAATCCGGATATCACGGGAATGCATTCCGAAATTATCGGCTATCAGCTCCGCAATTCACGGTACGATGCACGCATGCAAACACCTCCCCTCTTCCCGCGCCACATCCAGGCGCGCATCGCCGAGGCCCTGACCGACACCCCGGTCGTTCTCGTCGCCGGACCGCGTCAGGCGGGCAAGACCACCCTGGTACGGCAAATGGCCGAGCATGGCATGCGCTACCTCACACTGGACGATGAATTGACCCTGCTGTCTGCCCGCGAAGACCCGGCAGGCATGATCCGCAGCCTGGATCGTGCGGTGATCGATGAAATTCAACGCGCCCCGCAGTTGTTGCTGACAATCAAGAAAAGTGTCGACGACGCCAGGCAGCCCGGCCGTTTTCTGCTGACGGGATCAGCCAACCTGATGGCACTGCCCACGGTGGCCGACTCGCTGGCAGGGCGCATGGAAACGCTCACCCTGCTCCCCCTGTCACAAAGCGAGATGTTCAGCCACACGGCGAACTGGATCGATGCGGCTTTCGCCGGCCGCATACTCGAGACCGACACCCCGGTACTGGGCGATGCCCTGGTCGAAACCGTTTTGCGGGGCGGCTACCCGGAAGCGATTTCCCGCACGAGCGCTCGCCGGCGTACCGTCTGGGCGCGCCAGTACATCGACGCCATCATCCAGCGGGATGTTCAGGATATCGCCAGTATCGACAAGCTCGACCAATTGCCGCGCTTTCTGCGCGCTCTCGCCCAAGTCTCGGGGCAGATGTGCAACTACACCCGGTTAGGCGGGCAGGTGGGGCTGGACAGCAAAACCGCCGCCCGATACATCGGCGTATTCGAGCAGATGTACCTGCTCAGGCGCGTCGAGGCATGGTCCACCAACCGGCTCAAGCGTGTCGTCAAGACGCCCAAGCTGCAATTCATCGATTCCGGATTGCTGGCCACCTTGAGCGATCTCGATGCCGCCGAAATTCAGCGGGATCGCAGCCGCTTCGGCAGCATTCTGGAAACCTTTACATACGGAGAACTGCTCAAGCACGCCACCACCGCTGACGGGAACTACCACCTGCTGCACTACCGCGACGTCGATCGGTTCGAGGTCGATGTCGTGATCGAGAACGCTGCCGGCCACCTGCTGGGTGTCGAGATCAAGGCCGCCGCCACGGTCCGGGACAGCGACCTGCGTGGCCTGAAAAAGCTGGCCAGCGTTGCCGGCGATCAATTCAAGATGGGAATCTTGCTCTACGACGGCAAAGAAGCCATGCCGTTGGGCGACGGCCTGTGGGCGGCGCCATTATCAAGTTTGTGGGGGCGGTGAAATTGGCCCGAAAAACGCGGTTGACCGCCATACGCTCAGCGGGTGCAGTGCGCCAGCATTGCACTTCAGACTTGAAACCGCACCGCTCGGTAAATCACATCCGCCAACGTCGGCAACGCAGCATGCAGCGAATAATGTTCGACTACCCGCTCGCGTCCCGCCTCCCCCATGCGCCGGCGCAAGCCGGAATCGTCTCTCAGCACCCGCAGCGCCTGCGCCCACATCTCCGGCGTGCGCGCCAGCAAACCGCAATCCGCGTCGACCACGTCCAAGTTGGCCCCCACCGGCGAAGCCACGACCGGCACGCCGCAGGCCATGTACTGGATCAGCTTGAAAGCACATTTGCCCCGCGCCCAGTCATCGTCGGGCAACGGCATGATCCCCACGTCGAAGGTATTGATGAGTTCGACTTCGGTGTGCTCCTGCCACGGCAATTCAACCACTTCCACATTGGGGATGGCGGGCGCTTTGCCACCAATGACCACGAATCTCAATGGTGCTTCGGCACCGAGCGCCGCCAGGGGCTGAACCAGTTCGGGAAGGTATGACGCAGTCGACGGCGAACCGATCCAGCCTACGGTAAAGACGGCGTTCTGCCGCGCCGGCTCGGGCAGATAGCGCCCGGTGTCAACAACCGTGGGCAGGCAATGGGTTGCGGCATTGTGCTGGCTCGCGTACCGGGCCAGCACCTGGTTGCCTGCAGTCACGGCGGCAGAACCTGCCATGAAAGTATCGAACTTGTTGCCCAGCAACGGCCGAGCCATACCCAGTCGCCCGCTGCGGTATTTGAGATAGAACGCATCATCAAAATCATAGATGTAGGGCTGGCGCATCAATGACCGTTCCAGCCACCCCGGCATCAATGGAAACAACTCGCAATGCACCATTGCCAGATCAAAGTCGCGCTGGCGCCAGAGGTCGGCAAGGCGCGCCACCCCGCCCCGCAGGATCGCTGCCACCGGCAGCGCGCCGCCACTAAAACGGCGCTGCAAATATTCATTGCCCAGCAAATGAAATATCTGCAGGTCAATGCTCCGGCTTGCCAACCCGGGAACGTACTGCCCCAGCCGATAGCGCGTACTGGCCGCAAGGGGGCCATAGAGCGCCAGGCCCTGCACCTTGATCATCGCTTCGTGTCTACGGCGCAACAGTACGGCATGTGCTCTGAAACCCGCGCCAAGGGCGAATAGAACAGCGCAGCCAAAATATCCATCGTCATGTGCCTCAATGACCTAGGCATCAGCTTAGCCCATGGCCTGGGTCTGCAACTCATCTCAAAGTGAGGCCATTCATCACCATATTCATCCAACCGCATATCAGAAATCACTCGCAGCCAGCCCGAGGCCAGCGACGCTGAGCGACAACTCCGGTTCGTGGCGGCGTGTAAGAAAGAATGGGATACGCTTTTTCCACGGCAATGCCAGAACGGCGCTACCCAGTCCATTCGTCACTGATTCCGGCCTGAAGCAAACCGTAGCCAGCGGCAACCTTGAAATGGCGCGGGCACCCAGCTCCGTTGGCATGAATTGGTCGATGAGGAGGTGCACACCTGGTCGAACGCGCTTGCAAACCTGAACGCCCACCGGCACACCATGCGCATCGATCCGTTGCATGCGGTAGACATTGTTTGGATGCCGCAGGAAGCGCCAGTCAAGGTACTCCGCCGTCACGACAACGGCCCACCTGTCCGAGGCCTTCGCCAGTTCGGTCAACGCAGGAAAGATCGCCTGCAACTCCCGTGGGGAGCGGAGTTGCGAAGCCATCAGACCACCCCGCCACAGGCTGGGTAGCACCAGACTCGGACGCAGCGATTCATGGAAATGCATCCGGCCACGCTGCCACATCTTCAGCGCCATGTCGTTTGGATGACCCATCAGAGCAAAATCCTCCTCGGCCATCGCTTGCTTAGCCGCTGAAATCATTTTGCTGAACAGATTCTTTCCCTGATGCTTCGGGTCAACAAGAACGTTGACCACGTAGTAGGCACGCAATGACACGCCTTTGCGGGCGAGTTCCACCGGAATCATCGCCATGAACCCTGCCCAGCGCCCACCTTCGGTCACCTTGACCATGCGCGCAAGGCCAAAGGGATTGTCGGCGTATAGCCACCTTGAATACGCCTCCGTCAGCAATCGGTCACCCGGTTGAAAGTAAGTTCGGAACAGATCGAATAGGTTACCCAGATGCCCGTCCGAATAATCCTCGATCGCCACTTCGTAACTCATGCCACCCCCCCAATTTCCGTTCTGTAGTATTCGTTGGCCTCCGCCATGGTGAGGCTGATCAGATCCCCGGAGCGGACCAACTCGCCCACTTCCCGCAGAATTTCGTCAAAGGCGACCTTCATCAGGGGTGCGGTGATCAGGTTGTGCGGATGGAACCACATGTGAACGTATCCGCCGCGGTCGACTGCCTCCCGCAATAGAGATTTCCAGCGCCTTATCGTCACAGGAACTGGCGCAAGCGAGCGCACCCCGGCCGGCCAATTCAGGAAAAAGCCCGAAGGTGATACATGCCAGCCATCCCGCATCTCCGGCTTAGCCTCCACACGGGAATCCCGTATGTTCCATTCGTTGAGCAATCCCAGCATCCGCCGCGCGAGCCCCGCTGGCGGACTCTCCCGATACGTCATAAAGCCGGCTCCCCTTAGCATTTCGAGATGCCCGACCAGGTTGCGTGGGAAAACAATGGTTCGAGGCACATCACCCAGTTCACCGAACAAACGGCCGGCGAGTATCAACTCCAGTTCCACAGCCTCGCCCGCGGTCCGGTCGGACAACGAAAGATGCGTTGCACCGTGCCATGCGATCTCGTGGCCATCAGCCTTCACCGCCTGATACAAGGCCGCACCATCCCAGCCCTCCGGCCGACTGCCCTGTTCCAGCAGCGGCATCAAGTTGGCAAACCAGGACGGTTCCAGCAAGGCCATCCGCTGCAGCAAATCGTGGTTAGCCTGCACGGCATCGAGGCCAGCCGCGAAACAGCTCACGAACGCTGCGGTTGCCTTCACGTTGGCATGAGCGAGAGTCAGCAGCAGCCAGGAATAGACGTCCCGCAACGCGGCATCGTTGATACGGCGATCGGCCAACACCTCCGCGCGGTCCGCCATCCCCCAAAGGCCCTCGCAATCCAGCGAAAGGGTGAATCCTGCAACGCGGTGTTCGTTCATGACGACGCAAACAGAAGGTTCCGGTAGGGAACAAAGGCATCGGCATGCGTGCCGAAAAGGAAGTAGACAAAAAAAATCAGCAGCACCAGACTTCCGGTCGCCAATGTCAACTCTTCCCGCTGCGCCACGAAGGTCTTTGCGATTGCCGGATATATCCACATCTGAATAAACGAGAAATAGAGAGTAAGGCGATCGACCCCGGTCGAAGAAACGGCCAATAGCGGCATCGCAGCGAGCACCGCAATCGACGCCAAATCCACCGGTAGATTCTCTCCCACAGCAGCAATGATCCGCTTTCGGTAAGTCAAGTAAATAACGGCCGGAAATGCACTCAGCAAGACGTGAAAAAATGCCCCGCCAGAGATCAGGTTTTCCTCAACATAAACCTTGCTGTATTTTGCATAGGTTTCCGTATCACTCATGCCGAAGACGATAGCCAATGCCAGTGCCGCGGCAAGAATCACTCGCGCTGCCATCCAACCCCTGCCGGAAAACATGAAAAAGAACAGGAATACCGCCGCGCTGTTATGAAACGACATGGCAAGCCCGACCAACAGCAGTCTGACGACAATCGGCAAATCCCGCCACTTTGAAAGCATGAAGTAGCCAATGCCGATGGCGGCGGCCTGGCGTATTCCACTCATCGAGATGATATAGACGAGATAGGGTGTCACCACGGCAATTGCCATCCAGGGATTTGCCGTGGTGGTCGCATAGGAAAAGACCCCGAACAGGAAAATGAGCGCACAGATGAACATCACTCCGTAGATTTCCCACCCCATGTAGTCTGAAAAGTAATTCAACAGAAAAAATCCCGGCTCCGAAAACGTGTCTATGTCTTCAAGATTTACCGTTGCAGCGCCCCAGAAGATGTACTGATAAGGTATCCAGTCCGGACCAATTTCATCCCGAAGTCCCGTAAATACAAGCAACACCAAGAAAAACAACCAGAAGACGAAGGACACGCCTTTCCCATCCGATGGATACGCAATGGAAGCGAGAAGGGGAACCAGCAGGAGCAAAAAATAGATTAGCATGTAGGTTTTCGAAAGTTCACATTGATACTACTCGATGCGAGCAAATTACCCCGCCCGATACGTCCGCTCGCGCTGGGCGAACCGTATTGAGAAGGAAGGCGGTCTGTCCGCCGCGAAGCGGGAAATGGGGGAGAACCCCGGCGCTCCTGCGGTCAACGGTTGAAAATCGCCTGTTTTTCATCGCATTTTGTTCACGCCAGAAAATAACGGGTTGTTCAGAGAATCCCTAAATCATCTTTCCGGATGATGTGAATAGCGCGCCCAGACATACATATTGCTAGCCATGCCGATGAGATTGGCAATAAAGTGAAGCGATAGCTCAACGGTTGCAATTATTCCTCCACGGATTCCTCCGGTGGATCGCGACTTGATCCGTGCATGCACACGAACCTTTTCAATCCTGAAGCCATGCTTAGAAAGAAGCGCCCGCAATGATCTTTTTGAGAAACCGAATACGTGGTAGGGCGTAAAGGTCGGCGACAAAAAAAACACCTCCGGGCGATTCCGAATGCGATTGATTAGTCCGCCGACGCGGGT
>WBZU01000680.1_pt1 | contig 28230 bp, 26 predicted proteins | sample 5204311 | NCBI WGS metagenome assembly WBZU01 (sample SAMN12344359, study PRJNA552823) | activated sludge metagenome | biome: Activated sludge suspended growth; feature: Nitrification reactor; material: Wastewater; isolation source: activated sludge from nitrification reactor of wastewater...
GAGGAGACGATCGGACGCGTGATCCGTGATCTCGCCCTGGAGCTCTCGCGGCTGGCAGCGGCGCGCGAGCGGCTCGCCGGCGAGATCGAGGCGGTGTTCAGGCGCCACCCTCAGGCGCCGGTCCTGCTGAGCATCCCGGGAATCGGGGCACGGACCGGAGCGCGGATCCTCACCGAGATCGGTGACGCCGCCCGATTCCCGACCGCCGGCCACCTCGCCGCCTACGCCGGCCTGGCGCCAGTCACCAAGCAGTCCGGCAGCTCGATCAACGCCCAGCACAAGTCACGGCGCGGCAACCACCGCCTCAAGAACGCGCTCTGGCTGTCGGCGTTCTGCAGCCTGCACCACCCCCCGGCACGCGACTACTACGCGCGCAAACGCTCGGAAGGCAAGAAGCACAACGCCGCGATCCTCTGCCTCGCCCGACGCCGCTGCGACCTCATCCACAAGATGCTCACCAGCGGCCTGTCCTACGGCGAACTGCCCGCCGGCAAGACCGGCCCGCCCGCCCCCGCCGCTGCCTGACCCCCAACTTGACAAACCCATAGGGACACCCCCCAGCCGGAACCGCGATCGTGAGCGGGCCGGCATCCTTCAGGGCGGCAACCAGCCTGTCGCACCGCTCGGCGAAGCACGATCGCAGCCGGCTGAGGCGCACCCAGAACTCGGGCGAGCGCATCATGCTCAACGTCGTCGACGAATTCACCCGCGAAGCGCTGGAGATCCTCGTGGCGCGCCGCATCGACGCAGACGCCACCGTCGCCGTGCTAGAGCGGCTCGTCGCGGGGCGCGGCGCCCCGGCACATGTCCGCTGCGACAACGGCCCCGAGCTGACCGCCCACGCGCTGCGGGACTGGTGCCGCCTCTCGAAGACTTCGCCGCCGACTGGGCAGCGGGGCCGGCAGTGTGACCCCCTCCCCGACCGAAGGGCGCGAGGCGCTCAGCTACAGTCGTTCCTGGCACTGCCCACCGACTCTCACCCGCGGTGGACCAACAAACGGGGTCGGGTCAATCGCTCTGGGCGGAAGCTCCTAAGCGGCGCTGACGATCAGCGGCTCATCGATCAGGAACCGCTCGATCACCGGGGTCAAGCTGCGCCGCAACACCCTGACCGAGTCCACATCAAGGAGGCGGGCCTCGGCCCGGTGCCACACGCCCGGACCGCCGACACGCTCGGCGGCGTGACCGCGGCCCAGCTGAAGGTCCGCTGCCCGCCGGGACGTTCCCGACCGCCGACGCGTGCGTCGAGCGCGCGCCGCGCGCCCCGGCCCCCTACGGCAGCGCCGTGCTCACCTGCCTGCTCGTCGGGACGCCCGCCGGCCCAGGCCGGCGGCTGCCCACCCACGGCGAGCTGCGCGCCGCGCTGACGGCGGTCCGGCTCGCCCCCGGCGGGGAGCTGACCTCAAGCTCGCACTCAACAAGTCCCGCCTGCACACCGGACACCTCCCAGCCGTCGAGAAGCGCATCCGCACCAAACGGCTCCACCGCGTGGTCACCATCCCTTACGACGACGAGCTCGCCGTCATGCCCGACGCCGGCCCCTACACCCTTTACGCCCTGCGCCGGCGCACGCGCATCGCCATCAAACAGCTCGGGCTCGCACTCGCGGAGCAGATCTCTTGGACTCGACCCAAGGTGCCGGGAACTCCCAGGCAGCGCTATGCGATCGTGGTGTTTACTAACACCGCCCCATGATCAGAGACCTTGTTCGTTCGCACTCCTGCGGCTGTAACGGAGACTGTCGGGCTCACCACGAACGCATAATCGATCCAGGCAGTCGGAGCATTGCCAGGAAACGAGTCACCACTGAGCGCAGGTGTGAACGGTGACACCCAGGGGGTGTCCGGCTGCGGGGGACCGGGCGGATTGAGCCAAGTAGCCTTCATCTCGTCCCGATCGTTGTCGTAGTTGAAATCGCCACAAACGACGCGGCGGGGGGCGCCTGGCAACCCCGACTTCGCCCAGTTGAGCGCCGCTCCTAGCTGGCTCGTTCCACCGCTTGGACTAACATGGGTGGAGTACACCCAGACCGTGCCCAGGCCAGGGATCGCTGCGTTAGCACGGAGAATGGCCCTAGCTTCGCTGCTACCGTCGGATGGCAGAAACACAGCGTCTCCGAACGTAATAGGCACTCGTCCCATGACGGCGTTGCCAAAATCAAGTGAAGAGATCGTGATGACCCACGTATAGCTAATCGCGTTGGTGTTGAGACCCCTGGTGTGCCAGCCCAGAGCATAGAGCCGCGAGATGACGTAGTCCACATAGGGACGCGTCATTTCCTGCATGCAGACGATGTCGGGATTCTCCTGGTTGATGAGGTCGGCAACTGCATCGAGACTGGTGCCATGCGTCGGCCCCATCGCGACGTTCCACGACATGAACCTCACGTTGACCGACATCTCAAGCTCCCAGGAAGTAGTCTGATCCGATAGTTCGCAACACTCGTTTGAGCGAACGCGCGGATCGGCGGTAGGTTCGGGCGGCTCCCGCCAGCGCACCCAAATCAATCATGGCGAGACGAAGCGCATTCATCGATGCCCATTCTTCCCGCTCGCCCGCAAGGCGGCTTATCGCCGCGATTGTCTGTTCGTCGTAGTCAGCCTGATGAACAAGTTGTTCGACTAACGCCTCCGCTGCCGATGTTGAGACCTTACGGTCGCGGAGAGCTGTCACAAATGCAGCCGATTCGGTGGCTTGGCACACCGGCGGAAGGTGCACCAAGATAACGGCGGCCAGGGCGGCGTGGGCGACGGTGTCGTCGGGCGCGAATTGAACCGGTAGGAAGCGCACGGATGGAGCATCAACCGACAGTGCAACCTCTCGGACGGCGGCGAGGCGAGCCGTGTCGTCGAGGTCGCTCAGCGTGTTTCGATGAGAGTAGATCTGCCCGATCGCTGGCATGGCCGCCATCAAGCGCAAGACTGCTTTGCGGGGACCTTCGAAGGCAAGTGCGCCCGAGGCAAGCAGGGGCACCTCGTGAAGGCGCCCGCGAAGCAACAAGTCAAACTCGGTGGCCTTCACGTGCAAGTACAGGTCAGCCCGCGATGCAGGCGACGCTCGACCCAACGCGACCACTGTGCCTCGCAGCGCTTCACGGGCGCTGGAGCTCTCGAGGGCGGCTTCGATGGACTCTGCTAGATCCCTCTCCCTGTTTCTGTCCGTCTCCCTCTCGGTCGGCGGACAAGCACAACCGCTCCTTGCAATGCTGCGCGCCATCGTCATGGTCGCAGCTTGGCGACCGCCGCACCGCCACCCTTCGTACGCGGTGCTTGGAAGGCTTGCCCCGCAGTGACGTAGCGCCGAGGCGAGGCTTGGACCAGCACTGCATTTATCGGCCCCAGCCGGGTGCTCCGGACGACGAATGCGCTTCCGCCAAATGCGGTGTCGGGCCGTCCGGTCTTCGAGTACCTCCCGACGGCGCCTACGACTCCGCCTTGCAGGCCGACGCCTCCCGCCACGACGATCCTTCCGCGATCGAGCGTCACGGCGTTCGCACCGGCAGTCGCCCCGTTCTCGCTCGGAAGCGATGCGAGCACCACGCCGCCCCCGAAGGACCTGTCAAGCGCACCCCGTTTGGTGAGTCGTGCGGTCAGCCATTTCGTTCGCACGACGGTGCCTTGAGCGCCGACAACGATCGGGCGACCGTCGCGCTGCACCGCGACCCCGCGTGCATACGCCGTCGTGTCTGTTCCGCCCGCGAGGATGGCCGCGAATCCCGCATCGCCGAACGACCGGTCCAGCGCCCCTGAGGGCGTCACCCGCGCGACCACGATCCCCGTCCGACCGGTCTGATCGGCGTTCTCGGTCTGTCCTGCGATCACGAGCGATCCGTCACTTGACAGCGCCGCTGCCCGAGCCGAGGTCACGGGCTTCCCGGGGACGCCCGTCACTAGTAGGCCGTGACGCCCGAACGTGCGGTCCAGCCGTCCCGACGCGGTCAGCCCTGCGATGCCGATCCGCTCCGGGTGTTGGATCCCCCCGGTGTCTGTGCTGATGTCCGAGTACACGGACCCGACCACCGCGATCCGCCCGGCCGATCGCAGGAGGATCGCGCGGGCCTGCTCAGACCGCCCGACTAGGCCTGCGCCGCTGAATCCGGAAAGCTCCACTAGCCCCTTGCTGCCGAAGCTTCGGTCTAGCCGGCCCCCGGCCGTCAGTCGGTAGACCACGATCCGGCTTCCCAAGCGGCGATCCGCGGTCGCCGCCACGACAAACTTGCCGTCACGCTGGCGGACGACTGCGACCGCCTCATCGGCATCCGGACCGCCAAGCGCCAGCAGAGACCTCCCCCTCGTCCCAAAGCGAGCGTCCACAGCGCCCGAGCGTGTCAGCTTCATGGCAGCTGCCGAGAAGTCCCGGCCCGGCCTCGTCGCCGAGCCGACGACGAGTACCCCACCGCCCGGCACGAGAGTAGCCCCGTATGCCCCCGACGAATCCGACCCGAAGCCAGCCACGGCAATCCCGCGCGAGCCGAACGTCTGGTCGAATGAGCCAAAGGCGCTCGCTGTCGAGGCAAAGAGGAGCAACAACACGAGAGAGAGCATCGTTGTGGCCGGTGCGGCGGATCCGAGCGTGATACGAGATCGAAGCGTCATGGCAGTCCTAACGTCGGTCACCTGCTGAAGTTGCTACGCAGGAGTCACAAGCACGACATCGACCGTCCTGGGAAGCGCAGCGCCGGCGCGCGAAAGCGCCGCGCGAAGGTTGCCGGAATCGACGGCGGCCTTGGCAGAATCAGCGTCCTTCCACTGCGAGAGCAAGGTTCCCTCTTGAAGGTCCTGACTCCAGATCGCCATGACACCTTCGGCCGGCTCAAGCTCGCTCAGCCCTCCGTCGGTGAGCGCCAGATAGGCGTGGGTGAACTGCTCGCGTGAAAGCCCCCTCCAAGTCGCCGTGATGACCGCGGAGCCGCCGCCGCCGGCCCTCGCCGATGCTGGCAGCGCGCCAGCTACGGCCAAGAGAGCGGCCACTTCGCCCCCCGCCGCGATGAGCTCTCTGCGCGTCAGTCCCATGCGCTCCCTCCACTACTGATTGCTTGGTGTCGCAACTTTACTCAGGTTTCATGTTAGCAATCCGGGCGGGCGCGACGGTGGGGCGTGGACTCTTCGTGCCGGGTCCCGCCGCTTCTATAGAACCTGCGACGCCAACTCAGCGTTGCTCGGAGGTTCCCTCGTGGCGCCTAGCGGAATGAGAACGCTGGCTGTTGCCGGGGAGCGCAGTCCTTAGGACAGGATCGACGGTCTCTCCCGCCACGACGCGTCGCGCGCGGCCGCGGCTTCGGTCGCCGGCACCCCCGGCCGTCTGTAGGGGCGTGCCGATAGTCCTGCACGCGCCTTGCCCGCGATAGCGATGCCGTCAGGCCTGCGCGCGCCCGCCCTGGCCTGCAGCGAGGTAATGCGCCAGCAGGAGGCGCGTGCTCATCAGCGGCTGCCCGCGGTCCTGAGCACGGCCGGCGCTCTCGGCCTGCAGCTCCATGCCGCGCTCAAGCAGACGGTCCAGGTGCTCCTTCATCTCCGTCCACGCTTCGTCGTCGAGAAGAAGCGGCGTGAAGCTGACGTGCCGGTCAGTGCGGGCGTCGATGGAGCCATCATCCAGCGCCTGGCCGGCGTCCGCGAAGGACTGGTCATACCAAAGGGTGGTTAGCCCCTGGCGGGAGCGCCGGCTTAGGCGCCTCCAGGCTCGATCGTTGAGCATGTTGCGCCGGGTCGCGCGGTAGAAATGCTCGGTGGCGCCTCGCCGCTGGGCGGTGTCGACCAGTTCGACGCATCCTAGGTCGCGGAGCACGTTGACGTGGTAGACCATGTTCTGGAGCGGCACACCAATCTCGACGGCGAGCTCCTTGGGGCTTGCAACGCGCTCTCCGAGACGCATCAGGGCCCGCGCGCGCAGCGGATGGGAGAGCGCTTTGGCCATGCGCGTGTCCTCGCTCATCCGGCTCTTCGTCGCGGCGGTCCGGCTCACGGTTCCCCCAATGCCTTTGCGATGCGCTGGCGCGCACGGTGGAGCCGGACTTTAGCCGTTCCCTCGGCGACGCCTATCCGCTTGGCGACCTCCGGTTGGGTGAGATCTTCGCCGTAGCGAAGGGCCAGCAGCCGCCGATCTGAATGCGGCAGCGCTTTCATTGCCCGAGCCAAGTCCGCAGCCAGGATCGCCTGGTCAATGTCGCGGCTTGCAGCGCGATCTTCGGGCTCAGGCAGCGCGTCGATCGCCAGATCCGAGCGCCGCCCAAGATGGCGCAGCGCCTCATTGCGGGCGATCGCTCGCAGCCACGCCTGCCTCGCTTCAGGCCGCACGGCGGTGCTTTTGCTGCGCCATGCTCGCAGCACCGCGGCCTGCGCGGCGTCCTCGGCGTCGGAGCGCTCCGTGAGCCAGCGGCGCGCTTCGACCAGGCATGCGGCTCTGGCCTGCCCCCAGTCCCAGGCGGCGTCGCCGGACGGCTCCCCTCCGGACCACAAAGCGGATCATGATCGAAAGCGGCTCGCAGTGCGGTGACGCCATCGCGGCCGAGCGCCGAGCGGCTACGCGCCAGGACCGCCCAACGTGGAACGAATTGCCGGTGCTCGCGGGTCCAGCTGTCATGAATCTGCCTTCGCCGGCCGACGCCCTGGCGTGGCGTCCCTACGACGAGTCGGCACGTCACTACGACGCATTCGTTGAGCATCCTGGCTTTCGCGATTGGATCCGGAGCCTTGAGTCCGTGTCTCGCAGCCACGGGAGGCCCGGGCCGCGGCTGCTCGATGTCGGCTGTGGCACCGGCAACAGCCTCGCTCCGCTTCTCGGCCTCGGCCTGGACCTCGCGGGCTGCGACCCGTCTCCCCCAATGCTCGGGGTGGCCCGGCGCAAGCTGGGCCGCCAGGTGAAGCTCACGCAGGCGGCGCTGCCTTGCCTTCCGAAGCTTGGCCAGTTCGACGTCGCATGGGCTCTCAACGACGTCATCAACCTTCTGCTGGACCCCGGCCACGTCGCGCCGGCCATCGCATCGCTCGCCGCCAACCTGGCGCCTGGCGGACTCGTGATCCTGGACGCCAACACGCCGGCCACGTACTCCGGCTTCTTCGCCGGCGTGCACACGCGAAGGCGCAGCGGAAGAACATACGAATGGCGCGGCGCGACCGCGTCGTTCAGCCCCGGCGGCCTTTGCGAGGCTGACCTGAGCGTCACCGACCAGGCCGGCGCGACAGTCGGAGTCCGCCACGTGCAGCGCCACCACCCTGCGGCGACCCTCGAGGCCGGGTTCTCGCATGCGGGCCTGCAGCTCGTGGACGTGTTCGGCCAGGACGACCTTGGACGCCGCCAGCCCAGGATCGATTTCTCGCGCGACCCGAAGGTCATCTACGTCGCGCGAAAGCCCCAATGACTCCCGAGCCTGAAAGGAGGACAGTCGATGATCAAGGCAAAGCGCCTGAGCAAGCCGGCCCTGCCGGCGCTCTCAACAACCAAGACCGGCTGAACGGTCCCGGACAGCCCGGCCGGCCGCACGCCGGCCGGGCCCCGGCAGACAAGCACGTCCGCCCCCTCTTCCGCCGGTCAATCGACCCGAGAGTCGTCAGCGGCGAACGGGCCTACCTCCTGCGCGGGCCAGACCACGACGATCTCGAACTGGACTGCGACGCCCTCCTCCTCGCCAGGGTGATCCCCCTCATGGACGGAACCCGCACCGTCGAGGCGATCGCCCGCGACCTTCCCGCGGACGGCGGGCTGGCCGCGAGCGAAGGCGCTGTGTGCGCCATGGTGGCCGACCTCATCGAGCTGGGCGCCGCAGACGACAGCGCCACGATGGACCAGTGGCTCGACCCGTGGCTCATGGCCAGGTTCAGCCGGCAGCTGCCGATGCTCGCCGATCAGCTCGGCTCCGGCCAGGCCGCGGCGCGGGCACAGGCCAGGCTCGCCGGCTCAGCCGTCGCCGTGCTGGGGGTCGGCGGCATCGGATCCTGGGCGGCGCTCGCGCTGGCCAGCGCCGGCATCGGACGGCTGGTCCTCGCCGACTGCGACCGCGTCGAGCTGAGCAACCTCAACCGCCAGATCCTGTACACCGAAGCCGACCTGGGCCGGCTCAAGGTCCACGCCGCGGCCGATCGAATCAGCGCCTTTCACAGCCGAATCGAGATCGCCACCGCCGCGCGCCGGTTTGACACCGCCAGCGCGATCGCGGAGGCGGTGAAAGGGTGCGACGCGGTGATTGACTCCCTCGATACGCCTGCCCATCTCATCACGCGCACCGTGAGCGAGGCATGTTTCGCGGCTGGCGTTCCGGTGATCGCGGCCAGCCAGGAGCCGCCGCACCTTCGAATCGGCCCCACCTACGTTCCGGGAATCACCGGCTGCTACCTCTGCCAGGAGGAGTCGTACAGGCGGGAGTTCCCCTTATACGGCGAGCTCGAGCACGCAGAGCAGCCGACGCCGCCCTCGGCGACCTTCGGCCCTGCATGCGGAGCCGTCGGAACACTCGTCGCCAGCGAAGCCATATCGCTTCTCGCCGGGCTGCCCGGACCTCAAACGCTTGGCAGTGCGCTGCTGCTAAGCCTGCGGACGTTCGAAGTGCGCTCCGTGGCGGTTCCGCGACGGGCCGAATGCCGAGTTTGCGCAGACGCTCGCAGCGCCCGGCGGTCCTGAGCAGCCATGGTTCCCCTTCGTGGGATGTGCCGTTCCAGCCCTTGCCGATGTTCCCGCCTGGCCGTGGGGACGCCCAGCGCCTTGCTCCCGCCGCTCGACTTCACCCAGGCGGAAAGCGCGCCGCCGGCCCAATGCCATTCAGGCCAACATTCACGACGTTCCGCATGCAAACAAGGAACCTTGTTCGCTTATGTCGCCCCCGACAGACTGCTGCTGTTGTGTTGACCGATGTGAGGAGCGTGTGATTGGATCGCAAAATCCGAGCAATCATGGAGGCTGCGGATGGGAGCCGGGAAGTGGAAGCGACAGGCAATCGCCGGGTGCGCAGCTGGAGCCTTTGCCCTTGGAAGCGCAGCCTGGGCAGAGGGAGGCGCCGTTGATGGAAGCGGTGACGCTGAGCGCGAGGCGCCTCCGGCGCTTGTCGAGGCGGCGCCGGGGCTTGCTCGGGATGCTGTGGAGGCGGCGCGGGATGGGCAGCGCAGGCTCGACAGCGAGTCGGCCTTGGGTGCCGAGCAGGCCTCCGCGCATGCGTATCGGAGCCTGAGCGATGCGAAGGCCGTGGAGGTGATTGAGGCTCTTGCGCCCGAGGTGCTGACGTCGGCGTCGCCGCACGCCGGGGCGCCCGGCGAGCCGGGCAGTGTGCAACGGCTGGTGGGTTCTCACGCGGCGGTGGTAGAAGACGGTCGGGGAGGCCGCGGGGTTCAGCTCACGGCCCAGCCGTTGCAGGTGCGCGACGAGACGAGCGGCGAGCTCGTGCCGGTGGATCTGAGGCTGCGCCGGGTTGCGGGCGGCTTCGAGGCAGCCCAAGCCGGGACGCCGGTCCGTCTTCCAGGGGCACTCTCGGGGCCGGCGACGGTGGGCGAGGACGGCCTCGGTGTCTCGGTAGCCGGGGCTTCCGCGTCGGCGCAGGGCGTCGAGGCCGGGACTGCGATTGTCTACGCGAACGCCCGGTCCGACACCGACATCGTGATGGCGCCCAGCGTCGACGGCGTCGAGGTCTCAGCCGTGATCCGTTCGCCAGCTGCTCCCGAGGATCTCACGTTGGAGGTGAATCTCCCCGATGGGCAGCGGCTGGTGCCGGTGGAGGGCGGCCGGGGAGGGGCGCGCATCGTGGACGGCGAGCGCGACGCGGGGCGCGTGTCGGCGGCGGCGGCGTGGGACGCGGACGGTCGGCCGGTCGAGGTCCGCACCGCCGTCGAAGACGCGCGCATGACGCTGACGGTGGCGCACCGCGGCTCCGAGGTCCGCTACCCCGTCACGGTCGATCCGACGATCTACCACGGCACCAGCGGGGATTTCCCGAACTGGAATTGGGCGCAGACGCCGGCCGGCGGGTTCAATCTGTTCTGCCCGACCCTCTGGGGCGCGGGGCTGTATTCATGCAACAGCGCGAACGCGAGCCTCGCGCACGGCGCCTGGGCGCAGTGGACGTGGACGGCGCCCGGCAGCTCGTACGTGTACGCGGCGTCGATGAACACCAACTTCTACGCGACGACGCCGTCGCAGCCGATGTGCATCACGCAGGGTGTCTACTCGAGCCTGCACGCGATGTGGGTCGGCGCGCCTGGTTGGGCGTGGAGCAGCCCGACTTGGACGCGATACGCGGGGACCCTGAACCCGGCAAGCGGAGTGCCACCGATCACTCTGTGCCAAAGCCACAACAACGACAACCGGATGCAGTGTGTGCAAGCGGGATGCGGGGTAGCCAACCAGGCGGGCCCTGGGAGCGTGGTGGCCTACCAGCTCTGGGCTTACGGCTCTGCGGTGCGGCAGTACACGAGCATCAACCAGCTGCAGTCGCTGGCGATCTGGGTCAGCGACGATGACGCTCCGACGCTGGCGGCGCCATCTCACTCCCCGGGCTTGCCGGCGGGATGGGCCCATTCCGCGACGTGGACGACGACGTTCAATGCGAACGATCCCGGGGTGGGCGTGTCGGCGCTGAGCGTCACCGGGCCGCAGGGCGTGTACCGGGATGTGTGCGGCGCCTCGGCGGCCACGTCGTATCTGTGCAAGCAGACGATGGACGCCCAGCAGGTGTCCTACAGCGCCGCCCAGATGCCGACGGGCGTGCAGAACTTCGCCGCGACAGTGGCCGACACTGACGGCAAGGTCTCCAACCAGCGCACCTGGCAGGTCAAGGTGGACAACACCGCGCCAGCCGCCCCCGTGCTTTCGGGGCCGCTGAAGGACGCGGCGGGGACGCGGATCGGCCAGGAGGCATACCGGCTGGACATCAGCGCCGCCGATGGGACGGCGGGGGCGCCGCAGTCGGGGGTCCAGAAGGCCGAGGTGTACGTGGACGGGCAGAAGAAGGCCACGCTTGACAACTCGGCCAACTGCAGCCCCACGGGCGGGTGCCCGATGTCGTGGACTCCGTCGTGGGATTTCCGCACGCAGCGGTTCGCGGCGGGCACGCACGACATCACGGTCCGCGCGGTCGACCAGGTGGGGCAGGCCGGGGCGATGTCGGCGCCGGTCACGGTCACGGTCTCGCATGCCGCCGAGGCGCAGGCGGGTCCGGGGTCGGTGAACCTGGTGTCGGGGAACCTCGCGCTGTCGCGCAGCGATGTGAGCATTGACAGCTTCGCGTCGGACCTTTCGGTGAGCCGGACGTTCAACAGCCGCGAGGCCGGCACTGACCCGGACGGGATCTTCGGGCCCGGGTGGGTGGCGAGCCTGCCGGTGGACGGCAGCAGCCAGTACGCCGGCGTGACCGAGTACACGCAGGACGGGGTGGCAGAGGTCACGCTGGAAAGCGGCGAGGCGATCGCTTTTGAGGCGAGCGGCTCCTCGTGGTCGCCGCCGCCCGGCTACGAGGATCTTTCGCTGACTGGGGGCAGCATCGTCAGCCCGGACCCGAACAAGTTCACGCTGCAGGACGCCGATCACGCGGTCACCGAGTTCACTCCGCTGGCTGCCGCCGACGGCAGCGGCCGGCGCGACTACGGGCCCGCCACGACGAAGCAGGCGGCCTCGCAGACCCAGACGACGTTCTCCTATGAGACGCCGGCCGGCCAGTCGCGCAAGCGCCTGAAGCAGGTGACCGCCCCGGCCCCGCCCGGGGTGACCTGCGACCCCGGCGCGCTGCAACGCGGCTGCCGCGCGCTGGAGCTGGACTACGCATCCGCGACGACTGCGACGGGCACGGCGGAGGCCCAGTGGAACGACTACGCCGGGCGGCTGCGGGGCGTGACGTTCAAGGCATGGGACCCGGCAACGGGCGCGATGGGCTCCTGGCAGGTCGCCGCCTACCTCTACGACAACGCGGGCCGGCTGCGCGCCGCGTGGGATCCGCGGATCAGCCCGGCCTTGAAAGAGACCTACGCCTACGACTCCGACGGGCGGATAACCACGATCGACCCGCCCGACTCGCCCCCATGGACGCTTGCCTACCAGCCCGGTGCTGGGGAGCCGGCCAGCACGGGGCGGCTGCGGACCGCATCGCGCGACGTCCCGACATCCACCGGGACCCAAACGGCGACCACCACGCTCGTCTACGGCGTCCCGGTCAGCGGCGCGGGCGCGCCCTATGACCTCAGCGCTGGCGCAGCGGCGGGGTGGGGGCAGTCCCAAGCGCCGTCGACGGCGACGGCGGTGTTCCCGCCCGACCAAGTCCCCCCCGCCCCGCCCTCGATGCCCTCGACGTACTCGCGCGCGACCGTGCACTATCTGGACGCCAAGGGCCGCGAGGTCGACACCGCCCTGCCCGGCCCTCGGATCTCCGCGACCGAGTACGACGCCAATGACAACGTAGCCGGGTCGCTGACGGCGGCCAACCGCGCCGCCGGCGGCGCGCCCGAGCTGTGGACGCGGCACACCTACTCGGCCGACGGGATCGACCTGCTGACCGAGACCGGCCCCCGCCGCCAGGTCAAGCTCGACAGCGGCGCCACCGCGACGGCCCGCCACTTCACCTCCACGAGCTACACCGACCACCTGCCGGCCTCCAGGAGCGTCTCGGCGAAGCTCGACGACGGCTCCGTCGCCGACACCCGGGCGACCAGCTACGGCTACGACGCCGGCGGCCTGGCCGCGCGCAAGCCCAGCACCACCACGGTCGATCCCGGCGGCCTGGGCCTGGTGAGCACCGCGCACTACGACACGGGCACGGGCCAGGAGATCGAGCGGCGCCTGCCCGCCGGAACCGGCAGCGATGCCCGCTCGCGCCTCACCTTCTATTACGGCGGCACCGAGCCCGGCTGCACCGGCAACCCCGAGTGGCGCGGCCTGCCATGCAAGACCCGCCCGGCCGCGCAGCCCGGCACGCCCGGCCAGCCCGACCTCCCCATCAGCACCTTCCAGTACAGCGCGCTGAACCAGCTGACCGTCAGGTCCGACACCAGCGGCGCGGACACCCGCACGACCACCACCAGCTATGACGCAGCAGGCCGCAGGACCGCCGAAAGCGTCACCTCCTCGGCAGGCACCGCACTGCCCAGCGTCTCCTACGGCTATGACACCAGCACCGGCAGGCTCACGACGACGAGCGCCGGGGGGCGGACGGTCACGCGCGGATATGACAGCGTCGGCCACCTGAACAGCTACACCGACGCCGACGGGACGACCTCCACAACGGACTTCGACCTGCTCGGCCGGCCGGTGTCGGCCAGCGACGGCAAGGGCACGCAGTCGTTCACCTACGACTCGGTGACTGGCGACCTCACGGCGGTTGCCGATTCGCCGGCAGGGACGTTCACAGCAGGCTATGACGCCGACGGCCGGATCACCAGCCTCGGCTACCCTGGCGGGATCGTCGCCGCGACCGCCTATGACGCTGCGGGGCAGCCCACTGGCCTGTCCTACACCAAGACGACGAACTGCTCGTCGGGGTGCGTCTGGCTGCAAGAGACGGCGGCCTACAGCGCGCTGGGGCAGATGCGCTCTGACGCGGGCACGCAGGGCGACCGCGCCTACGCCTACGACAAGGCCGGCCGCCTGGTCGAGGCGCGCGATACCCCGGCCGGGCAGGGCTGCACGATCCGCACCTACGGCTATGACGCTGACAGCAACCGCACCAGCCTGCAGGCCCGCGCGCCGGGCGCCGGCGGCGCCTGCGACCCCGCCGCCGCGCCCACGACGAAGTCCAGCAGCTATGACGCCGCCGACCGCCTGATCACCGCCGGCACCGCTTATGACGCGTTCGGGCGGGCCACCGCCGTCCCCGGGACGGATGCCGGGGGCGCCCCGATCACCGCCTCCTACTACGCCAACGACCTGGCCGCCTCCGCCGGCCAGGGCACGGAGGCCCGCGCCTGGAGCCTTGACCCGCTGCGCCGCGTGCGCACCGAGACCGCCACCGGCGCCCAGGCCGCCGACCGCACCTTCCACTACACAAGCGACAGCGACAGCCCCGCCTGGAGCGCCGAGACCGCCGACGGAATGAACTGGGCCCGCAACATCACCGGACCCGCAGGCGACATCGCCGCCATCCAGAACAGCCAAACAGGCACCCGCCTGCAGCTCCCCAACCTGCACGGCGACATCGCCGCCACCGTCAGCCCAGACCCCAACGCCGCCGGCCTCACCGCCAGCCTGCGCTCGGACGAGTTCGGCCAGCCGCAGGGACCAGCCCCAGCCCGCTACCAATGGCTCGGAGCCAAGCGCCGCCAGACCACCCTCCCCACTGGCATCATCCTCATGGGCGCCCGCCTATATGACCCGGCGGCCGGACGCTTCCTCCAAACCGACCCCATCCCCGGCGGCTCAGCCAACGACTACGACTACGCCAACCAGGACCCCATCAACCAATACGACCTGAGTGGTGAAGGTCCGAACTGCAAGAAGAAGCAGACAAAGAAGTTCGAGGCCTACTACTGCGATGTCCGGAAGCGAAACAAGGGCATGTCGGTCGGGAAGTTCTTGTCGAGGATCTATGAAACTGCCGGTAGATGCTACATAGGCGCCAAGGATGGGGAAGGCCATCCGGTTACCGTCCTCATCGGGTGCGGTCTGGGCATATTGTTTGGCTAACGAGGTGTGAAGATCGTGTGGTTTGGCCTCCCTAAGCGATACATTCTGGTTCTTGTTGTCGGCATTGTTGTCGTTGGAGGGACGATACGCCTGCTGGTTGGTCCTTCGTGTCTCTACAATCCGAATTGCGCTCCGCGCGGGGATGCAACGGGCTGGATCGCCGCCGGGGTCATCGGGTGGTCCGCGCTTTGGTGGGCATGGGTCCTGTTCCGCGCCCGACGTTAGTCATCAGCTCCCGTGGCCCGCGATCAAGAGCTACGACCTCCATCTTCGGCCTCGGCCCCCGGGATGTCCGATTCGAGCTTGACACCTGAGGGTGTGAAGAATGCAGCTGCCGAGCTCCTCGGTCGCAAGCGCTTCGCGTTTGTCTTGACGGAACGGGCCGGCGGGCCGGATCATCGACTCTTGTTTGGGCCTCAGTCTGGGCTTGTTGACGAGAACAATGCTCGTGTCTACTCGGAGGCGCAGGACGTCCTGAATTCGGACGTGACGATCAAGATGATGACGTCGCCCACAGCGACCTATGCCCTGGATGAAGACGGTCGCGCATATCAGCTCACGCCTACCACGAAGGCATGTGTGCCCTTTGGCGGGCCGCTGTGGCCTATCGTCGCATGCCTGGGAGCGACCACCGTGGACTCAAGCGAGACTGCTCGCGGGCATTCGCCCTCTTCTGGGGGGCAGGTGGCTCGTGGAACGACTAACATCGGAGCGGCCAGCGCCGCCTTTCACGTTGAGCTTCAGCGTCCTCCAAGCCCGCTGCGCCGGGATGTGCTGTTCCACGTGACACTGGATGTTCGGGGGCGCATGATATCCGCTGCGACCTGCTGGCCCGAGCGCCGCACCCTGCTCTTTGGTCAGCGCTCGCTCGCTCGCGCGGGGCTGGGCAAGGATACGAGCCAGGTCTGGAACCGCATCGACATCGTCGATGACACGCCGGAACTGCCGCCTTGGGCTTCGGCATTCTCAAGCGTCCGACCAGGCTAATGCCGGTTCGACGCCGCCACAGGGCGCTTGAGATTTCGATGCGAGACCGTACGCACCTATCCATCCCTGCCTCTAGTGGCGGCCCATGACGAGACTGGCGGCCTGCCAGTGCGTGTGGGGTCGGCGTAGCGGGTGCGAGACGGCGCGTATACCCGGTGTGACTCGACTCGCACGGGTGCAGCCGCGATAGGCGGTCTTGTGGCCCGGATGTTCCCTCCGCCGATACCGGTGGCCGCCAGCACGCGCGACCTCGTTGCTTGCGGGGTTCTCGTCCAGCGCGACTTGGTGAGACACAACCGGCTCGTCGCGGATGCGCGGAATCGTGGCGTTACGCTGAGCGACGGTCGCGATGCCTTGGAGGGACTCGACCGCGACGGGGTTCTGAGCCCGCTTGCGTTCCACATCGGCTCCCGCACGCCGGCGACATTCGCTGGACCTCCTCAGGTGCGCGACGCCGCCCGGGACGAACACGGCGAGTGGGAAAGCCCGGGCTACGTCTTCCGCGACGAGGCCCCATTCCGACCGTGGACGGAGTACGCAGCCGATGTCGAGGATGCCGAAGGGGTCCGCGACGTGATGCCGCTGTACTCCCCGTGGCAATTGCTCGCGCTGCCGCTGGTTGAGGAGGGCGATCACATCCGGATCCCATGGACGCTGCTGGCCGGCGAACCAGGCGACCCCACGAGATTGGCTGCAGGGCCCGTGCGTGCGCTAGCGGGCGTGCACGTCGAAGGCCGCCGGCACATGCACGCGAATTGGCTTCCCACCATCAAGCTGCTCCTACGGCTTCAGGCGCGCTACTGGCCTTTCGTTCGCGGGCGCAGCGTGATGGTCTACCGGCCTGACCCTGCAGGCGCACTTGAGCGTGTCGACGCCCTCGATCTTGAGTACGCCGAGGCCACGGCGAGCGACGCGCTGGAAATGCTAGGCGTGTCCGTCGCGGACGTCGTCGCTGTGTACGAGTGGCTCTGCTGGCGCGCCGAGTCAGGCGCGGATCCCGCCAAGTCGCTGCGCGGCCTGCTGCGCATGCTCCCGCGGGACCGAGCCGAATCGGTCCGCGGCGACATGCTCGCCGCTCTAGATATCTACGACGCCGCGGCGATGATCCGCCGCTTTCACCGTGAACTGACCGGGGACCTCCTGCCGGAACCCGATCAGGGTCACGTGCGAGGTCGCGATGTCAAGCCGCGACCGCTCTATCGCGACCGGGGAGCGCTGATCGCTGCCCTTGCGTGCAGCGGGCTAACCGCCCACAAGCTGCACGTCATCGCAGAAGGCCAAACCGAAGTCCGGCTCATCGCCGGACTCTTCGAACGCTTCCACGGGGCCCCAGCCGACGCGGCAGGCGTCGTGATCACCGACCTCCAAGGGGACAAGCTTCAGGAGTCGCGGCGGTTCATCGAGGACCTCGGTGTCTACGCACGTCGGGTCGTCCTGCTCCTGGACGACGAGAACGAAGCCAAGCGAGTCGCGGAGAAGTTCGTAGCGGACGGGATCGTCGCCGCCGAGGACGTCACGCTGGCCAGGCCGAATCTGGAGGAGGAGAACTTCACCGCAGACGAGCTGGTGCAGATGGCCAACGAGCTCGGCGAGCCTCAAGGGGTGACTCTCGGCTTCACTGGCACGCAGCTTGAGAAGCAGTTGCGGCAAAGGAACGGAGAAGCATGGGAGCCGATCGGGATGGCGTCGATGCTCGTCACGATGGCCCGAGACCCGAACCACGGTCCGGTGCTCCAGATCAGCAAGCCGGAGCTCGCAGGTCCGATGATCGACCTCATCATCAGAGATATTGAACAGGCACACGGCGGCCACGATGAAGTCAGCGAGCGCCGCCCGATCGTCGCGTGGGTTCTCAAGATCATGCTCGGAGCCGCTCGTCGCCAGTGATGCGCGAACTGCGATCAGGGGTCCCCGCGGCAGGGTCTCATCAGACCAGTTCGCGGAGGCAGCCGCCGCTGTTGCTTGAGGCGGCTCCGGCCTCCCCGGGAACTGGGGCCGTGAGATCGCCGTTCGTAGTCAGGATTCGGCCGTACGTTCATCTGGCCGGCACCGGCGCGGAAGCGCGCGGCGCCGCTGAACAGGCCCGAAGTCCGCGCCCGGCTTGCCCCCGGCCATACGCAGCCGTGAGACGGGGGACTGCTCTCCTTCCAGATCTTGTCCCGTCCCAGTCCCGCCGCTCGCGGGAGACAGGCCAAGCCGAGCCCTGACGACCTGTCGGGCGCGCAGTAAAGCTGGACCTGGATGCGCTGAAGGCTTGGAATGTGTGAAGGCACACGGCGAAGACGCCTGACGGAGCAGTACCGCCGCCTCGCACACTTGTCCCCTCGTTGAGGGGCAGGTGTGCTCGGCGCCAGCTCCACACCATCAAGAGCAAGGGCTGTGCACGGAATCGCACAGCCGCAGCCGCTACGGGCGGCTCAAACACCAGGAACATCGCCAGGCACAGAAAGCCCAGCACAGTCACCGCCGTGGCACCTCGCAACCGTGCAGTGGCCGGCAGCTGCCGATTCAGGATCGCCGCCAGCTTCCCCCGGTAAGGAAGGACGGGCACGTGCGGGCGTCCGGGCGAGCACGCGTTGGACAGGCAGTGCGCACTGCACCGGTGACGGGCCGTGAGACGGCGACCGCGATCCGCCTCCCGTAGCCGCCCGGACGCCTCCCTCAGCTACACCGCATCGAGTCAGGCGGAAGGCCGGGGCCCCACCCAGCCGTTCGCCTCAGAATGGCGGCGCCAGTGTTTCAGGCCGCCGTGGCGGCTCATCGCCCACACGAGCGGCCCCATCCCTTGCTCTTCCCACTCGCGGCGGCTGCCGGGCCAGGAACCGAGCCGCGTGAGCGCGGCTCGCAGCTCGCGTGAGATGGAAGCGTCATCCCAGCGGCGGTTGGCGGCTGGCGTGCCCGGCAGCCGGCCGGCCTGCGCTGGCAGCCGCCCTACGCGGGTGGCCCAGGTGTCGCGCTGGCCGGCCATCTGGCGCCAGGCGGCGCCCAGCCCCTCCGCCCGCCAGGCATCCCGGCCAGGGAACCGCCGGCCCGGGTGCCGGTCGCACATCCAGACGGCGAGGTCAAGAAGCTGCGCTTCGGTTAGCGGCGGAGGCTTCGGTCGGGGCATCACCTGAGATGGTCCCAAAGCAGGATGGGGTCAGGTCAACACCGCGAGCGCACCGCGCCGGAGGACTTGGCCTCAATCCAAGACCTGCACCCGGCGTGTGGTTCGGACGCCAAGCCTCACGCGCGGGACATCGCCATCGCAGGGTCGGTCACGGACTGGAGGTTTCCGCGAGGCGACGGCAAACTACGAGTCGATGAAGGCGTCCCGCTCAAGTGGCGATCCGCGTCCCGCCAGCCGCCCTTCCGCTGCGCCTTGCGCCCTGCGTGACACGGACATCCGCAGGGCCCTTCGCATGCGTGTCGCCCGGTTGCACGCCGACGATCCCGGCGCACGCGTCGTCGAGGAGCTTGACCTCGATGGCGCGCGCGCTGATCTCGTGGTGCTGAACGGACGCATCGAGGGCTACGAGATCAAGAGCGACCATGACAGCCTGGCTCGGCTCTCCGGCCAAGCCGACGCCTACGAAGCGGTATGCGACCGCGTCTGGCTCGTTACAACGGAGCGTTTCGCCGCAGCCGCCGCGTTGCGCCTGCCTGCGTGGTGGGGAATCCTTGTCGCTCGGCGACGCTCAGACGGTGTCGTGCTGGTTCGGCGCCGCGCTGCCAAAGGCCACGGCAAGCAGCGCGGCCGCTCGCTTCTCGAGCTGCTTTGGCGCCGCGAGCTCGTGACAGTTGCCGAGCGCCGCGCCGTGGAGCATCACGGAAGCCGGGCAACGGTGCGTGCGCTGCGCGATGCGATCGCGGGCAGCCGAGCTTCCCCGGGGGACCTGGCAAACGACGTCCGCGAGGCCCTGCTGCTCAGGGAAGGCTGGCGAGCTGAGCGGCCGTCAGCGTCAGGTGATGCACCGTCCCGACCTTCCGCCAGGTGGTCAGGTTCCCGGTTGGACCTCCCGCCGCACAGGCGTCGATGAAGGCGCAGCCCACACAATGCGCGCTCGCGCACCACTCCGGCTGCGTCACTAGCGTCGCGCTGGCCTGATTGAACTGCTGGAAGCCGTATCGCTGTGCCCAGCGCCCCTTGACGATCACCCACGCGTCAGCGGCGGAGTAGCGAATCGTCGCACTCGGGCGGATCATCCGCGGGTCAGGGTCGAAGAGCACAGGGTGGCTGATGGCGTAGTCGCCGAACGCCGGCACCCGCGGCAAAGTGCCAGCCGCAACGTTGCGCCACAGCGTCCAGTCGCAGCGCGGCAGATGCTCAACTGACTGGCGCTTGACCGCCGACAGATCCGCGGGGAAGCAGCCGCTCGCCAGCGTGACGCTGCGCCACTCGAGGAGCCGCGGCAGCGTGGGAATGATCGCTCCGGCGGCAATCTGGATGCTGGGCGCGTGCGCCTGGGCAATCGCGCTGAAGTCGACGACCAGGTCGACCTCATCCGGCGCCACCCCGACAGCGGCAAGCCAGCCGGCCACCGCGCTCGCCAATCCCGAAGGATCACCCAGGTCATCCGGGTCAAGCCGAAGCACAGCTCCCCGCTGATCGGCGGCGTGAACGGCGGCCACTGAGGCGACGTGGCCTGGTGGGCGGCCGGGCCCGCCCACCGGAATGGCGGCCAGGGCGCCTCGGCAGCGATCGAAGAGGTACTCCAGCGCGTCCTTGCCGCCTGCGCTCGCTTCCGGATCAAGCCACAGGGTGTCCAGCCACAGCGGGTGGTCGGCGCCCCAGCCTCCAGCCAGCTGCTGCGCGGCGCTGTCCAGGTGATCCTCGAGTCGCTTTGCCGGTGCATCCGTGTCCCAGTCCCAGGGCACGGTGAAGATCTCGACCAAGGGCGTGATCCGTTCCTTGTCTGCAGCCGCGAGGCCTTGAAGGGCATCGAACTCGCCCTTCTTGCCTTTGAGGATTGGCACGTACCGGTGCTCCGGACGGTCGGCCATGCCGCACCACCACCTCCATTGCTCGAGCTTACTTGAGTGGTAAGGGATCACTCTAGCGTCAGTGGTGCGGAAGCGGCTGGCCCCGCGGGTGGCCGATCCGCCGGTGGCCAGGATAGCTTGGGCGGTGGCAGCAAATCCGCCATCTACGAGAAGGAGCCTGTCATGCCCTCATCGCTCTATGTCGCCAAGTTCCAGCCCGTCGCCAGCGACGGCTCCCCCCTGGCCGTCGCGCCCTCGGCGGCCCGCGTCCAGGCCATCGTCGAGCGCGCGTTCGCGGCGGCGGCCAGCGGGCAGGACGCCGCCCTGGCGGACGCCCCCCCGATCGAGGCGCTCGCGGGGCGCATCGTCGCCGCCGTGCTGGCGCTCGACGCGGCGCCGCCGCCGCAGGCGGGCCCGGCGCTGCAGGCGCCCGCCCGGCCGGCGCGCGGGAGGCTGACGCCGCAGGAAGTGCGCGACGCGATCCGCGAGATCGGCCCGTTCACGGTGGCCGACCTCGCGGGGCGCCTCGGGGTGTCGCACGGGCACGCCCGCGTGCTCATCAAGCGCCACGCCGAGCGCGGGATGATCCGCCGCGACGGCAGCCAGCTCGTCGGCCGCGGCCGCCCGCGCCACATGTGGGTGTTCCAGAAGCCCGCCGAGGCGAGGACGGTGCCCGCCCCGAAACCCGTGCCCGCCCGCGGCCGCCGGCCGGGAGCCGGGTCCCAGCCCGTCGCGGGCACGGCGAAGCCCGGGGCCGGCCGCAAGGACACCGGCCGGCTGCTGGCCGCCGCCCGCAGGCACGGCTGCCAGGTCAGCCGCGGAGGCAAGCACTTCAAGGTGCGCACCCCGTCCGGGCAGCTGGTCGTCGTCGCGGCCGCGCCGTCCGACCACCGGGCGCTCGCCAACGCCCGCGCCGACCTGCGCCGCAGCGGAGTGCGCGTGTAGCTGAAGGCCGCATCCCACGCCCGATCCCCCCATCGACCGCAAGGAGCAATCCGCATGCCCGCTGACCCGCAGCCCGCAGATCCCCGTCGCCGCCAGCCGGCTTCCCCGCCGTCGGTGCGGCCGCCCGAAGTCCGCTGGGGCGCCCCGCCCCTCGGGCCCGGGCCGCCGGCCCCGGAAGGCGGCGGGCGCGGCGACCACGGAATGCTCGCCGTGGAGATCACGTTCGCAGCTTCCGCCCAGAGCGCCGGCGCGATCCGCAACGGCCTGGCGGAAGTGGCCGATGACGTGATCAGGCGCGGCCTGGGCCGCCTCGTCGAGGCGCTGCCCGCGGTGAGCACGCAGCCTGGGTGGCACCCGGGCATCCAGCAGGTGCGCCTGCGCTGGGTGCGCGTCCCTGAGCCCGAGGCGTGGACGGCCGGCGCAAAGGTCCTGCTCATGCTCGAGTCGGTGTGGGATCACCTGGGCCTGCAGGCGCCTCAGTCTGTGCAGATCTCGGTGCGGCCGCACGGGGAGGCGGGCGCGGCGTGAGCACGAAGCCGAGCAAGCGCCGCGCCCGCCGCCTGCGCACACCGGCCGCCGCGGTGGCGGCTGGCTGGCGCGAGCTGCCGTGCTCGGGCCTGGAGCGCCGTGAGCGCGCCCGTGAGATCGTCGCGACGGTCCTGGCGATCCCGCAGCCGCCGGTCAAGCCGGGCGGGGCGCTGATCACTTCCCGCAAGCAGCTCCCGGTGGCCCAGACCGGCGACCCGATCAGCTACACGCGGCTGAAGGAGCGCGTGGCCTCAGAGCGCGACGGGATCACCCTCGCCGCCAATCCCGAGGCGGCGGTCAAGGGCACCCGGCCGTGGCCGGCTCCGGTGTCCAGGCGCCAGCGGCCCGCCAGCCGGCGGGCGGCGGCTTGCCCGGCCGGCGCCGAAAGGCGAAACGCTGAATCCGGGCACGCCGGCATGGCAGGACTTGACGCGCCCATGCCCGCCAGCAACAAGAAGGAATCCAAGAAGAAGGCCGCCGCCCGCAAGCGCATGACGGAGGCGCTCCCGCCGCCGCGTCCGGGAACCGGCGGCCGGCAGGCCAGCAAGAAGGTCTTCACGGAGATGACCGCCACCCGGGAGCTGCGCGAGGAGCTCGGCGAAGGCATTCCGTCAACGCACAAGGGCGCGCGGATGCGCCGGTGGGACGTCCACCCCGACGGCGACGGGATCATCCTCTGCCGCCTCTCCGGGCAGGAGCTGCAGGGCGGCGAGACCGTGATGTCCCAGATCCACACGGTCCGGCGCATGCTGCGCGAGGAGGGCCTGAAGGAGCGCCACATCGTCCTGACGATCAACAACAGCGGCTACAGCGACTACGAGGACCGCCCCGACTTCCAGCTCGTCACTCCGCTCATCCTCGGTGACTGCCGCTGGGTCGCCGCCCGCGGAACCGACCGCATCGCCCGCGAGACGCTGCCGCGCGCCCAGTTCTACCGCCTCCTGCGCGACAGCCGCACAGACCTCTACCTGGTGAGGAACATCTGGGGCAAGGTCGACTGGGACCGCGACCAGACGATGCTCGACTTCCAGGGCATCATGGACCGCGAGGAGGGCGAGCGCATCAAGGGGCGCATGCAGCAGCCGCTCGTCGACCGCTTCCTGGCCGAAGGGCGCGGGTGGCCGGCCGCCGTGAAGTTCGGCTTCCGCCGCGGCGACGACAAGTACCCCGAGGTCGACCCCGAGCAGTGGCCGGTCGTGGAGTTCATCCACTACGCCTACGCGAGCTGCCTCACGCTCGCCGACGGATCCACCGGCCAGGGCCTGCGGGCCATGAAGCAGGCGCTCAAAGACCGCGGCTGGGGGCTGTCGCACGAGAAGGTCCGCGCGATCCTCAAGGACATCATCTACGTCACCGGCGAATACACCGTCACCTTCAAGGGCCAGCGCATCGACTGCCGGCCCATCCCGCTGGCCCGCCCCATCCCCCTGCAGGTGTACAAGGCAAACCAGGCCCGCCTCAGCGTCCGCGCGCGCAAGACCGCCAAGAACCCCGCCGGCACCTTCCTGCTCAACCACGTCGAGTTCGTCTGCGGCAAGTGCTTTGACGCCGGCGTCGAACCCGAAACCCTGCCCGGCCGGCCCTCCAGCCGCCTGCGCGCCTACCGCAACCCCAACACCGGCACCGCCAACTACACCCACTGCCCCAAGACCCCCAAGGCCCACGCCCGGGCATCCTTCCCCGCCGAACTCATCGACCAGGCGGTCGTGCGCGAAATCCTGCGCCTCGCCTCCAACAAGGTCCTCCAGAAGGAATGGGCTGACGCGGCCCGCCCCGACCCGGCCCCCGCGCGCCCCGGCCTCACCGACGCCCAGCGCGCCGAACTCGAAACCCAGCTCGCCCAGGCCCTCGCAGCCCGCGAGCAGGCCGAAGACGACTTCGTCCAGCGCCGCATCGCCGGCGAGCCCGGAGACGAACGCGACCTGAAGAAGCTCACCTCCACCTACGACCGCACCATCGAACGCCTCCAGCGCCGCCTCGAAAACGCCGACGTCGAAGTCGCCAGCCTCACCTGGCACAAGCACGCCGCCGACACCGAACAGGCCCGCCTGCGCGACGCGCTCGAAGCGCTCCTCGCAGACCACCCCTCTCCCGACCTCGAACGCCGCGCCCACCAGGCCGCCGCCATCCAGTCAATCCTCTCCCGCGTGCTCATCTACGAAGACCCCGAAGGCGGCTACAGGCTCATCCTCGAAGGCGAACTCGTCCCCGAAACCTCAAGCCTCAGGCTCCCAATCAGCCCCCAGCAGTCCGCACGCAAAGCCCTCCAAGCCCACGAGGGCCAAGAGCCGGCAATCGTCATCGGCTCCCACGGCCACTCACCCTGGACCGGCTGGCACGAACGACACGTCAACCAAGATTCCCGGCCAAAGTTCTCGTTGATCTGCTTGTAGCGGTTGTCCACTCCGCTGAGCCAGATGAGCATCGCGGTGTCGCGGGTGACTTCGCGCATCAGCGTGGTGAAAGAGCCCAGCGCGTTGGCGCGCAGCATCTGGTTCTGGTCGATCATCTGCCCCTGGGTGTCGACGCCCTGCAGGCCGGTGGCGAACCAGTCATGCCAGATCAGGGTCATGCGCTCGGCCAGCGGCTGATTGGAGCGGATCATCCGGTCAAGCCACCACAGGTGATCGTGGCCGTAGCTGTCGCGCTCGGCCAGCGCCATCGTCGGGGCGGGGCCCTCCAGGACGGCGCTGCCCTGCGGGCGCGTCAGCGACTGCACGGCGCCGGCCATGCCCATGGCCGCCAGCTGGGCGGCCTGGCCGGGCTTCGGGCCGAAGCCGGCGCGCCACAGCAGCCGGTGGGCCTGCTCGGCGCCGAACGGCCCCGCATACTTCGCCACGGCGCCGGGGTCAGGCGGAGGCGGCGGCGGAGGGGGCGGAGGCGCGACCGGCTTGACCGGCTTGGGGCGGCGCACCCAGATGCCCAGGCTGTTCTTGATCCACAGCTCCGGATGGCGGTTGCGCCAGCGCCCGGTCTTGGGATCCCTGTACCAGCCGTCCTTGGCCAGCAGCCGGTGCCAGCGGCCTTTCTTGTCCTTGTACCAGCCCTTCTTCGGGTCATGAACCTTGGCAGGCTTGGGCTTGGGCTTGGACGCCTTCCGGAGCAGGGCCATCGCCGCACATTAGGCGCCCGCCGGGGCCGGGATCCACCTTTAGCGCCCTGATGTACGTTCAGCTTCAGAATGTCCGACCTGACCCGCACGGAGTTCGAGATCATCGTGCATTTCGGCCTGTCCCACCGGGTGGAGACGATCGTCAGCCATGCAGCGACTTACCAGTCCTGCTCGCTGGCGCTTTCACGCCAGCGAGCCGCGCTGGAAGAGGCCGAGCGCCTCGCGGAGGACGTGGAGGCGGCCAAGGGCCTGCTTGCCCCCTCCCTGGGCCTCAGCCAGAAGGTCCAGACGCAGGCCGTCCAGGCCCAGCGCGAGGCCGACCGGCTGTCCCGGGATCTGCGCCGCCGGGCGGAGGACTTCATCGACAGCGCCGGCCCGGTCGCCGACGTGCTGATGGCCGTCATGGAGGAGCACGCGTTCGGGGCCACCCGCCAGCAGCTGCGCGCCGCCCTGGAAGCCGCGGTCCGCACATGACCTGGCGTCCGCCGGCGCCGATGGCAGGATCGCGGCCATGAGCGAAGTGGAGATCTGGACTGACGGCGCCTGCTCGGGCAATCCGGGCCCCGGCGGCTGGGCGTGCATCCTGCGCTGGGGCGGCCGGGAGCTCGAGCTGTCCGGCGGGGACCCCGGCACCACGAACAACCGCATGGAGATGATGGCTGTGATCAGCGGCCTGGAGGCGCTGCGCCGGCCGGCGCAGGCGAAAGTGATCCTGGACTCGTCCTACGTGATGGACCCGCTCGCGAAGGGCTGGCTGGAAGGCTGGAAGCGCCGCGGATGGATGACGTCGGCCCGCAAGCCGGTGGCCAATCAGGACCTGTGGCTGCGCCTGGAGGCGGCGATCGCCCCGCACGCAGTCCGCTTCGAGCGGGTCAAGGGGCACGCGGGCGTCGAGCTCAACGAGCGCGCCGACCGGCTGGCCGTCGCGGCCTGCCAGGCCCAGCGGCGGCGCTAGCCGTCCAGGGCCGTCCAGGCTGATTCGCTGCGGGCGGCGGGCGTGGCGGCGCCCAGGGCCTGCAAGGCCTGGCAGGTCGGGCAGCCGTCCGCCGGCGCCAGCACCCGGAAGGCGCCGATCCGCCACTGCGGGAAGGACCGGGTGGCCTCGCGCAGATGGCAGTGGGCGACGACGCGGCCGGCGCCGTCGCGGCCGTAAGGGGTGACGTGACGGCGGGTGACGGCCCCGTCACGGGCGCGGAAGACGATCTCCAGGTCGCTGCCGGCGTCCAGGGCGGCGTCCAGGCGCGCGCCGCCGGGGCCGGGGCGGCGGAACCGCGGGCCGGGAGCGGGGAGCCGGGAGGCCCGGGCGCGGGACAGGAATCGGAGGAGGCCGGACGCGTTCATCGAGCCTTCCATCCTGGCAGGCGCCCGGCGCCCCTTGCGGCTGTCTCAGGGCGCGCTGCGCCTGAAACGGCTGCAAGCGCGGGATCCCGGGGTACGTTCGCTGTCATGGATTTCACTGCACAGGAGGCGCTGGGCGTCCTCGCGGGCGTGATGGGCATGGCGATGGCCGCCGGGCCGCTGCTGCAGCTGCGGCGCATGCACGTGCTGCAGTCCAGCGAGGACGTCAGCGCCGGCTACCTGTCGATCGTGCTGGCCGGCGCGCTGGCCTGGACGGCCTACGGCCTGTCCCTGGGCAACCTGGCGCTGATCGTCCCCAACGCCTGTGGGTCGGCGGTGGCCGCCGCGACCCTGCTGTTCGTCCTGCGCCTGCGCCGCGGCCAGCGGGATGCCCGGGCCGGGCGCTGCGAGCGCTGCGGCCGCGACGGCGGCTAGCGGATCAGCCCGGCGGAGGCCGACAGCGCCGTCAGGGCCTGCTCGAGCGCCGCGGCGCTGTCAGGCGCGGAGATTTCATACGGGGTGCCGGCGGCGACAGTCCGGTAGCCCCAGGCCTGCTTGAAGTCCCAGGCGGCGGCCTCGGGGCCGCGGGCGCCGGCGGCGGCGGCGCGGGCGGCGGACTGCACGGCCGGCGCGAACGCCTCCAGGGTGGCGGGCACGTCCAGGGATCCGGCGGCTTCCAGGCATTTCTGCGACGGGCGGGCCCCGGCCTTCGGGACGCCCGGCCCGAACACGCAGGCCCCGGCAGGGAATCCGCCGTGGCGGGAGGCGCCGAGGTTGATCAGCAGCGGGGAAACCCAGAAGGCCTTCATGGGTGAACGTACCGCGGCGGCGGCGCCCGGGCCGACGCAACGGGCGCATCATGCGGGTTTTCCGGCGGCCTGCCCGCCGCGGCCGGCGCTATAGTGACGGGCCGATCTCGCCGCGCCCCGCCCGCCGTCCCCTGGTCATCGAGGAGCCATGAATGCCGCCTGCCTCCCGGGCTTCCAGCCCGTCCCGTGCCGCGCGCCAGCGCCGTGAAGCGCTCGCGAAAGCCAACGAGATCCGCCGGGCCCGCGCCGCCCTGAAGCAGGCGCTGGCCAGCGGCGGGCTGCAGGCCTCCGAGGCGCTGACCGGCGGGGACTCCCGGACGGACGGCATGGCGGTCGGGGAGCTCGTGCGCGCCCAGCGCGGCATCGGCCGGGAGCGCAGCCGCCGGCTGCTGGCCCGGCTGGGCATCTCTGAGTCCCGGCCGGTGGGGCAGCTCACCGGCCGCCAGCGGGAGGCGCTGGCCTCGGAGCTCTCACGCCGCGAGTCCGCCCGCGCCGCCGCCTGAGCGCAGGCCCGGCGGCCCGGAGGCGGAGTTGAGGCTGCCCAGGATCTCGCGGCGGACCTGCTCCTGGCGCTCCGCCCGCTCGCGGGCCTCCGACGCCCGCTCGCGGGCGGCGGCGCGGGTCAGCCTGGCCGCGCGCAGCTGATGGCTGTGCGCGCTGCGGCGGTGCACGAAAATGTCCTGCCAGCGCGGGTCGGCCTCGCAGATGCGCCGGCCGGCCCGGCCCAGGGCCGCGCGGGCGTCGCGGTGGCGGGCGTAGGCGCCGGCGCCCAGCGTGTTCAGGGCAGGGCGGCCGAGGCCCACCGGCTTGATCTCCTCAATCTCGGGGTCGGACGTCGGGTGCAGCTGCTCGGCCTCCAGGTAGCACCACAGCCGCTTCGCGAGGCCGTCGAGGCGGCGCAGCACCTGGAAGTCCAGGATGGTGTAGCCGCCGGCCAGCAGCTGTCCGGTCCGCCACGGCGCC
>WBZU01000681.1_pt1 | contig 28225 bp, 19 predicted proteins | sample 5204311 | NCBI WGS metagenome assembly WBZU01 (sample SAMN12344359, study PRJNA552823) | activated sludge metagenome | biome: Activated sludge suspended growth; feature: Nitrification reactor; material: Wastewater; isolation source: activated sludge from nitrification reactor of wastewater...
CCGGGGGAATTGTTTTGGAGTCAAAACGATCGTGCGGGTGGGATGACGAGATCGTTTGAGGTGAAAGGAAAGGGCGGGGGGCCTCATGATCTCATCGGACCACAAACGAATTGCGCTTGGATTGACACACACGTACCCATCTGATAGGAGCGACAGTCATGACCCTCCACCCGGAACAGTCCTATCAACACACGCTTCGTGAGATTTCGGTCAATCGTTCAAATCCGTGCGAACTGGTGCGCGAACTGATTTCCAATTCTTATGATGCAGGGGCCACGCAGATTCACGTGTTTCCGCTTGTACAAAAGCGTGGATTGATTTTCTTTGACAATGGCGTAGGACTTTCGGACAACAAAAAGGACAGCATCAATGGCATTACGCCGTATGTCGCGTTCTTCTCCATTGGCAAAGGCACGAAATTTCCCGGAAAACAGATCGGATACAAGTGCCAAGGGAGCAAATTGTGCTTCGCGTCCAGTCGGTTTTCATTGATTACCCGCTGCAAAGGGGAGCCGCATTTTCGATGGCGGCGCATCGACAACCCCAAACAGAATCTCGACGTAACTTTCGACATCACAGCAGAAAAAACAAACGAACCGTGGCGTATCCTTCGCGAATCGATCCTGTCCGGTGCGGATGCGCGCACGGTCGAAATTTTGGATGTATTGAATGAAGCGTTTTTTAAGACGCAATTCGAGCATGGCACGTTGATCATCATTGATGAATACGAGACAGACAAGTACGAGAACTATTTTTCCCTCAAACCCAAAGAAGCCAATTATCTCTACAATTATATACGCGCTTTCACTGCGCATGGAGACGTTCGGCGCATTGATAAAGAACACGGGTTCGATCCAACCGATGTCAAAACGCTTTCCGTACTTCCCGGGGTAAATCGTAATACAACCCTAAGGCTCTGGATGACCAACAAGCGCCATACGGCGCTCGAAGCAATCCCCGGCGGTTTTCCATATCTTCTCGCAACGACGGACAAGACGGAATCCCAATCCCCGGCAACCGTCAGCCAATTGCGAAAGGGAAGTTTTTCGGCGCGTCATGCAACAACATTCAAGTACGGCGACCAATACTACAGCCTCATCCTCGCTATCGATGGTAATCGTCGCGCTCTGGATGGATACGATGCTCTTGGGCGCCGCGGCAATTCGCGTTCCGGGTTGGCGCTTTCGGAGATTCGTGGGCCACTCATTGCCTCCAACGGCATTGCGGTTGGTCCGTATCGTACATTGTTTGACCATTCCGTACTTCGAGATTGGAACGTCCTGTCCGAGGGGCAAGAGCATTATGCGCTGATCCTCGATGGTAACTTCGAATTGGTTACCAATCGCGATGACTTGGCGCCGAGCAGCAAAGCCGTATTGCAAGACGCTGACTTCATCAAGCACATACGGGATTTTCTTGAGGATATTGTTCGGATGAAGCGCGGAGCCGTGCTGCTTGAGCTTCGAGAGCGTCTAAATCGCGAAACCACCCGCCACGCCGAAGACCAATACATTGAACACAATAACATTTTGCGCCGGGAGCTCCCCGAACGCGATTCATTTGTTATCAAAAACATCCCCTTGCTTGCGGAGCGGCGCATTTTTGCTCCGCAGCGCGGCGAGGAGCATTTTGTAGGTGCTCTTTATACGCTGCTTGCGCATCTGGTTCCGCCTGACCATCCGCTCGCTCGATATTGGATTCGACCGCTGACATTCAGTGCGCTAGGAATTGACGCCATTGCCGCCGTTAATGAAAATAAGAGGCTCGTCAATGGCAACCTGCAATCCATCGAATACAAGTACGCCTTTTCGGATAGGGACGAATTCAATCATCCGCTCAACGTGACCGACCGAATCATTTGTTGGGACCTCGATATTCCCGACATCGGAAGCGAAGTGCAAGATCGTTACAATTATGCTTGCAGTGTTCAAAGCGAGATTTCCCATGAAGAGCAAACGCTTGGACTTATGCTCGGAGACGTACACCACCGATTCGAAACTAAGGCAATTGCGCATGAAATCATGGTTCTCGACCTCAGCGCTTTGGTCAAAGCCACGTTTGACATCAACTATCGATCTGGGTCAAAAGCGAAAGTTCACGGCAAGGCCAAAAGTAAAAATCGGAAGTAAGTCCCGACTGTTCACAGTTCGTTGCTTGAACATCCATGATGAGCTCCTGATCGTCCGGTGAAACGACTGCCGATGCAGGCACTTCGTACTTTAGCCTAATCAACCCGGCGGAACTTCCGTCTCCGGCCAAGCGCTGCCTCGAAGCGATAACAAGTCGTGCAGAATGTTCGTGCCGAGTTGGTCCGAGCGATTCCGAATCACGGTTCGTGAGGGTTACCCGGGCAAACCGTTTGTCAAGAGGAAAGGTTTGGCGAGGCGAGCGTCGACAAGCCAAACCAATACCCGACGAACCGTTGGGATGGGCAACGAGAATTGCCTCAGTGGCGCACTCGTTGGGTTCTGTGTTCGGGCACAGACAAACCCATTGGGAGATTTTGTCGCCTGCACCCGATTCTCCAAAGCGCGTTGCGTATTCATGGGACGCGGTTGTTGTCAAAACAGTGCCGTGGACATTCGTCGAGCGCGTCCGCGATGGGGCGGTCGTTGCACTCCCATCGAGCAGCCGTTTGTATTAGGGTTCCGGTATGCGCGTTTTGTGTATCGATTGCGGGTTTCATCATGAAGTCGTTCGCGTGCTCGAAGATGGCGACGGCGAATCACGACACGACGTCTTTGAAGCCGCGCCGCTCGAAGAATGTTCGCGAAAGTGGATGACCGAAGCGGATGTTCTCGATGCTCGCGCTCGCTTCGGCGCGGAAGCGATTCTGCACGACGATGACGACGAAGTTGTTTGACGAGGTATGAAGCGGCAACGGGACGACCGCTCACAACCTCGCAATTCGAAATGAATGCCGCGTTATGGTGAATCCGGTCTCGATTCTCTCCGAAACCCCTCAATCAAAATCGAATCGGCAAAAGCACCTGGACCGTTCCATTCGCGTTTGGCGGGGGAAACTCGAACGTCCCGATCGTGTGCGCAATGCAGCTCTCCAAGTCGCGCGACGTCAACGTCGACTCGTACACCTGCACATCGTCCACGTGTCCCTTTGCGTCGATGTTGAACCGTAACATCAACGTACCCCATCGTGTACCCGACAAACTCCGTTCGAGGTCGTGGCACTTCTGCAGGTCGTCGCGACGCTCGTCGACGTGTCTCTGCACGACGTCTTCGAGCAACGCGCCCGTCACCTTGACCGGCTGGATCTGCACGCGTGCGCGTTCGCTCGATCCTCGGATCCCAAAGCTGCCGCCATACGCCGAACCCGTGCCGCTTCCACGGCCGAACGTGGTGATGCTGCCAAGCCCGCCGATTCCCACGCCCGTGCCACCACCGCCAAGGCCCGTTCCGCTGAGTCCCAATCCGCCAAATCCGCCAAACCCACTGTCCGGGCCGCCGATCACACCGCCCACGACGCCGCCGAAAACTTCATTGGGATTGTTGGAGCCGGTACCCCCAAGGACACCCAAAATTCCCGCGACTCGTTCGCTTTCTTCGAGCGCTTTTGCCCGCTCCGCTTTCGCGAGGGCGACCTTTTCTTTCGCCTTGTTCGGCGTGCTTTGCACCGTCACCACGATGATCGGATCGCTCTGTTTGGCTTGCCGAACTCCAGGAGAGCTCGCACATCCGCTCAGCAGACATGCCCCCGCCACATACACCGCTCCCCACGCTCGCATTCGCATGTTCGCGAGCGTAGGGGCGAGGCGTTCTGGGCGTCAATTGAAGATGTTTTGGAGGATCAGTTCGCCGCTTTGGCTTTCTGGCCGTCGGCATATAGCGCTTCGATCTGCGCGCTGTACTTCTGCCACACGAAACGTCGCTTCACCTTGAGCGAAGGCGTGAGCATGTTGTTCGCCGTCGTGAAGTCTTCGGCGGTGAGCGTGATCTTCTGAACCTTCTCGAAGCCTTTCCAGTCCTTCGAGTAGTGCTCGACTTCCTTCATCACTTGCTTCTTCACCGCGTCGTTCTTGCACATCTCGTCGTTGTCCTTGAAGGACAAACCTTGCTCGGAAGCCCAGGTTTTCACGTATTCCGGGTCGATGACGACGAGCGCGACGTTGTAGAGACGATTGTCGCCATACACCATCGCGTTGAGGATGAACGGCGACAGCTTGAGCAACTCTTCGAGCGGCGCGGGCGAGACGTACTTGCCGTTTTCCAGCTTGTACTGCTCCTTGATGCGGCCCGTGATGTACAGGTACCCGTCGTCGTCGAGATACCCGAGATCACCCGTGCGGAAGCCGCGATCCGATGTGAACACCTCGGCGTTCTCCTGATCGCGGTTGTGGTAGCCCTGCATGATGTTCGGTCCGTGCACGACGATTTCGCCGTGTTTCGGATCGCCCGAGGCTTCCTTGTCGATGACGATCTTCACGTGCTCGATGGGTTTGCCCACGCTGCCGATACGATGTGCTCCCGGGCGATTTGCCGTTGCGATGGGGCTTGTCTCGGTCAAACCGTAACCTTCGTAAACCGTGATGCCGAGCGCGTCGATGAACTCGGCGACTTCCTTCGACAATGCTGCGCCGCCGCTGAACGCGTATTGCATCTTTCCGCCGAGCTTCTCGACGACCTTCTTGAAGATGAGTTTCTTGGCGAGCGTGAGCTTGAGCTTTTCGCCAAGCCCAAGCGAGCCTGCGCCTTGCTTGCGCGCTTTCGTCGCCGCCGCGATGCCCGCTTTGAAGAGCGACTGAATCACCGGCGGTTTGCCCGCCATCTGCTTGTGCAGGTTGTCGTAGATGCGGTTGAAGATACGCGGCACCGAGAACAGCAGCGTCGGATGAACTTCCGCCAAGTTCGCGATGATCTTGTCCACCGCCTCGGCCAAAGCAATTTGACCTCCAACGGATACGAGTCCGTGAAGTTCGCACGTATGTCCGAATGAATGGGCCCAGGGTAGGAAAGACAAACTCCGATCGTCCGTACGCATCGGCAGCATGTTGTGCACGGCGTTGATGTTCGAGATGATGTTGCCGTGCGAGAGAATCACGCCTTTGGGATTGCCCGTCGTGCCCGAGGTGTAGATCAAACACGACGTGTCTTTCGGATCGGGTTTGATCGAGGGAACCGGAGCTTTCGCGCCTGCGGCGAGCAAAGCCGCGTACGACTTCGGATCACTCGCGGGTTTGGAAAGACCGATGATGTGCTTGAGGCTCGGGGCTTTTGCCGGGATTTCCTGGCACTTGCTGAAGATCTCGTCGGTGGCGGCGATGACCGCGACGGCCTCGCAATCGTTGATGATGAACACCCACTCTTTGTCGAGCTGTGCTTCGTACATCGGCACGAGCGCCGCTCCGAGCCCGTAACACGCATACGCAGCGACGGCCCATTCGACGCGGTTGTTCGAGATGATCGCGACCTTGTCTCCCCGCTTGATGCCCAGCGAAGCGAGACCCGCACGGAAATTGTCGACGAGTTTGCCGACCTCACCGTACTTCGTCCACGTCCACGTCCCGTTTTGCTTCACGCCGAACAAGTCGTTCCCGGCGTAGCTCTTCACGGAACTCTCGAACATATCCACGAGCGTCTCGAATTTCCCCGACATGGCTTCTCCTCGAGTGGTTTCATGCGGTTTGTCCCCGGGGCAAACCATGCGAAACCAAAGTCGACGGGCGGGCCCTGCGCGTCCCGCCCAAGTCTTTTGGGCGCCAATGATCTCGACTTCGTCCGCTCACTGCAACTGTTGCCGGCACGGAACCGACAATTTCGGTGCCGACAGGATTTATCGTGCAGTCCCTGGCTGTTTACCCACGCTTTTGTTACACCACCGTCCACCCATGCCCCGCTACGCCATCACGACGTTCGGATGCCAGATGAACGTCCACGACTCCGACCGCATGCACGAGGTTCTCCGCCGCGGAGGCTACGTCGAGGTCGATGATTGGCACGACGCCGACGTCGTTCTGCTCAACACGTGCAGCGTCCGCGAAAAAGCCGAACAGAAGCTCCTCAGCGAAGTCGGGCGCATGGCGAAGTGGAAAGAAAAACATCCCGAGATGGTCCTCGTCGTTGCCGGTTGTGTCGCGCAACAAGAGGGCGAAAAACTCCTCACCCGCGCCAAAGGAATCGACCTCGTTTTGGGCCCCGACAACATCCCGGAGCTGCCCCGATTGCTCGATGACATCGGTCTTGGCGCACCGCCGGTCGTGCGGACCGTGTTCGACCTCGAAGCCCCCAGTTTCCTCGCCGCATCGGCGCTCACGGCCACGTCGCCCACGTCGTACGTGACGATCATGAAAGGCTGCGATGAACGCTGTTCGTTCTGCATCGTCCCGTATACGCGCGGTCCGGAGCGTTATCGTCCGAGCGACGAGATCGTGGGTGAGATCCAGGCGATGGTGACGGCGGGCGTTCGCGAAGTGACGCTGCTGGGACAAACCGTCAACAGTTATCGTGATCCGGCGGCGAAGTTGCCGAAGGCCAAAGGCGCGTCGGAGAACGATCCCGACGAAAGCGAATTTGCGGCTCTTTTGCGGCGTATTGCGAACGACGTGCCGGGTTTGTCTCGGCTGCGTTACACGAGCCCCCATCCGCGCCACCTCACGCCGTCGCTCATCGAAGCGCATGCGGAACTGCCCGTGATGGCGCGTCACGTGCACCTGCCCGTGCAATCCGGCAGCGACCGCATGCTCAAGCGCATGATTCGTCGTTACACGCGAGCCGAATACTTGGAGCGCGTGCGATCACTCGTGGCTCGAGTTCCCGACCTGTCATTGTCGACGGACATCATCGTGGGTTTTCCTGGAGAAACCGAAGACGATTTCGTGCAGACTTTGTCGCTCGTGCGGGAGGTCGGTTATCGCGGATTGTTTGGGTTCAAATATTCCGAGCGGCCTTATACGCCGGCGCGAAAACTCAACGACGACGTGCCGGAAGCGGTGAAGTCGGAACGTTTGGCGCGGCTATTCGAAGTGAGCGAAGAGATCTTGGGATCGTATTTGCGAGGTTTGGAAGGATCAACGCAAAAGGTCTTGGTCGAAGGGCCGGGCAAAGAAGGTTTGGCGGCGTGGACGGGACGAACGGATCGCAATGAAATCGTCCACATCACGGGTGCGGACGATTGCGAATTACGCGGTGATGTCGTTGCAGTGGAAATCACTCGAGCGAACAAGCATTCCTTGCAAGGCGAGTTGACGGAAGCGAGTCGAGCGCAGGCGCGCCCTCGAGCGGCTCTGCAGGCAGCAGCTCCGGCGCGTTCGTCGGGAGCTGCCAAAAGGTCTTTGCCCATCGTCTCGGCCGGAGGTTGAGCGGTGGCTTTGATTTTGCCTTATGGGGGGCATACGCCTCGGCTGGGTCGAGATACTTATGTCGCGCCAAACGCGACGTTAATCGGCGATGTGGAGGTGGGGGATGAATCCAGCGTTTGGTTCGGATGTGTTTTACGGGGCGATATCGGATCGATTCGTGTCGGTTCCCGGACGAACGTGCAGGACCTGGTCTGCATGCACTTGACGGACGGCGTATCAATTACGGTGATCGGGGATGAAGTGACGATCGGCCACGGAGCGATTCTTCACGGCTGTACGGTGGGCAATCGGTGTTTGATTGGCATGGGCAGCATCTTGTTGGACAACGCTGAAATTGGGGAAGGTTCGGTCGTTGCCGCGGGGTCGCTCGTGCCGCCGCGATTCGTGGCTCCGCCGAAATCGCTCATTCGAGGAAATCCGGCGAAGATCATTCGCGAAGTGACGGATAAAGAAGGCGGCCTGGGATTATACGGGGCCGACCATTACGTCGAGCATGCGCGGCGGTATCGCGGGTTGACGGGATGAGGAGGCCGGGCGGGGGCCTGTCTACGTAGCCTGAGACGAACCGTCGGTGGAGGGAGGTACAGGCGTCGTCAGGATTTTTTCAAGCAGCCGGCGCGCAGCGTTTGTGTCTGTGAGCGCGATGGCTTCATCTGCCCAGACTTCGAGCGTTTCAGGATGAGGCCAGGAAGCGAGGCGTTGATGAATGCCGGGTTCGAGTGGTCCAAGGTGGCGCGTCAGAAGCTTGATGATGATGCTGGCGTGTGTTCGCACGGCACCTTTTGACAAACCTTGTGACAAACCTTGTGACAAACCTTGTGACAAACCTTGTGACAAACCTTGACTCCGGCCGCGCTCTTCACCTTTGGCAAAAATGCTCTTGTAAAGTGTGCTTTCCATGAGTTGCGCCTCTTGGATGTACAACTGAACCAGCTTCGTGGGAACGTCTTCCGCTTCGGCGACGAACCATAATACCGCAAGATGGTCGGCTTGCTGCGATGATTTTCTACGCTTCCTCGAGACGATGGCGTCTCGTGCTGCTTTGACCGCCTGCTCCGCCGCTCCGTCCTTCGTGAGCGGCACGAGCGGCCACAACCCGGCCGGCCCTTGTTCCAAGAGCTGCTGCCACGGCATCGCGCGAAGGTTGATCCGTACATAACCCGATCGCGTCTTTGGACCCATCATGAGCGAACGCTCGGTCAACAACGGCGTTTTGCGCGAACCATACAAATCCCAAACATGCGTCACAACGTGACACTCTTCGCGGCGAAAAAGACGAACCTGGGCATCCGCAATATCAATCGCCAACGCCCGAAGCTTTTCGTGTTTCCGATGAAACTCGACGTGCCCCACCTCCTTTCGCCCATTACGCAGGATCAAGTAACTTGCGTCGATGTCTCGATCCCGCGAAGGCAAATCAACTTCACACGGACGAACCACCGTCACCGTCGGGTCCGCAAAGCCAAACCGAAAAAAATCTTCCGGCTCGTCGTGAATCAAAAATTTGAGCGATTCATCGAACGATTCCATCGGGTTTTCCCCGGTAGCACGGAAAAACCTCAGACACAAGCTGGAATGTCGATGCGGCGCACGAATTGGTTTTGCGTCATTCGCGCACCCGTAAACTGGTTTGGCTGAACGAAGCCTCGAGCCGGCAATGGGGGCGCCGTTCGAATCGGGCTTCATGCCCGCGTCGCGGATTTGCAACCTCGGGCCAGGCGTCGGTTGAATCAAAGCACGAAAATCCGTGTCTCCCAGGAAACGACGCCCGATTTATCCGCGCCGTAGTCTTTCACGCCGACAAGGCCGCCGGTGTGACACCCGCACGGGGGACTGCATTCAAACCCGGTGCCGCTGTAAAAAATACCCTGAGCGTACCATCCCGGATTATTGCATCCGCAGTCGTTGTTGTTGTCGTTGATCGGTTTGAGCGCCCAGCTCGAATCTCCGGGCAATTGCATGCTCATCTTGGATGCCGCACGGCATAACTTCGCCCCGCTGAAAACCCAGGAATCAAAGTTCGCATCCGAGCTCGTCACGTTCGAGATCGAGAGGTCGAGTGCAACCGTATCGTCGAAGATCTCGGAATTCGCCACGAACTCCACGTAACTCGCGGTGTCCCATTCGATACGTACTGCGGAATAAAGACCTCGGAAACGCACGCCGATGAGCGCATTGTTCTTGGCGACCAGGTTCGCCGCGGAACCGGTTTCCACCCCGAGGAATCTTAGGTTCTCGGAGCTGCCTGGTTTTTCAAGACCGACGAGCGTCCAAGCTTGCCCATTTGCGATTTTACATACGACATCGAAGGGTTGGTTCGGTCCCGCGCCGTCGGGGTCGACGGTATGTGTTCCCGACATTGCGGTGGGATCCAATTTCAAGATCCCCATGCAGGTTCGCGGTATCTCCGCAGCTGTTCCACCCCCCGAGCCGCCTTGACCATTTCCGCCTTGCCCCGAGCTGCTCGAAGTGGTGCTTCCGGACGAACTTGACGAGCTGCTCGTTGCGCTCGGGTAATCCGTGGGCGGGGGAATGGTTTGGGTGCCGTTTTCGGGGAAGTCGATGATGCATCCGGCAATTACGGTGGCGACAAACGCAGCCGGCCATAACCAGGGCAAAGGGATCGCCGCCGACGAGTTTTTGAGTTTTCCAGGGGCGCGAGGCATTGAAACTCCTTTCTGGGACTGGCCCGAGAGGTTTGCGTTCTTATAGGCGACGGGCGCAACGACCGCCCAGGTAATCCAAATGGAACGTGGGGCCGGCGACGCCGCGAGTGTTGTTGGGCAACGATGCAGATGTGCTTCGCCAATCACCGCCGCGAATGACGCGACTCGCGCCGGAGACGAGGTCCGCGCAATCGGTGCAATTGATATTTGCATAAGGGCTCGCCCATTTGTCGAGCATCCATTCGTAGACGCCGCCGCTGAGATCCGTGTGGCCGAATTTGCCGTCGCCTTTGGTCGAGTAAGCTCCGACCAGCAGAATGTCCGTTATGGAGCAGGTACCCACGGTTCCTCCGGCGCCGCAATTGAAAGAAGTATACGTCGTATCCGGTGTCGTGGCTCCCCAAGGATACACGCGTTGCTCATTGCCGCCCGCAGCAGCGTGATTCCATTGCGCTTCCGTGGGCAAATAACCGTTGTCCCAAGCGCAAAAGGCGAACATGAGGTACCAATCCAGGCAATTCATGGGCCTGTTTTCATTGGCTCCCGGGGCTGATGTCCACGTGGGAATATCCGTGCATTGAATGGCCGTTTGCAATGCCGCCTGCGTGGCGGGCAAATTGGCGTCCCAAGCCGAGCTCCAGCCGCTATTCGGAATATTGCCGTTCGCGCCGATGCCCGCGACAGGTTTATTGGCCGGGTATCCGTCGAAAAACTTGCGGAATCGTCCGACGGTGACTTCGTATTTGTCCAGGCGATATTCGCTGACCGTGGCGGGATAACTCGGGTTGTTGATTCGATTGTAGGTTCCTCCCGGCGTGAAAATGCTCGTACAGCAGCTTTCGTTCCCCGAAGGTCCACAGGTTTTGGGCAAGCCCTGGCAGCTCGATGGATCCGTGCATTGGCCCGCGACACATCTTGGGGCATTGTCGGGGCAAGGGACCGATTGCGCTTCCCATTGACCTTGAGCGGAACAGTAACGAATGAAATTGCCCACGCATTGCGTATCGCCGGGTGTGCATTCCGCGACGCAGGCTCCAGCCTGACATCCGGTTTGGCACGATTCGATGACGGTGGTCGTGACCAGATCCGGACCGCATGCGACGACATCTTTCGCATTACACACAATCGCGCCGGGCTTTTCGTTCTGACAAACCGCGACGATCGGCTGACATGTTCCTTGATTGATTCCCGGGCTCGTATCGCACAGCAAACCCGGGCCACACGTGCCATTGGTTTGCCATGTATTGTCCGATCCGCAGATGATTTGCGATTTTTGCGCATTACCCGCACAACCGAGCATTCCAATCATCGGGCACGCTTGTCCAATCGTCCCAATCGGACCCATCCCTCCGGCTCCGCTGCTACTGCTGCTACTGCTACTGCTGCTGCTGCTGCTGCTGCTCGAGCCCGTTTCCGAGCCGCCCATGCCGCCGCTTCCCCCCATCCCGGAAGTCGATGCTGAAATACCGCCCGTTCCTCCGGCCCCACCCGTCCCGCCGGTTACACGCAAATCCGGTGCACATGCCGATATGCAGCCGGCGAATCCCAGCATCGTGATCTTCCAGTTGCCCATGATTCCTCCAATTCCAAGCGTCTACCATGGACGAGGGTTCGTTGTCTTCAGTGTCGTGACTGAATTCGAGGTCCAGGCGGCGTTATGGCGATTGGGTTTTTCCGGCCAAGCGGTTTGAGGCGTCTCGAAGCCCGAAATGTTTAACCAGGGTATACCGCGATATTGAAATAGGACGCGCGGGCTCGAGTTCTCCATTGAAAGAACGTGCGTCTTCCGATTCGTAACCGACACGAATTGGCCGCGCGATGCGCACGTAGGCCGACCTACGCCCCAAGCTGCGGCATGATTCCATCGTCACCCGGATCTTTTCCCTTTGCCGCCAACCCGGTTACCATCGTGACCGTTTTGTGCGTGCGTCGTCGCTTCTTCTCCCGATTGGAATCGTCGCGTTTGCCTCGGTAAGCCTGGCCGGGGCCGGGTACGTTTACGCGCTGCGTTCCACCGTCGTGCGTGGGCTGCACATCGGCGATCAACGCGTCCCCGATGAACAATCACCCCTGGCGTGGCTCAAAGATCGTCAAGCGCGTGTCGCCGAATGGACCATTCGTCTGCAACACGACGACGAGATCATCGAAGCGACCTTCGCCGACCTCGGCATCGAAATCGACTACAAAGCAACGCTCGATCAAGCGGAAGAAATCGGCCATTCCGGGTCGATCATGCGGCGCTTTCGCGAAGCAACCAAAGCCCGTCGCGGCGAGATGAACGTTCCGCTGAAGTTCTGGATCGACGAACCCAAAGCCCGGTCCTATTTCGAAAAGATCGCCCCCAAGTTTTACCGCGCTCCCGTCGATGCCGTCCTCGACATCGAGAACAAACGCAAAGTCGAAGACACCCCCGGACGAGAGCTCGATGTCGGCGGTTGTCTGGACGAACTACGCGGCGCCGCCTTCGAAGATGAAGTGCTGGTTCGTCTTGTCACTCGGCGGGTGGCGCCGAAGATCGCTTCGTCGGAGCTGGCTCAAGTCGACGTGACCAAAGTCGTCGCTTCCTTCGATACGACGTTCGTCACGTGGGGATCCGGCGCCGGTCGAGCGATCAACATTCGCAACGCAGCCAAGAAAATCGACGGCGTGGTGATTCCCGTCGGGGGCATGTTTTCGTTCAACGATCGCGTCGGACCGCGCACGAAGGAAAACGGTTTTACCTTGGCGCCCGAGATCCAAGGCGACGAACTCACGGATGGGTACGGCGGAGGCACGTGTCAGCTTTCGTCGACCCTGCACGTCGCAGCGGTGTATGGAAATTTGCACATCTTGCGCCGACAAAATCACTCGCGCGCTTCGAGCTACGTGAAGCTCGGCCTCGATGCGACCGTGCATTACCCGCTCGTGGATCTGCAGCTCGAGAACAACCTGCCGTATCCCGTGATGATCCACGCGTTCATCCCGCAGCCCGGCCGCGTACGGGTGGAGATCTTGGGCGGAGATCCCGTGGCGAAGGTCGAGTACGCGTACGGGGTGGGACAAACCTACGATTTCGTTCGAAGAATCACGGTCAAATCATACTTGGCGCCCGGTCGAAGAATTCATCGACAAAAGGGCGTTCCAGGGTTTGACGTGACGTCCACCGTGCACGTGACGTACCCCGATGGTCGGGTGGAAGATCGTCGTTGGTTCAGCGGATATCGGCCTTCACCCGAGGTGTATTGGGTGAGCGCGGATTACGACGAAGGTCAGCTGCCGCCGCTTCCGCAACGGGCCAAAGGTGTGGAAGGACGACTCGAAGAAACGCCTACGGCGCCTGCGTCTTATCCGGAGCAGTAGACGAAATCGCCGGATCGGCGCAGCAGCGGAAGCCCGTTTCGTAATAACGGAACTGAGGACCATGCGAGTCGTTTGTCCCGCGACAATGCGCCCAGGGTTTGGCCCAGTAGCCTCCCTTCAAGGATGAACGAAATCGCCACGCGCTGCGCGACGTACTCACCCACTCCTCCACGTTGCCCACGAGGTCTTTCACGCCGAACTGGCTCTGGCATCGCGGGCGTGAGCCGCTGGGTTCGCCCTGGTACACGCGAAACGTCTCGACCTCGCGGATGCGTTTTTCCTCGGCGTTGAGTTTGTCCTCGTTGTAAGGCATGAACTCCTTCGACGAGTTGCACGCGTCTTTGTCGAACGAGTGCCCGTAGGGCCAGGGGCGCGTGTCCGGTCCTTCGCACGCCAGTTCCCATTCGAACTCGGTGCACAACCGTTTTCCGATTTGCGCGCAAGCTTGTTCCGCTTCGACAAACCGGATCATGACGCGAGGTTTTTCGCCTTCGCGGTTGGGCCATTCATGTTCGTCCATGCAAACGTGGACGGGCGTGGCGACGGGTTCGACGGCCATGAGATCGGGCAGGAACGAGTAACAATGGCCGATACGCCACGACGTGCAGATACGTTGCACGTATTCGTAGTGAACGCCTTCGACGAGTCTCGTACCCGCGGGGCAGATCTCTCTGGACGACGGGTGGTCGATGGAGGCAGCGACGGGGGCCGGGGCTGCCAGGGCTTGGGCTAGGACCATCTCGAAGAGCACGACAGCTGAAACGAGCGTACCGAAGAAGCGCAAAGCCCCCACATTTTCGGCGAACTTTCTGTTCATTCTCGCAGCATTTCCGGACTAGCATGCGACCCCATGCGACGGATCAGCTTGGTGTTTGTCGGCGCGTTGGCGCTGGGCTTGGCGGGTGTCGAAGGTTGCGGTGGCAAAGTCGTCATCGACGCCGATTCGACGGGTGGATCGGGTGGAACGGGCGGTATTGGAACGGGTGGCGCGGGCGGCACCGGCGGTTCGTCATCGTCGAGTTCCGGTGGAAATACCTGCATGGAAGGCACGTGCAGCGGTACGCCGGACGGCTCGTGTGATTGCGCCGCGACGTGCAACGGCACGGAAGTCAAAGCGACCTGCTTTGCGACGGGTGGCTCGTTCTCGTGTGCGTGTGTTGTCGGCGGGATGGTCGTTTCGAAGTGTGAAGGTCCCGCGGGCACGTTCGCGTGCGACGTCAAAGCGGGCTGCTGCGCCGAGTTTTTCCCGTGAAATGAAGCGAGCTTTCGAGTGAGGTTCTTGGACGGGGATGGTTGGGAAATCGCGGTGACTTGCATTTGGGGGAATGAGCGCGCACGCCTTGATTCGAACGTTCGCTCCGCGCGCTAATAAGCGCGCTACGCGAAGAGTTTGGTTTTCGATGGGGGGCTACGCTCGCTGACCGCCGGCTGGCCTTCGGCCAGACGGCGACGCTCGCTTCGCCCCCCAAAACCCCCGGAGATCAGATCGAGAACCTGATCAACACCCTATGAATTGAGTTCCTTTGAGCTCGTACGATCGTCTCGACGCGGCCTCCGCTCGCTCGACAACGGAGTTTGTCCCTCCCCAAGGCGCAAGACATGTTGCGCAAAACCCGTCACCGCTTCGTCGTGCACGGCCGCGATGATGCGCCGCGTGCGCGCAAGTTGCCGCAAAAGCACGCCGAGCTCCGCGACGCTCTCCGTGTCGAGATGCGCTTCGGGTTCGTCGAGGACGATGAGTTTGGCATCCCGAACCAACGCCCGGGCAATCATCACCCGACGCGCTTGACCTCGCGACAACGATGCCGTTCGAATGCCCAGCAGCTCCTCGTTCGTTTGCGCTCGTGAACGCATCGACGACAAAAGGCCCACGGCATCCAGCGCCAACAAGAGCCGATCCCGAGGTGCGTCTTTGTCAAACGCGCGAAGAGCATCTTCGATGGTGGCTTCCGGAGGCTCGAACGGCCGTTGCGACACGAACGCGATGCGATCGCTGCACAAACGCGCCACTTCACTCGCCTGACGGTCGCCCACCAAAATTCGTCCCGAGACCGGTGCGATCAGGCCGAGCAGCAGATACAAAAGCGTGGTTTTTCCCGACCCGTTCGGGCCAAGCACCGCCAAGCTCTCTCCGGCGGGCAGGACAAACTCGAGGTCCAGCAAGGGGCGAAGTTTCGATCGCCCGTCGAGCGCCGTAGGCCGCTGCGGGTAGGAAAATGTGACTCGTTCGACGCGAATTTCGACGGTTGGATCCAGGGGTTCCGTAGGACGAACCCGGGCGCGATCCTTGGCCGCCGCGTGATGTTCCTCGACCAACTCGGCCATGGAGGCCAGCTCGTTCCGGGCGGCGAAGAAATTCGTCGCGCTGCTCAGAAACATTTGCAGCGTCGGGGCCGCGGAGAGCACCAAAAGAAACGTCCGGTAGATGTCGCGCTCGTTGGGAAAATGAACGGTTTCTTTCGACGTGAATGCGGTCCACGCCAGCGCCGTGGCGATCGCGGCGACGGCCGCTCCCCACGAAGCCAACGCGTTTGTCGTGCGCGCACCGAGCTCCATCCTGGTCAAACCCACCACGTCCCGACGAACTCCGTCGACGAACGCATGCGCTCGACCATGCGCTACGAGGTCGACCGCTCCGGAAAAACCCGCATCGGAAACCGCCAAGAGCTGTCGCGTATGTTCGAACACGCGCCACCACGCTCGTTCGACCCGTCGTGACAAAAGCATCGTCACGATGCCGCCGACGACACCTGCGGCCAGGAGCGGCGGAAGTATGTCCGGACCAACGCTCAAGGCGATCATCACGGTCACGACGGGAAGCGCGAGCGCCGAGGCAAACAGCGCCGATACGCCGTCGACCGCCCAACTCACGAGCATGGGCAAACCCGTCGCCAAACGCGCCGATTGCACTTCCGGCGCAGGCATCAGCACCACTTCGCCGTGTTCGATGGGCGCCATGTAGATCTCCACCACGCGCAGGCGCACGAGACGCGCGAGCACGTCGGTGGCGCGCACGCGCACGAGGCTCAGCACAGCCGCCACTCCAAGCACTCCCGCAGCTGCCAAACGCCCGCGATCGCCCACCCAAAGCGCCGCAAGCGGCAATGCGAGACGTTGGGCAAACGCAGCCAGCGTCACGATCGTCAGGCTGGGACCGCACCCTCGCAACAGCGCCACGCCCGAGACGAACGCCGCGCCGAGCATGCGCGGGGGCTCCGACGTTGTTTCAGACGAGATTTCAACGGACGAACTTCCCACGCGGCCCCGTGAGCTTGTAGCATTGCCCGGCCGGTCTTGTCGTTCTTTGGCAATCCGGGTGAGCCACCATGAAGAAGTTTTCGTCGATTCGCCGTTCGTTCGAGTCCCGTCGTTTGGCCGCGTTGTTCGCAGGTATGACGTGGATGGCGCTGGGATTTGCGGCGTGTAGTCGTACGCCGTTCGATGGCGTGAATTACGATCCAGGCGACCAAGGTTCGGGCGGCGATGCGGCCCAAGGTGGATCCGGAGGCGAAGCCGGGCAGGGGGGTCAGGCCGGTCAAGGCGGCCAAGGCGGCGGCGCGGAATGCATGGTTTCGCAGCAATGTGTCGATAATGATCCTTGCACGACGGACGCTTGTGTTTCGGGCTTTTGCGTCAATGGGCCTCGCGACGATGACAAGGATGGATTTCCGCCTCTTTTGTGTGGCGGCGCGGATTGCAATGATTTGAACCCGCAGGTTTTTCCGGGCAACAAAGAAAATTGCATCGACGGTGCGGACAACGATTGCAACGGTGTCGCCGATTGCGATGATCCGAGCTGTGTTTCCGCGCCGAAATGCGGATGCGTGCCTTCGCCGACCGGGGAGAAGTGCGACAACGGAATCGACGACGATTGCGACAAAATCGTCGATTGTTTCGATACGAATTGTTTGGGGACCCCGGCTTGTGGATGTTTACCCAATGAATCCGCGGTTTGCGACAATGGCTTCGACGACGATTGCGACGGCCAAATCGATTGCGACGACGCCGATTGCGCGCCGTCGAAAACGTGTACTTGTCAAAATGCCGTCGAGACGTGCGACAACAAGGCGGACGACGATTGCGACTTGCTCATCGATTGCGCCGATCCCGATTGCACGGGCAAAAGCCCCTGCGCGTGCGTACCTCCGGGCAAACCCGAAGTCTGCACCGGCGGTCAGGACGAAGACTGCGACAAACTCATCGATTGCGCCGATCCGTCCTGCCTCGTTTCGCCGGCGTGTCAAATGTGCACGTCGGAGATTTGCGACGATGGCAAAGACAACAACTGCGACAACAAGATCGATTGCGCCGACTCGGCTTGCTTCTTTGCGCCGAATTGCATGCCGAAGCCCGAAGTTTGCAACAACGGCACCGATGACGACAACGATGGATTCATCGATTGCCAAGACACCGATTGCGCCAATACGCCCATTTGCATCGTGCAGCAAGCCAACTGTTTGTCCCCGAAGCTCATTCCGGGATCGGGCACGTACACCGGCGATACCACGGGCAATGTCAGCGAAACGAAAGGCGCTTGCGGCGGAGATGCCGGCGAAGCCGTTTTCTATTTCACGTTGACGGATCCCTCGCACGTGGTGCTCGATTCGGTGGGAACGTCCTTCGATTCGGTCTTGTACGTGCGCACGGGCAAGTGCAATACGGGCAAAGAGATCGCATGCGACGATGACAGCGGCGGCGTGCAATGGGCGGCCAAAGTGGAATTCACGCTGCTTTATCCGGGGACGTATTATGTGTTCCTCGATGGATACACCATCGATCCGGACCTTGGCGCGAACGAAGGCCCGTTTGTCCTCAATGTGCTCATCGAGCCGAATCCGGCGGAAGTTTGTAATGACGGCAAAGACAACGACGGCGATTGGTACGTCGACTGCGCCGATCCCGATTGCGTTTCGTTTGGTAATTGCGGCACGTGCAACCTTGGCGGTCCCGGAGTGCCCGAATTCGGCACGGGCGCCTGCACGGACGGCATCGATGACGATTGTGACGGCAAGATCGATTGTGCCGACGACGATTGCAGCGCCAGCGATTACTACGTCACGGAATGCTGCAATGGCCTCGATGAAAACGGCAACATGGTGCCCGACGATTTCAATTGCCGATGCGCGTCCGACGCCGATTGCGATCCGGGACAACTTTGTTACACGCACACGTCGCATGCGTGCGGCATTCCCTGCACGAGCTACTTCGGGGACATTTGTCCATTCGTGGCTTCGGGATCGTATTGCAACGAAACCACGCAACAATGTGAGTTCTGAAGGAAAAACTCGTGCGCGAAGATCGCCCCAGCTTTACGTCCATGGCCGTTGCCGGTATGCGGGCGATTTACAGCGATCTTCCGGAGCCTTTGGGGAAAGTCCCCGATCCTTTGGCGCTTGGGGTATTGCCGTTTCCGTTTGTCCTTCCGGCACGATTGGTCGAACGAGCTCGAGACAATCCGAAAGCCGCGATGGCTTTGCATCATGCGTACGGCGTCATTTCGGCGGGCCTCACGTACCATGTCGCCTTGCGGACACGTGCGATCGACGATGCATTACGTGATTCGGTCGCTCACGGGGTCGAGCAAATCGTCCTGCTCGGGGCGGGTCTCGATGGTCGCGCGTATCGATTGCCGGAGCTTGCCGGATGCTGCGTATACGAGGTGGATCATCCGAGCACGCAACGGGACAAGCGCGAGCGCGTGGCCCGGACGAACTTGCGGAGTATTGCGGAGATCGTGTTTGTCCCCGTGGATTTTGAAAAGGACAGTCTCGAGCAATCGCTGTTGCGGGCGGGTTTTTCCAGGGACGTGCCTTCGTTTTGGATTTGGGAAGGCGTGACGATGTATTTGTCGCGGGACGCGGTGCAGGCGACGTTGCACGCTATTGCGAATGCGAGCGCTCCGGGCAGTCGGGTGGCAATGACGTATGCCCGGCCGCCGTCGACCAGCGCGGGGCCTGCGAGGCCGTTCGTGTATCGCGGGATGCGAGCTTTGATTCACGCGGGATCCAAAGTGCTCGGACGGCTTGGAGAATCCGTGCGGAATTTCATGGATTCGAGCGATCTGAATAGGCTGGCGACCGGGGCGGGGTTTGTCCTGGTATCCGACGAGCATGCGGCGATATGGGCGAATCGATATTGGGCGGGGGAATCGCCCGGACTGTTCGAATGGGAGCGGCTTGCGGTGCTCGAGCGAATGCGGAATTGAATCGGCGTGGATGATCGGCGCCGCGATCGGCGTTGGCCTGCCCGCGAGGGGCTGCGCCCGGTGGCTTGCAACGCGTTGCGCAATTGTACCGCGTTGCGTCAAGTGAACGCGCATCAGCGATGGATCTCGGTTGATGTGGCGTGCCGAGCGGTCTGGTGCTCGAGTGGTGACTGTGAGTGGTCATATTGTGTGAAAATACAAAATGATCACGCTTGTTACCATCGTGGGGCCGTGTTATCGTGCTTGGTTTTGCTAAAATTTTCGCTACCGGGTGCATGAGCGGTAACTTTTTTGTCCATTTTGTTCGAAAAACGAGCGTGTATTTTCCATTCGTTGCTTGTATTCTTGGAGATTGTATCGGAGGCGCTTCGCATGAAAAACCGCTTGAACTCTCGGGAAACCCGCCCGTTATCCTTGGGAACTCGGCTTGTGAGAGCGGGTCGAGCCAGGTTGTACGAGACCGCTGGTGTCAGCCTGTTTGTCGCGTTGGCGGCCGTATGGTTTGCCGCTTGTAGTCAAGGCGATGAAACGAATCGGCCTCGCGGCATTGAGACTCCGGCGGGAACAGCCGGCGAGGCGGGAGCCGCGGGAGCCGCCGGCGCCGGGGGCAATGGCGGCGAGGCCGGCGAAGGTGGATCCACCGGTACGGGCGCTGTGTGTATCGAAGGCGCGAAGAAAGACTGTTCGGTCACGATCGGTGAAAACAACGGCGTCATCACGTGTTTTCATGGCGTGCAAGTTTGCAAAGACGGCAAATGGGGCGTCTGCGGCGACGGCACGATGACGCTGATTCCGAAAGTCGATTATCCCGTCGAAAAGCCAAACGGCCCGGCGGGTTTCTTGACGGACTGCGTCAACAACCCTTGTGATCCCACGTGTCAAATGTTTGACGAGACGCCGGATGGTGGTCTCACGCCGAATTCGCAGACGCCGATCTTTTCATGGGAAACGGGTGATTTGGGTGACTATCCACCGGGGCTCGTGAACAAGGGTATCAAAGAGCCTTGTGGGACGGGTTTTGATTGCCAATTCAATCAATATTGTTCGGCGCCTGTTTCCGGAAACTGCGCGCATAGCAAATGCGCCGTCGGTGATCCCATGGCTTATGGGTGCGACACCTGCGTCGATTCGATTTGCGCCATTGATGGTTCGTGTTGCGAAACCACGTATGGCGGAACGTGTGGTCACGATTATTGCGATCAGGGGGCTCCGCTTGCGCAGGGATGCGATACCTGTGTCAATGCCATCTGCGCCGCGGATTTCACCTGCTGTGCTCGCGACGTCGGGACCTGTTCGCATGATTTTTGCGAAACGGGAGCGAGTTTGTCCAACGGCTGTTCGTCCTGCGTCAGTACGGTTTGCGCGGATGATCCCAAGTGTTGCGGTCTCAATACGCAAGGCACGTGTTCGCACGATTATTGTGCCACCGGCGCGGCGCTCAACAATGGATGCCATTCGTGCGTGAGCGATATTTGCGCTGTCGATCCGGATTGTTGCAAGACGCATACGACCGGAAGTTGCGCGCATGATTATTGCGCGACGGGTACGACGCTCAATCCAAATTGCCATTCGTGCGCGACCGAAGTCTGCGCAAAAGATCCGAAGTGTTGTGGGCTCAATACGACAGGCACGTGTTCCCATGGGTATTGCACGACGGGAGCTGCGCTTGCGCCGGGATGCGACGCGTGCGTCGATCAAATCTGCGCCAATGATCCGACCTGCTGCGCACGTCCGATTGGCACGTGTTCGCACGATTTCTGTGCGACGGGCTCAACGCTGGTCAACGGTTGTCATCCGACCGTCTCGACCGTGTGCGCGCAAGATCCGAAATGTTGCGGCCTCAATACGCAAGGCACATGTTCGCACGATTATTGTGCAACGACGGGCGCGGCGCTGGTGTCCAGTTGTCATCCGTGCGTCGCTCAAATCTGCGCGGCAGAGCCGAAATGTTGCGACGCGACGATTGGCACGACGACCTGCGCCCACGATTATTGCGTGACCGGGACGAAACTCGCGACGACCTGTGATCCCTGCGTTGCCGCGGTTTGTGCGGCCCAACCGAGTTGCTGCACGGGTGGTGGTAATGCATGGACTGCGGCATGTGTTGCTCTCGTGGCCACGCAATGCCAAGTCAACGATCGTTGCCCATCGCCGAAATGGTCGTCCTCGTGCCAAGCCAAGGTCGGCACCGTTTGTGGAAATACCTGCACGGCAAGCTGGGGAACGAGCTGCACAGGCAAAGCGAATCCGTTGAGCGGCGATAGTTGTGCCGCGCATTCGTGGACCGCGGCCTGTGCATCCAAAGTCAGCACGGTTTGTGGTAATACGTGCACATCGAGCTGGGGATCAACCTGCGTTGACAAGGCCACGCAATGCGCGGCCGCCAATGGTTGCAATACGTGGGACGCGAGCTGTACGGCCAAAGTCGGGACGGTTTGTGGAAATACGTGTACATCGAGCTGGGGTACGACGTGTACGGACAAGGCCGTGGCCAATTGCGGCAATGCGTGCGTGCCGCGGGATTGGGATCAAGACTGCGTCGATAAAGTCGGTACGGTTTGCGGAAAATCCTGCGGTCCCTTCGAATGGGATCAAAACTGCGTCGATATGGTCGACACCGTCTGCGGCGCGAAATGTTATGAGGATCCGGGCTGCAGTCACGATAAATGCGATTCCGGCGGGCCTCTCAATGCCGGCTGCGACACGTGCGTCGCGTCGATCTGCGCCGAATTGCCATTCTGCTGCACCACCGGCTGGACCGACCTCTGCGTCGACCGCGTCAAGACGAAATGCAATCTCGGTTGTCCCACCAAGGGCGATTGCGTACCGTGGCTCCCCGGACAAACCGATCCGGAATGCCCCGGATACGACCTCACCGTCGGCATTCCGTGTGGAAATACCGTTCCGGTGTGCAATCACGGAAAAACCACCGTCCCCGCGGGCGTGAAGGTCGTGCACTTCCCGGCAAACTCGAATCAATATCCGAAGTGCGCGCCCGACCAAACGCATCCGCAGATGCAAACGTGTTTTACGACGCTACCCATCGAACCCGGCAAGTGCATCAAAATGTCGGCCTCGTCGTGCAACCTGGGCAATGGCAACCGCGAAATCATGGTCAACCCGCCATCCTTCGCGGGCTACACGCAATTGCCGGAATGCACGTGCCAGGACAACTGGAGCCTCTGGAGCGGACCCAACGTTCCGTGTGAACCGCCCAGCTGTTCCAATACGACAACCACGACGGTTCGTCGCGTCAATATGTTCCTCGCGATTGACAGGTCGGGCTCGATGACGACGGTTATTTCGCCGACGGATACGCGTTGGTCGGCGACGATCAAGGCGCTCAAGAGATTCGTCCAGGATCCTGCGTCGGCGAACGTCGGCGTGGCCTTGCGTTTCTGGCCCGATGATTCGCCTGTTGCCGGATGCAACAGCTCGAGTTGCAACGCAGTCGCTTGCAAAGCGCCGCTCGTGAACGTCGGTCTTTTGAACATCTATTCGGCGCCGACGGATGTGCAGGAGCAGCTCTTGGTCAATGCGCTGAATTCCAAATCGGCCAGCGGGACCACGCCGATGTATGCGGCGTTGGCCGGCGCAACGCAATGGGCGATCGATTACAAGAATGCACATCCGGCCGAAGAAGCCATCGTCGTTTTCGCGACGGACGGTGAACCGAACGGTTGCAATGAAGATCCGACGGCCATTGCCAATCTCGCCGGAAATGCATTTACGACCAAGGGCATCAAGACCTACGCAATCGGCATTCAAGACGCCAATCCGGTGCTCATGAACGGGATTGCCGCGGCTGGTGGAACGAACCAGGGCTTCTTTATCGCCCCGGGAGCCAACGTCGAATACGAACTCTTGGCCGCCCTCGTGCAAGCCAAGGGCAATACCATTTCGTGCGACTTCATCGTTCCCGAAGGCGGCGTGTACGACCCGAGCTCGGCGAAACTCACGTTGACGCCCACTGCGGGTATGCCCATCACCATCAACAACGTGGGTTCGTTGGCGCAATGCGGATCCGGCTGGTATTACGATAATCCCGCCGCTCCGACGCAAATCAAATTGTGCCCGACCACCTGCGCGACCGTGCTCAACGATTCCGGAACCAAAGTGAACGTGGACCTCGGTTGTCCGGGCAATTTCGAGCCGGTCACGTTTACGTACCAATATTATTCGGATTGTCCGAAAGGTACGAAAACGCAATGGTCGTATATGTCGTATGAAACGCTCACGCCGCTCAATTCCAGCGTCGTGTGGAAAGCAAAAACCGCAGATACCATTGCCGGTTTGCCGGCCGCCACGTACACCACGCTGGCGACGGCCCGCTCGACGCCGACGAATACGCAAGTATGCTTGATGTCCGGACCCGCTCCGTGCCCAATCAACTTGTATACGGCATTTGGCCCAGTCGATGCTCGTAAGTCCTACCTCGAATTGTCCGTGACCATCAATCCGGCCATGGACAAGTCCGGTGCCGCAAAAGTCAACGGATGGGAGCTCACGTATTCATGTCCGCCTACCGAATGACAAACCATTGCGCATTCGCTCTCGGCTTCGTCGTCTTGGCATTCGTCGGATGCCAAGACGATGACCGGCCGCCGCCCCGTCAACCGACGACAGCATCGGCGAGTTCGTCGTCGACCTCCTCCGGTTCCACAGCGACCGGAGGTGCGGGTGGCGGCAATGGCGGAAGCGGCGGAAACATCGGCGGCATGGGCGGTAATGGCGGAATGCCGCCGGAGCCGTTTTGCGGCGATGCCGTCATCAATCCCGGTGAAGAATGCGATGACGGCAATCAGGACATCGGCGATGGTTGCCGACCCGATTGCACCATTGAATCGAGCGAAATCGAGCCGAACAATACGTTTCCCGAAGCCAATCCGTACGTGGCGAATCCGTTTTACCTGGCCAAGGTTGCCGGAGGCGACGTCGACTTCATTGCGTTTCCCGTGTCCATGCCCAATACCAGCGTCGTCGTCAAAACGTACGACGTCGGCGATGGGGCTTGTGCGAAAAACGAATTGGATTCCTACGTCGAGATCCTCGCTTCGGATGGCATGACCGTCTTGGCGAGCGACGATGATTCCGGCGAAGGTTACTGTTCGCGAGCCGTCGTTTCATCGCTTCCTGTGGGCAATTATTTCGTGCGCGTGGCCGCCGCGCCGAAATCTGGAAACCCGAGCTTCATCTATCAGCTGAAGATCGATCAAATTGCCAACGTCTGCGGTGACGGAACCGTAACACCCGGCGAAGAATGCGACGATGGCAATACCATGTCCAACGACGGTTGCAGCTCGGCGTGCAAAATCGAGATTAGCGAAACCGAAGCCAATGGCACGCCCGCTACGGCGGATACGTTTGCGATGCCTTGGAATGCCGTTCTCGATCCGGCGGGCGATGTCGATGTCGTGCTCGTGAATTTGCCCATGGCGGCAATGACGTTCACAGCCACGACGAACGATCAAGGCTCGGGCAAATGCGCCGCCAAAACGCTCGATACCGTCGTGGAAATATTGGCTTCCAATGGGTCGACCGTCTTGGCCTCGGGAGACGATATCGTCGGCAATTGCGGTTCGGCGCTCGTCACCAATCCGGCGGCCGGCAATTATTACGTGCGCATCAAAGGCGGCAGTCTGGCTACCTATCCCAGCGCGTACGGGTTGACAATCATCGTGCAGTGACGAACGCGAGCGTCATTCGCGCGCCCCACCTCGTTTCACGCCTTCAAAAAACATCATCCAGTTTGCGAGACGGCGGCGGTTTGGCTCGTGATGCTCCCGTCGGCGTGGGACTTGCGCTCGCGGATCCCGTCGGCGCCGGCGTTAATGCTTCGACCCGCGTTTTGGCTTCTTTCTGCAATTCGACGATGACGTCTTTTTGCGGACCTTCCGGCGCGGCGGCCAATACGCGTCGATAATTGTCCAACGCTTCATTGGTTCGCCCGAGTTTTTCCTGGGCCAACGCCGATCCATACCATGCGGGAACGACGTTCCCGTTCGTGGCCAGCACCTTGTGAAAAATCGGCAACGCCTGATCGGGTTTGTTCAGACGTACCAATGTAAACCCGAGCGCTACGGCCGTGGCCTGATCCTCCCGCACCTGCATCGCCGCGCGTAACATCGATTCGGCTTCCTCCAATTGCCCAAGCCCCAAAAGCGCCTGCCCAAGACCGCTGGATGCGTCCGCTCGTCGCGCATCCGTCAGCAATACGCGACGCAATTCTTTGGCTGCTTCTGCGTGTTTGCCTTGACGTAATCGCGCCGTGCCCAGCGCCAAACGAGCATCCACGTCGTCGTTGTGGCGCAGCGCCGCTTCGAGTTTGTCGATGGCCCCCGGAAGATCCCCTTCGGCGAGCTTGATTCGACCCAGTCCGACGAGCGGTCCCAGAGCATCGGGTTTTTCTCGTAAAGCGAGATCGAATTCGATTTTCGCCGTTTCGAGGGCTCCGGATTCATTCAGATACAAATTGCCGAGCGCCGTATGGGCGGCGACCGAATGCGCATCCGTCTTGATCGCTTCGGCCAATTTCGCTTTGGCTCCTTCGATATCCCCGCGGTTGAGGAGGACATTGGCCAGTGCGGTTTGACAAACGGCGGCCCGCGACGGCTCGGCTTCCAAGAGCCATGAGGCTTCGTAGGCCACGTCATCGAGTGCGTCCAGACCAACGCGAGCGGGTTGTTCCGCCATCAAGTACACGCGAGCGCGCATGGTCGCGCGTTGCACCTGCGCGTCGTGCGGGGCGATTTCATGGGCGTGGTGATACGCCGACAACGCCTGCGCGTATCGACCTTCGGCCAGAGCGGCATCTCCGCGGCGCAGGTGCTCGCCGACGAGCTCCGATGGTTTGTCACATCCGAACAGCTGCGTGGTGCTCACGGCGATGAGCAGGGCCGACAAACGATGACCGGGCCGGGAAAACATGGGCGCCGTTGTACTCGAAATCGATCGTGAGGGGAAATTTTCCGTGACCGTCGGGCGCTCGGCATCAGCGCTCGATGTGTTCCCACAACTTCACCAATTCCGCCACGGATTTCACGCCGAGCTTTTGCAGTGCTCGTCCGCGATATTCTTGGACGGTTTTTTCCGAAAGACCCATTTCCGCGGCGATCTGCTTGTTCAAGAGCCCCTTGGTCACGTAGTCGCATACTTCACGTTCACGTTCGGACAAACGGGCCAATTTGCTCGCCAAAGATTCCGGAAGCGCCGCTCGTTTCGTTATTTGTTGTCCCGTCAAACCGCGACGTTTGGTCTCCAAAGGTGTTTCCCGAAATTGCTTGTAATACGCCGCCTCGAATACCTCGAGGCTCAAAAATCCGGCCTTGTGCGCTTCTTCCGGGATCGATAAACTCGCGTCCGAAAGCAGGGCCAGCCGCGCTCGGGCGAGTCTTCGTTGCCGCAAAAATGCCGCCGTGGACATGCCTCGATGTTCTTGAAATGCCGCATCGACCGATGCGGCGCTCGTTCCGGAGATCTTGGCCAGATCGGTGGGAAGGAGCGGCTCTGCGGCGTGCGAATCGATGTATTCCTCGACGCGCCGAACCACCTGACGACTCGAAGGTTGCGTGGGTTTTTCCAAAAGGTACGAATACGAATGAGGATGGCTGGTGAGCAACGCGCGCGTCAGGCTTTCGCAAAGGCTCGAGATGAGCACGGGTGGCAACGGACCCGCCGCATCGGCGACCTGTTGCGCAATGTAATGTAACGTTTGGTGCAAATACGCGCCGACGCCCGAACGAATGTCGAGCGAGAATTGAAAATCGAGAAATCCACGAGTGGGGGCATCGATCAACGATTCCAATTGCCTCTGGATGAAGTTGGGCTCGGCGACGAGATTGAGCGTACGTAATGCGGCCGAGAACTGCAATTTGATGGTTTGTCCAGGCGATCCAATGACTGCGCTCTCCATCGGATTGACCGCTTCGACGCCGCTTCGCGTTTCGGCGCGAATCGTGCCCGCGCGGGTCATGAGCAGCGCGTAACGTGCCACGGAAAAATCCAGCGCGCACGCGCCCTGGTTCGTGCCTTGGATCAACATCATCGGACCCAACGAAATGACTTCGGCGTTCCAGTCGAATTCGCCGATCTGACGCGGCGTCACTTCTCCATAAAGGCGACTCAGGCGATCGACAGCCATCGTGACGTCGCGAGTATGGGCACGCGTGACCACTGCCGAGAAATTCTCGTGCGTCGAGCTTCCACGCAAGCGTTTTTCCTCATTGCTCATGACGTTTTCCTTGATTTGCTGTCGAGCCCGGACCTGCACCCAACATGATTCGCGATCAATATAAATGAATCGGATTTGCGACTTGTACAGAGGCACGACGATCGCGTCGTGGATTCTCGTTCTTGTGACGGTTTCTCCTTGGCGCCGGTTCCTGCATGACCTGTGCGCGCCTACCCGTGGATCGAGTTGCGAGCAGTGCGGGGTTCGATGTGACCGAGACCGTAATCGAGACGTCAAATATCGGGATTGCCTGATGTCCAACCGCTCAAGATAGCCTCCAAAAAAATTTTGCCTACCCGATAAAAATCGGGATTGCCAAGGCGTCGAAATTATGATGATGCTCTGATGATTCGTTCTTGGCCCGCGGCGGGACGCCGAACGTGCGTCGGATGCGCGTGAGAAACAAGGACATTGGGACCATTCCATTCGGGCTGGTCTTTCAGTGGCCTGGCTTTCGCAACTTCGCAACGAC
>WBZU01000682.1_pt1 | contig 28191 bp, 21 predicted proteins | sample 5204311 | NCBI WGS metagenome assembly WBZU01 (sample SAMN12344359, study PRJNA552823) | activated sludge metagenome | biome: Activated sludge suspended growth; feature: Nitrification reactor; material: Wastewater; isolation source: activated sludge from nitrification reactor of wastewater...
AAATCCCGCGGGGACCAACTGATTTTTGTCAACCGTCGATTTATTAAGAATTTATATCTGCAACATGCAATTCATTCGGCATATGAGGAAATCATCCCTCCCGAAATGTTTCCATTTTATGTACTTTTTCTGGATATTGATCCTCAGTACATTGACATTAATGTGCATCCTACAAAGCATGAAATCAAGTTTGAAGACGAGAGATTGATATACAATTTTCTCAAAGTATCTGTACGGCATGCTTTGGCAAAATTCACACTAGCACCTCAGCTCGATTTTGAGAACAGTCAACCTGGGATAGAACAATTATTGGCTTCTACAGGTAGAACAAGTCAGCCCGGCAGCATACACAAAATCAATCAGCAGGCGCCCTCACCAATTCCAAATTTTTCGCAACAACTCAATTGGGCTCAAATGGCTGAGCTCAGGCAACGCGCCGTTGATATTCCGCAAGAATTTTCCTCAGGTATTTCAGAAGGTGGACTTCACAAGCCTCAACTTACTGACTATACTTTCTTTCAGCTGCACAATGCATACATCGTTGTCGAATCTGCGAATGGTCTGGTAATCATTGACCAGCAAATCGCTCATGAAAGAATTCTTTATGAACAGTACAAAAAAATAATTCAGCACAAAAAATCACATTCTAATAAGCTTCTCTTCCCACATACGATCCATTTAGGATCACAGGATGCGAACATACTTAAAGTGCTCATGCCTCAATTGCAAGGACTGGGGTTTGAGCTGGAAGAGTTTGGTGGTGACAGCTTTATCATTCACGCTTTTCCTGAGATATACAGTCTGCACAGTCTGGAGGTAGATGTTATCCAAAAAATTATTGATCAGTATCAAATGAACCTCGAGTTTGAGTTAAATGTTGAAGAAAATCTGGCGCGGTCTGCAGCTGTAAGCAGTGCACTGAAAAAAGGTCGTCAATTGCAGAAGGAAGAAATTGAACTACTCATTCATAAATTATTTGAGTGTGAAATGCCTTATGCAGGACCTTCCGGCAGAAAATGTTATCTTTCTATCAGTTTGGAAGAAATTTCATCCAAACTTAAGTAAATCAAATGATGCAAGTCACGCAAATAGTCAAACATCTACTGATCATCAACATCTTGGTGTATCTGGGTACTATGGCTCTCCCTAGGGAGTATTTTGCTCTGTATTATCCAGGTAGCGAGCATTTCCATCCTTGGCAAATTATCACTTCCATGTTTATGCATGGTAGCCCAAGCCATTTGCTTTTCAATATGCTTTCCTTATTTTTTATTGGGCCATTTATGGAAAATCGGCTTGGATCTAAGAGGTTTCTGATCTTTTATCTCGCATCAGGTATTGGTGGTTCCATTTTACATCTTTTGGTTCAATACTACCAGATCCAATATCAGGGAATGACTTACCTCACAGAAATCCCTGTTTTAGGGGCTTCGGGCGCTATCAATGGACTTTTTATCGGTTTAGCCTATCTGTATCCGGATTTGGAAATGATGCTCTTATTCCTACCCATTCCGATCAAGGCTAAGTATATGGCTATTGCAATGGTAGCTTTAGATTTTGTGTATGGGGTGACAGGTACCCAACCCGGAATAGCTCATTTCGCACATTTGGGTGGAGCATTGTTTGGCTTGTTGTTGATCATCTATTGGACTAAATATAGATAATGCTCTATGTTTAGGAATCTGTACCAGGATTTGAGGCATCAACTGAGGTATGGCGGATTTTGGATTTGGTTTTTGGCTTTATCTGTTTTCGCCTCGATCGTTTTCGTGATCTTCCAAAGTCTATTTCAACAAATTCTGCCTGATGCTGCAGCCTTTTTATTTGTTAGTAATCAAGGCAGTGAGATCTTCATAAAACCTTGGACATTGATAACGCATGTATTTTTCGTACCTTCTCTGATGTCTCTTTTATTTCAAATGATTTTCTTGTACTGGATTTCATATTGGGTGGAAGATTTTATCGGGAGAAAAAAAGCCATTATCATATTCATTGGAGGATTATTTTCAGGAGTAATTACATTTTTAATCTGTGCTCTTTTTTTTCAAGAGAATAAAGCTTTGTGGTATGGATCTAGTTCAGGTATAGCAGCATTGCTGCTGGCGGCTACGACAATCTCTCCGGAATTCAGACTCAAATTTGTATTGATAGGACATGTTCCTCTGAAGTATTTTACGATGGCAATGATTGTATTTGCTGTTATCTTCAGCTTACCTGTTTATCCTCCATATACTGCGGCAATGGTTGCAGGTGGTTTATTCGGATACCTATATATGGTTTTTAGCTGGAAGGGTTATACTCTAAGATTTGACCATTTATTTCGCAGTCAACGTATGCAGGGACCAAGACTTGTATCTCCAAGAAAAACCTCTCCGTCTTCCAACTTAAGTCAAGAAGAACAACTCAATAAAATTTTGGACAAAATTAAATCCGGCGGTCTTCAAAGTCTCAATAAAGAAGAGCAGAATTTTTTGGAAAAACTAAAAAAAGGTGACTAGAAATGATTAGATTTTTTTTCATACTGAATCTAATCTGCAGTTTGGTTTTTGTGATTACTTTGATCGCTGCTGGAGCAGATCCATCAAGGTATTGGTTGTTTAGTATCACCAGCCTTCTGGTGCCTATTTTTATAGTAATCCACATTCTGTTTGCTGTTTTTTGGTTGTTGATCAAGTGGAGATACGCAATCTCTTCAATTTTGCTGTTGATGTTTGCAATACCGCAGCTGCGTCTGATGGTAGCTTTTAATGATTCCAGCATAGAGGGAAAGTGCTCCAATAGTGCCTTCACAGTGATGTCATTTAACTTATATGGATTGAAAAATATCAAAATCGCCGGAGAACAAAATCAGGCACTTTCCATTCCAAAATTTCTAAGCTTTATCAGACAACACAATCCCGACATCCTGTGTGTACAAGAAAACAATTTTTATGCGGATGAGGCGATCACTAAATCCGCATTATATCCTTATACCCATTTTGATATTCAACATGGTGCGTCCATCTATTCGAGATACCCAATAATAGACAAAGGATTCGTCGAATTTGGGCGGAAAACCAATAGTTGTTTGTGGGCTGATATTCTTGTGGATGGTAAAAAAATAAGGTTTTACAGCGTCCATCTGGAATCCAATCGCGTGTCAAAAGACGTAGAAACAATTACCGACAAAGAAGATGATCCTGAACGCTTGGCTATAGTGAGGCGGATGTTGAGAAATTACAAAAACTCCTCCATCATTCGGGCCCAACAAACCAAAATGATCTTGGATCATGCCCAAACAGCACAAAACCCTGTAGTGATCGCAGGAGACTTTAACGACACACCATTTTCATATGTTTACTCATTATTGTCTGAAAAGTACAAAGATAGTTTCCTGGAAAGGGGTAGCGGATTTGGAAGCACGTTTGTCGGCGCTCTTCCCGGGCTGAGAATTGATTTTGTATGGGGTGGAAAAAAACATTTTGAATTTTGTTTTCACCGGGTCTTGTCTACATCTTTTTCAGACCATAATCCTATACTTGTAAAACTTTATTCGAGAATTTAAATTCCTAAATAAGCTTAACATATTCAAATCAATCATGAAGTACCTTATAGCCGGATTGGGAAATTATGACGTCGATTATGTGGACACTCGGCACAATATTGGTTTTGATGTTGTGGATGAGCTCGTGCTATCGCTTGGCATCGATTTTGGACCAGGCCATTTAGCAAAAGTCGCCTCTGCAAAATACAAAGGAAAACAGCTGACCATCATCAAGCCCACAACCTACATGAATCTCTCCGGCAAAGCGATTCGCAATTTTTTAGTAAAAGATAAAATAGATATCGAAAATCTGCTTGTTATTACTGATGACTTGCATATTCCTTACGGTAGCATTCGCCTTAGACCGAATGGTTCTGCTGGTGGACACAACGGCCTTCAGAATATCCAGGATGAGCTCCAGACTAACAAATACTCAAGGTTGCGCATCGGAATCGGTTCAAGTTTTCCAATGGGGAGGCAGGTAGATTATGTCTTGGGGAAGTGGACAGCAAAGGAAGCCCTCGTGAGACCACAAATCGCGAAACTGGCTAGTGAAGCTATCATCGAATTCATTATGGCCGGTATCAATCCAGCTATGAATCGTTTCAATTCATCTAAAGTTGAACTCCATGAGTAGAATTTTGTGTAAAAAAACTTCACACAGGATCTGACTTATAGAATTTTTGTAAATTTGCGCTCCATTTTGGAGATTGACCTATGGTGTAACGGTAGCACACCGGATTTTGATTCCGTTTGTTAAGGTTCGAATCCTTATAGGTCAACTAACCGGGCCGGTGAATCACCGGCCTTTTTTATTGTGGTCCGGCCTATTCAATCCTAAAAATAATTTAATCGAAAAGAGAGTCTGACCCGAGATCTATGGTGTTGGTAGATTGATCTTATCTTTGGAAAAATTTTTAGACCATGAAGTTTGGGTTAACTGTTGCCTTTGGTTTTCTTTTGTTGTTTTCTGCCTGCAAGCGGTCAAAAGTTGGAGATCTTCCAATATTTGATAAATCTTCAGCTTACGGATTTGTAAGAAAACAAACGGATTTTGGACCAAGAGTACCTGGATCTGAAGGACATCGCAACTGTAAAGACTGGCTAGTCAGCCAATTCAAAGAATATGGCTTAAGCGTTAACGAACAAGCTTTTGATGCGAAAACCTTTGATGGAAAAACGCTTCCGGCAACAAACATTATCGCTTCTACCAATCCCGGTGCCAAGCAAAGGATCCTTTTGGCTGCTCATTGGGATACACGACCATTTGCCGACCATGATCCGGATACATCTTTACACCATAAACCCATTTTGGGTGCCGACGATGGTGGCAGTGGAGTTGCTGTTCTTCTTGAAATCGCTAAGTTGCTACAACAGAAACCGCTTTCCAAGATAGGTATAGATATCGTTTTGTTTGATGCTGAGGATTATGGCAATGACAATGGAGGTGATCCATTATCCTGGTGCCTTGGAGCTCAACATTGGTCCAAACTTGCCAAGCAAAACGGTTACAGGGCTGATTATGGCATTTTATTAGATATGGTTGGAGGCAAAGATCCTCGTTTTACATGGGATGCGGTATCTATTCAATATGCTTCGAGAGTACTCAATAAGGTGTGGAAAATAGGCGAAGAGTTGGGCTATAAAAATTACTTTGTACCAATAGCAGAAGGTGCATTGACTGATGATCATGTATTTGTCAATTCAATTGCAGAAATTCCAATGATAGATATTATCAACCGTCCATTAAACTCACCCACAGGTTTTGTTAGTCATTGGCATACGCACAAAGATACACCTGATGCGGTTGATCCTGTAAGCCTGGAAATGGTGGGAAAAACTCTCCTTTTACTCCTGTTTAAAGAAGATGTTGATGAAATTTAATGACTGATCACCAATCGGTACATGGTCGCTATATTCCCTTCGGATTTGATGCTCAGATAATAAATTCCTGAAGCAAGATCTTCAGTATCTATATTGAATCCCTCTTGAAATTGATGAGTGTCAGTTACAATTTTTCTCACCAACCTTCCCTCGCTCTGGAGAATGCAGATTTCCGTATTTCCGAAATGCCGGCTTTCAGATAAAAATTTCAATACCACATAATGATTGGCCGGCTGAGGAGATAAAAGATAGAAAGGTCTTTCAGCCAGATCTGTTGTTCCTGTCCAGGTTCGAAGATCATAAATAAATTCAGCCGTGCATAAATTAGCATCAGTCACTTTCACTTTGTAATAGCCGGGACGCACATTAACAAGTTCAGATTCTTTGATTCCTGTATTCCAGTCATATGTATACGGTTGTTTACCATATGCCATATTCAACTTAATATCTACAAAACCCGGAGTGATTTGGGAAGCTTTAATATCTGCGTAGTCTTCCATTTTATTCAAAACATTGAGTTGTAAATACACTATGGAATCACAGCCGTTGGAGCTGGCAAATCTTTGGATATAGGTTCCAGGAGTGTGATACAATTGTTGGTTCCACTCAAAAAATTGACCATAACAAACCTCGGCAGAGCTGCGATGCTCAATGAATTTTCTCAGGTCTACATGTACGATAATTACGGAATCACATCCTTGAATTCCCATGCCTTCCAGGTAGATTGTGTCTCTGACATGTGCTGCATCGAATCGAACATTGTGAATATCAAAAAAAGCATTTTCGCATATCGCCGTATCCAGAAATCTCACTCGAGGCGTACATTCTAATCTATAATGCTCTACTTCCAAGGAGAGTTCAGCAAGTTCAGGATTAGTAATCTTCGCACTAACAAGTCCTTTGTGAACCTTGTTGTTGTACTTGATTGTAAAATCGCCTGTGTTAGACAAGAAATCTCCATTTTGGTTTCTCCAATCATATAGATTGTTTGCGACAGTCTTATCAAAGGGTAAGTCGAAACGCACCGTTTCACCGGGTTCAACCTGTATAGTTTTGGTAAGATTGAATTTTTTCTGTGGTGTAAAAGTAAAATCACAGTTAGGATGATGGTGCTTTGTATACATGGGAAGCACATCTTCAAAACTAAGAAGGTTATTTTCTACTTGATAAGTTCTCAAATATTCAAAGGATGGCATTTTCTCGAGGAAGTTATCGAACAAAATAATGTTCTCTAAAAAAGGCATGTTTGCGACAGCTGCTGGCAGATCTCCTGTAAAGCCATTTGAAGGAAGAGAAAGCGTGTTCAATTGGGTTAAATTGGCAATTTCCACTGGTATTGCTCCTGAAAACTTATTGAATCCAAGTCTCAGATACTTCAGATTGCTTAGTTGTCCTAGTTCAGATGGTAAAGTGCCATAGAACTCGTTTCGAGTCAATGAAAGCTCTTCGAGAGAAGCCAATTTGCATATAGATTTTGGAAAAAGTCCAGAAAGCTTATTTCCGGACATTTGCAGTACCCGCAGTTTTGAGAGCTTCTCAATCTGGTCAGCAATTCCTCCTCTCAAGCCACCATTATAAGAGAGATCTATTACTTGAAGATCACGCAAATCGTATAATTCATATGGAATTTCATCCTGTATACCATTGGAAGATAAGTTAAGTACCTGCAGTCCGCTCAATTGTAGTAAAGGAGTTGGGAAACTGCCTGAGGCGTAACTGAAAGAGGATGCCTCCAGGTTCAAATATTTCACTTGACAACCCTGATCATCAAGTTTTATTCTGTTTGGGTCAATTTGCTCTAAAGGTAGATTAAAGTCCCAGTTCAAATTACCGACTGAACTTAGATTCGAATAAAATTGACGTAAAGCTACCGAGTCTCGTTGACGAAACTCGCTGCACTGGCTTTGTGCTTGATGTGAGAAAATCAAGCAACAGATGCCTATTGTCAATAGGTTCACTAATTTCACTCTCTGATAAATTCGCATTAATAAGACGTAATTGGATACTTTGGGTTACCAAAATTATTGATAAAAATTGGTCTTTTGGGATAACAAAAACCGATCCAATTTATATTACACAAAGTGCATATTTATAATTCGTCAATAAAACATGCATTAGAATCAACGGCGCCTTAGAAGTTTTTTCAAAAAAAATTCATTTTCGGGACTTCTCATGCTAAAAAACAGGTAAATCTGACAAAAAAAGCATCAAATTTTCTATCCCGGACTCAACTCAATGATGAGAATAGAAATCTGCTGGAAATATTTTTTTGTTGGTTCCGAAAATCCATATATCTTTGCAGTCCGTTTTAAAAAAGCAATTTATGCTAGCTATTGTATCCATCGCCGGACAACAATTTAAAGTAAAGTCCGGACAACAAATTTACGTTCACCGTCTTGATGCCGCAAAAGGTGACAAGGTAAGCTTCAATGAAGTATTGGCTTTGCTTTCAGATGACAACTGCACATTGGGAACTCCTGTGGTTACAAGCGCAAGTGTTGAAGCCACGGTAATGAACCATGTTCAAGGAGACAAGGTCATCGTGTACAAAAAGAAAAGAAGAAAAGGATACGAAAAAAAGAATGGACATCGTCAGGCTTTTACTCAGATTCAAATCAACTCCATCATAGCTTAATCATTTAAATCTCTAACTGTCATGGCTCATAAGAAAGGTGAAGGTAGTACCAGTAACGGACGCGATAGTAACAGTAAGCGTCTTGGAGTAAAATTATTTGGAGGCCAATTGGCTAAATCCGGCAATATCATTGTACGCCAAAGGGGCACGCAGTTCCATGCTGGCAAAAATGTAGGCATTGGAAAAGATTTTACACTATATGCTCTTGCTGATGGTGTGGTTCAATTTAAGAAAACTAGATTGGATCGCAACGTAGTTGATGTGATAGCTTTTACTTCACAGAACGACTAGTAAGATTCTGAGCTCATTGACGGGCTTTGCTTGATTCCTCACAGTTTTATTTGTTCCAGGTCATTCTGTCTGAGCCAGACAGGAGTGCCATCATCCAATATTGTTTTGATCCAAGGACCGATTTGATCTGATTTGGTGACTTTTTCACCACTCTTCAAAGTCTTATTAGAATCACTATTTTCGTCTGCGGATCTGAAAGCTTTGGTGGGTTTCATCACAATGAACTCGTCAGTATTATAATCATGTTGGTGTCTCGCCCATGCAAACAACAACATGATGAAACCAGTGGCAATCAATGCCAATATAAAGCTGGATTTAATCCTGACTTGTGATGGGCTTTGTGCAAACTTGAGCAATAGTACAGCTACCAGCAATAAAAAAACGGAAATCCAAAACCAAACTCTAGACTGTAGGCTATTAATTATATACCAGAAGCTACTCATGAGATTGCTTTGTGGCAATTCTACATAGACTATACCTGCCATTTCTCTGGCTTCTGCCAAGATTGCTTTGGTAGTTTCTTCGTTAGGACTCCACCTTAACGCTTTTACCGCGTAAAGGATAGCACTATCTGGTCGACCTAATTTAAGATATGAAGCTGCCAAATTGTGATATAGTTTGTGGCCTTTTGCATCAACTGAGATCAACTTTTGGTAATCCTCAACGGCAGCCCTATAATTCCCTTGTTGTACCATTTGATAAGCAAAAGCTGCATCTTGAGCGCTTACATGAAGGACGAGTACCATACACAGGAATACCAAAACTTGCTTATAGCTGCTTTGTTTTCCAGTAGTTCGAGTATTTGATGAAGATGACTGCATTCTTTTCAAGATTGAAATTTTGGTGCCAAATATTTTGCTGTGGCTGATTCTTTTAGTGAGAGGATTCCTTCGGGTGAACCCTGAAAAATCACTTTACCACCATGTTTTCCCCCACCTGGCCCCAAATCTACCAACCAATCTGCGCATTTCAACACTTCAGGATTGTGCTCAATCACCAAGACAGTATGTCCTTTTTCTACTAATGCTTGTAACGCTACCAGCAATTTTTTAATATCCTCAAAGTGCAGGCCAGTGGTAGGTTCATCAAAAATGAAAAAGACGTGTTGGCTGTTATTTTCCAGACCCAAATAGTATGCTAATTTCAATCTTTGCGCCTCTCCTCCTGATAAGGTTGAGGAAGATTGTCCAAGTTTCAAATAACCTAAGCCTATATCTACTAGGGGTTTTAGTTTGTTGACAATGTCTTTTTTGTCGGAAAAAAAATCTAGTGCCTCTTCCACACTTAATTGTAACACCTCACTGATATTTTTCTCCTTATATCGAACCTCCAAGATTTCGTTTTTGAACCTCTTGCCCCCACAATCCTCACAAGGCAACACAACATCTGCCAGGAATTGCATCTCTACTACAATCTCTCCATCTCCTTTGCATTGTTCGCATCTGCCACCTTCGACATTGAATGAAAAATGTCGTGGCTGATAGTTTCTGATTTTGGAAAGTTGTTGATTTTTAAAAATATCTCTGATCTCGTCGAAAGCTTTTACATAAGTCGCTGGATTTGATCTCGAAGACCTTCCAATTCCTTGCTGGCCCACCAGTTCAATAGCTTTTATTTTACGTAAAGCGCCATCGAGTATGATTCCGGACAAATGTTCATCACGCACGGTGTCCTCTACAACGTTTTGGAGCAAAGGATACAATACATGCTTGATCAAGCTTGTCTTCCCGGAGCCTGACACACCACTGACACAAGAAAATGCATGAACCGGAAATTTTACTGAAACGTCTTGAAGATTATGCAACCAAACCTTTTCCAACTGAATAAAATCAATGGCTTGTCTTCTTCTACCTGGAAGCTGGATTTGATTCTTGCCGGTCAAATAGTCTGCAGTTAAGTTTGATTTAGCTTTCAAGAAATCTGGATAACTCCCTGAAAAACAAATTTCCCCACCATGGATTCCGGCATGGGGACCAATGTCAAGAATATAGTCTGCCTTTCGGATGACTTCCTCTTCATGCTCTATCACAATGACCGTGTTTCCCATATTTCTTAAGCCCAGAATGGCTTCTACTAGCAAACTTGTATCCTTGGGATGCAAACCTATACTTGGTTCATCCAGAATGTACATAGAAGAGCTCAGATTAGAGCCGAGTGTACGAGTCAAATGTATCCTTTGGGACTCTCCTCCGCTCAAGGTTGATGCCAATCTGTCTAAATGGAGGTAAGAAAGGCCGATTTTGGACAGCACTTCTAGTCGAAAATCAATCTCCATCAGTATTCTGGATGCAATGGATCTTTCCTGATCAGTGATTTGGATATTCCGAAAAAATTCCATCAGCTCATCTACCGGAATAAACATCAAGTCACCAAATCTCTTCCCGGCTACGCGCACATAGCTGGCTTCAATTCGCAGACGCATGCCTTTGCAGACATGACAGGTTGTTCTACCTCTGTAACGAGCTAGTTTAATCCTATTTTGAATTTTATAAAATGCTTTTTCCAGTGATTGAAAATAAGCATAAATTCCTTGGTACTTCGCTTTGCCATTCCACAATACGTCCTTTTCAGATTCATTCAGGTCATTATAAGGTTTATGGATCGGAAACTTAATTTCACCAGCCATCTGGAGCAAGGGCTGTAAATATTCTGCCCTTTCTTCCGGATCTTTCCAGCAAGATATGGCTCCATCATAAACGGATCTGGATTTGTCACCGATGACTTTATTTTCATCAATACCTATTGTTCTTCCATAACCTTCACAGTGTGGACAAGCCCCAAAGGAATTGTTGTAATTAAACAGAGCAGGTGAAGGTTCAATAAAATTGATGCCCTCAGATTCGAATCTTACGGAAAAAGTCTTTTCGATCTCATTTCCGGAGAGGATAGTGCATTCTCCGGCTCCTTCGCTGAGTGCTGTCTGGACTGAGTCTGCTATACGCTTGCGGAATTCTTCATCCGGATCAGAAGGAAGCATAAGCCGATCAACGAGCACTAAGTAATCTTGAGCCTGAAGAGAGGTAAGGGTTTTTGTTTTGTCCTTCCAGGATTTGTCTGTCAATAGTTCTTCTATGTTGATTAACACACTTTTGCGACTCAGCCTAGTAAATCCTTTTTGGAGTATATAATCGAGATACTGGCCGAGATTTTTTGATTGAAAAGCAGCCGGAGGATGGAATGTTATCCTCAATTCGGTCTGAGCAGGATGCTCAAAAATCGCATCGACAATATCACTCACTTCATGCTTTCGGACTTCTTCTCCTGTAATTGGCGAAAAAGTCCTGCCTACCTTGGCAAATAATAAGCGCATGTAGTCGTATATCTCTGTCAGAGACCCTACCGTCGACCTTGCATTGGCTGAGATGACTCTTTGCTCAATGGCAATTGCAGGGCATAAGCCTTTTATATAATCGACATCCGGTTTTTTCATCCGGTTGAGAAACTGTCTAGCGTAGGCAGACAAACTTTCGACATACCTTCTCTGCCCTTCTGCATAGAGTGTATCAATGATGAGAGAAGATTTTCCAGATCCCGACACTCCGGTGACCACAATCAGTTGGTTCTTAGGAAGTTTAACGTCAAGATTTTTGAGGTTGTTGGACCTCGCTCCTTTGATTTCAATCACAGGAAAAGATTGAGGAGAAGCTTGACTTTTGCGGGATACTGTATTGGATTTGGTCATATTCTAAGGGCGCAAAAATACGAGATTCCAAGTTGCTTTACGGAGATTCAAGATTTGAATTTTGGATAGTTCAAGAAGTTAAGCATTTTCTAGATTATTTTGTAGTTAATGCATACTTTTGGTCTGATTCTTGAGATATATAATTTACGATGAAAATGAAGGGGTTAAAAAAACGTTAAAAGCCCTGTAAGTTTGCATCATTATATGGTTTGAGTTTATCTTTACGACATAAAATTTTTTTTCACGTTAAAATATCAATCTATCGATCAGAAACTTCTACACTAATTTTTAACCATTTAAAAATATTAGGGTATGCAAGTAGCTGCATTAAGCGATCAGGCTTTGATAGATTTGTATCTAAGTGGAAATGAAAAAGCTTTTCAAGTTCTGTTAGAGCGCCACCAACAAAAAATCTATACTTCAATTTATTTATTTGTCAAGGACAGAGACCTTGCTGAAGACCTGTTTCAGGAAGTTTTCATTAAAATTATTGACACTTTACGCAAAGGAACTTACAGTCATGAAGGTAAGTTTTCGCAATGGGCTACACGTATTGCATACAATCTCTGTGTAGATCATTTCCGTCGTGGACGTAAAAGAAGCAAAGTGAATTCGACCGATGAGTTTGATATTTTTGATGTTTTAGAACTTCCGGATGATAATCGCGAGGATGAAATGATCATGAGTGAAACACATGGTAAGATCAGACAACTCGTTGACATGCTTCCCCAAGAACAAAGAGAAGTGGTTGTACTCCGCCACTATGCTGATCTGAGCTTTAAAGAAATCGCTCAAATCACCAGAGTGAGCATCAATACCGCCTTGGGGAGGATGCGTTATGCCCTCATTAACATCCGCAAGCTCATGGAAGAAAACGCAATCGTATTGCAATAAACGATTCAATCAAATAGAATGATTGCCACCATTTGCATTTTTTGCGACTTATTAAATTTCTGAATTCATTTATAGGTGCAACAATCCAACTTTTTACTCAAACAGAAGTGTATTGACCTTCTGTTTAATCCCAAAATCACATTTTTACGTTTTTTAAATATGTATATTATTGTATTTTATGTCTTTATATATATATATTATTTGTATAAATAAAATCATTTAAAAAAGTAATACTAAAATTAATGCATAATCATAAATATTGTATCTTGGTGAAACTTAACTAACCAAAAAAAGCATTTTTATGAAAGTTAAAATTTTTGTCACACTTGTGATTTTATTCGTTGGATTCGGATTCATCAATCAATCTAGTGCTCAGGTTCAAGACTATAAGTCAGCAATCGGAATCCGTCTTGGCTATCCGCTAAGTTTGAGTTATAAGACCTTTATATCAAATGCCGGTGCAGTAGAAGGAATACTGGGATATCGTAATTGGTCTTATTACAGTTGGTTTTCAGTGGGTGCTTTATACGAACATCATATGCCCATCTCGGCTGTTGATGGTCTGGCATGGTACGTTGGCGGAGGGGCTCAAGCCTATTTCTGGTCTTTTGACAAAGACTATTATTTAAATTCAAGTGATTTTGCTACTTTTTCTTTTGGTTTAATGGGAGCTTTGGGTTTAGACTACAAATTTGCCAACATCCCTTTAAATATCAGCGCTGACTGGTTACCTACATTTGTTATTGGAGGTGAATTCTTGACTGGATTTGGAGGAAGCTATGGAGGCTTGGGAGTCAGATATACTTTTAGATAAGAAACAATAAACTTTTCAATAATAAAGCCCTTACAATCGTGAGGGCTTTATAATTTGTAGTAATTGCCAACCTTAACTAATCGCCTATCTTCAGCAAAGTTTGCAATATATTCATTTACTTATTCTTTAGATTTAAGATTTAAAACCCACCACATCTCCTGAGCGATTTCAATGCTTTTGTTACGATATTTCTCATTTTCCAGATTTGTTTGATCAAAACATTTGGGGTCTTCGTACTCAATTAATAATTTTATTTCTGCACCATCTACATACGGACAATTCCCATCTGCATGATCACAAGTCATAACTGCTATAAATCCAGACTTCGGATTAAAATCATCATTATAAATTTTTGAAAAACAGACTAGCGGTGAAGCATATTGCGAATATTTTACTACATACACGGGATTTTCCCCGGTTGATAGGGTTTTAATCTCAAATCCTTGATTAACCAGGGTTTCAACTATCTGAGGATAAACACTAGAGCTGATAGTACCGCCTGAGTAACAAAAAACATTCTGTATGCCAAAATAATAGGATAGAGTTTGGGCCCAAATCTGGGCAAATTGACTTCTCCGACTATTGTGGGTGCATATAAAATTTAAACTAATATCTGCACCGTTTCTCACTCTATCAAGAATGAGATTTCGCAATGGTTTCAACATTTGTTTTCGACTTTCCGAAATGTTTGATTCCGAAAAAGTAGAAATAATGTCCAAAATTTTTTCATATACCTTCATCTCCGCTTCATATATCAAATCCAAAAGTGCCCTTTTTGTTCTGATCTATCTTGATAAAATCAATGTTCTCAAAATGGAAAATAATGAATAACTTAAAAAAATACCAACTATGAATTCAAAATGACAATAATTGGAATAATCCCTTCTTGAAAATCTTCAAATAGATCACACACTTATCAAAATTTATCCATCTGATTCCGATAATCCACAAATTCTAAAAATCGCAAAATAAACTGACAATCTATAAAGCAAAGTAACATTTTTACTTTTCATGACACCAATACATAAAGTATCAAGATTACATACCCAATGGCTTACAGATATGACATTTTTATCAGCTATAAGAGGAGGCCGGAGATCGTTGAGTGGCTAGACCAGATATTTATCAGGCTTCTTGACAAATATCTTACAGAAGAATTGGGTTATCAGCCAAATCTCTTTGTAGACCGGGAAGAAATTGACTATGGTGAACAATGGGTAGAACGCTTAAAAGAGGGTCTGAAACATTCAAAAACTTTGGTACCTATATATACAGCCGAGTACTTTCAATCAGATTGGTGTATTCGGGAGCATAATTACTTCACTTCGAGGTTGGATAAATTGAAAATGAAGCAAATCAATTACGACATGATAATACCTGTAAGACTGGGCGATGGGGCTCATTATCCTAAGTCAGTTTACGGTTATCAAATGACTGATTTACGAGATTTTTACCAATCCGGAAAAGCGTTTGTTGAGTCTCCAAAGTTTCTGCAGCTGGAAGAAAATGTGAAAAAATTCGCCACTGCTTTAGCCGAAAAAATTCTTGAAATTAAAATATTTGAAGAAACAGCAATCGATTTATTGAATCTTCCGGAAGATGAAAATTTCATTGCAAAAGTGAATATTCCTCAAGCTGTGGCAGCACCTAAATTATATTAGGATGGGAAAAATAATTACTTTCTATTCTTACAAAGGAGGAGTTGGCCGGAGCATGTGTATGGCTAATGTAGCTGCTGTATTAGCAGATTGGGGATATAAAATTCTAGCTATAGACTGGGATCTTGAAGCACCAGGCCTGGAAAATTTTTATCAGCCTTATCTATCCGGACAAACCAAATTGGAAGTCAAGAAACAAATAGGTGTTATCGATTTACTGAATACTTCCATGTCTGAACTAGAAAACGCAAATACTTCTGCAATTCTCCATGTAAATATCAAAAAAGGAATCCAGCTTGACATGATCAGTTCAGGAAGGAGAGATGAAAACTATTTTGCTAAAGTCAGAAAGTTTAATGTAGATCATTATTATGAAAACGGGGGTGCACAAAATATAGAAAAACTTGCCGAATTGTGGAAAAAAGAATACGACTTTGTGCTCATTGACAGTCGTACAGGAATAACAGAGATCGGTGGAATTACGACGATACAATTACCCGATATCTTGGTGTTGCTCTTTACTGCTACCCTTCAAGGTTTGGAAGGTATAGTGGATGTGGCAAAACGCACCTGTGAAGTGCGGAGTACCTTGCCATTTGACAAAAAAAGGCTCTTATTTCTCCCAATTCCATCCAGATACGACTCCATTTCGGAATTCAAACTCGCCACTCAATGGTTAAGTGTCATTGCACAAAAAACGGCATCACTAATGGATGACTGGTTACCGGCAAAATACAATAGATATGCTTTCCTCGAAATGATAAAAATCCCATACAAATCTTATTTTAGTTTTGGTGAAAAACTCCCTGTCATTGAGGAAGGTACCAATGACCCAACAAACATTGGATACGCATACGAGAACATTGCATTATTACTCAAACATGGTTTGGATGACGTCAGTCATTTTTTTGAAAAAAGGCCTTTAAAACAAGAAAATAAAGCGGAAACCGAAAATAACAAAAAAACAGATTCCTCTAATTTAAAAACAGCAGTTATTGTTGTAACTTTTTCTATTCTTGCCTATTTTATTTACAATGCCGTTACGGATTACTTTGAAACAAGAAGAGAAAAGAGAAAAAAAATAGAACACTTCAATCAAAACATTAATCAAATGTCCCAAACTGAAGAAAGTCTGCAAGCAAAACTCGAGTACAGCAGATCTGACCTTCAATCAATCGATGCTAAAATTGAAGAAAACCAAAAATTGAAGACTGACATTAATAAAAATATTTTATATAAAAAAGATGCTCACATTTATAGCAGAGTATATGATAAAAATCTGGATACTTTGAATAAACAAAAACTAGAAAGTCAGTACAAGATTCAAAGCATTCAAGATTCTCTACTTCAACTCATTCTAGCTAAACAATCTGCAATTGACAGTTTGTATCAAATCCAAAACGGTCGAAGTTCCTTCCATCAGCAATAAATTAATCAAAATAAAATCATGGCTACAACCTACATATTTGCCCTTGGCGTAGATAGAACAGAAGGCAATTACACAACACCTTTAGATTGTTGTGAATACGATGCTGAATCAGTCTGCAAAACTTTTCGGCAATATTACAATATAAAAAATGCAGAATATAATGCATCATCCGCATGCACGACTGACTTCTTTTACTTTAAAATGGCACAATATGCTCGAAAACTCAAAAAAGGCGATACACTAATTTTATTTTTTTCGGGACATGGCGGTCAAGTGTTAGATTTGAATAGAGATGAATTCAGGGCTAACAAATTTGACGAAACTATTTGTCTATACGACAGGATGTTGCTGGATGACGAAATCCACAACTGTTTTTGCAAATTCAAAAAAGGTGTGAATCTCATTTTCTTCTCTGACAGTTGTCACAGTGGTACCGTAAATCGGGGAGTTGCTACCAGCAGATCCACGCCTCCGAATGCAAAATATTTCAAAGAAGCCGAACGCTTCCAAACAATGCATAAAGACATTTATCAAAACATCAAAATCTTACCTTCATCTGCACGTAAAGCTAATTTATTTTTTATGGGTGCCTGCCAGGATGATCAATACTCGTATACAGGAAATCCCAATAGCGTTTTCACGGCTTCCTTATTGCGAGCCATAAAAAGCTCACCGGAATCCAACCTCAACTCAATAGCCAAAAGCATTCAAAAAGATCCCTTGGTTCTCAGGAAACAAACGCCAACAGTCAGAACTAATGAAATTGCAAAAATTCCGCTAACAAGTTTACTTCAATCAGAAAATGAAAAGCCAAAGTTTAACTCATTCGGAATCCATATCTACAATATTGAAATGAAATCAAAAGAAGCTAAATCAAAACTTCTTAAGCAAGGTTCTAAATGGTTTGATACTGAAGTGAAAATTCTTTCTGAAGGTATTAAATCAGTCTCTTTAGATTTTGGTAAAGAAACGGATAAAGATCGCGCTGCCGTGGACAAAAAACTAAAATCAATCAAAAGAATATTAAACACAAAGAAAATGGATTATGCATATGTAGAGCCCGATTTTGAAATCAAAGAACCTGCCGATCATGTAAAATCTGTAAGAGAAGCTAATCCCAATGAATTCTTAAAAAGTTGGCCACATCCTACCTCCAATATATTTGATTGGTACAAAAAAGACAATTATACACAACTTGAATCTGCATTACAACATGTCAAAGAAACAGTGGATGAACCTCTGCGCAACGTGAGGATAGCCCATATTGATACCGGCTGCTGGCCTGAACATCCTGCCAGTCCCGTTAATCTCAATACAAATCTTGGGAATTCATTTGTAAAAGGAGAAACCAAAGATCCGAAAGTACGAATCAAAAATGGCAAAGCTAACTTCCATGGTCTGGCGACTGGTATTCTTCTTGCAGGTGGCAATGTAACACGGCAACAAGGTAGATACGACCAAACTTCTGGAGAAGTGGGTGCAATTCCTTTTGCAGAAATCATACCTATAAGGATCGCTGATGATGTGGTATTGGTTCTTGGAAAACTAGAAGCATTCGCACAAGCAGTAGAATATGCCATCCAGCTAGATTGCGACGTCATCAGCATTTCAATGGGTGGTGCACCTTCGAGAAAAATGGCAGAAGTAATCAATAAGGCATACGAAAAGGGTATTGTTGTAGTTGCAGCAGCAGGTAATAATTTCAATGTACCCGGAGATATTTTAGTTCCGGAAGAAGTAGTTTATCCGTCGAGATTCGATCGAGTAATCACAGCAGTGGGCGCTACTGCCAATTTTTTTCCTTATGACTTTGATGCCCAAGACGATGTAAAAAATTTTGTCAATGGAGAACAAATGCAGGGGAATTCAAATCCTCCGGAAGTCATGAGGCATGCAGTTGCCGCTTTTACTCCTAATGTACCCTGGGCATATGTCAATATAAACGAACAACCCTATTCTTACTCCTTCTCAAGGAGAGGCGGAGGTACTTCGAGTGCTACACCTCAAATCGCTGCTGCAGCTGCGCTCTATATTGTAAAATTCCGCAACGAACTGATATCAAATAACTACGCTGGAACATGGCGACAAGCAGAATCCGTCCGCCGAGCACTGTTTCAATCTGCTGATGGTAAGCGCAACCCGCAATCTAAAAGATATTATGGAAATGGTATCCTTCAAGCTCGAACCGCACTTGAAAATTTTGTGAAAGTGAAAGATGAGCATAAAGCTGCACCAGCAAAGGTTCATGATCTATTGATCCTAAATTTTATTGAGATGTATTCCAGTTTGATTTGAAAAAATAGCTGCATGTCACCACAGGAAATACTAAAATTCAGTTTTGAAAGCTGCAATCCATGTTTTAGATCCGGCATCAAAGTTGAGCCTCAGGAATCCTATGAAATCTCGGGAAGAATAATACACAAACTAAAAGATTGGATTGTAAATACTGGATTAGACGGATTTAACAATCCCATAAACTGGTTTCTGAAAAACAGAGTCAAAAATAAAAAATGTTTTCTGCTGATGGGGTCTGTGGGTCAGGGTGACCTGGAAATTTTTCCAATTGGATCTCAGATTGTTGTACACCAGTGCGGTTGTACTGAAGAGTTATGTTTTTTTGTAAATGACGTAAATTCAAAAGCTGCATATTCAAACAATAAAGGCGTAATAGAAATCACAGTAAAAAGAATAAGCTGAGAAATATGACTTGATTCGTTTTTTAACAAAAACAATATCCAATGGCAAAAACCTACACATTCAAAATATATGGCACAAAGGAAGATTTGTTCACAGGAGAATCGGAATTAACCCAAGGTGTAGATGTGGCCGTTGATCAATTTTTGATTTCAAGAACGAGATCGGGCGGCCAAGAGTTAGAATTTGTTGCAGATGAGAATGATGTCATAGGAATAGTTACCGAAAAAGAGCATGAGATCTTCTTTAGACCAGAGGATTACATCAAATACAGGTCAATTAGACGGGGTACCAGATCAAGCTCAAATGATAGTTCAAATATTATTGTAATCGAACCTGGTATTGATTCAGGCTCAGACAATAGAACAAAAAATGTACTTTCTGAAATCAGGAAAATCACGCACTGGAAGGAATGGGCTGCAAAAAATATGGTCGTCCAAATTGCTTCTAAAATAGAAAATTTGGCTCTGGGCTTACACACAATCAATGACAATTTTGAATTCGGACGGTTACCTTCTCAGTGGTCAGATCAAAAATATTTACTATTCATTCATGGCACTGCCTCGTCTACTAAAGGTTCATTTAAATATTTAAGTACAGAAAATCCGGATCTCTGGAAAAAACTGCTGGCCGCGTATCCAAAAAGAATATTGGCCTTGGAGCATAAAACCCTAACTGAAAGCCCTTGGGAAAATACTTTGAATCTTATCCAAAGTTTGCCATCTGAAATTCAAATTGATGTCATCTCACACTCAAGAGGTGGAATCATTGGTGAAATTCTATCGCGAATGGAAGGAGGAAAATTTTTCTCTCAGGATATACAGAAAAAGAAAATTTCAAAGGATTTTCAAGATGACTTGAACATGATTGAAAAACTGGAATCAGTTCTTCAAGAAAAGAAAATAAAAATAGATAAATTTATTAGAGTAGCATGTCCCGCTAACGGTACCATCCTTCTTGGTTCCAGACTGGACTGTTGGGTCAATTTATTTTACAACGGACTAAAACTAATACCAAGCATCTCCGGCAGTGTGGGACTTTCATTGATCTCAGATTTCACCAAAGCCCTTGTGCATGAGAGAACTCAAGCGGAGACTCTACCTGGATTAGCCGCTATGATTCCTGAATCACCAATATTGAGATTGCTGAACCTTCCTGACAAGAAGCTCAATCAGCAGCTCTTCACGATCACAGGAGATGCCAGCACAAGAAACATCTTTAAAATGATTCGCAACTTTTTTGTGGATATTTACTTTTCAGAGGCGAATGATTTGGTCGTGCAATGTTCTTCCACCACTAAAGGAACCCTACGCCTTAAAAGCTCACAATTCTGGCTACATGATGGAGAGGTTAGCCATTTTGAATATTTTAGGAATCAATCCAGCTGTAAAGCTATCATTGCAGCTCTTGAAAATGATTCTGAAAATCACGGATTCAAATCTCTTGAAATCAATTCTAAGAATGATCTGCCCACTTCTGGAACAAGGAGTTCAAAAAAATCAAATCGCCCTGCGGTTGTTCTCTTGCCCGGATTATTGTCAAGTAATTTAAGAATAAATGGTCAAAGTATCTGGCGAGATCCGGTCAGCATCGGCAAAGGAAAAATACTGCAACTAGGCCTAGACAAAAATGTCGAGGTAGATGGTGTTCAAACTATGTACTACTCCGATATAATTCAATTTTTAATATCAAAACAATACGATGTCTTTACTTATGCTTATGATTGGAGAAATGACATTTTGGACGAAGCTTATAAATTCAACAAATACGTTCAAAGCGTCAACAATAATCACCCACAATGTCATATTATTGCCCATTCTACAGGGGGTCTACTGCTCGCCGCCTCGATGAGTATCCACCCACCTTCACAAAAACATGTTCTCAGCTCCAAAAAAAATAAGGCGATCTTCATGGGCACGGCATTCAAAGGCATGTATTCTACTTTTCAAATTCTGAATTGCAAAGACACAATTACAAGTGAAGTTTGCCAGAAGGATATTTACAATCAAAGTGAGCAAATTTCAGATCTGTTCAGTAGTTTTCCGGGAATTATTCAATTACTACCAGAAGATGCTATCAACCGATTAGACAAAAATATTTGGAATTCAGGTTTAAAAGTAAACCCTCCATCTAAAAAATTGATTAAGCTAAATCATAACTTATACAGTGAACTAAAAAAAATCGATTGGAGCCAAAAGAATTTATTTTATATAGCCGGAAGTGCTAAGCAAACATTATCCGGAATGATCTTAGAAAATAAAAAAGTCATTCTGAAAATAAACTCCAATGGAGATGGACGCTCATTATGGGAAGATATCCCTTTAGGAATAATTAGAGATGACAGAGCTTACTTCTGTTTCTCATCACATATGATGATCCCCAGTGACCATAAAATTTTTGAGGCTGTTTCGGAAATTCTAGTCAATGGTGAAACCAACAAACTGAGCACCACCGCTTTAAATTCAGGCACTAAAAGAACTGCAGAACTTCAGGAAATCGATGCAACAGAAAGGATAATTGCTTATACTGAAAATGAATACAACTCAAGAGCTAAAGAACCAGCAGCAGCCGGATTGGAAAATCCACTACAAAAGATAAACATCACACTTACTCATGGAAATTTAATTCATGCAAGGTATCCGGTGATGGTAGGCCATTTTAAAGGCGACAGCATATTGCAAGCTGAAAAAGTACTTGACGCACAACTCAATGGACAATTAACGCAATACTATTCAATCGGAAATTATGCAGAAGAGGTAGGAGAAAGTATAATTTTATTCAACAATCAATCCAGTCTCTTAGGTGGATTGGTGATCGGCTTAGGAAATTTTGGAACTCTGAATGAATTTACCTTAAGGGAGAGCATCCATTTTGCCCTTATAGAGTACTGTTTTAAAAGCAGAGAAAAATTTAATGCTACATCCTGCAAACTGAGTACAGTAATGATCTGTACCGGATATGGTGGATTGAGTATTCAATCATTTTTACGTGCACTATTTACTGCAGTGACTGATGTAAATATTAAAATTCAAGAGCAAAATCAACAATCCAACATTCACCATCTTCCAAGTATAAATGAAATAGAAATCATCGAAATTCACCGGCACAAAGTCATCCAAGCCGGCAGACTAATACACAAAATAAGGTATGAAAAATCTTTCCAACACCTAGATTATAATAATCAAATTAAAAAAGTGAGCGGCGCTCGAAATGAAGTACCCAATGAATTTAATCCAGATTGGTGGCATCGCATCAAAATATCTCAGCAAAACCAGTTGCAGGAAAAAAATCTTGGCAATATTGCACCTTTGGTATTCACTTCCATCACGGACAAATCCTATGCTGAAGAAAAAGTCATACCATCGGATCTTGACATAGTTGAATCTTTAATAAAGATAACTGCAATCGAAAACTACTTTGACCAAAAACTATGCAGTACACTTTTCCAATTGCTGATTCCTACCGATTTTAAAACGTATTTATCGGATGAGAGAAATTTAATCTTTATCGTAGACCAATACTCAGCAAGAATCCCTTGGGAATTACTGATAAAGCCATCGAGAGAAGAAATTCTTCCAATCATATATAATTCCGGAATGTTACGCCAATTGACTACTTCAAACTATAAAACGCAGACCAGGTATGAAGAAGGTAATTATGCATTGATTATAGCTGATCCCGACACCAATGGAAAATACCAATCATTAGATCATTCATATATTGAGGCCGAATCCATCATGCAGCTTCTCGGTCAAAATGATTATACCATAAAGAAATTAATCCATAAAAAGCACGATGAAATTCTTCCAGAAATTATCAGTGGCTCATACCAAATATTGCACATTGCAGCACATGGAATTTATTCTGAAAAAAAGACAGGTAAAACCGGTATCATCATCGGTCAAAATGAAATCCTAACTACTGCTGTGATCAGCCAGATGAAACAAGTACCCCAACTTGTTTTTATTAATTGTTGTGAGCTCGGTAAAATTTATGTCGAGGAGGAAATCCAGCTCCAAGCCAAATATGAGGTCGCAGCAAGTTTAGGTTGCCATTTTATCAATATGGGAGCTAAAGGTGTGATCGTAGCAGGTTGGGAGGTTAATGACAATGCTTCGTCAAGTTTCTCACAAGAATTTTATCAATCATTCATTTCGGGCAACACGTTTGGAGACGCAGTAAAACAAGCTCGCAGGGTATGCTATGATAGGCATCCCACTACAAATACCTGGGGAGCATATCAATGTTATGGTGATCCTTATTTCGCATTGAAAACTAAACAGAATCCAAGCCATAAAAAGGTTTTAATTCTTGATGTAGATGAAGCAGTTTCATACGTTTTGGCACTCACCGGTAATATCAGATCCGGAAAAATACTTTCTGATTCATTCAAGCTCCAAATCAAAGAAGATCTGACGCAAATTCCTGAATTTCTACAAAATCACCCGAGAGTACTTGAACTGATTGCCGAATTGTATAGCTCTATAGGTGATCTGGAAAATTGCCTTCGTGCTTATGAACAAGTATTTTTAAGTGAGGAAGCCGATTACAGTTTAAAAAGTGTAGAGAAGTATTATTTGTTGAGCATTGAGCATTTGGAAAATCAAAAGCCATATAAAAATAACAAAGAGTTTATCCAAGCATGCAGACCATTTTTGGATAAGCTGATTGGATTGGCGAAAGAAGCAAACACGCTCAACAGGCAATGCCTGATAGCGGGAATATATAAACGAATGTTCATTTTTAGACCAAGTCGGGATTTGCTAGAACTGGTGAAGAAACATTATTATGAAGCCTTTATGCTAATGTTCAAAAAAACTGGAGAAGTAAATTATTATCCATATTTCAATTATTTGATTACGGTTGTTTTTCTTGATCAAAAATTACCTGAAGATACAGTCATGATGTCAAAAAAAGCTCATGCTTATAGTATGAAAGAGCAAGATGAATCATCAAATTTGTGGAGTAAAATTGTTAGTTCTTTCCCTCTTGAAATTGAATTACTTCTTTCCACAAAGACATCATCTATTGAAAAACTAAAGGTAAAATTATTAGAGAATTTCATATCGGCCTGGAAAACATCTGGTACATTTTATGAGAAATCTTCCCATCTCAACCATCTGGAATATTTGATTATTGCTTCCAATCATTTAATCCATCAAGGTATCCAGGTCCAACAAAAAATAGAAGCTCTTCAATGGGTGTTGGAAAAAATCAAACAATTAGACTAGACCTAAATTTTGCAAGTTAGATAATATAGTTCCGAATATTTTTAGTTAACCCCTGATTCAAAGACAAATACTGTTTTTCAAGAATTTTTGTAGATCAATAAAAATCCTTGCAATATGCAGACTGAAAGATGGGATGGAGTAATTTTGCATCTAAATCAACTCAATATGTTACAGCTTCAGAATTATGCGAAAGGTCAATGGGTGTCAGGTATCGGTGAAGGCCAGAAACTGTTCGATGCTGTCGATGGGAGCATCGTCGGAATCGCGGGAAGCGAAGGACTAGATCTTTCAGGAATGTTTGATTTCGCGAGAAGCGTTGGCGGTACTGCGCTTCGCGAGATGACGTTTCAAGAACGCGGATTGATGTTGAAAGCACTGGCGCTCAGACTTACAGAAATAAAAGAAAAATATTATCCTATATCCTATCGGACTGGAGCTACAAAATCAGATAGTTGGATTGATATTGATGGTGGTATAGGTACTTTATTTGCCTATGCAAGCTTAAGACGCAAGTTTCCCGATCAAAGTTTTTTTGTGGATGGTGAGCTGGCCGGATTGAGCAAATCGGGAAATTTCGCCGGTCACCATATTATGGTACCAAAAGAAGGAGTAGCAGTACATATCAATGCTTTCAATTTTCCGATATGGGGAATGCTTGAAAAAATATCTGTAAATCTCCTCGCTGGAATGCCTGCCATTGTAAAGCCTGCCACCATAACTAGCTTTCTTACCGAAGCTATGGTAAGAGATATTGTGGCTTCTGGTATTCTACCTGAAGGTTCGCTCCAGCTAATCTGTGGCTCAGCACAAAATATTTTGGATCATGTGGAATCACAGGATGTAGTGACCTTCACAGGATCAGCATCCACTGGAAGAAAGCTCAAATCGCATCCCAGAATTTTGGCTGAAGCTGTTCCATTCAACATGGAGGCAGACTCATTGAATTGCTGTATATTGGGAGAGGATGTCCAGCAAGCCAGCCCGGATTTTGATGTTTTTATCAAAGAAGTACATCGTGAAATGACTGCCAAATGCGGCCAAAAGTGCACCGCTATCAGAAGAATAATCGTACCAGAGCAAATGGTTGGGGCGGTACACGCTGCACTTGAGAAACGATTGGATCAGACGCCGATAGGCAATCCAGTTCAGGCAGAAGTCAAGATGGGCGCATTGGCAGGAAAAACCCAACTCAAAGAAGTAATGGACCAATTGGAAAAATTAAAACGAGGATCGTCCGTGATATATGATAAGGGAGCAAATACTCCAATTTTGGGAGCAGAACATTCAAAAGGTGCCTTCATGTCTCCCGTATTACTGCTTAATGAAAAACCACATATCCATCTGGAGTCTCATGAAATTGAAGCTTTCGGTCCCGTAAGTACCATTATGCCATATAGTGATATACATGACGCTGTGAAGATTTCAAAGCTTGGGAAAGGATCCCTTGTGAGCTCTGTGATTACATCAGATCCGCAAATTGCCAAACGGTATGTTCTCGGAGCAGCAGCATATCACGGTAGAATCCTTGTATTAAATGCCAGCTATGCTAATGAAAGTACCGGGCATGGTTCGCCTATGCCATTACTTGTACATGGAGGTCCGGGGCGAGCTGGTGGAGGCGAAGAAATGGGAGGTCTGCGAGGTGTAAAACACTATTTGCAACGTACTGCGATTCAGGGATCTCCATCCATGTTGTCAGAGATTACTCAGGTGTACCAAGCAGGTGCAAAGACGAGTGAATATGACAAGCACCTCTTTCAGATGTATTTTGACGAATTGAATATTGGAGATTCCATGCTCACTGCAAAGCACACTGTAACTGAAGCGGACATTGTCAATTTTGCAAACATCAGCGGTGATCATTTTTATGCTCACACGGATGTGACCAGTTTAGACGGAACCATTTTTACTGGAAGGGTTGCTCACGGATATTATATTTTGTCTAAGGCAGCGGGTCTATTTGTCGATGCGAGGAAAGGTCCAGTTTTGCTCAATTACGGCTTGGACGAATGCCGATTCACAAAGCCGGTTTACCCGGGAATGACCATTGGAGTTAGATTGACGGTCAAAGAGAAAACCGCGCAGGAAAAGAAAAACGATGATGACATCCCAAAAGGAATTGTAAGGTGGCTGGTTGAGGTAAGCGACGAAACCGGAGAAATGGTGGCTTTAGCAACTATCCTGACTATGGTGAAACGCAAGGCAATTTGAATTCAGCACTTTAAGTGAGTGGAAGAAAAGGCCTTTAAGTCGTTCATTTTCACACTTGTGCCAAAATTGGGCTCTTTTTCAATGAGTTATAAAATTTTTTTCTAAAATAATTTGGAAAATGTGGTTCCTCTGAATTACATTTGCGTCCGCTTTTGAAAAAGCTATCGTTCAATCAAAAAATTAAATCGTGAATACATTAAGTTACAAAACCGTACATGCGCGCAAAGAGGATATAGTGCGCAAATGGTATGTAGTCGATGCAGAAGGTGAGGTTGTAGGCCGTATGAGTTCAAAGATTGCTCATATACTGAGAGGAAAGCATAAAGTGAGCTACACCCCTCATGTGGATTGTGGGGACTATGTGATTGTCATCAATGCTGACAAGGTTAGATTTACAGGCAAAAAAATGACTGATAAGATTTACTCTACTTACAGTGGATATCCGGGCGGTCAAAAATTGGCTACTCCAAGAGAAGTCATGCAGAAATTTCCTACAAGAGTCGTAGAAAATGCGATCAAGAAGATGTTACCGAAGAATAAATTGGGAGACGCCATGTACAGAAAATTATTCGTTTACTCAGGACCAGAGCATCAGCACGCTGCTCAAAAACCTGAAACCATCAAATTTTAAATCGATCTATGGAAATCATTAATGCAGTCGGAAGACGTAAAGCAGCGATCGCCAGAGTTTATCTCAAGAAAGCCAGCGGAGCTGTAGAGATCAAAATAAACGGAAGGACTCTTGACGAATACTTCCCGATCAAAGACATCGCTCAGAAAGTATTGGATCCGATCCAAACCGCCAAAGAGGTGGATTCTACTGTAGATTACAGTATTCATGCTACACTCAATGGAGGTGGACTAAAAGGACAGGCTGAAGCATTGCGGATGGCTATTTCAAGAGCACTTTGCAAAGTCAATATTGATAACCGCAAGCCATTGAAAGACAAGAAATTCCTTACCAGAGATGCCAGAGAGGTGGAGCGGAAAAAATTCGGTTTGCGCAAAGCGAGAAGAAGTTCTCAGTTCAGCAAGCGTTAATCCGGTACATTATTTTATTCATTGTATTATCAAATTTGAAAAATGGAAAAACCTACATATAATCAAATGTTGGAAGCGGGTGTACACTTTGGTCATCTGCGCAAAAAGTGGAATCCCAAAATGCGTCCTTACATTTTTAAGGAGCATAAAGGTGTACATCTTATCGACCTAAACAGGACTTCAGACTGTGTAGAAAAAGCTGCT
>WBZU01000683.1_pt1 | contig 28175 bp, 19 predicted proteins | sample 5204311 | NCBI WGS metagenome assembly WBZU01 (sample SAMN12344359, study PRJNA552823) | activated sludge metagenome | biome: Activated sludge suspended growth; feature: Nitrification reactor; material: Wastewater; isolation source: activated sludge from nitrification reactor of wastewater...
CGCACACAACGGCGGACCACATGGCCCGTCCAAACCCCGCACCGTAAGACCCAACGCCAAGGCACGATCGAGCGTCGCCCGCAGGGACCTCCGCACGTGCGCGGGATCCGGAACGACCGTCGGCAACAACGATCGATCGAATGGCTCGGTGGGTTGCGAAATCATCAGACTCGAAAGCAGCGGATGTTTTCCAAATGCGTCGTGAATGAAATCCGGCAAAGAAGGCAATTGATCGATACCTTCCGCCGTCATCACTGCATTGAGCACCACGGGAATGCCGGCCCCGAGCAGCGCGTGAATGCCACGCACCGTGCGTTCGTGCGTGCCCGGCGCGCGGGTAATGGCATCGGAAATAGCCGGATCGGCGCTGTGCAAAGAAACAAACGCATGCGTAATGCCCGCTTTGGCCAATTTTGCGGCTTGCCCCGGCTTCGCCGCCTGAATGGCATTCGTTTCCAATGTGATATCGGTAAAACCCAGCTGCTTGGCGTGTTCGATGTACCGGACGAGCTCCGGATCGAGCGTGGGTTCGCCGCCGGAGATAATGAGGGACCGAGCGCCTGCGCGGCGTAAATCTTCAATCCACGCCAGGATTTGATCCGCGCCAAACCGTCCCCAATCTCGACCTTGCCAACACATGCCGCAATCCTGATTGCATAAAAATCCCGTACGAATCAGACCTTGCGGTTCGTCGAGGCCTGCCACCAATTGTCGGAAAAAACCGAGCGGTATGTTCACGGGCAGCCGAATCAATTCTTTTGCGTGCACCATCGCCTGCTCCAATCGTTCGGCCGTGACGGCTTTTTCGAGGCGGGAAATCATGACCTCGAACACTCGCGCGAAACGTTGCTGTTCGGCGACGATCGGCACCAGGGTCATTTTGATCCGGTTTGCAGGTTTGTCCCATTCGAAGCGTAAGCGTGAAATGGGGTCACGCAGCCCGAAGATCAATTCGATGCCGCGTTTGTCCGCTTGAACGTCCAATAACGACAAACCAAACGCGGGAAGAGCCACCGGAATTTGCGGCGCATTGACGAGCACCTTGGCAATGAGGCGTTTTTTCTCCGCGGCTTCCGCGTCGACGCTCGGGGGATCGCGAAACAACGTTCCCGGGGTTTGTCCCGCATCCTGATTCGTATTGCGGCGAATCTCCATGGCGCGACGCACGTCTTGCACCGTAACGAGCTGCGCATCGGCGGCTTTTTCGACGAGACCGAGCAATACTTCGAGCAGGCGCTGTTCGTCCCGACCACCCAATTGCGAAATGTATTCCGTGGCGAGTTCCGCGATACGCGCGACGTTGGGTTCGCGAAAACGATAAGGTTTGGCCGGCAAATATCCATAACGCGTGCTCGCGTCGTCTTCCGGTCGGGCGTAATCGTCCACCAGCAGACCGTCGCGTTTGGCGAGCCAATACAATGCCGTGTCGGGGTAAAGACGCACACGCGACAACAACAAATGCCCGCGAAATCGATCCATGCCGGTTTGTCGAATGCACTCCAAATTCGTGCGTAAATCGTCGATGGTGGTCCACGGCGTGAACAGGATGAACCCGAACGCCGCATGGGACAAATCCATCGCAGGCGCATAATCGGCATGCCAACGATGTAATGCTCCGAGAAATTTGATCAGCGTCTCGGACGTTTCGCCTTTGTTGAAGCGATCCAGCTCGGGCTGGGAAAAGTTTTCAATGCCCACCAAAAATGGCGCCAGCTTGATGGCCGAACGTTTGGCTGCTTCGAGCGCGCGAACGAATCGCCCCGAGTTTTGCAGCCACCAATCGGCGCGCGATTCAATGAGCAGCGTAAATGGCCCGAGCTTCTCCTTTTCCGCGGCTTCGATGAATTCGGTCAAATAATAAAATGGATTCTGGTCGCGCAAAACGAGCGTTTGCAGCTCCGGTGCGTGCGTTCGCAAATATCGCAATTGGACAAGGGCCCAATCGAGCGCCTCGTCTTTGGGTTTGTATTCGTAATGATTCCCCGTCGTACAAAATCCACAGCCGCGACCAAAGTCTTTCGGAATATCCACGCCGGCAAAGATCGGATTCGTCCGCGCATCGGTTTGATAAGGACAACCGATGTTGCCCGTAATCGGAAACGAAGGCGCCGTCGGTCGAGCGTCTTTCGTGACGTACAGCGGCTGCACATTGGGTGCATATCGCGGCAATTCCCCGACAAACGTCGGGCGATCGGCGAGGCGATTCAGCAAATGCACGACTGCCAATGGATCGGCTGGACAAACATGATGCGAAGGAGCGCGGGACAAATCGTGTTCCCCAATCAAGCGCACGAGCGTCGCTTCGGGGAGTTCCCGGGCCAAACGTTCGACGATCGCGGTATCCCAAAGCCGTTCGTAGACGATCGTCGGATACCCGCGAAGCGTGTTGATCAGCGCCGACCAAGCCGATTCGTCACCGGGCGGCAAAAGGGCGACGATAAGGTCGTTTTCAATGCTCGCAAAATGCAATGCGCCGGAAATATGATGCAGAATGACGTCGTCGAGAAAGGACCGATCACAATGACTGTGGAGGCTCAAAATGGCCGCCGGAAGAATGGCTCCGGGCGCCGGGGTTGGTCGCGGCGGGAGATTCGCGGAAAATTCGGATTCGCGATAGATCGGAAGGGAACGCATGAAGGTTTCGATGCAAATGTGTCGCGTTGAGAAGCGATACGTTGTACGTTACACGAAATGCGTCCGCCCGTCATCATTCTCGGATCCAATCCCGTGCAGTTCGGCGAAGATGCGCTTTTCGAGCGGGAAAACGCGAGATTCGAGGACCTGGAAAAACTGCTGGACGAAGGGCCTCGGGCCGCTGTCGTGACGTCCGGCGGCGAGGCGGGTTTTTTTCGGGCTAGTTTATGTTTGGAGCGAGGTGTTTCGCGCGTTGTCGTGCGTCGAGGTTTGTTCGAGGAAGCGTGGGAGCGAGAACTTGCCGCGCGGGCGGCGACGTTTGGCGCGGAACTTTATGTGCACGATGACGTGCGAGGGTATGGACGCGTAAAACCCGGCGCTCGTACGAACGTGGGCGCTCCTGTCGCGGACGCTTGGACACGTGACCCTCGGGCGATTTTTCAAGACGAACCCTTGGCCCATGCCGAGCCTTCGGAGCCGCTTTTGCCGATGGATCCCGACATTGCGGGGTTGCCATCGAATCTCGAAGAAACGGCTTTTGCGATCGGCGACAAACCCGTGCTGTATTTGGTCTTGCCGGCGACGGAACTGCCGGCATTGCGGGAAAAGTACGTAGGCGCAACGATGGTTTTACGCGAAATACCAATCGAGGTCGAAGGCGCGACGGGGCGACGCGTGTATGCATCGCCGGCGGGGCGGAGCAACGCGCATCTGTTCATCTCGAAAAACGCGGATTCAGCAGAAAAAGCGGCGCGGTTATGGGATGAAGGCTCGAGCCGGCATGCGCAGGCGATGGGCGAATTGCTGGGGTATCCGCGGTGTTGTGCGGCGGCATTTGCGGCGCTTGCGGAACGTGGGAACAATGCGGCGCTCGTCTATGCAACGGCCGCGCGCACGCGGGCGCTCGGGGCGCACTTTCACGGAGTGCTCAATTCGGCGGTGCGGCACGTCGTTCCGTATACGCCGTGTTCGTTTGGATGTCCGCGGGCCATTGGTTTGGCCGAGCGGGTCATTGCAGCATTACCGGCGGATGTGGCGGATGCATTGCGGAGAGCGCTGTCGCGTCCGGTGTTTTACTTGGATGAATCCCGGGCGGTCGTATTCAATCAGGCGCGTATGCGGGGACAAACGATCGAGTACGAATCGGCGGCGTTTTTGCAGGCATCGGCGCCCTTGCGTTCGGAAGTGGAAACGGCTGTGCGGCTCAGGTTGGGCGCGTTGTTTGGGCACCCGGGAAAATTCGTGGTGGGGGACGAAGCGATGGAAGTGCACACGGCGGGGCATGTGCGTAGGTGGCCTCGACAAACGCTTGGCCTTGGAGTATTGCTAGCGTTTGGTGGAAGATAATGAAACAGGGGCAGATGACGGCAACCCGAGTGGGCACTTGTTTCGAATCGTCAATGCCGAACACATCAGGGAACTTTGCCCGTCAGTCGATGCCACAAAGTGCGAACTTCGAGGATTCCTCCTGCTGAAATGGCGTGCGTGATCCATTGCTGCCGACACGCGTCTACTCCCCGTTGGCAATGATGCGGAGCAAAAGCGTCCGTTAGCCATTTGCCATTGAGGAGCGCGTGTGCTTCGTCAAGGCTCGTGCGCACCAGCGTCTCGAATTCTGCGACTTTCTTGTTGAACACGTCCGCAACGTCGTACCCATAAATCAAGTCGCGATCGCGGGTCAGCGCTTGCTCGACATCGGCTACCGTCAGGAGAGGTTCGAAGGGTTTGGGACGACTGAACTGCGCAATGCGGAGTGTTTCGAGATGCCCCTTCAAGATGCGGTGGACGTGATTCAATCCGATGTATGGCGCATATTGGAGAAAAACTTGTGTCCAATCTGGAGCAACGCCCCATGGTATCGGCCAACCCGTTTTCACCAAGAGATTTTCAATGGCGTATGCTTTCCACCGAAAGAGGGGGCCGGCAAACGGCATGTCGAAGGTTGCGCTGAGTTGCCAAAGGGCTTCTCCGTCGCCGTCTACGATTCCCCAGATACCCGAATAGCCACGCTTCTGTGCTAGTTCGACGCGATCTCGTACCGAACGCTTGCCACTGCCTGATTTCTCATGGAGCCCGCGGACAAGTACGCCTTGATGGAGTCCATCACGAGGTTCGTCGCGACCAAGCAAAGCAAAGAAAATGGGCGTATCGGTTTTTCCTTCCAAATAGAGCACCTTCTTTGCCGGTGATTCTTGGAGATCCGCATTCAGCTCCTGAAGCAATTGCGTTTCGTTCATGCAAGCGGCCCTTTGAGCAGCACAGTCGTTTCTGGAGGCGCAATGCGGAATAAATGGTTGCTTTGGGTCGCAATGATAACTTGCCCGCCTCGTTCACGTTGCCATCGCTCCAACATCGTATAAAAGACGGTTTGCCAAGAGGTGTGAAAATGAAGCTCGGGTTCGTCAACGAGAATGAGAGAGCCGGGACGCCAACGGCGATACAGTTCCGCCGCCAAAATGAGCGCCTGCTTTTCTCCGCTGCTCAAGTCCATCAGGGAGTGTAAATCACCAGTATCGGCTACTTTAATAAAAAGTTCACCGCCTTCCCAAACGAGGCTCTTGGAATCACCGAAAAATGCACGAAATGCTCGAGCATAACTGTCGAAAAAAACTGCTCGCTCGGGATGTCCTTCGTCTTTGGCATTCAGGTCTGCCCAGCGCGCGCTGTACAGCAAGGCTTCAAGTGAGTCCCGCCATTGGGTGGGGGCAGCAAATCGATAAAAGAAGGAATCGTTTGCGGTGAGTTTTCCCGCTGCCTTGTACGTTTCCTGAGGAATATCGAAACGACGATCCGTCGGCAGATACACAACCCCTGGAATGTCCGACGACGTAAACACACCAGGATCTGCGATTGTCGAAAGTAAGTATGTCAACCGATGTATGTGGTCTTTTCGTACGAATGATCTTGAAACGTCATCAATTCGGTACGTCTGTGCCACTCCGAATGGATCGCTGAGTTCGCGTGGTGATGCGTCGTCCGTGCTCCACGTAAACACTGTGGAGTCCATTGCCGTGCATTGCAGCTCGAATTGAAGGCACGCCGGTGTTTTCGGGCTCGATTTTCCATCTCGGTGGCCACGAACAAACAACCCTTGCGCAGCTTCCGCGATCAATTCGAGGAGGGTGGTTTTTCCGCTCCCGTTGACTCCTCCAACAACCACGATGTCGGGGACCGTTTCGCCCCAACCGAGCCCATCCGCAGGCCAGTTGACATGCTGCAGAGCACGAAACCCCTCGACGTGAAGGCCGACGAGTTTGAGGTGTGGCTTGGCGATGCGAGAACCTGGATCTTCAGCCAAAGGCTCGACGGCTTCCGATGTCATCACCACGCAACGTTACACCTTTTGTGAACGGTGGCCAAGATTTCGGACGCGCGAACCTGGCGGGCGTCAAACCTCGTTCTACCCTTGCCCATTTACCCGTGCATCCGCCAACCCGCGTTGACCTCCCGGCAAAAGGGCCGCTTGGTTTCTGCGGCCGACGGGATTGCGCGGAATTTGCAGCAAAAAACGCGTCACCGTGGCTTTGTCGAAACGCCTCGACATCCAAAACAAATCGTATTCGTTGATTTTGTCGAGCGTCCGAATGTGTAAATCATTCATGCGCGCCAAAATGCGATTTCGCGAAGCGTCGATGCGGTCGCGTTTTTCTTCCCACTTCAAGCCGCCGATTTCATCGTACGCCAAGGTGGTTTGTCCCGTCTTGAGTCGATCGAGGCCTTCGCGCACAACGATGCCCGCTTTTTCGGGTTCTACGCCCATTCCTGGAAACAAATAAAACCCTTGGAAACACCCGACGATGTCGATTTCTTCGGCCAAGGTTTCCACGAGGGCGATCGTCGCGTCGACGTCTTCTTCCGTTTCGTGAAAATACCCGGCGATGAAATTGACGCGGTTGATGATCCCCGCGCGGTGCGTATTCCGTAACGAATCGATGATGTCTTTGGACAAAAGTCCCTTTTTCATCAATTCGAGGATCTTGTCGCTGCCGGATTCGGCGCCGTAATTGAGGAGCAAGCACCCCGACGCGCGCATCAAGGTCGCGAGCTCGGCGGAAATGTTCGTCGGACGGCAGGAATCGGTCCATTGAATGTCGGCCTGGTTATCGATGAGCCTGCGGCAAAACTTCTCGACCCACTTGGCGCTCGAATTGACCAAATTGTTCAGAAACATGAAGTCGCGAACGCCGTACATTTCTTTGAACTTCAAGAGTTCGTCGACGCTTTTTTCCGGGGATTGAATGTCGAGCCATTCTTTGGCGCTGCAAAATTCACATTTGGCCGTGCAGCCTTTGACGAAACCGTACGGCAAATACGCAAAAGGAGCGATCTCTTCGCCTTTGTAAAGCCCCGCTTCCCGCAATGCATCCAGCAATTCCTGCGTGGGTTTGCCCATGTACCGGGAAAAATCCACGTCGTCGAAATCGGGCCTGGGCATTGCATTGAGGTGCGAACGAATGAGTTTATTCTTGTGCACCACGCCGTCGCGCCGTGACCATACGCCGGGAATGTCGGACGCGCGACGATCGCGATACGCTTCCAAATGCAAAAGCCCGAGCAGCGGAACTTCCCCGTCGCCGTCGACCACATAATCAAATGTATTCGGCGTATCGAGCGCTCGATCGCCGTCGACTTGATCGCGCTCGCCTCCGAGCACCGTCGGAAACCCGATGCGTTCTTTCACGAACCGGGCGAGGCACGTGGCGATGTTCATTTGAAAATGCCCGAAATAATCGACAATGGAAAATCCAACGAGGATTCGTTGTTCGGATTCCTTGGAGGTCAAAAGATCCGGGCCGAACGATGCCCAGAGTTTTTCTAGGGCGAACGATATCGCGGCAACGGTTTTTCCTTCGAGCCACTCGCGAACCAGGTTATCGTCGGCAAAACATTCGAGCGGTTCGTGGGCGTGCAGAATTTGCAAATCGACGACGCGCGTCTTGAATCCGTGACCTCGCGCAAATGCGGCCAACCGGGCCGTCGCCAAAGACGGCAATTCGAGTTCGTCGTAGCTGTTGCGATAACGTGGAACATGAATGAGAGCCAGTTCGATGGGACGGTTCCACAAGCGTTTTCTGTAGTCGGAAAGCATCCATTTGACGTCATTACGCGCGATGTGCAATTCGGCAAGGCAAATGGGGGAACGCCTGTAATATCGCGAATTGGTCAACGCATGAATCACGGCCATTTCCAGGCGATCCGGCACATTTTCCAGTTGCACCGGACCACTGCGCAGGGGAGCTTTGCGGGTCAGGGATGCGCCCGTTTTTCCCCAGCGACAAACCAAGGAACCTCGTTGCATGACGACTTCGACTTCCAGCGGACCTTCGCCTTGCATTTCCGCGTCGAAATCGATTTCGCAATAAAGGTCGTAGCCGAGATACGCGTGGGCCGTGAAACGATCGGCTCCTTCGCAATCGACGGCTTCGGTCACTTGGAGATAAGCCATTACGCCGGGGCGGAGAATTTCGAGTATGGAGATTGCGTCGCGCACCCAAAGGCCCATGCGATCGTAGGCGCAATCGAGGTTTTGTCCGGTGATTCTGTTGTACGGAGCAAATGGCGTTCGGGTGGAAGCGGGGCGGGCAATGCGTCGTCCGGCCGGTGAACGGACGATGATATGCGTTGCTTCGCCCATGGATTCTTTGCGTGTCTCTTCGACGAGGGCCAGGAAACAAGGGTCGATCGTGCGCGCGGCAGCGTCGTATACGTGCGTGCGCGGGGTATTGTCTTCATCGAAATGGACGCCGAGGCCGGGGGACAATACGACGCGTATGTCATTTTCGACCATGGCCGGAAGAAATGCGTATAACTGCTCGGCCGTGACGTCATTGGCGATCACGATACACGCGGCTTTGTCTTCGAGTTGAGCGGCGAGTGTGGAGGCTCGGGGCAAAGCCTCCGGCATGGTCGAGGAAATGATGCGGATTTTAGGCCCCAAACGCGCAAGATATGCGGCGAGGGCGGTGGTCGACTCGATTTGGCCGCCGATCGCGATGACCACGGATTGCTGTTTGCCCTTCGGATCCTGCATCGAGGCATGTATCGGTCAAAGCTGAAATGTCGTCAAGGGATTGTTGCGGCGCGGGAGGTTTTTTAGGGGGCACGAAGTGGGCGAAGGACCGTCGGAAATTTGAATTGTCGTCGGCGCGTTCGAAAAATCGTGGTAGGATGCGCGCCGGTTGATTATGTCTACTTTGCGCAACGATCTTTTGGATTCGCAATTCGAGGTGCCGCGATTTGCGCGTCCCGTGGTGCTCGAAGAACATGTCCGGGCGTTGCCTGATGGGGCGACGTGCAAGGGGCTTTTCTTTCATGACATCATCGAGCATTTGCGGACGGGGGCGCCGAATCACGCTCTATTGGCACGAGATGGATTGGCGTCGAAACGGTACGTGCATTTTTTCGATTATTCGTATGCCGATTACATGCGCGTTTTGCACGGCACGGCATCGGCGATATTCCCCGCAGTGCCGGTGGGCGAGGGATTGCGGCGTCTTGGTCGGTCGAGTTACGTCGCGTTATTGAACAGCCAAGTGGGAAAGGTCGTATTCGGTGTTTTGGGGACGGATGTACGTCGGGTGCTCGAAATGGGGGCGCGCGGGTATCAGATATCGTTGAATTTCGGCAAAGTGGAAGTCGAAGTGCTCGGATCGGATCGACTTCGTTATTATTTTCGGGATCTTCCGGCGTTTCTCGAGACGTACCAGGTGGGGGTCATCGAAGGGGCGATGCAGGTGTGCGGTTTTGAAGGTCAAGTGCGCATCTCAATGAAGAATTTGGGTAATGCGAGTTTGGATGTCCGGTGGTGGAAACGCGCGGGTGGCGGTGGTGAGGGTGCCAAGTAAAACGTATTGATGGATCCTCGGACGCGTTGTGGTGCGTCGGAAGGGTCGGACGTTTTTCTCGCCCAGGTTTGTCGGATGCCGGATGGTTCCGCGGCGAAGTTGTGCCCCCCGAAAATTTGCAAACGAACTCTTGCCACCGGATCTGCACGGTGGTAGTCGTGGACAAACATTGGCTTCTTCTACGCCATGGGAGTGGTAGATCATGCGCACAATCAGCAAACGACCGACCTTGACTCACTGCGGTATGCTTGCCGCGACGGCGACATTGCTTTTGTCCGTCGATGCACAGGCGATTCAATTGTTTTCGAACGGGCCGTTGAGCACGGGCGGTACGGCCAAGAATGGCACGGCGGCACCCGCGGGAACGACGTGGAGCGAGGTGCAAAACGACACCGGAAATATTACGGAGAGCAATACGAACGCGGGGTTTGGGGCGATTACCGGCCAAAACCGTCTCGCCGACGACTTCGTGGTTCCGCCGGGGGAAACTTGGACGATTACGCATTTCGAGTTTTATGGGTACAAGACGGGATCCGCCCCGACTCCTTCGCCCTTCGCGAGTTACACGATTCGGGTTTGGAATGGTCCGCCGAACAATATGGCGTCGATGGTTTTGGCGGGTGATGCTACGACAAACCGAATGACGGCGAGCGTCGATGCGACGATGTATCGTATTTTCAATACGGTCGTTCCCACGCCGACACCTACCACGTTGACCCGCAAGATCTGGCTGAACACGGTAACCTTGCCCATGCCGCTCACGGCGAACGCCGGGACGTATTGGGTGGACTGGTCGTCGTTGGATACCGCGGCGACCGGCAATTTCCATCCGTCGGTGACCATCGTGGGGGCTCGTGGACGGGCCAATGCGAATGGTCTGCAATTTGCCAATGCGTCAAACGCGTGGGTTCCGCTTGTCGACGCGGGTAATCCCGCGACGGCGCCCGATATCGCTCAGGACATGCCGTTCAACGTGTACGGTACGCGTACGGCGACCTGCGGCGACGGCATTCGCGTCATGGATCTCGAAGGTTGTGACGACGGCAATATGGTCAACGGCGACGGTTGCGATAACAACTGTACGGTTTCGGCCTGCGGCAATGGCATCGTTGCCGGAATGGAAACGTGCGACGACGGCAATACGACGAGCGGCGACGGCTGCGATTCGAACTGCACGATGACCGCCTGCGGCAATGGCATCATGACCATGGGCGAAGCGTGCGACGACGGCAATATGGTCAATGGCGACGGTTGCGATATCAATTGCAGCGTTTCGGCCTGCGGCAACGGCATCATTGCTCCCAATGAAATGTGCGACGATAACAATACCGTCGACGGCGACGGCTGCGATTCGAACTGCACGATGACGGCTTGCGGCAATGGCATCATGACCATGGGCGAAGTTTGCGACGACGGCAATTTGATGAGCGGCGACGGCTGCGATTCGAACTGCACGCTGTCCGCTTGCGGCAATGGTATCTCCGCCGGCTCCGAAGGTTGCGACGACGGCAATCTGATGGATGGCGACGGCTGCGACTCGAACTGCACCATGACCGGTTGCGGCAATTCCGTCATCACCATGCCCGAAGTCTGCGACGACGGCAATTTGATGAACGACGACGGATGCGATAACAACTGTACGCCGACGGGTTGCGGCAACGGCGTCACGACCGGAATGGAGACCTGCGACGACGGCAATATGGTCGAAGGCGACGGTTGCGACACCAATTGCACGATGAGCGCGTGTGGCAATGGTATCACGGGCGGAACCGAAGGTTGCGACGACGGCAATAAGATGGACGGCGACGGTTGCGATACCAATTGCACGGTGACGGCTTGCGGCAACGGCATCATGACCATGGGCGAAGCGTGCGACGACGGCAATACGACGGACGCCGACGGTTGCGATTCGAACTGCACGGCGACCGCCTGCGGCAATGGCGTCATGACCGATAAAGAGGCGTGTGATGACGGCAATGCGATCGAAGGCGACGGTTGCGACACGAATTGCACGGTGAGCGCTTGCGGCAACGGCATCAAAGGCGATCCCGAAGCTTGTGACGACGGCAATATGGTCGAAGGCGACGGCTGCGATTCCAATTGTACGGCGACCGGTTGCGGCAACAACATCAAGACCGACGGCGAAGCTTGCGACGACGGCAATCTGACCGATGGCGACGGCTGCGATTCGAAGTGCCAAGTCGAAGGCACGGGCGGTGCCGGTGGCGGTGCTGGTGGCGGCGCTGTCGGCGGCGGTGGTGGTGCCGGTGGTGGTAGTGAAGGTGGAATGGCCGGCACTGGAGGCACTGCCGGTTCTGGTGGTGGCCAACCATTCGATCCGGGTGGTTGCGGTTGCCGAACCGTCGGACAAACCGATTCCGCTCCGGCCTTGCCGCTCCTCGGCCTGATCGGTCTCGCGGTCGCGCGTTTGCGTCGTCGCCGTTGATCCTTCGGCGGGACAAACCTCATCGCGGACAAACCAATTCAACGTTCGTTGATTCAGACACTGACCCGGGGCACAGCGCCCCGGGCTGGTCCGCGCGAATCCCCGCTCAATACGCTCCCGTGATCGTCACGCGCCTCGGCGCGTGATCGCCCTTGTCGCCTTCGCGCAATACCGTCTATCGTGCCTTGCGTGGATCTCGCGTCGCGTCGGATCCGCCCAAGGAGCCCCTCATGAGTCCCTCGAAATTCCGCCTGTGTTCCGCGCTTACGGCTTTGCCTTTTCTCATGGGTGCAGCCGACGTGATCGCCGCCGAACCCAAAACGGATACGTCGGACAAACTCGCTCCCACGACGCCTCCACCGGGTTGGGCTGGAGAGCTGGACGCTTTGTCCAAGTGGATTGCGCAACGCGACTCGGCGGGCAAATGTTCGGCGCGTTGTTTTGTGCTCGAACGATTGCGTTTGTCCGGGCGCGTGGGCGAAGGACCGCTGGAATTCGAGCTCACGGGGCGAGTGCTCACGGACGGTGCGGTCGACATTCCGCTCTTTGGGCCGCCGAAAGACGTGCGGCTCGAGGACGTGACGGAAAACGACAAAGACGCGGCGATCGGCTTCGAGCAGGATCGGTACTTTTTGCATACGGCCGCGAAAAAATTCGTATTGAAAGGAAAATTGATTCCGGGCACCGATTTGGCGCTCGTGATCCCCGGACCGCTCAATACGCTCGAAAGCGATTTTGCTTCGGGGGCGGTCGTGGAAGGAACGCGTTTGTCGGGGCTATCCAATGCGACGATTCACCTGAGCCGCCAGGAAAAAGCGGTGGAATCGGGACCGACGGTGTTTCAATTGTCGCGTGCGGTGCGCGTCGGGCGGGAGACGAATTTCGAATATCGGCTCGTGATGCGTTCGGGCAAGGACCTCGGTGTTGTGCGCTTGCCTCTTTCTTTTGGCGAAAAAGTCGTCGATGTGACGGGAGCCGCCGGATTTCGCATCGAAGAGGGCGAATTGGTTTTACCCACGTCGGGTCGTTCGGCGGAAATGACGATTACGGGAACGTTGGCGAAATTCGACGCATTGGCGGTCGATTCGCGTTCGCCTTATGAATGGTGGCTCGTGGAAAGCGACGCGGAGCATCGCGTGCTCGTATCCGGAGACGCGCGTCAAGTGGATTCTGCAGAATCGCCCATTCCGCGTACATTGCCGACATCGCGTTTGTTCTTGCTGCAAAAAGGTCAAAAACTGACGGCAAATGTCACCACATTGGCAGCCGTCGATGCGTTGGCGGCTGTCGTGCAATCGCATTCGCGCACGGTGGTCTTGACCGCGCGTGGAGACGTCGTATCGGACGACCAGCTTTATTACGAAAACAATGGCGTGGATTATTTGGCCTACGATCCCGGCGGGCGCCCGATTTACTTGGCGACGGGCGGAAAAGCCGAACGGATCATGCGTCAAGGCGAGGGAAATCAAGAAATCCTGATTCCATTGAAAACAGGAAGTCAAAACGTGCGGACGCAATCGCTTTCGCAAGCTGGTTGGAAATCGTTTGTCGGATCGGTGGACGTTCCGATGCCATCGTATGCCTTGACGGCAAGTCGTGTGGATTTGACGGTGGGTTTGCCAACGGGGTATTTCCCATTGGCGCTTTTGGGTGGCGATCGCCCGAAATGGGCGGTCGAGGGCAGCGATTTGCTCGGGGCGGGAATCGGGTTTTGCGCCGGTGCAGCGGCGGCTCGTCCGGGGGCGGAAACGCCGAGGGGACGAGCGCGAACGATTCGTGTCTTGGCGGGGACGTTATTGGCGGCGCTGTTTTTCTTGTGGAACCCGGGCTTTTGGTTGTCGCTCGTGGGGCTTGGACTTCTGGGGCTGATTTGGCTCGTGGGGCGATTTTTGAAAGGTGCGGCGCGCGTAGCGACGACGGTGGTGCTTTTGGGCGGTTTGGGGCTTTTGGCCTTGATGTTTTTGTTTGCGGCGGCATCGCGAGCGCCCATGAAGAGCGCCAATGTGGATTACGAGCCTTCGCGCGCGTCGGCGCCTGCGGCGGTGGAAGCGCCGAAAGACGTGGATTCACGGACGGGCAATTGGATGGGCGGAAAAGAGGGCGGGGTTTTACAGGGCGTAACGCCTGTGCCCTTGCCATTGCCGAGTTACCGGCATTCGTTGTATGCGACGCGGGAGCTCGTGACGAAGGATCGGCCATTCCGTCCGGTGATGTTTTACATGACGGACATGGTGGTCTTGCCGATTGGATTTTTGTGGTTGGCGGGTTTGGCGGTGCTGGTCCGTGCGCATTGGAAGCGCCTGACGGACGCTTATGCGGCGATCAAGGCGAAATTGTCGGTGAGCGAGGAGAAGGAGGAGGTGAAGGAAGTGCAGGGGGAGGGGTGAGTTCGTCGGAGTGGAATACCGTAACGTGCCCGGGGCGGAAACGGCGCAGCGGATTTGTTGATCGCGCGGAAGCGATGTGATAACCAAGCTGCGGCGGTGGCGTCGAGGAGGCTTTGAGCATGTTTGTCGAAAAGATCGAGGTTCCGGCGTTTCGGGTGTTGCGAAACGTGGTGCTCGAATTCGATCCTGCACATACGCCGAGGGTTTTTCCGCTGGGCAGTGAAAACGGCGGCGGCAAGAGCACGCTTTTGCAGCTGCTTTTTGTGTTGTTCCATTGCAGCTCTGATCCGAAGCGATTGCCGTATTTGGCGAATTTGCTTTCTACGGATGCGCATGCGGATGACGCGGACGAACGATTGATTGCGCGATTGACGATTCGGCTGAATGATGAGCAACATGTGCTCGAATTTGTATCGTTGAGTGATGGGTTTTTGAAGAAGCATTTGGGGGCGGCGGCGGTACTCCTAGGTTTTATGGCCGAGCCGATGATCAAGACAATCAGTGACACGATCGATACGGCGTCAATACAGCTCAAACAACATCAGGATGCGAATAACGTCAATTGGTCGACAGCATTCAACAACCCATACACAGAGATTTGGATACGAACAGCATTGGGCGGTGATCCGGTTGATGCGCCTATGCCTAAATCCGAAGTAGAATTGCGTGGCTATTTGACTTCAACGATCAAGAAGTTAGAGCGCAAGGTGGGCGAGCACCACGTCGGACTCGAATTCGCAAATGCCGAGTTTGATCGCATTCGACGCCTGCTTGGCGCATTTAATTATCACTATGTGACACCGTACGAGATTTCAAGCAAAGTCGCGACACATCGATGCGCGATTGTTTGTCGTGTTGTTGGCCAATCGGCGGATAGAGCTCACGCTCTGCTCAATGGATTGGCTGCAAAAATATTTCTCCTTGGCCCGTCGAATCAACAATACCTTTTTCTCACCAAAGACGTGCGCAAATCCCTGCTCCGAGCGCCTCGTCGCGATATCGAGGGCGCGGCTCGTCCGCAGATGCAATACATGCAGCATCTCGATGAAGCGGAAACCAAAATGCCGGGGTTCTTCGCCTACGATTGGCTGTCCGTCGATCCTCTATTGCAGCTTTTCTTTGATGCTCGAGACGCAGATTTCAAGCAGGTTGTGAAAAATGGCAAATACGGCGACAGCTTTACTCAATTGATGCGAGAAGTCAATTCGCTGCTTCTTGGCAAACAGGTGCGTCCGTTATTCGATCAGCAATCGAACCAGGTGATAGGAATCGAATTTGTCGTCGTTCGAGCCGATGGCCAAGAAACGATTTTGAACGTCGAAGATCTCTCCCAAGGTGAACTCAAACGCTTGATGATCTACACGTGGCTTCGTGCGCACCGCGCCGTCGATGCGTTTGTCCTCATCGATGAAATCGAAGCGTCGTTTCATCCCGATTGGCAATACGGCATCATTCGCGACCTGCAAGAGTGGGCCCCGAAAAACCAATACATTCTTGCAACCCACTCGTACGAACTGTGTACGGCGCTCACACCCGCGCACGTGCGGACCCTCGAACCGCCTCTTCGACCTGGTCAATCCAGTGCGGCCGGCGAGTAAACGCGATGGAACACGTGGGCCGATTGGTGAACGCGATTTTGCGGTCGCCGCAAATCAAAAACAAAGCGGTTGTGCTGTGCGAAGGCGATTTACCTCCCGACGAATTTCGACGCCTTAGCCCGCAAAACTACGCCAAATGCGAACGCTTGCCCGATGCCAATTTTTACAAGGCCAGCGTCCCTCGACGTTGGCACAATTCTCGAACGCCGGCATTCTTCAATTGCGGCGGACGCGCGGAAGTCTTGGAAACGTACGAAGCATTGCGGGAAAAACACGCCAAAGCTCCGACGAATTCATACCTCGACCCAGAAAAACTCTACGCTCTCGTCGACCTCGATATCCAAATGAAAAACCTTCCGGATGGATATCCCTGGAAAAACACCGAAGAAATCCACGAAGCTCTTTACGTCGATGGCGCCCTGAAGTTGCCGGTGGATGATCGGCACCGTATTTGGGTGACGGCACTCGTTCATAAAGAAGCGTTTTTCCTTTTGCCCAGCATGTCCACGGCGCTGGTACATGGTGTGCGCCCGTTTTGGAAAGAAAAACCACTCGACCTTCGCGCCATGCATGCGGCTTTGGCGGGTACGCTCGGAGAAGTTCGAGACATCTGCGAGCGTTTCGATATCGTCAAAGCTCGAATGCATCGTTATGCGGCTGGATCTCGTTTGGCATGTACGGATGCCGCGACAATGGGGCAATCGTGGCTTATGCTGGCAGACTCTGCAAACGACGACGATTATGAAGCACTGTCGCGTGCTTTGTTAGCCGTGGCAAAAGCCAAAACGGTGTGGGAAGAAATCGTTCCGGATCCAGCGTATGCGAAGGAAGCAATGATGACGTCGACACCCGAACGGGCGGCGGAATTGCAGAAATGGCAGAAGGTACGGGCGGAGAATTTTCGGGACCAACTTGCGCTGAAAATAGCCGCGGCTATCTCCGTGCTCGAACCGAATGCGCACCCATTGGCGGGTTTTTTCGCCTGGCTCGAACCGCGACGCTAATCAACCCTTCCCGAGCGCCTTACGCCACGACGCGCGCTCCAAGACCCGCGTCGCCCACGCACTCACGTTCGGTCGCTCCGCAATGATGTCCCCCGCCTTCGTGTCGAACAAATATTGCAAATACGGCGCGTACGCGATGTCCGCCAACGAAAACTCACCCACCAAGTAATCCTTGCCCACGAGCGCTCGCTCCAGCACGTCCAGCGCCTTCGCCGCTTCCGCTTTCCCCTTCGCAATCACGTCCGGGTCCGGCGTCGTCCCCTTCATCGGCGCAAAAAAGACCTCGAGGATCGCTTTCATCGCCGGCGGGCTGAAATACGACTGCTCCACGCTGATCCATTGCTCCATCCGCGCTCGGTCCTTCAGATCCTTCGGTGACAAGCTCGCCCCTTCGAGCTTCGCGTCGAGGTAGCGCAAGATGGCCCGCGATTCGTACAAGACGAACCCGTCGTCATCCTCGAACGCCGGCACGACGCCAAACGGATGACGCGCCAAGTGCTCCTCGGACTTCTGCGCCCCCTTCATGATGTCAACCATGACAAACTCGGCGCTCACACCCTTCTCAGCAAGCAAACACAACACCTTGCGCGTACACGTGCTCGCCGGATGACCGTAAACCTTCATGGCTCTTCTCCTCTCGTGGACAAACCCGTCCGTTGCGGAACGGATCTTTTACTCGTGCCTCAGCGCGACGTCTACGCGAGCTAGCGAAGCAGGAACTTGCTGAGCGCGAAAAGCGCCACCATGCCCAGCGCCACTCCCACAGCTGCGGCGATGACCAGGACAAACTTGCCCGACCATGGATCCGATGCCGCCGCGCCGTTCAGTTGGTAACGCTGACTCACCGTCGTGTGCGCGTGTGCCGCGGGGTTAGGTGAGCGCTGCGATCCGGGCATCGACACTTGCAACGGCACTTGCATCGCCGCCGGAGCAAGCGGATGCGGACCCGTCGGAACGACTTGTCGCACCGGTTGCATCTCTTGCACGATCGCTTCGAGTCGTGCAGCGAGTGTTGCCGTGGTTGGACGTCGCTCGCGTTCGCGCTTCAAACAATCGTCGATGAGCGTCGCGAGTGCCGGAGGTAGATCGGGTCGTCGCGACAGCGCAGGATCGGCGTCGCGCGTCATGATGCGAACCATGAGCGCGTTGTAGTTCGGTGCTTCGTGCGGAAGCGTTCCCGTCAGCGCTTCATAGAGCACGACACCGAGCGACCACACGTCGGCACGGCCATCGATGTCTTCGCGCCCCGCTGCTTGCTCGGGACTCATGTACGCGGGTGAACCCACGACCGTGCCCGTTCGCGTGAGCGTCATGTGCTCGGCCGTGTTGTTGCCTTCGACCATTTTGCTGATGCCGAAGTCGAGGATCTTCAGCACGAGTTGTCCGGTGGGACCGCGATGCGCGAAGAGGTTCGCGGGCTTCAAATCGCGATGAATGATGCCTTGCGTGTGCGCGAGTTCGAGCGCGCGAATGACGCCGATCATCAGCTCCGTGAGCGTTCGCGGATCGAGCGTGCGTTCACGAGCGATCCACTGATCGAGCCCTTCGCCGTGAAGCAGTTCGAACACCAAGAAAGGCGATCCATCTTCGGCTTGCCCGAGGTCGAGGATCTCCGCGATGGCCGGACTACGCACACGTCCACTCGCCTTGGCTTCGTTGAAAAAGCGCTGGAGTTGAACGGAATCCGTAGCGACGTCGGGATGCAGAATTTTGAGCGCAACTTCGCGATCGATGAGCTCGTTCTTTGCAGCCCAAACGGTTCCGCTCGCACCGGAGCCAAGCATCCGAACGAGACGATATCGAGACTGAAGCAGATCACCCGGGTTCAAAAGGTCGGCGCGAGGATAACCCAGGTTGGGGGCGAGCGTATCAAGTGTCGTAGTAGAGATAGAACTCGTGCGGAACGGGGCGAAGTCGCACGGCATCGATCTCGCGTTCGCGTTTGTATTCGATCCACGTTTCGATCACGTCGCGGGTGAAGACGTCGCCGCGCAAAAGGAACTCGTGGTCCTTTTCGAGCGCCGCGAGGGCTTCGTCGAGCGACCCCGGGCACTTCGGAACCGTCTGCAATTCCTCGGGCGAAAGCGCGTAAATGTCCTTGTCGAGCGGATCACCCGGGTCGATGCGGTTCTGAATACCGTCGAGTCCCGCCATCATCATCGCCGCGAACGCGAGGTACGGATTGCACGAAGCATCCGGGAAGCGAACTTCGATGCGCCGTCCGTTCGGCGAATTTCCCGCGGCCACCGGAATACGAATCGACGCGGATCGATTGCGGCTCGAGTAGGCCAAGTTCACCGGGGCTTCGTAGCCCGGAACGAGGCGTTTGTAGCTGTTCGTCGTCGGGTTTGTCAAGGCCGCTAGGGCTTTGGCGTGCTTCAAAATGCCGCCGATGTACCAGCTCCCGAGGTCGGACAAACCCGCGTATCCATCACCCGCGAACAGGTTTTTCCCGTCCTTCCACAACGACTGATGCGTGTGCATGCCGCTGCCGTTGTCTCCGAAGAGCGGCTTGGGCATGAACGTGGCTGATTTTCCGTGCTTTTTCGCCACGTTTTTCACGACGTACTTGAACCAGAGCAAGTTGTCCGCCGTCGCCGTGAGCGTCGAGAACTTGATCCCGATCTCGCATTGTCCCGCGCTCGCAACTTCGTGATGACCCACCTCGACGATGATCCCGCTGTCCATCAACGTCGTCATCATGTCGGCGCGCACATCGACGAGCGAATCGTTCGGGGCGACCGGGAAGTAGCCTTCTTTCGGGCGGATTTTGTGTCCGAGGTTTGGCCCGGCCTTGCTCGAGTTCCACGAAGCTTCCGCCGAATCGAGCTCGAAGAAACCACTGCGCGGCGAGCTTTCGTAGCGGATCGAATCGAAGACGAAGAACTCGGCCTCCGGACCCATGTACGCGGTGTCCGCGATGCCCGTGGAGCGCAGATGATTCTCCGCTTTCTTCGCGATGTACCGCGGGTCGCGACCGTAAGGTTGCCCCGTGATCGGATCGGAGATTTTGCAGACGAGGCTCAACGTCTTTTGTACCGGAAACGGATCGATCCGCGCCGTCGCCGGGTCGGGGGTCATGAGCATGTCCGACGCGTTGATCGGCTGCCAACCACGCACGGACGAACCATCGAAACCGATGCCCTCTTCGAACAAATCTTCCGTGAGCCGGTTGGCGGGGATCGTCGTGTGCTGCCAGATGCCGGGCAAATCGATGAACTTGAGGTCGACGAACTTACAATCGTGATCTTTGGCGAATTGAATGACGTCTTTCGGTTTCATGACTCTTTCCCAACGGGTTTCCGTGTGTTTTCGAAGACGAACGAGTTTGTCTCGGACGCTTACGAAACACGTCTAGATTGCGTCTTCGCCCCGCTCTCCCGTGCGGATGCGAATCGCTTCATCAATCGAGCTGACGAAGATCTTTCCGTCGCCAATCCGTCCCGTCTTGGCGCTCTTCTCGATCGCGTCGGTGACGCTTTGGACGAGGTGATCGGGGACGACGATCTCGAGTTTTACCTTTGGAACGAAATCGACTACGTAGGCTGATCCGCGGTAGACTTCTTTCTTTCCGCCGGTACGTCCGAAGCCTTTGACTTCGGTGACCGTCATGCCCTGAATGCCAACTTCGGCGAGGGCATCTTTGACCTCGTCGAGTTTGAACGGCTTGATGATTGCTTCGACCTTCTTCATCGCTCGACCCGTTGCTTTCTACGGCTCGTTTCGTTTCGGGAATGTTTCGAGACCATCGACTCGGGAAAAAAATTCAGCGATGCGCCTAAGCTCGATAAACAAGTTTGGCAAACGGATCTTGCGATCAAGCGGACTGCGTGGCGCAACGATGAAGACTCGGCCCCAGGCTTTGCGAGCCTCGAAAGTGACAATCGGCGTCAACGAACGACGCGTTGTTGTGTGTAGGAGCTGCCTCGCCTACGATTCCCCCCGCAACGAACCGTTTCGCGACCCGTTGAACTGATGGCCTCACCGACGTCGACGAAGATCCCGGTAGGTACCATCCTGTCGGACAAGTACAAAGTCACCCGCGAGATCGGTCGTGGGGGGATGGCTGCTGTCTACGAAGCCGAAAACATCGGCATCGGTAAACGCGTCGCCATCAAGGTACTCGCCCAAGAACTGACGGCGTCGACCGTCGTCGTGGAACGGTTTTTCCGGGAAGCACGAGCCGCCGCGGCGATCCGCAGCCCGTACATCTGCGACGTCTACGACTCCGGCAGACTCGAAGAAGGCCCGCCCTTTCTCGTCCTGGAATTGCTCGAAGGCGAATCGCTGTACGAGCGCATGACGAAGGTCCGCTACTTCGACATTCAAACCACGTTGGCCATCGCCACGCAGGTTTGTCGAGGCCTGACCAAAGCCCATGCGGCAAACATCGTTCACCGCGATCTGAAGCCCGAAAACATCTTCATCGGCAAAGACGAAGACGGCGCGCTTCTCGCCAAAATCCTAGATTTCGGTCTCGCCAAGTTCTACACGCCGCTCGATGGCTCGGGTGACGCGAAGCAGCAGCGTTTGACCCGGGAAGGTGCGGTCTTCGGAACCCCCGCATACATGAGTCCCGAGCAAGTTCGCGGACAAGGCGCCGTCGATCATCGCGCCGACCTGTGGGCCCTCGCGTGCATCGTGTACGAATGTTTTACGGGACGAACAGTTTGGCAAACCGAACAGGGCGTCGCGATGACGTTCGCGCAGATCGCGAGCGCTCCGGTCCCCGATCCGCTCGTGTATCGCCCGGACTTGCCGCCGTCGTTCAAAGACTGGTTCGAACGAGCGCTCGATCGACGCATCGACCAACGATTTCAAACGGCCAAAGAGTTCTCCGAAGAGCTCGTCGGAGCGCTCGATCCGGCCGCGCGTCTCGATGCCTCCGGCGCGTTTCGCCAGGACACGAGCGGCCTGTATCACGCGCGGCAGCCTGCTGTTGTGCCGCCGCAGGTGGGCGAACCGCGCGAGTTTTCTCTGCCGCCTCCGCCTCCGACGAGCACGAAGGCGCAGGAAGCTCAACCGGCCCTATCCGCACAAGGTGCGACGCGAGGATCAACGGCGACGTTCGAAGCTCCTCCGCGTGGTCCGAGTGGTCCGACGCAGGAACCGCAACCGAGCAACGTTGCGCAAGACAAACCATCTCGCGGAGGCACGGTCGTGCTCATCGCGTTGTTGGCGGCGGCGTTGGGCGTAGGCGGCGTGTTTGCTTGGTCCAAGATTCGCTCCGATCAACAAACGCCGACGGGAACGCCATCCGCGTCGGCGCCGGTCGTCAGCGCCGCACCATCGGCATCGGCGGTTCCCAGCGCAAAAGCTCAACCCGAGCAGCCCGCGACGCCGTTGCTTCCCTGGCGTACGTCGGTGTCGGAAGCCCAGGACAAACTCAAGGCGAACGACCATAAAGGTGCGTTCAAAGCGCTCAAGGAAGCCTTCGACAAAGGCGGCCATGGCGTGCCGCGCACGATGCTCGATCAGGTCCAAGTGGCCATCAATTCGGATGCGGCCAAGTCGCCGTGTTCGTTGACGGGCCTCGGTCGACCGCGAACGTATGACCTCCAATCGCTGGTGCCCAAACGAATCAGTTCGGGCCGCCCGCACATTGCTTTGGGGTCAAACGGTCCCGTGGTGGTCTGGACCGACGCGCATGAAGGTCCCGAGCATGCGTTTGCTGCGGTCCTCAACGACTCGTTGCGTACGGTTGCCGATCCCGTCGACATCACGCCCGAGGGTGGAAGCGTTCGTCTTCCCGTCGTGTTGTCGTTGGATGCGGATCTGCCGATTGTCTACACGGACGGCAAGGGCGGCAACGCCGGCGTTCATGTCCGATCCATCGCCGCGGATGGAACGATCGGCAGTCCGATGGTGAAGATCGCATCGCTCAAAGCGCCCAGCTCCGGAGCTTCGATCGCGCGAGCTGCGGACGGAACGTACGTCGTCGTTTGGGCCTCCGAGATGGACACGGGCAGTGAAGAGCTCTTCGTGCGGCGTTTGTCCGCGAAGCTCGAGCCGATGGGCGAACCGATTCGCGCGACGGATTTCGCGGCGACGGGTTTGCAAAAACCACGCGTGCGTTTGCCCGTGGTCGCGGTTGCCGGCGAAGCCGCGCAAATCACTTTTCGCCTGGAACGTTCACCGCAACAGCTGATCTACCGCATGCGTATTCCGTTCGCGAACTTCGACAAAGGCGTCGAAGCTCGCAAGAAAGGCGACACGGCCGATAACCACATCGGCGAGCTCGTCGTGGTCAACACGGACAAGATTCGCGGCGAGACAGCATCGATTGCTTGCGGCAAAGACGCTTGTTTCCTCGTGTGGGACGTCGAGACGATGGGCGGCGTATCCGCAGCGGCGATCGATCCGGCGACGGCTCAACCGTTGTGGCGGGACAAGTTCAGTCGAGCCGGCGGTCATCCCACGGTCGCGTTCGACGATGCGGGAAATGCTCGCGTCGTTTGGTACGAAAAGGGCGCGATCATGACGGCGCCGATCACGCGGGCCAAGGTTGGCGTATCGGCGAAAGTCGGTCGCATCAGCGGCACACAACCTCCCCCGGCCCTCGTTCCCGGAAAAACCCCCGGCGAGTGGTATCTGTCGTGGCTCGACTACGAAGCAGGATTGCTCGAGTCCTACGTTGGTCGCTTCCTTTGTCCGTGAACAATACCCTCGTCTTTCCTCCGCGTGCCGACTTGCACGCGCGTCCGATCGAGACCGAACGGCTCATCCTCGCTCCCGTGGATATCGCGGATGCGCAAGAGGTTTGGCTCGCCGTACAGAGCTCGCGCGCTCTGCTGCAAAAGTGGCTGCCTTGGGTCCCGTTTTACACGGAACCCGCTTCGACGGTTCGGTTTGCCGAAGCATGTGTGGCGGATTGGGACTACGGGCGGGCCTTGCGATTCTCCATTCGCGAGCGCGCCGGACGCACGTTTGTCGGGGTCGTGGGCCTCGAATCTTGCGTGCACATTCATCGCCAATGCGACCTTGGTTATTGGCTTCGTCGCGACGGCATGCGCAGGGGATTGATGACCGAAGCCGCCCGCGCAACCATCGAGTTTGCGTTCCGGTACATGGGTGCACATCGCATTCGGATCGCCGCCGCGACCGACAACCACGCATCGCTCCGCGTCATCAGTCGTTTGGGATTCCGCTTCGAAGGCATCGCCAGACAAGCCGAATGGGTGGATGGTCGATGGCTCGACCACGGCGTCTTTGCGCTCCTGGCGACAGACCCTCGGCCGGCTTGAACGAACGTCGTCCTGTCGTGACGAGCTTCGAACGTTGACGCATCAGCGTTGATCTTCGTTGGGAGACGTCGCGATTCGGCGCATCCTTCTGCACACCAACGTGCGACGTGGTTCGTTCCGACTGTTTCGCGGGGGCCTTCCGCTCTTGCCCGTAGCGCCGACGATGGTGCTGTTGATCGGCATCGCTACGGCGTTTGCCATCGCGCTCATCGGTATCCGTCAACTCGCACGATTGACCGACGACGCTGCTGCTCTGCGCGCCAACGCGATCGTCGCGACACTGGCGGTTCGGCTGCATGGCATGAGCGTCGAGGATCAAGCCGAAATTGCCGCCCGAGCCGTCAGGGGCAGCGGCATGGAGCTGCTGGTCGTCGAACAAGGCGGACAGATCCTCGTCGACGAAAGTTACGGAGCTCCAAGCAAAGCGGAAATCCAGCGCTTGCTGCAAGCAGGAGGTGGTGAAACACGCATGGCGCTCGGCAGGGTTCGTTTCGCCGTACGTGCGCTCGATCCACCGCAACAGATGATTTCGGTGGTCGCGTTTGTCGCGGCACCAAGCCCACCTCCGGGATCCGTGCGTCTCGTCAATGCCGTCGTGGCGCTCACGGTGATCTTGGTCGGCGTGGCGATCGGCGTGGCGCATGCCTTCACCAAGCAAGTGCACAACGACGTCGATTTCGTTCGGGATCGTATCGTCGACATGGCGCGTCCCGATGCGGCTCCGACGGGGCAACAGATCCCCATTCGTTCGCTGGATCAAGTCGGTGTGCTGACGGCGGCCTTCAACGTGCTGATGACGAGGTTTGCCGCGGCTGAACGCACCTACCGCGCCGACTTGGCTCAAGCCACCGACATGGACAAAGAACGCTCGGCATTTCTGGCCGGTTTGAGCCATGAACTCCGCACGCCGCTCAATGCCATCCTGGGGTTTGCCCACATCCTCGAGAGCGAAGTCGACGGACCGCTCAGCGACGACGCGCGCGAATCATTGGAGGTCATACGAACCAGCGGCGAGCATCTGCGGCAGCTCATCGACGACATCCTCGAACTGTCGGCGCTCGAGACAGGAACGTTGCAACTCTCGCGAAGCGCCGTGAACGTGCATCTGGTCGCGGAAGAGGTCGTACGCGAAGCGACGGCGACGGTAGCCAACAAGCCGTTGACGCTCGAAGTGGAAGGAAAAACGGGGCTGTATGCGTTCGCGGACAAACGTCGTGTTCGTCAGATTTTGACCAACCTCGTCTCGAACGCGACGAAGTTCACGATGCGCGGTTCGGTGACGGTGCGTATCGACGAGCGAGGATCGTTTGTCGTGCTCATCGTGAAGGACACGGGGCCGGGCATTCCACGCGAACAAACCGCAGCGATTTTCGAGGAATACCGGCAGCTCGGCGATGCGCGTTCGCGCGGTGGAACGGGCCTTGGTTTGGCCATCACGAAGCGACTCGTCTTGATGCATGGCGGTACGATCGACGTGACGAGTGAAATGGATCGCGGATCGACGTTCACCGTGACATTGCCCCGTTGCGATGCCGCGCAAATTCCCGATGGCGTGTTGCCGCCCGACTCACGGGACTCGGGATCTTATCCGCCGGCTTTGCGCAACGACGTACCGTTGGAGGTGCGCGGATGAGTTTGTCGGTGCGTTCGTTTTACCGCGACGTACTCGTCCGTCAGGTTCTGACGGGTATCGGCGGTCATGCCGCGATCGCTGTTCTCGCGCCCAACCTGCTCGTGCTCGATCGCGACACGACCAACAGCGTGCTCGTGCTCGGTGTCGAGCTTGCCGCGTTGACGATTCTCATCAGCACGCTGGCTTCGCTCCTGCGTCTTCGTAAGCACCGATCGATGTTCGGTGGTGCGTCGTCGGGGAACCTGCCATCGATCGGGGCCAAGGAAATCCGGAACTTCGTTGGTTTGCCCGGGGCGTTGACGTTTCGATTTTTCGCTTTCAGCTGCATCGTTCAAGCGTGCGGTCTCGCGCCGCCGTTGCGTCCGGAAAAACTCGACCAAGGTCGAGCCGTCAGCTTGTTCATCTTGGCGATCACCATCCTCGGCGCGTCGTCGCTCATCCACTACATCCTCATTCGAACGGCGACGGTGCGTGTGCTCGATGTTGGTCCGATCGAACCCGTCACGAGCGTCCTCGAATCCCAAGAGCTGCATCAGATTCCGCGTCGCCGTTTGCTCCAGAAGTTTCTGCTTGCCGTGGTCGCACCCGTCGCGCTCGTGGGTGTGGGCACCGTACTCATCACCCATGCGCACATGCGCACGCTGCTCGAGCAAAGTCGCAAAGCAACCGCAGCGCTCGTGGCTCGCATAGCGCTCGATCCGGGATCGACGCGTGGAAAAAAAGACGTCATCGACGACGCCGTCGCCGCGGCGGCGCAATACGGATTCTTGGGTCGGATCACCGGACCTCGTCGGGAAGGTGAGTCGAGTTTTACCCGCGAAACCGATGGCGAACTGCTGCTGAACATTCCGCTCGAAGCCGGTCAGGCCGACGTTCGGTTCAGCGCGGATTTGGATCCGACGATCACCACCGAAGGTGTCGTCGTCGCGCTCGCGTTCTGCATTCTCGCGGCGATCATGGGAGCGCTCGTCGGTCGTGCTTTGTCGGAAGATCTTTTGCTCGCGACCCATCGCGTCCGCGTGCTCGGGACCGAAAACGTTCTTCGCGGTGAAACTCAAATCGCTCGTCCCGTGCGCTTCAGCCTCGTCGCCAACTTGGGTCGAGCCATCGAAGTTCTTGCCGAACGTTTTCGCATCTTCGCCGGCGCTCAAGAGCGAGCGCTCGAAGTGCAGGAGGCTGCGCAACGAACACGAGGCTTGTTGTTCGCCAGCGTCAGTCACGATCTGAAGAGTCCACTGAACGCCGTCTTGGGGTTTGCCGAACTGGTTGGTCGAGAAGAACTCACCTCGAACCAACGAGAAAGCTTGGCGCTCATCGAGAATCGTGGTCGCGAGCTGCTCGGGCTCATCGAATCGATCTTGGACACGGCGCGTGTCGAAGCCGGGCAGTTGACGTTGTTGCCGCGTCCGGTTCCCGTCGCGCAATTCGTCACCGAAGCTGTTCGTCGTGCGCGTGATCTCGCACCGGATGCGCATCACGAAGCCATCGTCGAGGTCGCCGAGGGTTTGCCCGAGATACCCATCGATCCGGCGTACGCCGCCCGCGCGTTCGGCCTCATCATCGGCCACGCCATGCGCACGTCGTCGACCGATGCATCCGCGGGCGGCGTGCGTGTGCGAGCCACGCGTCCCACCGGATCCGAACCTGGTTTGCGGATCGATGTCGAGCTTGGCGGACGCAACACGACCCCGGCCGAAGTCGAAGCTCTCTTCGCTCGACGCGCGACCTCACGCGGTCGAAGTCTCACGCTCGGTTTGAGCCTCGCACGCTCCATCATCGAACTGCATGGCGGCTCGGTGACCGTCGAAGGAAAGGCCGACGGAGCACCGGTGGTTCAATGCTGGTTGCCGCTCGTGATTCCCGGACGAAGGCCGCAGCTTTCCTCCAAACCCGCCCTCGGCTGATCGCCCTCCCGCCCATCACTTCCCTTCGTCCAGCGTACGAGCTACGTCCTCGAACATGTCCGAGCGCGTGATCACTCCGGCGGCCGTTGACGACGACGACCGTTTCGATCGGCTCTTTCGTCCCGATTCACTGGACGAATACGTCGGTCAAGACAAACACCGTCAAAACTTGAAGGTCTTTGTCGAGGCTGCGAAGCGTCGACGTGAACCCGTTGATCACACGCTTTTTTGTGGACCGCCGGGTCTCGGTAAAACCACGCTCGCCCATATCGTCGCGCGCGAGATGGGCGTCACGTTGCACTCCACGAGCGGTCCGGCGATCGAGCACAAAGGCGCGCTCGCCGGACTTCTGACAAAGCTCGAAGCTCGCGACGTGCTCTTCATCGATGAAATCCATCGCCTCACGCCGGCCGTCGAAGAGAGCCTCTATCCCGCGATCGAAGCCTTCAAGATCGACATCATGACGGGCGATGGTCCCTA
>WBZU01000688.1_pt1 | contig 27993 bp, 25 predicted proteins | sample 5204311 | NCBI WGS metagenome assembly WBZU01 (sample SAMN12344359, study PRJNA552823) | activated sludge metagenome | biome: Activated sludge suspended growth; feature: Nitrification reactor; material: Wastewater; isolation source: activated sludge from nitrification reactor of wastewater...
ACCCCCGCAAGGCCGCCCGCTCAAGCTCATCACGATGCGCTGGACCAACCGCCCCAGCGGGATCCAGCAGGTGATCTCCTTCAGCGGGCACCGCTGAGGGCGGGCGCCGCCGCGGCGGCGCCGAACAGCGCCGGGAACCCGTCGCGCCAGGTCGGCCAGGCCGGCTCGAACCCGAGCTCGCGGCGGGCCTTGGCGTTGTCGTTGCCGCGCATCGTCACCGCCGTGTGGACGGTGTGCGGGCCGGCGGCCAGGCGCCCGACCCAGGCCGGGACGTGGCGCGGGGGCGGCGCGCCCGCGGCGGCGGCGAGCGCGGGCAGCCACTCGCCCAGCGGCGCCGGGTCGTCGTCGGTGACGTTGAAGGTCCCCGGCGCGCCGCGGTCGAGTGCGCGCACGGTCGCGGCGGCGGCGTCGTCGACGTGGACGAAGGACCACGTGCCCGTGCCGGCGCCGATCACCGGGAACCGCCGCCGGCGCACCTCGCCGACGATGGCGCCGTCGGGCGCGATCGACGTGCCTGGGCCGTAGAAGAACCCATAGCGCAGCACGACTCCCTCGGGCGTGCCGGCCTCGAGCGCCATGCGCTCCATCGCCTGGGTCGCCTCCGCCGCCCCGCGCATCTGCTTGGGCGGGTTGGCGAACGGCGGCGCGGACTCGTCGACCACCGCCGGCCCCTCGGGCCCGACGAGGAACGAGACGGACTGGAAGATCGCGCGCCGGGTGCCCGCCTCGCGCGCCGCGGCCAGGAACGCCGGCGGCGTCAGCGCGCGCAGGCGGCTGGTCGCCTCGAGCGCCTTGGCGTAGTGGTGCGGGTCGATCGCCGCCGGCAGCGCGGTGAGCTGGTGGATGAGGACCTCGGGCTCGGCGGCCAGCACGGCGGCGCGCACCGCCTCCGCGTCGAAGGCGTCGAGCACGACGGCCTCGGCGCCGCGCTCGCGCAGCGCCGCCGCGGACTCGGCCGAGCGGGTGGTGCCGACCACCTCGTGGCCGGCGTCGAGCAGGCGGGCGACGAGCGGCCGGCCGATCGCGCCGGTCGCGCCCGCGAGGAAGACCCTCATCGCCGTGCCTCCGCGGCGCGGCCCGGCCGGGGGCGCAGCGCGGTGCGGCGCGGCCCGGTCGCGGTGCCGGCGCTGGCCGCGAGCAGCGCGCACAGCGCGGCGGTGGCGAGGGCGAGCGAGACGACGTCGAAAACGCCCATCGCAGTGGTGGCGGCGCCCCCGACGTCGGCGAGGTGGTTGACGGTGTGCAGGCCGGACTGCAGGGCGACGAAGGCGAGCACCGGCACCCGCCAGGCCGGCCAGCGGGCCGCGCCGGCGAGGGCGAGGCCGGCCGCCGCCTGCCAGGTGGCGACGTCGCGCAGGTCGTGGGGGTTGTAGGGGCCGAAGTCCGCGATCGTGTCGTAGAAGGAGCGCGGATCGGCGGCCATCCAGACGGCGAGGGCGAGGTTGAGTCCGGAGAAGAGCCAGAGGCCGGGGGTGACGAGGCGGGTCATGCCCGCTACGGTAGCCACGTGAGTGGCACCAAAGAAGGCCCAATGCTGAGGCAATAGTGGGTACCAATCCTGTGACCGCTCCCGCCGCCTCGGGCCCCGAGCTCCTCGTCGAGCTCCGCCCGGACGCGGGCCGCCTGCGCGGGCAGGTGGAGGACGGGCTGCGCCGGGCCGTCCGCGCTGGCCGCCTCGCCCCCGGCGCGCGCCTGCCCGCCTCGCGGGTCCTGGCCCGGGACCTCGGCGTCTCGCGGCGCCTGGTCGTCGAGGCCTACGCCCAGCTCGCCGCCGAGGGCTACCTCGAGGCGCGCACCGGCGCCGGGACCTACGTGCGCGGCGACGCCACGCCGCCCGTGCCGCCCCCCGCCGAGCGCCCGATCGCCCCCGAGCGCGCCTACGACTTCTTCCCGGGCGCACCGGACCTCTCGGCGTTCCCGCGGGCGGCATGGCTGCGCTGCCTGCGCGCGGCGCTCGCCGCGGCGCCGGACCGCGCCCTCTCCTACGGCGACCCGCGCGGCCAGCCCGAGCTGCGCGCCGCCCTGGCCGCCTACCTGCGCCGCGCCCGCGGCGTCGAGGCCGACCCGGACCGAATCGTGGTCACCGCGGGCGCGGTGCAGGGCCTGGCTCTGCTCGCCACCGCGCTCGGGCCGGCCCGGATCGCCGTCGAGGATCCCTACCTGCCCGAGCACCGCCTCGTGCTCGCCCACGCCGGGGCCGAGGTCGTCCCCGTCCCGGTCGACGCCGAGGGGCTGCGGACCGCGGACCTGCGGGCCGCTGGCACGGCGGCGGCGCTCGTTACGCCGGCCCACCAGTTCCCGACCGGCGCCGTGCTCTCGCCGCGGCGCCGGACCGAGCTGGCCGAGTGGGCCGCCGCCGGCGGCCTGGTGATCGAGGACGACTACGACGCCGAGTACCGCTACGACCGCACGCCGCTCGGCGCGGTGCAAGGCCTGGCGCCGGACCGCGTCGCCTACCTCGGCTCGGCCTCGAAGATCCTCGCGCCGGCGCTGCGGATCGGCTGGCTCGTGCTCCCGGCATGGCTGCTGAAGCCGGTGGCCGAGGCCAAGCGCCTGGCCGACGCGGGCTCGCCGGCGCTCGACCAGCTCGCCCTGGCCCGGTTCATCGCCGAGGGCCGGCTCGACCGCCACCTGCGCGCGGCCCGCCGCGCCTACCGCGCCCGCCGCGGTGCGCTGGCCTCCGCGCTCGCCGTCCACCTGCCAGGCGCGCGGATGGAGGGCGCCGCCGCCGGGCTGCACGCCGTCGTGCGGCTCCCACGGGCCGTGCCGGTGCGGCCGCTGCTGCGCGCGGCGGCCCGCGAGTCGGTCGGCGCCTACCCGCTCGGCTGGGCCTACGCCGAGCCCCGGCCCGACACCGACGCCCTCATCGTCGGCTACGCCGGGATGGCCGAGGTCTCGATCCCGGAGGGGGTCCGGCGCCTGGCCGCGGCGGTGCGGGCGGCCGCGGACGGCTGAGCGGCGCCGCGCCGAGCGACCCCTGGTAGCGTGTCGGCCGCGCCCGCGGGGAGGGTGCGACCGGGAATGGAACGAGGAGGAGGGTCGTTGTGAGGATTCGTCTGTCGCTGGCCGTCGGGGCCGTCATGCTCATCGCCGCGGTGCCGGCTGCCGCCAAGGACTACGCGAGCACGGCGCTCAACATCATCCCGGCGGGGACGAAGCAGACGCCCAGCGCCCCGGGTGCGAAGAGCGAGGCCGAGATGTACAACGGCCTCACGCCGCTCTTCCGCAACGTCTCGCCGTCGGACCTGACGAAGTACTTCAAGTCCGAGGCGCTGGCCCCTGCGGTCGTCGATTCCACCGAGACGATCCCCGAGCGCCCGGGCGTCACGATCAAGCGCGACAACTTCGGCGTGCCCCACGTCTACGGCAAGACGAACGCCGACGTCACCTGGGGCGCCGGCTGGGTCATCGCCAACGACCAGACCCTGCTGCTCCTGCAGGCCCGCTACAACGGCCTGCTCGCCGCGATCGACGCCCCTGGCATCTCCGCCATCGGGCTCATCACCAACCTGGCGAACTTCAAGCCCTCGGCCCAGACCAACGCGATCGTCGCCAAGCAGACCCAGGCGATCCTCGCGAACGGCAGCAAGGGCCGCCAGCTGCTGAATGACATCGACGTCTACCTCCAGGGGATCAACGCCTGGTTCGCCAAGAACCAGCCGTCGACGCCGAAGTTCACCCGCAACGACATCTACTCGCTCAACGCGATCAAGGGCCAGTTCCTCGGCGAGGGCGGCGGCAACGAGCCGGCCAACACCCAGTTCTTCCAGGGCCTGCAGGCGCGCTTCGGCTCGAGCACCGGCAACAAGGTGTGGACCGACCTGCGCGCGCGCAACGACAAGGACACGACGACGACCCTCACCGGCACGTCGTTCAACTACTCGCCGCTGCCCAAGCAGCGCACGGGCAACGTCATCATCCGCAACGGCAGCCTCGACACGTCGGCGGCCTCGGCGATCAAGGCCCAGAAGGCCAGCCGCCAGAAGGCCTCCAACGTCCTCCTGGTGTCGGGCAGCCGCACCTCGACCGGGCACCCGCTGTTCGTCGGCGGCCCCCAGATCGGCTACTTCTTCCCCGGCCTGACGCTCGAGATTGGCCTCCACGGGCCAAACATCGACGTCCGCGGCGCCACGTCGGCGCCGTTCCCCGGCTACATGCTCATCGGCCGCGGCCAGGACTACGCGTGGACGCTGACCTCCGCCGGCGCCGACATCATCGACACCTACGCCGAGACGCTCTGCGGCGGCTCGAAGACCAAGTACCTCTACAAGGGCACGTGCCGCTCGATGGGCACGGTCGACGCCGGCGCCCTGACCCAGGGTGGCAAGACCACCGAGGTCACCTTCAAGACCACGGTCCACGGCTCGGTCATCGGCTACGCCAAGACCACCTCGGGCAAGACCGTCGCGCTGTCGCGCAAGCGGTCCAGCTACGGCAAGGACACCGTCGACCAGCTGTTCTTCCAGCAGATGACGTTCGGCCGCGTCCACAACGTCAAGCAGTTCTTCAACGCCGCCGCGCTGACCCCGCAGACGTTCAACTCGTTCTACGCGGACGACAAGAACACCGGCGTCTACACGAGCGGCGCGCTGCCGATCCGGGCGCCCGGCGTCGACGGCGACCTGCTGACCGACGGCCGCGGCGGCTTCGAGTGGCGCGGCTTCGCCAAGCCCTCGGCGCACCCGCAGGGCTCGAACCCCAGCAACGGCCTGATCGTCAATTGGAACAACAAGCCGGTGCCCGGCTTCCCGGCCGGCGATGACCGCTTCGGCAACGAGGGCTCGGTCCAGCGCGTCCAGATGCTCAACACCGAGCTCGCCCGCCGCAGCCGCCACACGCTGGCGACCGTCACCGGCGCGATGAACGCCGCTGCCACCCAGGACGTGCGGTCGGTCGTGTTCGAGCCGGTGCTCGAGCAGATGCTCAAGCAGACATCGGCCCCGAGCGGCCGCGACAACCAGATGCGCATCCAGCTGCGCAACTGGCACAACCAGGGCTCCAGCCGCCTGGACCTCAACAACGACGGCAAGATCGACGCCCCCGGCGCCGCGATCATGGATGCCGCCTGGACCGGGCTGGCCAACGCCGCGATGTGCGGGCGCCTCGGCACGGCGCTGTGCGACCAGCTCTCGACGCTGCAGTCGCGCTTCGACACGCCGCCCGGCGGCCAGTACAGCGGCTGGCACCAGTACATGAACAAGGACTTCCGGACGCTCCTGGGCCAGTCCGTGAAGCAGAGGTTCAACGTCCGCTACTGCGGCAACGGCAACGTCAACGCCTGCAGCCAGGCGCTGTGGAAGGCGATCGACGCGGCCGGCGACAAGCTCCAGGCCGCGCAGGGCGCCAACCCCGCCGCGTGGCGCGAGAGCGCCGTCCCGGAGCAGATCCAGTTCCGGCCGCTGCCGCTCATCACCATGCGGTACACGAACCGCCCGAGCGGGATCCAGCAGGTGATCTCGTTCTTCGGGCACGGCCCGCGCTCCTGACCGCCTGACTCGCCCGGAGCGGCCCGCCGGCAGCGGGCCGCTCCGGGCGCAGGCCAGTCCCCGAGAAGTTGACGCCCCCGTCAACTTTTCGTACCGTGACGCGCTCCGTCCCGACCCGTCACGAGAGCGAGCCCCGATCCATGCCGTCCCTTCCGAAGATCTGCATCATCGGCGCCGGGTCGTCCGGCATCGCCGGCGCCAAGGTCCTGCACGAGCGGGGCATCCCCTTCGACTGCTTCGAGACGTCCGACCGCGTCGGGGGCAACTGGGTCTTCGGGAACACCAACGGGATGTCGGCGGCCTACACGACGCTGCACATCAACACGTCGCGCGAGCGCATGGAGTACTCGGACTACCCCATGCCGAAGTCCTACCCCGACTTCCCGCACCATGCCCAGATCGCCGCCTACTTCGACGACTACGTCGACCACTTCGGCTTCCGTGACGCCATCCGGTTCGGCACCGGGGTCGAGCACGCCGGCCTCGATGACGACGGCCTGTGGACGGTGCGGACCGACACGGGCGAGACGCACCGCTACGACGGCGTGATCGTCGCGAACGGCCATCACTGGAACCCGCGCTGGCCCGAGCCGGCGTTTCCCGGCTCCGACACCTTCGAGGGCGTGCAGATCCACGCCCACGAGTACACCGACCCCGAGATCTTCCGGGACAAATCCGTGGTCGTCCTCGGGATGGGCAACAGCGCGATGGACCTCGCCGTCGACGCGTCCTACGTCGGCAAGGCGACCTACCTCGCCGCGCGGCGCGGCGCCCACATCGTCCCCAAGTACATCTTCGGCAAGCCCTCGGACCAGCTCCCGAACGATCCGCGCGTGCCCTGGGCGATCCGGCGACGGATGCTCGAAGTCATCATCCGCATGGCGGTCGGCAAGCCCGAGGACTACGGCCTCCCGAAGCCCGACCACCGGCTCGCCGACGCCCACCCGACGGTGTCCGGGCGGATCCTCGACCGCATCGCGCACGGGACGATCACGCCCAAGCCGAACATCGACCGGCTCGAGGGCCGCGAGGTCGTCTTCACCGACGGCTCGCGCGTGGAGGCCGACGTCGTCGTGTACTGCACGGGCTACAAGATCACGTTCCCGTTCTTCGACGAGGACTTCATCTCGGCGCCCGACAACGACCTGCCGCTCTTCCGCCGGGTCTTCCACCCCGACATCAGCAGCGTGTTCTTCCTCGGGCTGCTGCAGCCGCTCGGCGCGGTCATGCCGCTCGCCGAGGCCCAGAGCCAGTGGGTGGCCGCCTACCTGCGGGGCGAGTACGCGCTGCCGCCCGCCGCCGCGATGCGGGCCGACATGGAAGCCGAGCGCGCGCAGATGTTCAAGCGCTACGTGGCGTCCAAGCGCCACACGATCCAGGTGGACTTCGACGACTACCTCCACGACCTCGCGAAGGAGCGCACGGCGGGGGCCGAGCGGGCGCGCCTGGCCGGCTACCCGCTGCCCATTCCGCCCCGGGCGCAGGCCGCGCCGGACGCGCCGGTTCTGGCGTGAGCGGCGGGGCGGCGGCGCCGGCGGCCGGCAAGCGGGAGCTGACCAAGGCCCAGAACCGGGCGGCGATCCTCGAGGCTGCCCGCCAGGTCTTCGGCGAGCTCGGCTACGGCGCGGCGACCGTGCGCGACATCACCCGCGCCTCCGGCCTGGCGGCCGGAACGTTCTACAACTACTTCCCGGACAAGGAGGCCGTGTTCCGCGAGCTGCTCGGCGACAGCGTGGCCCGGCTGCGGCCCGGGCTGCAGGCGGCCCGGTCCGAAGCCGCCGACTTCGAGGGCTTCGTGCGCGAGGGGTTCCGGGCGTACTTCGAGTTCGTCGCGTCGGACCCCACGACGTTCGCCCTGCTGCGCCGCACCGAGGGCACGATCCGCACGCTCTTCGACCTGCCGGCGGTCGACGCCGGCGTGGCCGAGCTCGAGCGCGACCTCGAGGCGGCGGTCGGCGCCGGCCTGCTGGCGCCCGTGGACGTGGGCTACACGGCGGCGGCGATGGTGGGCGTCGGCTTCGAGATCGCCGTGCGGATGGTCGAGCGCGAGCCGGCCGACGTGGCCGCCGCGACCGACTTCGCCACGGCGCTCTTCCTCGGCGGCCTCATGCGGGTGTCCACTGCCGCGCGGCAGGCCCCCGCGTCGGCATAGGATGGGCGCCAGGGACGGCACGCGCCGGGCGCGCGCCGGCTGAACGCAACGCAGGAGGGATCCCGATGGCCACGACGAAGCCGCGACGGCGGGCGAAGCAGCCGGCCTTGGACGAGGATGCCTTCGCGAAGGCGCAGCGCATCCAGCCGGTCGCCCATCCCACCGTCGCGGAGCGCACGGCCAAGGGGAAGGCGGCCCGCGAACTGGCGCCGCGCAAGGGCCAGGGCGACTGGTCGCCCGGAGACCGGGACGCCGTCGAGATCCTCCAGGCCCAGGCGCCCTCGCGCGTGCCCGAGCTCGTGCCCCTTCGCTACGGGCGCATGATGGTGAGCCCGTTCACGTTCTACCGCGGCGCGGCCGCGGTCATGGCCTTCGACCTCCAGGCCGCCCCGCGGTCGGGCCTGAACGTCCAGCTCTGCGGAGACGCCCACCTCGCGAACTTCGGCGTCTTCGCCGGCCCGGACCGCCGGCTGCTCTTCGACGTCAACGACTTCGACGAGACGCTCCCGGGGCCCTTCGAGTGGGACGTCAAGCGCCTGGCGGCGAGCATGTACGTCTCGGCCCAGGATCGGCAGCTGAGCCGCAAGGCGTCGCGATCGATCGTCCGAACCACGGCGAAGGCCTACCGCGAGGCCATGCGCGAGTTCGCGCCGATGCGCAACCTCGAGATCTGGTACCTGCGTCTGGAGGAGGAGCGCATCCAAGCGGCAGTCGAGGCCTCCCTTAGCGCTGCCCAGCGCAAGGTGGCCGAGCGCAACGTGAAGAAGATCCGGCGCAAGGACAGCATGCGCGCGCTGGCGAAGCTCACGCGCGAGGTCGACGGCGAGCCGCGCCTGATCAGCGATCCGCCGATCCTGATCCCGGCCGCGGACCTGTTCCCCGACCGCGCCGACGTGATCGAGCCGCTGCGGGCCGTCCTGCGCGGCTACCGCGAGTCCCTGGCACCCGAGCTGCGCCACCTGCTCGAGGGCTTCCGCCTCGTTGACGTCGGCCGCAAGGTCGTCGGGGTCGGCAGCGTGGGCACCCGCTGCTGGATCGCGCTCATGCTCGGCCGCGACGACGACGACCCGCTCTTCCTCCAGGTCAAGGAGGCCCAGGAGTCGGTGCTCGCGCCCTACCTGGGGCGCAGCCGCTACAACAACGACGGGCGCCGAGTGGTGGAGGGCCAGCGGCTCATGCAGGCCGCCGGCGACATCCTGCTCGGGTGGTTCCGGACCACGGGCGTCGACGGCGTCTCACGTGACTTCTACGTGCGCCAGCTGTGGGACTCGAAGGGCTCGGCGAACCTCGAGACGGCCGACGAGGCCTTCCTCACCGGGTACGGCCAGCTGTGCGGCTGGACCCTGGCCCGGGCTCACGCGCGGTCCGGGGATCCGATTGCGATCGCGAGCTACCTCGGCTCGGGCGCGAGCTTCGACGAGGCGATGGCCGCGTTCGCGGAGTCCTACTCCGAGGTCAACGAGCGCGACCACGAGGCGCTTGCGCATGCGGTGCAGACGGGACGGGTGACCGCGCTCGAGGGGGTCTGACCCGGCCGCCGCCGGCCGCCGCGGCGCGTCAGCGCGCCGCGGCGACAGCCCGGGCCCGGCGCCCGGCCCTGCCGGCGGCGGGCTGCTCGGCGGCGCGGATCGCTCCGGCCCGGGCTTCGAGCATGCGGAGGAGGTCGGCGGTCGGCTCGAACGGGTCGGCAACCGCGCGCCCCGAGTCGATCGAGCGGGCCGCCCGCAGGCGCCCGCCGAGCTCGGCGAGGAGCACCCGGCCGTTCGGGGCCGGGCGGCTGTCCAGGGCGGCCAGGCGCCACACGGATCGCGCGTCGCCGGGGGAAGCAAGCCGGATGGTGATGTCGTGCGACGGATACATACAAGTTCCTCTTCTGCCTTGATTGGTGTATTACAATCAGCAGGCTAGCCCCTTGGAACGGGAGTGGAATGTCATACAAGTTCAGCTTGGACCGTCTCGACCGCGACAGTGACATCTCGCTCACGCAGCAGATCGTGGACCGCGTGGCCGCCGCGGTCGACGCGGGCGACCTCGGGCCCGGGGAGCGGCTCCCGACCACGCGGGCGCTCGCCGAGGACGCCGGCGTCAACCACCTCACCGCCAGCCGCGCCTACCGGCGCCTGGCCGAGCTCGGGTACGTGACGGCGACGGTCGGGCGCGGGACGTTCGTGCGCACGCTGCCGCCCGCCGCCGCCGAGCGCGACGGCGACGCGTGGCAGCACTCGGTCCTCCCGGACCGGCCCTGGGCGCACCGCCAGCAGGCGCTGGACGACGCGTTCCGGCTCGCCAGTGCGCGCGGCCTCATCTCGCTGGCCACCGGCTGGCCGGCGCCGGAGTGCGTTCCCGTCGAGGCGCTCGCCGAGGCGGCGGCGGCGGCCTTCGCCGAGCTCGGCCAGGGCGCCGTCGGCTATTCGGATCCCGCTGGCGTGTCGTCCCTGCGCGAGCAGCTGGCTCTGCGCGGGCGCGCCGCCGGCTACGCCTCGGGGCCCGAGGAGATTGTCGTCACGACCGGGGCCCGCCAGGCGATCGATCTCGCCGCCCGCGCCGTCCTGTCCCCTGGGGACGTCGCCGTCGTCGAGTCGCCCACGTTCGTGGGCACGCTGAGCTCGCTGCTCGGCACCGGCGCGCGGGTTGTCGGGATCCCGGTGGACGAGGACGGCCCGGACGTCGACGCCTTCGAGCGGATCCTCGCCCGCGAAGAGGTCCGCCTCCTCGCGCTGCAGACCGCCTGCCAGAACCCGACCGGCCGCGACCTCTCTCCCGAGCGCGCCGAGCGGATCGCGCGGCTCGCGGTGCAGCGCAACGTCTTCGTCGTCGAGGACGGGGTCTACGCCGGCGTGCGGTACGAGGGCGCGCCGCGCCAGCGGCTGCGCCACCTCGCGCCGAGCCACGTCATCTACGTCGACAGCCTCTCCAAATGCCTCGACGGCGGCCTGCGGATCGGCTGGGCCGCCGCCGCCGGCCCCGTGCGCGACCGCATCGCCTCGCTCAAGCTCGACACCGACCTGCACAGCCCGACGCTCACCCAGGAGACGGCGGCCCGCTATCTGGCCACCGGCGAGCACGAGGCCCGCCAGGAGCAGGTGACGGCGTTCTACCGCCAGCGGCGCGATGCGCTCCTGGAGTCGCTGGAGCGGCGGCTGGGAAACGAGTGCCGCTGGGTGCATCCGCTCGGCGGGCACAACGTCTGGATCACGCTGAACCGGCCGCTGGACGATCGGTCGCTCTACGCCGAGGCGCTGCGCCACGGCGTGTCGTTCACCCCGGGCAGCGCCGTCATGGCCGAGCCGGCCGCCGAGACGAGCCTGCGGCTGTCGTTCTCGCTCATTCCGCCCGAGGATCTCGACGAGGGCGTGCGGCGGCTGGCCCAGGCCATCCGGGCCGAGCGCCGGCGCACGCGCCCGCCCGCGCTCGTCGCGATCTCCTGACGGCGTCGGGCTGGAACCGGGGGGCGGACGCTGCCCGCCGGCCCCCCGCTCGTAGACTGCGGGCGAGTGCCGACGTTCTGCCGCCACAACCGCCTCGCCCAGAACTGCCCGATCTGCCGGGATCGCGAGCCGGAGCGGCCGGCGGCGCGGCGCCGCACCGCCGCGCCGAAGCCGGCCCGGCGGGCGGCGGGGACCCGGGCCCGGCGTCCCGGCAGCACGTCCGACGTGAAGGTCCGCCGGGTGGAGCGGGCGGCGGACGACGGCTACCGCCACGACCTCGTCCCAGGCCTGCGCGCCACCGCCGACGCTGAGCGCCTCGCCGACGCGCTCGCGGCGTCCGCCGGGCGCTTGCGCGCCCTGCGGTCCAGCCCGCCCGGCCTCTACGCGGAGGTGGCGAGCCTTCCGGACCCGGAGGAGGCGCTGTGGCTGGCCTTCCTCATCGCCTACCTCGGGCCGCTCGAGTCCCCTGACCCGTTTGCCGGGATCGCCGCGGCGCGGGTGCCCTGGGCCGGCGGCGAGGCCCCGGCGCTCGATGGCGCGCCGCTCGGGCCGCGGACCTCGCACGTGCCGGGCCGGGGCCTGGAGACGGTGGCGGCCTACCGGGCGTTCGCCCAGCGGGCCGGATCCCAGGCGGCCGCGCTGGGCGGCGAGCCGGCCTGGAGCCCCGCCCGGCGCTTTGCCCGCGGCTCCGAGCGCCTCGCGCTGCCGGGCCTGGCCCGCGCCGCCCGCTACGACCTCATGCTCACCCTTGGCGCCACCGGGCGGCTGGACTGCCGCCCGGACACGCTGATGCTCACCGGCGCCTCCGACGGAACCGCGCTGGCGGCCAAGCGCGCCTTCGGCATCGCCGACCCGATGCTCCTCGAGCGCCGGGCCGCCGACCTTGCCCGGGCAGCCGAGGTGCCGTTGGGCGCCCTGGACCTCGCGCTGTGGTCATGGGGCGCCGGCGGCGAGGCACCGCTGCGCGGCGGCGCCGCGCCCGGGAGCGAGGACGGCGGCGCCCGCGACCGGGCCCGCGCCGCGCTCGACATCGACGGCTGAGTTCCGCGGGATCTGCGCGCGCGCCGGTGCGGCGCGGCGGGCCGAGATCGGTTGGAGCCGGACGCGCCGCCGCCGGATCCGGCCCGGCGCCGAGCTTCGGCCGCTGCGACCGGCCGAAGCTCGGCCTCGTGGCTCGGCGCAACCGGGTCGGCTGCCCGGTGAGCGGCGTCCGCTTCGGCCGCTCTGACGGAACCTTGAGGCAAGCTGGCGCGTAGCCGCTCTGCACAAATCCCGCACTTTGCGGGATTCCCGCTGCCCGGCCGGGGGAGAACTGGCGCGTCTGAACGCCTCCCGACCGCATAGTGCGCCTCCCTTCGAGCACGGATGCATCGTTGGACGACGGAGTCACGGCACGGACCGCCGCTGGCGCCGGCAGCCGCGCGACGGCTGCCGCCTCGCCAGGGCCACGTCGGACCGCTTCGGGCGGTGGGGCGGCGCATGCGCCGACGCCCGCGCGGCGGGGGCTGCGCCGCCCCGCCGCCGGGCCGGCGTCGCCAGTCGACGCGATCCAGGAGCACGCCGCCTCGATGCTGCGCGTCGCCCGCCGCCACTCGATGTGCGCCGACGACGCCCACGACGCCTATCAGCGCACGCTCGAGCTCTACCTCCGCCACGCCGACCGCGTCGATCCGGCCACGACCGGGGGCTGGCTGCGCACGGTCGTCAAGCGCGAGGCGCTGGCCGTCCGCGCCGCCCGTCAGCGCGAGCTTCCCGATGACGGCACGATGCTGGCCGCGGCCCCGGACACCCGGCTGCCCACCGCCGACGAGCAGGCCGAGCGGTTCGACCGCCTGGCGCACGCCGCCGAGGCCCTCCAGCGGCTGAAGCCCGCCGAGGTCCGTGCGCTCGCGCTGCGCGCCGAGGGGCTCAGCTACGGCGAGATCGCCCGCCAGACCGGCTGGACGTACACGAAGGTCAACCGCTGCCTGGCCGAGGGGCGCCGCGCGCTGCGCGACCGCCTGGCCGACATCGAGGCCGGCGCCGAGTGCGCGCGGTGGGCCGGGGTCCTGTCGCGGATCGCGGACGGCGAGGCATCCGCTGCCGACGTGCTCGCTGCCCGCCCGCACCTGCGCCGCTGCTCCTCGTGCCGGGCCACCCTGCGCGCCTACCGCGAGGCCCCGCGCGAGGTCGCCGCTGTCATCCCAGTGGCGGCGCTCGCCGCGGCGACGACGGCCGGCGGCCGGGGTCCGGGGCCGCTGGCGAGCCTCGAGGCGCTGGCCGCGGGCCTGCAGGACCGGGCCGTGCTGACCGTGGCGCGTGTCCAGACGAGCGTGGAAGCCGCCGCGACGGGCAAGGCCGCCGCCGTGGCCGCGAGCGCCGTCGCCCTCGCCGGCGGCGGCGCGGTCGTGGCGGAGCGCACCGCGCCCGCGCCCCGGCGCGCGTCCGCGCCGTCCGCGTTCGCGCACCGCAGCCCCGACGGCCCGGCTCGCGGGCTCGCCGCGCCGGCCGGTCCCGCTGCTTCGCCAGGCCAGGCCGCCGAGCCGGGGCCGAACCAGCGCCGCGCGGGCACCGCCGCACCGGCGTCCGGAGCGGACCGCACGTCCGCCGCCCGCCGCGACCGGTCCGCGGACGGCCAGGACGCCGCAGCCGCCGCCGAGTTCGGGCCCGGGCCGGAGTCGGCGCCGCCAGCGGCGGCGCCCTCCGCCGGGCATGCCGCGCCGTCGTCCTCCGCGCCGGCCCCGTCCGCGCCAGCCCCCGCGTCCGCGCCGCCCGCTCCGGCAGCAGAACCCTCTCCGGCCGCCTCCGCCCCGGATGCGGGCGCCGAGTTCACCCCCTGACCGTCTCTCGAAAGGAGCCCTGCCCGTGTCCCGCCGCGCCCTGATCCCCGCCCTGGCGTTCGCCGCCGCCCTTGCCGCCGTCGTCCCCGCTGAGCCGGCCCGCGCGGGCAGCTACACGGTGGCGGCGTGCGTCGGCGACCAGGTGAACCGGGCCTGGCGGCCCCTGAGCTCCACCGCCGGGATGGGCACGGCCACGGACTGCCCGGCTCGCACCCCGCTCGACCGCACCGGCATCGTCCAGCGCACAGTCGCGGGGCACGGGCTCCTGCCCTTCCTCTCGGTGTCGGGGCACGAGTTTGCCGCTCCGCCCGGCTCGCGCCTGGGCGCCGTCAAGGGCTCCGGCTCGCTCGGGCGCGCCGACGGGGCCTGGACGGTCGGCCTCATGGGCGACACCGACGACAACCCCATCAATGGCGCAGACATGCTGTGGGGCAACACCGCCGGGGACAGCCACGGCGCAGCGTTCGGGTACTCCGCCATCCCCATCGACGTGAACGCGGGCGGCCGGCCCCGAATCCGCATGGTTGCGGCGTGCGGGTCGCTGTCGGGCTGCCCGAGCGACGGCGCGACCGGCTATCCGGTGCGCGCGTGGGCGAACCTCGGGCCGATCTCGGTCGAGGTGCTCGACGACACCGCCCCCGCCCTGGCCGCGACCGGTTCGCTGATCAGCCCCGGGACCTGGCACCGCGGGACCGAGGTGCTCTCCGGCTCGGCCACGGACGCCGCCGGCGTTCGCGTCTCGTCGCTGTCGCTCGACGGGACGCCCGTCGACATCCGCACCAGCACCTGCGACGAGCACCTCGCGGCGCCGTGCCCCGGCCGCTCGGACTACTTCGGCTTCGATACGGCGCGCCTGGCCGACGGCACCCACACGGCGCGGTTCGCCGCGATGGACCCGGCGGGCAACGTCCGCTTCGAGGACCATCCAATCGCTGTCGACAACACGCCCCCCGGCCGGCCTCAGGGCCTCAGCGTGGCCGGCGGGGAGGGGTGGCGCGCGGCAAACGGGTTCGGCCTCGCCTGGGCGGCTCCGCCCGGCCAGGTCGCGCCGATCGTCGCCGCCCACTACCGCCTGTGCGCAGTCGGCGGCACCTGCACCGAGGACGTGGCCGGCGGGGCCGTCTCGTCGCTGCAGGATCTCGAGGTGCCGGCGCCCGGCGCCTACCGCGTCTCGGTCTGGCTCGAGGACGCCGCCGGCAACGCCGACCCGGCCTTCGCCTCCGATCCGGTCACGGTGCGGTTCGACGACACCGTGCCGGGCGCGGCGGCGGTCGACGCGCCGGCCAAGTGGCTGACGGCCCCGGCCGCGGCGGCGCTGCGGCCGGGGCTCTCGCTCGAGCCCGGGGCCGCGGTCGGCCCTTCCGGCATCGCGGGCTACTCCGTCACGCGCGACGGGTCAGCCCCGGACGCGACGATCGACATCGCCGGCTCCGCTCCGGACCTCCGGCTCGGCCCCCTGCCCGAGGGGATCACGACGGTGCGCGCCCGCGCCGTGTCCGGGGCCGGCGTGCCGGCTGCCGAGGACGGCGCGGCCGCCATCCGGGTCGACGCCACCGCGCCGGCTGTCGGCGCGACCGGAGTCCCGGGCCCCGAGTGGCACCAGGATCCCGTCGCCTTCGAGGTGACCGCGCACGACCAGCCGCTCCTCTCCGGGATGGATCCCGCCGCCGAGGGCGAGCCCGTAACCGACGGCGGCTTCGTGACGGTGCGGATCGACGGCGCGGCGGTGCAGCCGGCCCGCGGCGACGCGGCCACGGTCCGGCTCGCCGCAGACGGCGAGCACGTCGTCACCTACGCGGCCACCGACGCCGCCGGGAACGAGTCCCGGGACGGGACCGCCACGGTGCGCATCGACGGGACGCCGCCCGAGACGCTCGGATTCCTCGCGCCCGACCCTGAGGATCCGCGCGCCCTCGCGGCCCTGGCGTCCGACCGCCACTCGGGCGTCGTCGCCGGCACGATCCAGGTCCGCCGGGTCGGCGAGGACCGCTGGCGGTCGCTCGACACGGCCCTGTCTGCCGGCCGCCTCGCTGCGGCACTGGACGAGGACGCGCTGCCGCGCGGCACCTACCGGGTCCGCGCGCTCGCCCGCGACGCCGCGGGCAACGTCCGCTCATCCGACCGGATGCTCGGCGGAGCGGCGGCCGGCGAGGCCCTCGTCGTCGAGGTGCCCGTGCGCACAGGCACCGCCCTGGCGGTCTCGGCGGCCGGTGCCCCGCGCACGCGCCGCACGTGCCGGTCCGTGCGCGTGCCGGCGGCGCGCGGACGCGGGCTGCGCACGGTGCGGCGCTGCCGGACGGTGGCGGTCGCCCCAGGCGCCCCGGTCCGGGTTCCCTTCGCCCGCCCGCTGGCCGTGGCCGGGCTGCTCCTGACCGCCGACGGGGCGCCCGTCGCCGGCCAGGCGATCACGGTCACGGCCACCGCGGCGGTCCCCGGGGCGCCCGACGCCGCCGTCGCGACCGTCCGGACTGGCGCCGATGGCCGCTTCGCCTACCGGGCGCCGGCCGGGAGCTCACGGACCCTGCGGTTCGGCTTCGGCGGGACCGCGCGGCTGCGCCCGGCCTCCGGGTCGCTGGCCGTCGCGGTTCCGGCCGCGGTGCGCCTCGCCCCGAGCCGGCGGTCGCTGCGCAACGGCGAGGCGGTTCGCTTCAGCGGCCGGCTCGCCGGCACGCCGGCCGGTGCGGGCAAGCTCGTCGAGATCCAGGCACACTTCCGCGGCCGGTGGCGGACGTTCGCCACGGTCGCCGCCGGCGCCGACGGCCGCTTCGCCTACACCTACCGGTTCGGAGCCACGGTCGGGCGGGTGTCGTACCGGTTCCGGGCGGTCGCCCGCCGCGAGGCCGGATACCCGTACGAGACCGGGACGTCCCCGGTCGTGCGGGTCACCGTGACGGGCTGATCGTCCGCAACGTGCGGGCTCGGGCCGCCGTGCCGGCCCGGGCCCGCCGGCTGCGCCCCGCGGCCCGGGGCCCGTGTGTCCGATTCCGTCGGGCCCGGCGCGTACCGTGGCGTTCGTCCCGTCCGACCCGAGGTGAGCGAGCGCCGCAATGCCCCTGTGCTTCATCGAGCCCACCGACGCCATCCGCGTCATCGCCGAGTCCGTCGGCCGTGAGGCACGGCGTCAGCTCGTGGGCGAGCTTGTGCGGGCGTGGGTGGACGAGATCCCCGAGGCCGAGCTCGACTCCCACTACGCCAAGGCGGTCGCCGATCTCGATGAGCACGACCTCTCGATGCTCGCCGCCTGGCACGCGTCGCTGGAGGTCGGCCACCCGATCGCCAACCGCGACTTCCTCCTCAACGTCTTCCCGTCGCTGGGCGAGCACCGCCGCGAGGCCCTGAAGATCGCCGCCGGCTTCCGCGGCGAGGAGGCCTTCGAGGCCGGCGTCGCCGAGGAGCAGGCGCTCGACACCGTGCTGCCCTGGCTGTCGCGCGAGCGCGCGACGGAGCTCGCGACCGAGTGCCTCGAGCTCTACTGCTGGGACCGGATGGGCTCCGAGAACTGATGCCGGCCGCCGCGCGCGCCCGCGGCGCGCGGTGACTGCCCCGCCCGACGCGGTCGTCCTGCCGGACGGGCGCCGGCTGGCGCTGCGGCACTACGGCGCGCCGCCCGGCCCGGATGTGCCGGTCGTGGTCTACAACCACGGCGGCCTCTCCTGCGGCCTGGACGCGGCGCCGGCCCATGCGGCGGCCCGGGCCGCCGGCGTCCACCTCCTGGCCCCCGACCGCCCCGGCGTCGGCGGCTCGGACCGCGCCCCGGGCCGCTCGCTGCTGGACTGGCCCCGCGACGTGGCGGCGCTGCTCGACGCCCTCGACGTGCCGCGGGCCGCGGCCGCCGGCTGGTCGCTCGGCGGCGACTACGTGCTCGCGCTCGGACGCGGCCTTCCGGACCGGATCACGGCGGTGGCGGTCCTCGCCGGCGGGCTCCCGCTCGACGTCCCGGGCCGCGAGGCCGGCCTCAGCCGGATGGACCGCCGGCTCCTGCGCCTCTCGCACCGCCGCCCGGCGGCGGCGCGCGCGGCGTTCCGGGCGATCGCCGCGGCGTCGCGGGCCACGGCGCCGCTGGCCGGATCGGGGCGCCCCTGGCTCTTTCGCTCCACGTGGGGCGAGGCCGACGCCGCGGTGATGGCCGGCCCAGCAGGCCGGTTCTACGCGGACGCGGTCGGCGCCGCGGTCGCCGATCCCGAGGGGATGATCGACGAGTACCTGGTCTTCGGCGCCCCGTGGGGCTTCGGTCCGGGCGAGATCACGGTGCCCGTCCGGATCTGGCAGGGCGACGCCGACCGCTTCGTCCCCGCGGCGTGGGCCGACGAGCTCGCCGCGGAGGTCTCCGGGTCGGCGGTCGTCCGCTGCCCCGGCGAGGGCCACCTGCTGGCGGTGCAGCACTGGCCCGAGATCCTGGCCTGGCTGCGGGCGCCCGGACCCTGACGCGCCCCGCTCGGCGCGTCAGCGGCGGTCGCGCAGGGCCGACTCGATGTCGGCGATCGCCTGGGCGGTGTCGCGGAACCACACGCCGTGCATCCCGAAGGCCCGGGCCGCGTCGACGTTGATCTCGATGTCGTCGAGGAACAGGCACTGCGCCCCGGGGACGCCGAACCGGTGCAGCGTGAGCTCGTAGATCTCGGCGTCGGGCTTGCGCATCCCGACGAAGGCGGAATCGACGATGAGCTCGAAGATTTCGTCCACGGGCACCATGGCCCGCCAGTGCGGCTCCCATTCCCGGACGTTGTTCGTCAGCAGGGCCAGCCGCAAGCCCCGTTCCTGCACCGCCCGCAGGAACGCGACCATCTCGTGGTTGGTCTCGAGGTGCTCGAAGTAGACCTCGGCGAAGTCGTGCATCGCGACCTCCCGGCCGAGGTCGGCGCTGAGCTCCTCGCCGAGCCGGGCGAGAAAGGCCGCCTCGGTGATCCGCCCGCACTCGAGCTCGAAGAGCGGGTGCGCGCCGTCGGCCTGCGCGATGCGCATCATCGCCGTCCCCAGCGCCTCGACCGGCACGCCGTGCCGGTCCTGGATCTTGGCGAACGCCCCGATGAGCGGCGAGGTCAGCACGCCGCCGAAATCCGACACGAGGGCGGTGAGGGGCGGGGGGCCGGCGCTCATGCCCGGCGCAGGAGGTCGTAGCGGCCGACGCCCTCGCGGCCCTCCATCCGCCAGCCGAACACGGCGGCGTCGAGGCGCAGATCTCCGAGGTGCAGCGTCGCGACGGCGGCGGCCTGCCCGCTGGCCCGCCGCGGGACCTCGGCGTCCTCGGACTCCCACAGCTCGAACCCGGCCCGGAGGGGGCGGCCGCCGGCGTCGACCGCCGTCGAGAGCCGCGGGTCCTCGACCGCCCGGCCCGCCGGCTCGCCGTCCCCGGCGGCATCGACGATCCAGGCGGCGGCGGCCTCCGCGTCGTGGCCCGCCGCTCCGGCCGGTCGCACGGAGGAGAACACGACGGCATGGCGGTCGCCGAGCCAGGCCGAGACCGACCGGGCCGCCGTAACCCGATCCCAGCCCGCGACGCCCCACTCGTGGCCGCGCTGGCCCAGGCAGGCGATCTCGCGGGTCCCGCCTCCGGCGGTGACGGCGCCCGTGACCCGGCACAGCTGGGCGTAGCCCGCGAGGCCGCCGGCGGCGACGACCGGGCCGGTTCCGTCGCGATCCCCGAACGGCGGGCTGATGGCGTCGAACGCGAGGTCGAACCCGCCCCCGTCCTGGCCGGCGAACGCGACGCGCCAGCTCGCGAGCGGCGACAGCGTGCGCGTGCGCAGGCCGCCGGCCTCCAGGCGGTCCCACGACCACTCGGAGGGGACAGGCAGCCCGCCCTGGGCGGCGGCGGCGACGGGCTCGCCGCCAGCGAAGAGGAGGGCGAGGACCGTGGCCGCCGGGGCCTCGCCGGCGGTCACGCCGAGGCGGGCGCTGCCGTGCAGGCCGGTGCCGGGATCACCGAATGCGAAGGTGACAGCCTCGGCGAAGCCCGGCCCGCCCGGGGGCCGGGGCGCTTCGAGCTCAGGCCCGATCATCGCTCCAGCGTGGCGCCGTCGACTTCGACCGCGGTGCCGTCGACGTCATAGCGGCTGCGGGCCCTCGGGCCCGCACGGCCCGCGGTCCCGGCGAAGGCCGCGGCCCCGGCCGGGCCGGCCACGCTGACCGCCACGCGCCGGCCGCCCCAGCGCAGGAGCACGCTGCGGACGACGGCGCGGGTCGGCGGGAGGAGCAGCAGCATTCCGGCGATGTCGCTGAGGAAGCCGGGAGTCAGCAGCAGCGCGCCGCCGAAGATCACCAGGGCGCCGTCGGCGACCTCGCGAGTCGGGATGCGGCCCGCCCGCAGCGTGTCGTTGAAGCGCCGCCAGGCCGCGCCGCCCTGCCACTTCAGGAGGAAGGCCCCGAGGAGCGAATCGAGCAGCAGCAGCGCGACGGTCGGGAGCACGCCGATGGCGCCGCCCACCTGGATGATCACGTACAGCTCGGCGATCGGGACGACGATGAACAGGACGACGAGCGCGGCAGCAAACATGCCCACAGGGTACGCGAGCGGCGCGCCGGGCCCGCCGGGCGCTGGCGTCAGGCGAGGGTCGGGCGGCTCGCCGGCCGTATCTGCACGCCCGGCTGCCGGTGCAGGCCGACCATCTCGATCAGGCGCACGATCTGAGGCTGGGCGCCGCTGAGGACGAGGTTGCGGCCGCCGAACCGCAGGCGGCGGGCGAGGTTGGCGAAGTCCACCATCAGGGAGGCGTCGGCGAAGCGCAGCTCCCGCAGGTCCACGACCACGTCGGTCGCGATGGCCTGGGCCTGGGCGAGGGCACGGCGGCGCAGACCCTGCGTCGTGATGTCTTCGTCGCCGCGGCAGCGCAGGACGGGCCGGTGTTCGTCGAGCCAGATGATGCGCCCGAACCTACCCGATGGCCGCGGCTAGACTCAAGGCATGCCCACCGTCGAGGAAGTCAACGAGGCCCTGGCCAACGTCATCGATCCGGAGCTCGGCCTCGATTTCGTCGAGCTGGGGCTCGTGTACGACGTCGAGGTGGAGGGCAGCACGGTCACGATCACGTTCTCGCTCACGACGCCGGCCTGCCCGATCGGCCCGCAGGTCTCCGAGCAGATGGAGGAGTTCGTGGGCGAGCTGCCCGGCGTCGAGCAGGTGATTCCGCGGATGACGTTCACCCCGCCCTGGACGCCCGACATGATGAGCGAAGACGCGAAGTTCGCCCTGGGCTTCTAGGCCGGGCCCCGCGGCTCGACGCGCGCTGCGACGACGTCGATCCACACCAGCATCGGGCCGGGCCGCGCGTGCCCCGAGCGGGCCCGCGGCCGGACGCGCCGCCGGCGGGCGATGAGCAAGCCGTCGGCCTCCTCGTACGCGTCGACGTCGTGGGCGGCGGTCGCCCAGGACCCCACGACCTGCGCGGTGTAGTCGTTGCGGCGGATGAGCCCGGTGTCGTCGATGTGGAAGATCTGGCCGGGTGAGTGGACCGGCAGCTCGCGCGGGAAGCGGACGGCCAGGCGGCGGCGGCGCGCTCCGCTGACGTCTGAGGCCGGCAGCTCCCAGGCCTCGACGCCGGGCCGCAGGAAGCAGAACGGCTGGGTGGCGTAGCTCCAGAGCGCGTAGCCGGCGAAGTACAGGAGGTCGAGGCGATCCCAGTGCACCAGGTGCCGCAGGCTGCGGAAGGCCGGGCGGGGACGGGCGCGCTCGGCGACCACGCCGCCGTCCTCGGCCTCGATGCGCACGACGTCGGCGGCCCCGTCGAAGACGCCGACGAGGCCGGGCTCCGGGTAGGGCCGGATGACGGCCCGCGGCTCGCGGGCGCTGGCCCGCAGCTCGAACTCCGGAATCGAGGGCCGGTGGACCTTCGAGATCATCAGGAACCCGCCGCTGCGGATCTGCAGGATGACGGCCTCGGCGGCCTCCCAGCGCGCCCGGCCTCCGTGGGCCGCGACGACCTCGTCGAGGAGCGCCATGCCGCCTAGCGCGGCTTCGGCGTGGTCCGGCGCTTGGCCGGCGCGGCCTTCGCCTTTGCCGCCGGCTTGCGCTTCGCCTTGGGCTCGCGGCCGTTGCCGGCGCCGGCCTGGGCGGCGGCTGCTGCCCGCTCCCGCTTGCGGGCCGCCGCCAGCAGCTCGTCGCGCGAGGCGGCGATGCCGTCCTCGATCACGTCGAGGTCGGGGATGGCGTCGTAGTCGGCGAGCAGTCCGAAGTTCAGCGTCCCGTTGTACGACATGATCGCGATCGCCAGGGCGTGGTTTTCCGGCAGGAAGGCGACCGGGAAGAGGTCGATGAGCTCGCGCCCGAGGACGTAGAGCGGGAACTGCGGGCCCGGCACGTTCGTGACGATCAGGTTGAAGAGCCGCGTCGAGAAGTTGATCCGCGACGCCTGGGCGAGGATCGTCGGCGGCGCGAAGTTCTGGGCGCCGGCGATGACCTCGGCGCCGAGCGCCTGCTTGGACTCCTTGATCCCGTCCATCGCCTGCTTGACGAACCGCAGCCGGGCGACCGGGTCGGCGATGTAGACGGGCAGCGGGCCCCGGACCGCGGCGATCTGGTTGCCGAGGGTGCCGCGCTGCTCGGCGGTCCGGGTCGAGACCGGCACGAGGCCGCGAAGCTCGAGCCCCTCGGTGCGGACCCCGCGGGAGTGGAGCCACCGGGCGAGCGCGCCGGCGACGACGGCGAGCACGACGTCGTTGACCGTGCCGCCCAGCGCGTTCTTGATCCGCTTGAAGTCATCGAGGTCGTTGTGCACGACGGCGACGCGCCGGTGCGGCCCGATCTCGACGTTCAAGGGCGTCTCCGGGGCGGGGTTCAATCCCGCCCAGACGATCTCGCCGACGCCCTCGGCGGCCTCGCGGGCGGCCTCGACGGCCGCCGCCGGGCGGACGACCGACCCGACGGCCCGGGATGCCGCGCCCACCCCGGCCTCGACGTAGCCCCGCAGGCCGGCGGCCACGAGCTCGGGGGCCGACGGCTCGGGGCGGGGCGTCCAGGGCTCGCCGGCCTCGACCTCGCGCGGCACGGGGCCCAGGTCGAACATCACGGTCGCGAGGTCGACTCCGGAGATGCCGTCGATCAGGGCGTGGTGCGTCTTGGTGATCATCGCGAAGCGGTCGTGTTCGAGGCCCTCGACGACCCACATCTCCCAGAGTGGCTTGGAGCGGTCCAGGCGCTGGGAGAAGATCCGGGCGACCATGAGCAGGAGCTGGGGCTCGTCGCCCGGATCGGGCAGGGCGGTGTGGCGGACGTGGTACTCGAGGTTGAAGTTCGGGTCGTCGGCCCACAGCGGCCGGCCCGTCTCCAGGGGCGGGAACACCAGGCGCTGGCGGTAGCGCGGGACGAGGTGCAGCCGGCTGCGGACGTGGTCCAGCAGGTCGTCGATGTCCGGCGGAGGACCCTCGAACACGGTCACGCCGCCCACGTGCATGTGGGCGGCCTCGCCTTCGTTGTGGAGGAAGGAGGCGTCGATCGGCGTGAGCTGATCGAGGTGGTCCTGGGCCATGCTGGTGCTCCTCCCGAGGTGACGATCGCCCGCTCCGCCACGCGGGCACGGCCTTGCAAGCCTATACGGCGCACCCAGGCTCTGGCACCCTCGATGGTTCGTCGCATGCCGGAGATTCGCAGGCGCCGCAGGGCGCTCATAGGACTGGCGGCGCTCGCCGCCCTCGCTGCCGCCGCCCCGGCGCAGGCGGCTGACGACGTGATCGTGGCCGGCCAGCGGCTGCACGTCGTGCGCGACCCGTTCCTCGCTCCAGCCCCGGCAGCCGAGCGCACCGCGCCCGCCCCGCACCTCGTGGCGCCCGCGGCCGGCGCTGCCGGCGGCGTCGTGGCCACGGTGGACGCGGCGCTGCGGCGCCACGCGATCACCGCCGCCGAGCACGAGCGCTATCTGCGCATCTACCGCAACTCGGTGCGGATCCGGGCGAGCCTGTCGGGTCGCTGCCGCACGCAGCTCGCCAACGTGATGATCGCGCTGTCGAAGCTCGCGACCGCGGGCAAGCTCAGCGCCTCGCGCATGCCGGTCCTCTTCCGCCAGCTCTCGCGCAATGCGCAGTTCTGGCAGCGCCGCCCCCGAATCTCCGCGGGCCAGCGGGTCACCTTCCCCGGCGAGCTCATCCTGTGGCAGCACTTCGCGGGCCAGGGGATCCAGTTCCATCCGCTCGCGAACTGGGGCCGCGCGGCGGCGGTCGCCGAGTACTGCCGCAAGCTCGGCTCGAAGTGCGTGGCGACGCAGAACTCGCTGCGGCTGCGCCTGGACCGGCTGCTCTCGCTCGCGTCCCAGCGCTCGGGCTTCACGACCTGGGAGTACTTCTTCTGGTTCGAGGGCGGCCGGCCGCCGTGGACGAGCGGGATGTCGCAGGGGACGGCGATCCAGGCGCTGGCGGTCGGGGCGCGGGTGCTCAAGGCGCCCTCGATCTCCAGCCCCGACACCGGCCGGTACCCGAGCGGGGGCGTGGCGCCGCCGGTTCGCCCGCCCGAGGCTCCGCGGCGGCGGTACCTGCGCGTCGCGACCGATGCGCTCGGGGCGTTCGAGCGGCGCGCCCCCGCGGGGGTCCGCGTGCCGGCCGACGGGGGCGACCACTACCTCCTCTACTCGTTCGCTCCCCGCAACCGGGTCCTCAACGGGTTCCTGCAGTCGCTCATCGGCCTCTACGACTTCGCACGGCTCACCGGCAACCGCACGGCCCGCCACCTGTTCCGGCTGGGCAACCGGGCGGCGACCCGCGAGGCGCCCCGCTACGACACCGGGAAGTGGTCGAAGTACAACAACCTCGGCGAGGTCTCCAGCGGCTCCTACCACGCCCTCGTCACCGAGTTCCTGATCCGGCTCTGCCAGCGCACGCACTCCAAGGTCTACTGCCGCCTGGCCGCGCGCTTCGCCCGCTACATGGGCGGCGTCCCGTCGCAGAACGGCGGCGGGGGCGGCGGGGGCGGCGGGACGTCCGGGCCGGTCTGCGGCCAGGTCTGAGCCGGGCCCGCGCGCCGTGCCAGACGACCTGCGCACCGTCCTGGAGACGAGCGCCCGCGAGCAGTTCGCCCCGGACGCCGAGGTGACGGACCTCGCGCCGCTGGGCGGCGGCGCCTCGCGCGAGCTGTGGGCCTTCACGGTGGCGGCCGGCGGCGCGACCCGCGAACTCGTGCTGCGGCGCGATCCGGCCGGCATCGGCGGACCGGAGGGCCGGGCCCGCGAGCTGGCCGCGATGCGGGCGGCGGTGGCCGCCGGCGTGCCGGCACCCGCACCGCTGTGGGTCCTCGACGGCGGCGCGGGCGGCTTCGTGATGCCGCGGCTGCCCGGCGAGGCGAGCCCGCGGCGCCTGCTGCGCGACGACGCGCACGCTGCGGCCCGGGCGCGGCTGCTTCCCGATCTCGCACGGGCGGCCGCAGCGATCCACGCCGCGCCGATCGCCGGCGTGCCGGCGCTCGCCCCGCCGGCCGGGCCGCCAGCGGAGGCCGCGGTGGCCGGCCTCGAGGCGGAGCTGGACCGGATCGGCGAGCCGCACCCGGCGCTCGAGCTCGGCCTCCGCTGGCTGCGGGCACACCTCCCGGCGCCGCGCCCGCCGGCGCTCGTGCACGGCGACTTCCGGCTCGGCAACGTCCTGGCCGACGACGGAGGCCTCGTGGCGGTCCTGGACTGGGAGCTCGCGCACACCGGCGACCCGGCTGAGGACCTGGGCTGGCTGTGCGTCCGGGCCTGGCGGTTCGGGGCCGACGACCGTCCCGCGGCCGGGCTCGGGGATCGCGACGAGCTGCTGGCGGCCTACGCCGCGGCCGGCGGCGCCGCGATCACGCGCGAGGAGCTGCGGTTCTGGGAGGCGTATGGGACGGCGCGCTGGGGCGTGATCTGCCTCGTCCAGGCCGACGTGCACCTCAGCGGCGCGCAGCGCTCGCTGGAGCGGGCGGCGATCGGGCGGCGCACCTGCGAGCCCGAGTGGGACCTCCTCGCGATGGTGAGCTGACCGTGCAGGACCGTCCCGACGCTCCGGAGCTCCTCGCCGCCGTCGCGGTCTGGCTGGCCGAGGACCTCGCCCCCGGCCTGCCGCGCGACCAGCGCTTCCTCGCGCGGGTCGCCGCGAACTGCTGCGCGATTGCGGCCCGCGAGGCGGCAGCCGGCCCGGCCCTCGCCGCCGCCGAAGCGGAGCGCCTGGCGGCGCTGCTCGGGCCGGGGGCCAGGGTCGAGCCGACGCCCGCCGGCCTGCGGACCGCCCAGCGCGAGCTCGCGGACGCGGTCCGGGCCGGCGAGCACGACGCCCGGCTCGGCGCCACGGCGGCGGCCCTGCGCGAGTCGGTGCGTGCGAAACTGGACATCGCGCGGCCCGGCTACGACGCGGTCGCCGACGACGGACGCTGAGCGGCCCCGGGGGCCGCTGAGGAACGACAGGAGGCAGCAGCCGATGGCGTGGGACTTCTCGACCGAGCCGGAATTCCAGGCCAAGCTCGACTGGATGCGCACATTCGTGCGCGAGGAGATCTGGCCGCTCGAGACGCTGGTCAACGACCTGCCGTGGGAGGGGCTCATGCAGGCCATGGAGCCGCTGCGCGCGCAGGTCCGGGCGCAGGGGCTGTGGGCCGCACACCTCGATCCCGAGCTCGGCGGGCAGGGCTTCGGGCAGCTCAAGCTCGGCCTCATGCACGAGATCCTCGGCACGACCCCGATCGCTCCGTTCGCGTTCGGCAACGCGGCCCCCGACTCGGGCAACTCCGAGATCCTCGCGCTCGCCGGCACGCCGGAGCAGAAGGAGCGCTACCTGCATCCGCTGCTCGCCGGCGACCTGAAGTCGGCGTTCTCGATGACCGAGCCCGACTCGCCCGGATCGGACCCGACGATGCTCAAGACGCGGGCGGTCAAGGACGGCGACGGCTACGTCATCACCGGCCGCAAGTGGTTCTCCAGCAACGCCTCGATCGCCGACTTCCTCATCGTCATGGCGGTCACGGACCCCGGCGCGCGCCGCTACCAGCGGGCGTCGATGTTCGTGGTGGACGTCGATACCCCCGGTGTCGACATCCTGCGCGACGTCCCGACGATGGAGCACCCCGAGGAGACGTTCGGGCGCTACGGCAACCATGCCGAGATCGCCTACCGGGACGTGCGCGTGCCCAAGGAGGCGCTGCTCGGCGCCGAGGGTGCCGGCTTCCTCATCGCCCAGCAGCGCCTGTACCCGGGCCGGATCCACCACTGCATGCGCTGGATCGGGGTGGCGCAGCGCGCCTTCGACATGCTCTGCGAGTACTCGCTGATCCGGGAAGCCGCCGGCTCGAAGCTGGCCGAGAAGCAGACGGTCCAGAACTGGATCGCCGACTCCGCGGCCCAGATGCAGGCCGCCCGCCTCATGACGCTGCACGCCGCCTGGAAGATGGACGCCGAGGGCGTCGCCGCCGCCCGTCGCGACATCTCGCTCATCAAGGTCTTCGGCGCCCAGGCCCTGCACGACGTCGTGGACCGCGCGCTGCAGATCCACGGCTCGCTCGGCTACTCGACGGACATGCCGCTCGAGGCGATGTACCGATTCGCCCGTGGCGCCCGGTTCTACGACGGGCCCGACGAGGTGCACCGCGCCTCGGTGGCCCGCCAGATCCTGCGCGGCTACGCGGCGCCCGCCGACGGCATCCCGACCGAGCACGTCCCGACGCGGCGGGCGGCGGCCCGCGAGCAGTTCGCCCATCTCCTCGAGGCGGTGACTTCCAACGACTGACGGGACGGGCGACGGCCGCGGTCACGCGCGGGTGCGGCTGCTGGTCTATGCGCTGGCGGCCCAGTTCCTCCTGTTCGGCGCGCTCATCTACTTCGCGGTGGCCGGCTGGCCGTTCCTCGGCCCGCCGGCCGAGGCCCAGGACAGCGGCGCGGCGCCGGCCGCCCGCACGGCGCGGTTCGACGTCCGAAGGGCGTGGGCCGACATCCGGCTCCAGCTCGCCTCCGGGCAGCGGCCCGCCGGCTCGGCGGCGCTGCGGCGCCTGGCCCCGGTGCTGGCCGCCAAGCTGCCGAACGGGCACGCCGAGCCCGTGCCGGGGGGACTGCAGAACCTCGTCGGCGTGCTCCCCGGGCGGCGTCCGGCCATCGTGATCGGCGCCCACTACGACACCGAGGCCCATCCGCGGGGGTTCGTCGGCGCGAACGACAGCGCCGCCGGGACCGCGGCGGTCATCGAGC
>WBZU01000690.1_pt1 | contig 27965 bp, 21 predicted proteins | sample 5204311 | NCBI WGS metagenome assembly WBZU01 (sample SAMN12344359, study PRJNA552823) | activated sludge metagenome | biome: Activated sludge suspended growth; feature: Nitrification reactor; material: Wastewater; isolation source: activated sludge from nitrification reactor of wastewater...
CGGATGCGCCAACATATCTCGCGTGGCCCAAAGACTCGCGGCTTCCCCCGCTGCTCGGTGTTCGTATACGATGGCCCGGTTTTTTCCTGCGCCCACGCCCGGCAATACGCCGGTGCGAACAGGACGCCGATAATCGATGCTCGAGACAATCGCTTCCAATAAAAAAGTGGACCACGTCGGGCAATGCTGATTCAGGAACTGGCGCGCAACATATTCGGCAGCTTGTATTCGCACCGCGTCCAAGCCATCGTCGTCCGTGGTCTCGAGCGCCGCCAAGTCATCGAGGCTATAATGCGTCAACGCATAAAGCAATGGATCCTGATGAATCGACGCCGTGTCATCGTCCGTCTCGTAAAACTCGTTTTCATGTCCGGGCGATTCCATGTCCAGCCCCACTCAACCTTCCTCTTCGTTTGGTTCGGCGGAAGGCGGACGGCGCTTTAATGGACATTCTTCGGCAAACGGCGTACCTGATTGCGCGGCGTTGACCAGCGTCGTCGCTTGGTTTGTCTCGCCGATGTTGACCGTGGGACAACCGGTGGCAATCACGCCGGGGTGCGACGTTGCATCTCCAATCCGGGCGGCTTTTCGACCATTGATGAAGACGTTCACCGATCCCTGGATGATCATCGACCCGCAAGAGATCAGATCTCCGATACGCGCCGCCGGTTGATATCCCGTATTGACGTTGGTGCTCCCCGTGACGACAATGCCGGGCGGATGTTTTGAACAGCCGTGAATATCCGTAATGCGTGCAGCTCGCGGCATGACTCACTCCTCGATGAGCTTGTGGTGGTCCTTCGGATGCGCCTCGGTAGCTTCTTTTACCGTTTCGTCGGCAACGACGCCTTGGCCATCCAGGGCAAACCCGCCGCTATTGATATTGACGACGTCACCCACGATATCCACACCGCCGGCACTGAAGGTAATGAATCCGCCTTTGCCCTTGAGCGTCATGTTCGTCGCTTCAATCACGATCGTCGGCGCCTTCAAATGGATCTCGTCCCCGGATTCAATCGCAGTACGGCCCTTGACCCGCACCGACATGATGCCGTCGGTCTTTTGCAATTCACTTCCTTCGATATGCGTGTGGACGTCTTGTTTTACCCGCTCAACCCGGTTTTCCTTGACCATCGTATGCTGATCTCGCAGCACCGTACGATAATGCGCTCGCTCGACTCGTTCGACTTGGTCGCGCTGAATCAATTGGTGATGGTCGCGTTGCGCCCTGAAATAGACCAATTCTTTTTCGGCCTGATCTTCGATTTTCAGTTCGCTGTAACCGCCCGTCGCGGGCGATGACCAGCTTTTCCAACCGCTGATCGTCTTGTCGTCGGGCAATTTGTACGGCACCGGATTGAGTTCATTGTAAGCCCGTCCGACGACGATCGGCGCATCGGGATCGCCGCCCAAGAAACTCACCAAAACTTCCTGTCCGACGCGTGGAATCATGATCATTCCATAATGCGGCCCGGCCCAACCTTGCAGCACGCGCATCCAGCACGAACTGTTGTCGTCCGATTTACCTTCGCGATCCCAAGGAAATTGCACGCGCACGCGCCCGTATTCATCCGTGTGAATCTCTTCCCCCGGAGGACCCACCACAACCGCGCTTTGCATCGATTCCATCCGCGGCTTGGGCGTAACCTTCGCCGGACGAATCACATCATTCGCAAAATACGCATCGACACGAAAGATCCATTCTTCGTTCGGATGACCTTCGATAAACATCGCCGCCACCACGAGTTTTTCCTTGATGGTCGGATGCGGATGGTCATAAATGGAAAAACCCGTCCCCGGAGCCAAATCCGGCACGTTGCACGTGAATTCCACGCGCCGTTTTCCCGTGCGCAGCCCCTCGAGTGTCACGGCCGCGAGTTTGTCTCCGTGAATGGTTTGTCGCCGGTAAATACCCTTGAGGTCGGCGACCGGCGTTGTCGAGCCAGCTTTCTTCGCCTCCGCCAAAAAGGCTCCCGGCTGATAATGAAAGTGCTCGTACCGCTTCTCGTTGAAACTCAAAAGCTGATTGACCGCCAACGGTTCGGCGGGACTGCGAAAATCGAAGTCCCGATGATGTGTTGCGCCAGGACGAACATCATGGCGCAGATGGAGTTTCGTGACGTATTCTTTTTCCGCGCTCGGGTCCGGATCGTCATGAAATGCAATGGGCGGATGTTCCCGATGCGGCTTCAGTCCCACCGCGTCGGAGAGAATCAGCTGCGCTTCCTCCTCCGTCATGCAAATGAACGTAATGCCGGCTTCTTCGAGCAGCCGACGGAAGAAATCGAAGTCGGTTTCTTCATATTGGATCTTGACTTCGAGTTTTGGGTATTTGGGCCGGTCGATGTGCCACGTCGGCACGATGCGCCATTCTTCGAGCAACGCATCGATGATGTCGGGAATGGATAAGCGCTGAAAAATTCGGCTGTTTTTGCGGAAAGACAAAAGATACACCGGCGGCGCGATGCGAATCGCGTACGTTGACAGAGCGAGCGTTCCGTCGCGCCCCCGTTCGAGCGAACGAAGTTGCTCGGCATGAATGGCAATCCCGTTCCACGTACGGCGTCCCTGCACGACGTGTACGTAACCCGTGATCATCGTGAAGTTCGCAGGCTTTCCAACGATCCCTTCCAAGTCCACGTCCGGCTCCGGACAAACCACTTCCAGATCCACGATGGGCACCTGATCAAGTCCCTCGCGCACCTTGAAAGCTCGAACGTCGAAAGCCGAACCGACCGCGCAACTGAATTGCAATACCGACATCGTGCCAATCGTTTCACGATTCGTGGCGCTTTGGCAATACCTTCATGCAGAGAATTCCGGTTGGCTCATTTACACTGCGCTGTTGCCGCAAAGCGTCGTAGATGCTCGGTTGACGCACCCACGATATCGCAATCCGATCATCATGCAGGCAAACGAATCGCGAGGCTCGTGGTTTGTCCCCACAAGGCCGAGGCATCGACGGCTTCCACATGACAGCCAGTATTTTCGACGATTTCAATGACCTGCGGAACGGACATCAATTCGATGTGCGCCGCAAGCTCGTCCCCGAAAGCGCGCATACGCGGCAATGCGTGCAGCGCCAAACGCACATCGCGCACGGGTTGCATGTTTTGCGTTAGGAACGATTGCTTGACTTGCCGCGGAACGATATCGAGCAAAAATCGTTTCGTCAGCACTTGCCGATCGAATCGGCCCGCCGTCAGCATATTGAGAAAAAGCCGCGTGGGCCCGTGGCGCCTTCTTTTGAAGGTCATGAGCTCCCGAAGCAACGAATCGACGCGTTCCGGCCCCAAATACGTCATGCACCAGCAAGACGTCACGATGAGCAAATCGTCGCCCAATCCGAGGTCCGGCAATGGGCACGCCAAATCATGATGAATGTAATGCCCCCGCGTACCAAGCTCTTCGCGCATGAATTCGCGCTGAACTCGCTGCGGCATCCACAGCGGGTCGGCAAAATCGATTCCCACATAACGCTCCAGAGATCCTCCCCGCGCTTCGAACACTCGCGCCAACGGACCCGCAAGTGGAGCGGCACCGCATCCAAGATCCACCACCTGACAAGGCGCTTGCGGACTGACGTGTTTGGCGACGAAATCCGCAAAGATTCGATACAATCCGAGAACACGCATTACATCGGTAAAATTGCCCTCTCCCGGGTCACCGTGACGCCATGGGGTCCACCGACGCCAGAATTCCGCGGTGTTTGTCGAGCTCATACAATATCTCTGCGTTCATCACGTCGCATGTCTTGGTCCAAGGCGTAGCACGAAGTCGTCTCGGAATCGCAAACGAAATGAATTCGTTGAAGTTATTGAGCGGGGGCGCCGGCTTTGGCGGCGATGGTCAACCGCGCAACCTCCTTCATCGCCTCGAAGAGCATCGTGCGTAACAGCTCCACCAGGCTGGAAAGCGGCACTGCGCGGCGTTCCACCCAATCCAAACTCGTTGCTTCGACAAACCCAATCCAACCCCGCAACGCCGTTCGCGCAAGCGCTCCGTCCACGCCCGCGGGCAGGTGTTCGAGCATTCGCGCCAGAAATCCGGCTCGCGTTTCTTCGAGCACGCCGGCGATTTCCGGATCGGATCCGATTCCTCCGCGCATCAATGCCACATACGCGGTCCCACGTCGCTCGACGAAACTCAAATAAGTCTCCACACCTCGACGCACACGTTCGTCCACCGGCACATCACTCGAAGGCGGCGTCGTTTCCGTCAAAAGCTGTTGCGCAATTTCCCGCAGCGCCGCTACGTAAAAATCACGCTTCGTGGGAAAATAATGATAAAGCAATCCTTTGGAAATTCCCGCCGCCGCGGCAATGGCATCGATCGATACTTCGTCATAAGCATTTTCGCTGAAAAACTTACGCGCAATCGCCAGCAGTTGCGCCCGCCGCTCATCCACCTCGAGCCGCGAACGCGGCGGAGGACGCTTGGGCAAACGTTGCGTCTTCATCGCCGCCCTATACCCCGGCTGTTCATCGCGATCAACAATCAAGTAGGGTTTTGCCCCGCACCCCACGAGCGCCCTTCTTTCCCCCCGCCGCCACGACGCCTCGCAGTGTCCGTCAAATTCTTATCGGCGGAAAATTTTTTGTTGACTCCCGTTCAACAGCGTGTATCTTTCGGATCGACTATTGAACGGGAGTCAACAGCGATGAGCGAAGTTATGATGGACGCGAGGGCGGACGGGGCACGGATGGGAGCGGTGTCGGCTTCGGGGCGTTCAGGCAAGGCGGTGATCCCGAAGCTCCGGTCGCCGGGATTCGCGTTCGACGCGTCGCTGCCTCGACACTGGTTTGCGAAGAACGTCGTGGCGACGCACATTGCCAATGGAGTGAATTTGCTTTTTCCGGCGGGTGAGCGGTTCTTCGTTCGGTCGGTGCACCATTACCTCGATCAAGTGACGAATCCCGAATTGAAAGCCCAGGTCAAAGGGTTTTTCGGCCAGGAAGGAAGGCACGCGAAAGAGCACGAACGGATGTTCGATACGCTTCGGGAACAAGGTTATCCCATCGATCGATTTCTCGCTTTGTACGAACGAGTCGCTTACGGCATCATTGAGAAATATGCACCGCGTTCGTTGAGTTTGGCGACGACCGCGGCGGCCGAGCATTATACGGCCATCATGGCCGAAAATGCATTGCGCATGAATATGCTGCAAAACGCTCATCCGACCGTTCGCGCGCTTTTGCATTGGCACGCGGCGGAAGAAATCGAACATCGCAGCGTCGCGTTCGACGTGCTGCAAGAAGTCGCTCCCGGTTATGGATTACGCATGGCGGGTTTGGCCATGGCGACCGTTTGTCTGGCCGGATTCTGGGTGATGGCGACGACCATGCTCCTCGCTGCCGATCCCGATGCAACGATCGAACGGATCATCAAGGATTTTCGTTTGGCGCGCCAAGCTCGTATGTCCCGTCATCCCGAACTGAAAGGCGCGGCGCAAGCGGTCTTTTTGCGCGGCATTCGTGAATACATGCGCCCCGATTTCCATCCGTCGCAGAGCGACATCGATAACCTCGCCGAACAATACTTGACGAGTGTCGGCATGGCCTGATATCGTTCCGCCGCATTGAACTTCTCCCTCGAAATCAACCCGCCGCCATTTCGGGACGACGCGCGCGAGCCGCGAACGTTCATTCGTGCGCATACCGCACTGGCCTCGCCTCCGCTCTTGCCCGAAATCACGTTGTACTTGGCCACTGAAATGACCCCGCTGTGGTGGGCCACCGAATCGTGGCTCCAAGCGAAAGGCATCGAGCCTCCGTTTTGGGCTTTTGCGTGGGCCGGGGGTCAAGCCATTGCACGGTTTTTATTGGACGAACCTCAGCATGTCCGTGGGCGTCGCGTTTTGGACCTGGCCGCAGGTTCCGGATTGTGCGGCATTGCGGCGGCTCGATCCGGCGCGGCACACGTGATCGCCCTGGATTGCGATCCTCTGGCCGAACACGCCATTGCTTTGAACGCAGAAGTCAATGGTGTGACAATCCAAACGCATGCCGAGGATATCATCACCCCCCATGCGCTGCCGGCGTGGGCGGCGGAATGCGATATGGTTCTGGCCGGAGACGTTTGTTATGATGCGGCGATGACCGCAGCGTTTCTCCCGTGGTTACGAGCACGCGCTGCGGCGGGCGTACGCGTGATTTTGGGCGATCCGGGGCGGTATTATCTCCCCGCCGAAGGAATCGAACCATTGGCGCGTTTTCGTGTCCCGGCCAGTGACGATGTCGAAGCCGCCAAAGAAATTTACGGCGTGGTGTACGAATTGAAGAATGGCGTGGGAGCGTAATTCAACGGGCTGCCAAGGTTTTCGGCGCCCTTTTATCACTACGCCGCCGGTTTATCGACGCGGCGCTTGGAGAGTGCTTGATTTTGAGGCGTTTGCGGCGGGGCCCACTGTCTGAGCCCCGAAGGGGCGAGTTTGGGGTGCCGCGAATGCCTGAAAATCAAGCCTCGACAAGCTCATGAAACGAAGTGGCGGAGTAGTGTTATCCGGACGTCGGCGCTTATTTCGGTACCGAAACCTGGCAACTGTCTTGCGGGCCGATCCACGCAATCATGTTGACCCACAGTTGTTCGATTTCCGGCAGTGATTTCCATTCGCTGTCGAATTCGATCCATTCATCGCCCCAAACGACCGCGCGCCCATTGCCGCGTTCGTGGGCAAACGCCACCGGACCGGCCGAAATGCTGCCGATAACGGTGCTCGTTCCGCCCATGCCACCCAAGTCTTTGACCAAGTATCCGCCGGCAAACGTTACCGACGTCAAACCCACCGTCACCGGATGCATGGCGAACATCGTCACCGGTTCGGTATGCAATCCCGGCTGATATTCGAGTCCAATCGGAGCAAGCAATGCATTGGTATAAAAATCAGGCGCCGCCGCGCCCGTGTATCCGGTCATCGTGACAAACCCGCCTCGGGCTTCCATCCATGTTTTCAGCACGTCGGCTTCGGCGGCGGTGTATTCGCGCAAGAGGCGATCGAAAATGAGCACGTCGTATTTCGCCAGCAATGCGGCGTCGAAGGCTTCCCCCGGCGTCGTGTGCGTACGTTCCACCGTGGTCCCGCGAGCCTGCAACCAGCTCTGAAAATCGGCGGAAGGATTGGACCCCGGCACGCCGATGATGCCGATACGCAAGCAATCGCAAATGCCGTCCTTGCCGACATCCACGTCGTCAACGCGCCCATTGCAATCGTCGTCTTTGCCGTCGCACATCGTTTCGGACACGGATACCGGCGTGCAGGCACCACCGCCGCCATCCGGCATGAAAATAAGCCCGCCGTCACCGCCCATTCCACTGCTCGAACTGCCGGCTCCACCCGCCCCGCCGGTCATCCCGGACGAACCGGTGCTCGATGCCGAGCTTGTCGATGTTCCGTTTGTCTCGGCCGTGCAACTCCACGCCCCACCCACCACCAATGCCAAGCCCAAAAATTGTCGCCACATACCGTGAATCGTCGTCGATGGCACATCCGGTGTCAAGCCATTTTCCCACGGCGAAAACGCTTTTCAATCGGCATCCCTACGTCTTTCTCATACAACCCGAGCTGCGGCGCAGACGTCGAGCCACGTGACGAGCATCGGCGCCCCGTGAAGCGCATCCGGGTTTGTCTGGGTCCGCACGCCCTCGACGACTGCCCGCGTCAGCCATCTCAAATCCTCCTTTGCCGAAATCCATTGCAACGATAAGCATAAATACACCGCCCCCCGCGGTTCGGGATATTGCATCCCTCGGAGCTGCTCGGCCGTCAAAATGCGCGGTGTTTCGATGACTTCGTACACATCGACCGACGATGAATCCGCGCTGTAAACAATCAAAAATCGCGCCCCGAGCTCGCGCCCGTCGACGCCCACCGCGCCCCCGCGTCCGGGATCCGCTCGCAGATTGTACATACACGTGCGCCCGATCCACGATCGATGCGCTGCATTTTTCGCCAATCCCAACAGAACCGGAACGTCCGCGGGAGGTTCCGTCAAAAATGGTGCGGCAGGTAAAACCGTATCGACCAGCCGATCCGCATGCGTGCGCTCCGTCCAATAACGCACGCGAGCGTCCTGCGTCGCTTGCATGGCCAAATGCGTGAACACGTGCTCGAGAAAAACCGAAAGCGCGTCGCTGCCCCACGATTCTCCAGTGTTCGACGGCCGAAGGACAAACGCCCCCAGTCCCGGAAGTAATTCGTGATATTGCCGATACGAGACGCTCGTATCATTGCCGGGAAATAAAATGTACGCCCCTGACGAACGTCCGATTCCGTCTTTGTAAGCGTGCATTTTTAATAAATCCTCGCGACGATGTTGCGCCTTCTCCGGATCGGATGACTCGACGTCGTTTGCTCCGCCAAACACCTCCGCCAAACGCTCGATCCTGTACTTTGCGTCGAAATGAATCCACGTCACGAGCGGCGAGGACCCGTGGGAAGGCACCTCGATCCGCAACGATATGTCGGGTCGGAGCGGGCGCGTCCACGACCCCTCGGTGGGCGCGTTTGTTGTGCCAAACGACTTGTTGAACCACGATTCCAAATGCAACGTTCGTCCGAGCCGCTCGATGGTCCCCGCTATTTTCGTCGCCTCGCCCGTACGCAAATGCAAGGTGAAACCATCGCGCCGTTTTTCCAGAAGCTGCAACGCATCAAAGGAACGACCGCTCAATCGCGCCATGATACGTCCGAATTGCATGTACACCCAATATTCGTACAGCTTGGCGACGTGACGTTGACCCGCCCGATATACCAAATCAAGACCCGGCCAATGAAGTCGAGCGGCCGATTCGAGCCGCAAGTGCATGTGAAAGATCGCTCGATACGCTTCGCGTTTTTGCAATACTTGATTGGCCTCCGGGAAAACATCCAATTCGCCGACGTTCCGGAAGAGGTCCTCTTCCAGCAAATGTTCCAAATGCTGCCTGGCCGATGCCATTTCATTTCGCCCGCGTCTGGTGCGCCCCGGGCTCTCCACGCCTTTTTTGAACACCGAAGACACGTGGTCGATCATCCCCAACCATTGGCGCAAAACCCATTTGATGAAGCGGTTCGGCACGTTGTCCACCGACGTGACGGAGCGAAAAACCGTCAATCGATGCGGCACGCTCTCGATTTCGCCCGGAAAAACATGGTTCCAGGGCAAACGCGGTCCCGGCCGCGCCAAACTCCGGGCCATACGCGAGCTCGGACGCGCCGTGTGCCCATGCATGGCGACGTCTTCGTCTTCGTTCCACGTCACGTGCGGCGACGCGAGAATCTGCCGCATCGCCGAATGAAATTCGTCGCTCTCGAGTACACTGCGCAAAAATGCAAAACGTTGATAAAGCGTTTCCGAGTCCTGCCCATCATCCGCGGTAAACCGAGCCTCGGCCGGCGCAAAACGGTCCATGACGAGGTCCGTGCAGACCTCGGCGATATCGCGCAACATCCATTGATAATCGGTAAGATATGACAGTTTGGTGGATTGGACCTCGAAAAACGTTTGTCCGATGCTGCGGGATGTCCGGAAAAACTGCACCCGGACCAACCCCGTGTACAATCCGGTCCGTAATCGACCACGGTCGCCACGCTCCGAGTCCGCGAAAAACATTTCCGGATGATCGGTCTCGAAGCGTCCGTCAATATCAGGCAGATCGAGCGTGTACACGTACTCCGTACCCTCCAACAATCGAACCGATTCGGTTTCCGCCGCGGCGTCCTCCGACAAGCACAACGCGCGCTCGCGTTTTTCTCCGGGTAATGTTGCAATCGTCAATCGCGCGTGTTCGCGCCCCCATGCATCGACGAGCGGCAGGACGACGCTGGAAACGGCCCGCATGGTTTACTCGGAAAAACTCGTGAATTGGTTCGTCCGGAGCGCTCGCACCATGCGCTGTATTTTGGCCAGCGAAAGGGGCATCCGCACCCGAGACGAGGATTCGGCGAGCGGATTGAATCGCGCCGCGTCCACGAGCAGATCGCCATCCAGTGCCGGAATGACGCATTCGGCGGCAAGTGCACACAAAGCGGTTTCCAATTTGCGACGCGATCCGTGTAGACGCGGTAAAACCTTTTGCAGGATCTGCCGGTCGAGCGCCGCGTAAGGATCCGTCATTCCACACGCCGCAAAGAGCGCTGCAAAACGAGTCGCCTCGTAAAACACGCGATGCCCGAATTCGAGGTTGTGGTCGCTTAGAATGCGATGCACTCGCCGTAGGCCCGTAGCAAATTCCGCTCCTCCCGGGGCTGGATTTGTCTGGTGAAACGATTCATTTTTCGCTAATTCCAAGAGCCCTCGTCCGAGCGAAACCGGCGCCGGTCGACATCGTCCCGGCTTCTTGTAATCCGTGACCAAATCCTCCGTGCGCACCCGAAAATCAATCGTATTGGCCCGGTCGAGCACCTTGGGCGAAAAAAGATACGTCGTTTCGTCGATGTTCACCGTGCCGATGACGAATAAATTTTTCGGCATCGGCAACCGCTTGTCGCCTCCAGGTACCATTCGGTAAAACCCATCGTCACCATAATCGAGGTTTGGCAAACAAGGTTGACCGGTTTCCATGCCCGATAAAAAGTCGGCGAAATATCGCTCGACATGCGCCAAATTCATTTCATCCAAAACCAGCAGATACGGATTGTTGGGATCGTTCGCCGCGCGAAGCAGGAATTCGAGCGTATCGGGCACGTGCCACGCGCGAGCTCCATCACGCATCGGTTGCAATGCATCTTCATACCCAAACAGCGCCTCCGCGCCCGTCCAATCGGGACGAACCGGCGCGACGAACACCCGATCGATGCCCAGCCAATCGCCAAAACGTAACGCAAGCTGGGTTTTACCCGACCCTGACAAACCCGTGAGAATGACAAACGGCTTCGTGGCCACGCTCGCGACAAACGCCTTGGCCTGCTCGGTGTGGTCCGTTCCCAAAACGAGGTTCGCTTGCCGCAAAGCGTCGGCGAAGTCGTCGCAGATCCGCAAAAAGTCGCAATCGGCAGGTTCATCCAGCTCGGCACTGGCCACCGGTTGTTCGGGAGAAACCACTTCGGCCGAATCATGCGTTCCGTAAATCGCCGCGAAGAGCGGCTCGAACAAGCGATTTGCTTCCAAAAACATCGCCGCCGCGTCGAATTTGTCATTTTCGAGGTCCTCGGCGGTGATGAACATCGAAATGCTCGCCCGCCGACCCATGTTCGTCGAGGCGTAATAGAGCCATTGCGAGAGCGTCGAGAAATCGTTTGTCGTGGCGGGCTGCCAACGTTGCTTGCGGTATTTCCAGATCGTCGGTAAGGATCGCTCGAGACGAGCGATCACGGGGATCGGAACTCGCAACAAGGCATCCGTGTCGACGACGAGCTGGTCCCGTCGGTGGTGCCGTTTGGGCGGTAAAACTTGATTCGCCGGGTTGTCGTCACGCCCGAAGGATATCTCGAACCCTTCGGGCATGATGGTCATCGCGAGCTGCAAATGGGGCCCGTGTGGCAAAATTGGTTCGTCCGCGACTCGCGGACAAACACCGGCCCAGTGTTTTCCTTTGGCCAAGCCTACCGGATTCAGCGGCGAGACGAAATCCGTCAATGGCGTACGCCCGTGGTATTCCTTCACGGCCATGCGGGCGAGCGTCTGCAATCGCGTGCGTATGTCCAGCAGATACGCCTGATCGGCGGCGGGTAGGCGTTGAAACGATGAGCGCGTATCGACATGCCGACCCAAAAATCGACAATCGACGGCGGAAAACGTGGGCAAGGTGATCATGGACGAACGAATTGGGCGACAGTCCCCATTCAAGGCAGATTATCGTACACGCCGGGGCTGCATACGTTATGCTTTGCGTCGCACGAGGTAAAACCGAGCGACTTGCAATCGACTTTGCGAATTTTACCGGCGTCGCAGACGACGAGCGAATCTCCCTCGCATCGCACCGGATCCGAAGCTTCACATTCCGTGGCCAGCCCGCAACGTGTGGGAGTTCCGGGGATACACGTGAACCCTTTGCCGAGTTGTGCGCAATCGACGAGATGTTCGCCTCGGCCGACGCAAGCCCGCATCATCGTTTCGCTTTCGCACGCAACACCTTCCCGGAAGCTGTAATAAGCGAGATTGTAACTCCAAGCCGGATCGACCTCGCACGCCGCGCCTTCACCGACACAATCCGGCGGGCCTCCAACCACTTCACTGGCGCAAACCAAACCGAAATCACCGCAACGGGGTTCCTGCCAGTAATACGCCTGCCCGCCCGTGGGCCAAGGTTTTTCGCAATAAAATGGCCTTGTGTCCCAACATGTATAGGTATCGACCTCCGGATCGCAGGCTGTCCTCGGAGTGCCGCACCATTCCCGATGATATTCCTCGTCACACGTCAGCCCCAAACCGGCACAGTTGAACCACGTGTAGACGTCGTAATACACATCGTAGCTGTCGTAGAAACTATTGTGACTGTATTTGGTTCCCGTGTCGCCCATACATCCCGAAGGGCGATCTGGATCGAATTCGAGATTCAGCGCAGGCGAACCATTGATTTGTTGAACCAGCCCCAGGCATTCTCGCATGGCTTCACAACCATTGGTTTTGTCCTTGAAGCAATCGGTTCTTTGTAACAACTCGTTGGAGGTTTGATTGCGCAATTGCTCGAAATAGGTGGATTGGATGGTCGAGTTGATCCTCGGGTCGAAGAAGAACAAGTTACCGAAACAACTGTTGACGAAGATGGCCGAGTTTACGACCCCAACAGGATCTTTGGGACCTGTCGTGGCCGGATGATCTCCCGCGACATCCGGATGATCAGGAGGTGGTGGTGGCGGCGGCGGTGGCGGCGGTTTGGTTGATTCGTAGTAACTTTCAGCGTAAGCACGAGTGCAAACCCAGTCTTTGTCGATCGTCGGATACGCCTTGCGATCGCGATTGTCGACAGGCGGTATGCCCCTGACTTCGCATAACGACGAATAACACCCGCCTCCGGCCAAAACCACACACAAGACAAAACCCGACGCCAGGGCAAATGCGCCCGCAATTGACCTCATGTTCGTTTTCCTTTGATTTCTTGCGGCAGCGCCGCAATGGATCGGGATGCTTCTCCCGTTAGGTTACCACGATTCCGATGGCACTAGTAAGATCGCTATCATGCATAAGCGCGCAATGACTCAACCCCACGGCCTGGCGAAATCTCTATTCGTTGCCGAAATCATCTCGAGCGATAGATCGAATATCTTCCGTCGCCATAAATCCAAATGCGTGCTCTCCGGCGAACACGTCATGGTTGATTTGTTGTGATCGTCACATGTCTTCGGGTTCAACGAGCAAACAGCACCAAGTGACGGCATTTTTGGTGTCCACTGTTACGTCTCCCGACGGGACTCCCCCTTTGGGTTCACAACTTCCCGGGACATACAGAAGCTCGCCCATGTCCTTGCTTCCGATGCCCGCGCCCGGGGGATAAAAGTTATGACACTCGGAACCCGTGGAGCTCAGGGTTTCTTGCGCCAAGAGCGTCGAGCATGCGTTGTCCGAGTAGTACCGGATCGACCCGTAACAACTTCCACCGGATGCTTCGCATTCACACGCCGAACACGATCGATGATCGACAATGGCTTTTTCAGGGTAGACCACGATTCGTTCGGAATACTCGCTCCCCGGGGTGCAGTCGTATTCGCCGTGCTGCGGCGCATGTACGCACGTTCTCCAGCCGGGCGTCTTTGGAAACGCAAAACAAACCTCGGAATCCACCGTTGAGAATTCGATTTTGGGTGTACACGACAAAGCGGATTGCTTCCATTTCGGCGCATCCGAAATCGCTTTGGGAACGGGTATTTCCACCGGCTTGCACCCCTCGATGGGGTCCGGCAATGCCGACATGTACGTCGATTGCAAACATTTCACGCCGCTGCCGGCCGGACACTCCGCATCCTGATCAATGAAATGGTTTGTCGTACACGAGCCGTCCCAATTCTCCGGCGGGCTGAAATCCGTCGTCGCGACCTGCGCCTCATCACATTTGCCCGCTCGGAAATGGATGGTTCCCTGGTTTTTCGGACAGGAACCGTCGATATCGCCGCAGGCGCATTGCGGACATCCTTCGGATGTCGGAATGTGTAAGTCGAAATAGTTTCTACTACCAAACGCCCCGACAGTCGGATCGCATTCCTTGGGGGCCTGATCGACCGGGCCGAACCATACCGGCTGCGGCTCGACATAAAAGTCCGGGTGATTGTCGACGCAATGCTCCGCCCGAGCACTATTCGCATCCGCCCCGGCATCTCCATTATCCGTGCCTGCGTCGGCATCAACCCCACCATCATTCTGTTGTGCAACCTCCTCCTCGAGAACCCGCACTACAATGCAAGTCGTCGAGTCGAATTTCTTATCCGTCTTGTCGTGACATGTCGCCGCGATCCAAACGAATATATCGTCACAGGTCGCAAGATCCTCGTACGTCTCCCCATCGCCGGGACGAGGGCCATGGCCGGCAGGGTCGACGCAAGCCGCCGCGTTTACGGTGCGATTGTATTCGCACCACTCCATCTCGTACTCGCTCGGGAAAACGGTCGGGTCGAAACACGAGCCAACCTCCCAACACGCCAAGAACTCACACCTCAACTCCTTGTTCGGATCACAGGCATAAACTGCCAATGAGGCAATCATGGCTGCCGCCGCCATGAACGCATTGCGCATGTTCATGGTCAAACCCTACATGACAAACGCGACAAACGCAAGGTCTGTCTAGAGAATTTTGAAGAGCATGCACTGAAGCACGAATGCAGCCGAATTTGCCGCATTAGCAGCGTGTGGATCGTTGTTTGGAGACCCGTGCGTCCGTTCGAAAAAATGAACCACGACGTCCAGCGACAAACGCAACCGTACGCGTTCGTACAGGTGAAACTCGTACCCGGCACGCCCGCCTATGCCCGGCGCCGACCAAAAATTCGCAACTCCGTTGACGATGCCGCCATCGACCTGCAGCAAACCACATCCAAAGAATCCCCAAGGATGACGAGCACATGGCGCCGCGCCGATGCTCCACGTCAACGCGCGTTTGTCGCTTTCGACCCATCCGTGCACGTTCCCGGCCAATCGAAATTCGATACCTGCGTCCCACCAAGAACGCGATCGCCAACCGGCGTGAAGCTGCCCGCCAAGGGCAAACGCGGGCGTCATGCCAAACGGAATCCACAGGCCAAGTCCTAACGCAAAATTTCCAAATTTGGCTTGATTCAATAGGTTTGGCCGTAGTTTGGCATCGTATAACGGCAGCGTCGACGCGACCGCTTCACGACGTTCGATGACCAGCGGTGGGTTTGTCGTGACGTCTTGCGCGACGATCGATTCCTCCTGCGCGACAGGCGCATGATGCAAGACGATAATCAGCGTTCGACGACATCCTCGCACCGTCGTCATCTCGGTATCGTACGGACGAAATCCTTGTGATTCCGCGTGAATCCGGTGACGACCCGGATTGAGGTAAATCCAAAACTGCCCCTGCTTTTCGCCACGTTCGAATCCGTCGATCACGACGCGCGCTTCCATCGGATCCACCACGAAATCAACGCGACAAACCTCGCGCAACGCCGTCTGCAACTTCCGGAAAAACCGATCGCGGTTCAAGTCGGACAAACTCGGCGACGGATCCGTGACTGCGCGTTGGAGGTATTGCGCCGCAAGTGCAAAATCGCGCAAGTTGAGAAATATTTCGCCCACCCGCCCCGAGACGAACGGATCCCACCGCACGTCCAGCGCCTTTTGATAACTCTCCAGCGCCTCGGACAAACGACCCGCCACCGCCGCGTCGTCACCCGCTGTCTTGTGCAAGACAAACGCGTTTGTCGTCGACAAGGTCGAAATCTGAGGGGAATTTGTGGAAGGATCGGCCGTCTCCGCCGCTCCACCCGCCGCCTGAGTCATGACGAACGCGGCGACGGCTGGAATGACCCAAGGATACTTCGTCAAACGTACCTGCTCCGGGACGAACGTTTTGTGACAAAATTCACGCTACGTTCGTACCAGAGTCGTTCGTCGTTGTCGAGACGTATGGTCAGTTCTGTACCAAAGGACGAACACGCTGCATGATTTTCCCGACAGACTCGGGCTGCTTGCGCATCAATTCCACCAAATGACCGATATCGTCACGATCGATATCATGATTCAGCAAATCCAGCGGCTCCACGCCGAGCGCCTTCGCGATCAACCGCAGCGTCTTCGTATTCGCCGCAAGCTGACCAAGCTCGATCGCCATGACATGAAACGGATGCACGCCCGCTCGGGCCCCGAAATCACGTAAGGAAAGCCCTTGCTCCATACGCAATTTGCGAATCCTCATGCCCACGCGAACCACCAGCGAATCTTCTGCATATTGTTGATTGCGCAACATGTTCCTCCCAAGCAGCGGACAAACCGCCCGTTTGACGCGAATATCCTCGCGCTCGACCCTCAGCCGGCATCACCATTCAAAAGTTTGTCGACGTACAATAACCAAAAGTTACAGCTTGAAATCAATCAACGAACGAAACCATCATCTCGATCAATGCGCCGCCTCCGGCCGATTCGACTTCAAAAATTTTTCATAACTTTCACGAGACAAACCCGCTCGAGAAGCTGAAAAACCACCCCCCATCGGCAGATTCTGCAAATCGCCATGCGCGGTTTTGGAGCTTCGTTTGGACGAACTTCCATCACCCGAAGTCGATGACGCACCCGCTTGCCCGGAAGGTTTACGCACATCATTGATGGGACGAACCGCGGGAATCTCCCCAGGCACCGTATGCGGCACATTCAAAATGGCTGAAAACGGATTGGCCGGCGAAACTGCACTCATACTCGCCGGCGTATCGGACGTCGGCGCAGTGGCCGGAACAAACGCGAGCGCACCCATGAGCGCCGTCGTCGGAACGTGCGGTGGAATGACGTGCCATTGACGGGGCTGACGGGGCTGACGGGGCGTCGGCACGAATACCGGTTTGGCTGTGAAAACATCGCGCGCCGCGCAAAACAATGCCCGCTCGAACGGATCGGCAAAATCGAGCATGAACCCGAAAACCATGACGCCCCGAACCACCCGATTCTCGTCGGGCCTGTCCTTGCCGAGAGCTGCCGCTGCGCCACGCATTCCCGACGCGATTCCCCGCTCGAGCTGCTCGATCTCCAGGCGCAACCGCTGTTTGGCGCTAAAAACTCGCTTCTCAACGGCGTCCTCTTTCAACCGAAGACGCTTCGCAATCTCGACGTTCGTTTGACCTTCAACCTCGTGCGCGTAAATCAAATCGCGCGTCGGCTCATCCAAATTCTCAATCGCCGTGAGCACCACGACACGCGCTTCGACTTGCGCCTGCTCGTCGCGATCACTCACCATCTCCACATCGTCGACATTCAAATAACGATCATTCGCCCGCTGAATTCGACGTCGCGCCCGAAGCGCCACCCGCGAAACGATACGCATCAACTCATGCCGCGCCCGCGCCTCGTCCCCCCATAAGACGGGATGGTTCGCTCGCATCGTTTCGAGCACCTCCAGATGAGCCTCCTGCACCGCATCCGCGAGATCCATCGGCTGTACGCCGCTTTTCCGCAGCCACCGAGGCAAAAGTTGCGCAAACTTCGCAACCATCGCTTCGCGGACAGCCGCAGATTCGACGGGCCCACTTGCGCCCGCGGATTCGCTGGATCGACTCACATCGCTCTAGGGCAGAGACCCCCCGCCATCCCGAAAAAAAATACCCGTGGCGAATGAATTAGGTGCGATAATGTGTGTTAATGTAGGCAATAATGTGGGTGATGGTGCCAAGTATTACAGTCGAGCGTCGAATGATTCCGCCGGTGGAGGTCCAATGTTGTTCGGCCGAAATATGCTCGACCGGCGCACGTGCCCGACGGAATGCGTGATTCGAGCATTGGCGACGCGCGGGCGGCGTGATAACGTCGATTCTTCGTAAAATGATACGCACGGACAAACCATGATGGCCGAACACGAATATGGCGAAACCTGTCCCTTGGCCATTGTCGATGTCGACTACCGACCGACCATTGCGGTGGCCGTCGCCGTCGTCGCCAAAACATGGGACGCTCCTTCCGCAATGGAGACTCGTATCGCCCGCATTGCCGACGTAAAACCATATCGACCCGGAGCATTCTTCGAACGCGAATTACCCTGCATTCTTCAAGTCGTCTCCATGCTTCAATCCGATATTCGCACGATTGTCATTGATGGATACGTTGATCTGGACGAACACGGCCGCCCCGGGCTCGGTGCGCATCTGCATTCTCATTTTCAAAATACCAAGGCGGTCGTGGGCGTCGCCAAAACAGCATTTCACGGCGCCGATTTCGCCGCACACGTATTGCGCGGGTCGAGTCGAAAACCTCTTTTCGTTACCGCGCGGGGAATTCAGCGCGACGTAGCCGCCGCGTTCGTCCGTCGAATGCATGGTTCTCATCGCTTGCCCACGCTGATTAAAGAAGTCGATACCTTGGCCCGGGGTTCCTGACACTACTTCGCCGGCTTATCGAAGCGGGGCTTGGAGAGTGCTTGAAAATCGAGCCTCGACAAGCGCATTATACGAAGTGGCCGAGTCGTGCTAACAGCCCGTTGATTTATCTGCTCGCACCCGAAATCGTCGGTCGACATCGCTCGAAATACCTGCGTATTCCTCGCTCTGTCGCCCTAGCTTTCGGGCGCTCGCGACGATAATTCAACGGGCTGCTAATCGACGTACCCAGGCGTCCCGACGAACGGTCCCCGAAGAAAAACTCGAGGGGCCGAAGTGAGGACTTGACAGTTCCATCGAGATCCCCAACGTCGATTCCCTTCGGATCTCATGGACGTGCACTCGCGCGCTCATGAAGAACGAACCACTTTGATGATCCTCGACAGCGGTTCGATTTGACCCCGACTTATGATCGGCCGGGACAGACGTTCGTCAAACGCCTACAAAAGCAAGTTTTTGGCGACGTGGACAATTTTGTTTGTCTGTGCGTGACATATCGTGTTACGCACTCCGCATGCCCAGGCGAACAGAACCTGAACCCTTTGCATCCAAAGTTGGCGCTCGCATCCGCGAACTGCGCCTTGAACGCAACATGTCTTTGGCCGAGCTCGCTGACATCAGCGGTCTTTCCAAGGGCCATCTCTCGAGCGTCGAACACGGCCTCGCCGCCATTACGATTCAGACCATTGATCGTTTGGCGAAGGGCCTCGAGCTTTCCGCGCTCTATGTTCTCACGTTCGCTGCCGACGACGAACGCGCGCAGGTTGCAGAACTCGTGCGCAAACTCCCGGCTGCGGAAGTGAAGAAACTGCGTCGCGAGCTTTCGAAGACGGTGCAAGCCTCCGCGAAAGCCCAAGCGAAAAGCGCGCGCTGAGATCCAGTCGATTTACTGAGATCTCACTCGTCGACGACTCGGTGTCGAGGTTGTTTCCAGCAACCGGGCACCGAGTCAGTTGTTTTGTGGTTTGGTGTTTTCGGACAAACGGCCGCGGCCCCTACGCGAACATCGCCGATGAAATTGGCCGCGAGATCAATCAAGGTTTGGAGCCGCCGCAGGTTGCGGCAAGGATACCCAACGATTGCATTTCGGTGCGATGCGCAGGGCTCGTCGGATACGCCATGACGAATGTACTTCCCGACCAAACGAATCGCGCTCGCGCCGCGTGCGCCATCGGATCGGCTTCCGCCACGTCGATATCGTTCCCCACCGAGCGTTTGTCCCAGGTGGTTCGTCGCAGCTTACCATTCTCCCATTGCGCATCGACGATCGCGCCGAATGACTTGCCGATCTCCTGGCTCTCGGTTTCATTCGCCATGCGTAGCGCAAGTTTTTCGATGACCGCGTATTGCGTCGTTTCACCTGATTTCCGCGCCACTTCGATGCGATCTTTGGCCCCCCAGTGACCTCGAACGATCATTTTGCCGGGCGCAGCCGCCGCAGTCGCCGATGGTTTGGCCGGTCCCGGCGGCGCCGTTTTTGTCGTCGGTGCCGTTTTTCCCGGCGTGGTCGCGAATTCGCCCTCGATATCGTGGATGCCGCGTTCATCGAATAATTGCAAAGAACCATCTTTGTCGAGCAGCAATATCGCCGGTCGTCCGACGCCGAGCACGGGAATCACCGCGTACGATTCCGGTAATTCGATAGCTTCCGAATCCAGTCGACCGTCGGGACGTTTTTGAACCCAAACGATTTGTTTTTTCGTCAAAACACCGAATGCGCGACCATCCCCGGGCAATATTTTTTCGATATCGACCACGCCCGTATGAAATGGTCGCCCGGCGCTCGGATTTTTGCCGTCGATGTCCGTCAGCTGCACGTAATACTCGTACCCCGTCGGAGTATCGCATGTCGGCGCGGCTTCCCCGGCCTTCGCTTCGGGACAAGGTTTGTCTCCGCACGACCCCGCACAAGGTCCGGACATAACTTCGATTTTTTTTGCCAGAATCGCAAATCCTCGGGCGACCGGCACGACCTCGACCGGATGGACTCCCTTGGGAAATGAAATCGAAACCGCGGAACCGGAGCTCGCCCCCGCCGGCGTGAGCGGTTTGGCCCGATTGCCTTCGGGGCTCGACCACACCGCCAAACCCCCGTGCGTGCCAAAACCCAGCGCGAAAGTCCCCTCTTTCGCCAATGCTCCGATTTGCTGAGCATTTTGCAGGGTACAACGGTCGGCATTCGTATTCGTTGCCGCCGCCCAGGCCAACGGTTGGTTCACGATTGCCGGTTTGGGTTTGGGTTGCTCAACCGGTTTTACCGCAGGCGTAGGTGTGCAAGCTGCGAGAACGCAGGACAAAACCGCAAAAAAAACGGGCGGATTTGGCTTCATGGGCGCGAAACGTGGCCGATTGAAAGGACCAACCCGCGCACCGTGCCACGTGAAGACTCGCTCCGCAAGTACATTCGAAACCTCGTTGGACCATCCGAAGGCCCGTCATCCGATCGACCAGCACGACAGCCGGGACGCACTCTGCCGTTCGACGGCAAACACTCTTTCCGCCAAACCCCTGTTCCCGCTCGACCAGGACGGCAATTCATGAGACGCTCGCGGACGAAAATCCACGTTTGCCACGGTAAAACATCATGCCGACGAACCCTTCGGGCCCGCAAAAGACAAACCCGCGCAGATGGCTGCGGTACGTGGCTCCGATCCTGGTAACCTTGGTCGGGCTTGGCTTCATGAGCGTCCTTCCCGAACGACCTTTGCCCGCGGTGCCTACGGAGCATCCATCGCCCGACACGAAGCGATTCGATGATTTCGTGACGGAAGTCCAAAAAAGATCGCTCGAAGGCGGCGTGCGGCCGGGCAATGAAGAAAAATTCGTTCGACGTTCCGAAAAAACAACGCGTTTGGCATTCTTGTACATTCACGGATTCGGGGCGTCGCGAGCGGAAGGGGAGGGGATTGTCGACGGGCTTTCCGAAACGTACGGCGCCAATACGTATTATTTGCGATTACCTGGGCACGGCGGAGACAAAGAAGCCCAATTGGCGGCAAAACCCGAAGAATACTTCGCCACTGTCGAAGAAGCATTTCATCGTTTTCGCCCGCTCGGAGAAAAACTCGTGGTTTTCGGCTCGTCGTTGGGCGGACTTTTGGCCGTTTGGCTGGCCGCACAGCATCCGAATGAAGTCGACGGCGTCGTCGTGGGTAATCCTTTTTTCGATTTCGCCGATCCGACGGCGTTTTTGATTTCACGCCGGATTGGAATGCCCATCATCGAAGCTGTTTATGGCAAAGAACGTTTCGCCGGATGGCGTAATGATCCCGAACACCGCCGTGTGGACGGGTATGAAGCGCATTGGATCACGACCCAATACTTTCGCTCGTTGCATCACCTCGACGATTTGCGCCGAACCATTGCGACGACCGATACGGTGGCCGCCGTTCGTGCCCCGGTTCTGATGTTTTATTATTACGCCGACGAAAAGCACCAAGACTCGGCGGCGAGCGTCGAAGCGATGCATCGGTTTTTCGGTGCATTGGGAGGCGGCTCGAAACAGCACCTGTCCCGCGAAATCGCCATCGCCGACGGCAACCATATTCTTTTTTCGGATTACGTGCGCACGGACAAAATCACGGTCAATCGAGAAACGAGGGCTTTTCTCGATGCTGTGAGCATCGGACATCCATGAGCTTCATTTGGGCGGCGGGACGTAACCTTGACACGCTTTGTCGATGACCGGTAATGCGTCCAGGAAAAACTGATCGTACGTCGACGCGCACACGTCGCCGATAAAGGCGTTATCGAAATTATTGGTAAAACCAAGCATTTTCGACGCGGGCGTGGCTCCGCACGGATTGTCGAGTTTTCGGCCGATCAGCGATAACACGACGATGTTCTGCGCAATTCCACCCTTGTGCTGAATGACGGTCGACGACCATTCATCCGGCGTTCCTCCGGAACCGTAACTCATACACGACACACCATCACAACCGTCTTGCACATCGTCTTCGTCGGTAATGACGACGAGTACCAAAAGCGAATCTTTTCGGCTGAATCCCGCATTACACGCTCCGGGCGCATTACGCACGGGATCGAGGGCGTTCATCAGCGCTCGCGCGGGGCGCTCGTCACTATTGCCGCCCGTTCCGAGCTGCGCCACGCAAGAAAACTTCGCCGCCAAGTTCGGTTCACCGTCGGTGAGAAACCGGCCTCCGCCCACAAATGGCGTACATGTCGAATTGCTCGAGCCGGGACCATTGGTTTGCGTAATCAAATCGCCGATCAATCCACAGCCGTTGTTTCCACCATAATCGTCGGTCGACACGACGCCGACGTGGTAGCTCTTTGCCCCGGACAAACGGTCCTGCATTCCCTTGACAAACCCGTCGAAACTCGCAATCAGACTCTGCTGCTGATCCGCCATACTTCCGGAATTGTCGATGACGAACAGAACGTCGACGTTCGGACATGCGGTCGGGGCGTCGCCTCCTTGACCACCCATTCCGCCAAACCCAAATCCTCCGTCTCCCCCGGTTCCATTCGACGCACCGGTGCCTTTGGATGTCCCGCGCGTATCGTCCGAAGCCGAACACGCAAAGACAAACGATGCGGCTGACATGCCGACCACAAGTGAACGCCAATGCGTCTGAAACATGGGTGAAGCCTCCTGCGGGCGAGTGTACAGGAAGCTTCGTCAGGCGAGGGATACGTGAATCATTCCTCCGCGCCGGGCGCGGGCAGAGGCTCTTCATCCGGCGGCGCCGATGGCAAGAGCCGCGAGACTTTCACGGAAAGATCGTCGAACAGCGAATACGCGACGGGCGTGGCCAAGAGCGTCAGCAGCAGCGCCAGCGATTGTCCGCCGATGATGACGAATCCCGTCGCCCGGTTTGTCCCGGAACCAGCGCCGCTCGAGAGCACCAACGGAATCATGCCCGCGACAAACGCCGCCGTCGTCATGAGGATCGGACGAAGACGATCCTTGTTCGCCTGCAAGATCGCGTCGAGTCGCTCCATGCCCTTCGCGCGCAGCTGCAGCGTGTGATCGATCTGCAAGATCGAGTTTTTCTTGACGACCCCGAAGAGCACCAAGATGCCAAGCATCGAGAAGATGTTCAGCGACTGACGGAAGATGATGACGCTGATGATCGCGAACGGAATCGTCAGCGGCAAGCTGAGCAAGATCGTGATCGGATGCAGCCACGATTCGAACTGCGCCGCGAGCACGAGATACATGAAGATGAACGACAACAAGAACGCGAGGCCGAAGTTCTTCGCAGCTCGACCAAGTTCTCGCGAACGCCCCGTCGCTCCCGCCGCATAACCCGGCTCCATGTTCAGCTCTTTCGCCGCCGCATCGAGCTCCGCAACGATCGCTCGCTCGGAAAAACCCTTCTGCAAGTTGCACATGACCATGACCTGCTTCTGGCGATTGAAGCGGTCGATCTTTGCCGGCCCCGTACCTTCGGAGAACGACACGACGTTCTCCAACGTCACCGGCCCGAGCTTCTGCGAAGGCACCGTCAGCCGCTCGAGGCCCTTCACGTCCGAACGATACGACGGGATCGAACGGACATGCACCTCGTACTGCTCACCCTTCTCGTTGTAGTTTGTCACTTCGTACCCACCGACGAGAAGCCGCAACGAGCCCGCGATGTCTCCGACGTTCACGCCGAGATCCGCCGCCTTCTTGCGGTCGATGTGCGCGCGAAGTTCGGGTTTGCCCAAGATGAGGGACGAGTCGGCATCGACGACACCGGGCAACGTCTTGAGCTTCTTGAGCAGCGCCTCCGCGTAGCCCGAGATCTTCGTCAGATCCGGCCCCGTGATCTGGTACATGACCGGAAAGTTCGCTCCACCTCCGGAGAACGCGTTCACCGGACCGACCGACATGCGGTAGTTTTTCCCGTACTTCGGGATGAGTTCCGCACGGGCTTTGTCGATGATTTCGGTTTGGGATAACGAACGCTGATTCGCCGGCTTGAGCTTCACGTACACGCCCGCGAGGTTCGGCGTCTTCTGCGGATCGTCGCCGATCGTCGTGATCGCATACAGCACGCCCGGCATCTGTTCGATCTCGGCCGCCATTCGCGTCACGAGCAGACGTGTTTCATCGAGGCTCGTACCTTCGGGCGCTCGCACCGTCGCTTGAAATTGCGACTCGTCTTCTTCGGGCAAGAAGTTCGCATTCGCGCGACCCGCAAGCACCGGGATGGAGAAGAGCGCGGCCACGCACGATAAGACGATCACCCAACGATGGCCCATCGACCAACGGAGAATCTTCACGTACGTACCTTCGATCGCCGCGTAGATCCCCTTGGATTCTCCATGTCCGTGACCCACGGGCGCATGCGCGCCGGGTTCGTCCACGCGATACGGCGACGCCGGCTTGTGTTTGTCAAGGACACCGCGCAGCCACTTCGAACACATCATCGGCGTGAGCGTGAAGCTCACGAGCAACGACACCATGATCGAGAACGACATGGTTAGTCCGAACGAACCCATGAAGCGCCCGACGATGCCGCCCATGAAACCGACGGGAAGGAAGACGGCCACGAGCGAGAGCGTCGTCGCGAGAACGGCGAGACCGATTTCCTTGGTGCCGTTGACCGCCGCCGCCATGGGTTTTTCCCCGTGCTCCTCCATGCGCTTGTAGATGATCTCGAGCACGACGATCGCGTCGTCGATGACGATACCGACGGCGAGCGTGAGCGCGAGCAACGTGATCGCATTGAGCGTGAAGCCGGCGGCGCGCATGATGCCGAACGTGCTGACGATCGACGTCGGGATCGCGACGGCGGCGATGACCGTGCTGCGCACGTTTCCAAGGAACGCGAGCACGATGAGCGCCGCGCACAAGGCACCGAGCACGAGGTGCTCTTTCACCGCGCCGACGGCGTTCTCGATGAACTCGGATTGATCACGCGCGATGTCGATCGAGTAACCCTGGGGCAAACGTCCCGTGACTTCCTTCAAACGGTCCTTGATGAGATGCACGACCTCGATCGTGTTCGTCCCACTTTGTTTGCGGATGTTGAGGATGACTGTGGAGCGTTGTCCTTTGAAACCGGCGCTTTCCGGCTCGGCCATGCTGTCTTCGACCGAGGCCACATCGGACACGCGCACGGCGTATCCGTCTTTCGTGGCGATCACGATCGCGGCCAGTTGTTCGACGGTTTCGACTCGACCGCGCGTACGCAGCGTGAGTTGACGCGCGCCTTGTTCGACACGACCGCTCGGCAGTTCGATGTTCTGCGTCTTGAGAGCTCGTTCCAGTTCCGGGGCGGAAATGCCGTATTTCTGGAGTTTTTCCGGATCAACCATCACGTTGATTTGTCGGGGACGACCGCCGATGATCAACACTTGGCCGACGCCGTTGAGCGATTCGATTTGACGTCGAAGCGTCTTGTCGGCGAACTCGGTCACTTCACGCACGTTGTCGGGACCGGACAGAGCGAGCGTGAGGATCGGGCTCGCATCCGGGTCCATTTTCGTGATGACCGGAGGTTGCACGCCGGGCGGTAATTCCGCCTGGATCGCGCTGACTTTGTCGCGAACTTCTTGAGCGGCGACTTCGACGTCTTTTTCCAGGACAAACGTCACGAGCACCTGGCTGACACCTTCGGCGGAGATGCTGCGAAGTTCATCCATGCCGCTGATCGTGTTGACCGCTGCTTCGACCTTGTCCGAGATCTCGCTCTCGACTTCATCCGGCGCCGAACCGGGCAGCACCGTGACGACCGAGACGACGGGAAAGTCGACTTTGGGAAAACGATCGACACCGAGTTGGATATAGGCAAAGAGTCCGATGACGCTGAGGACGAGGATGATCACCGTCGCGAAGACGGGCCGCTTGACGCTGATCGCAGCAAGCCATTGCATCGTCGCACCTACTTCCTTTCAGCTGCTTGTCCGGCAGCTGCTGCGACGTCCATGCCGTCGGCGAGTTGTTCGACGTTGTCGATCGCGACTTCGTCGGTGATCTCCAAGTTGCCGTGCACTTCGATGAGTCCGTCGATTTCGCGACCGAGCGTCACGATGCGTTCGAGCACGCGGTTACCGACCCGGACAAACACGCGCGAAGCGCTGCCGGAGTTGCCGATGGCCGAGCGAGGGACGAACTTGGCTTTACTCGCGGTTTCCCCGAGCTCGATGTAGGCACGCGCGAAAAACCCAGGCTTCAAGGATCCATCGGTGTTGGGAACTTCCGCTTCGATCGGCAAGGCGCGGGATTGAGCTTTGACGCTGGCGCCGATGCGTTTGACGACGCCTTTGTAGACGCGCGAAGGAAACGCCGCGACCGTCAACGTGACCTCTTTGCCTTCGGAGATCTTGGCCGAGTCCGTTTCGGGAATGTCGACGCGCAAGCGCAGGAGGTCATCACGAACCACGACGGCGACGACGCGGCCCATTTGCGCAAACTCGCCCGATGAGATGCGACGCTCGGCGACGGCGCCGTCGAATGGCGAACGAATCGACGTATCGGAGACGTTTTTCCGGGCCAGGTTTGCCTGAGATTGCGCTGCGGCAACGCCCGCGTATGCCTGCATCGCTCCGTTGTACGCGGCTTCGTATTGCGCCTTCGCCTGCTCGGCGCGCGTACGCGCTTGGTCATACGTGGCTTGCGCGACGGAACCACTGTCAAAGAGCGTCTTCGTGCGCGCAGCTTCGTCGACCGCGAGATCTCGGCCTTCTTTGGCGGCTCGAACCTCCGCCACTTTGTCCGGGTCGAACTTCTCGCCGGCCTTGATGCCGAGTTTGGCCAGGGCTTGCAGGGCCGACGCATCTGCCGCTTGTGCCCGAAGCGCCGGATCGCGGTTGTCGAGCTGCACGAGCACGTCGCCCTTTTTCACGCGAGCGCCCACGTCGATGTTCACCTTCGTGCAAATGCCCGCGGTGGCCGAAGCAACTTCGCTCGATTCGTCCGCGACGAGCGAACCGCTCACTTCGAGCGTCGGAGCGAGCAGCTTCTCTTCGACTTTGGCAAAACGCACCGTCGGTGCCGCTCGCGTGGTCGTCTCCGCGGCGGCTTTGGACTTGTCATCGGTGTTTTTCTTGCCACACCCCGGCGTCGCGATCAGCAAAACGGCAACGACCGGCAGCATGGCTCGTGCACGAACCTTCATCGTCGTGAGCTCCTGGAGCGCCATGGGCGCTCGATTCGCTCCACGCTGGTCTGCATTTCCAAGTTTCGCAAGGCTTGGCGTCTCAATCCGCGTGCGAATTCGTCTCAAAATTTGAGGTGGATGGGGCAAAAACGAAAAAATTGCCGCCGCTCCTTCGCCCGCTTGACGGTCTCGCCGCATGTCATCTATGATGACCGGCCGGTCAAGAATGTCCGACGTTCGAGCCGACCTTCTATCGGAAAAGCGGCTGAAAATAAGCGAAATTATGTGTTCGCAGCGCGTCGTGATCGGTCCTGAAGTTAGTTGACCACGCGGTCAAAGCCGTAGGTTTGGTATGACCAACGTTGCGCCTTCGTGCATAAGTTGCGCCGATGGTTTGTACTCCAATGAATGGAAGCTGTGCGTCTTGGAATAACGATTGTGAAGTAGCGGGAATCAATCGT
>WBZU01000693.1_pt1 | contig 27730 bp, 22 predicted proteins | sample 5204311 | NCBI WGS metagenome assembly WBZU01 (sample SAMN12344359, study PRJNA552823) | activated sludge metagenome | biome: Activated sludge suspended growth; feature: Nitrification reactor; material: Wastewater; isolation source: activated sludge from nitrification reactor of wastewater...
CGCTTCGAGCGTATCGCTGCCGCATGCCGGATTCCGGCAAGCCGTGGTTCGCTTGGGAAAGTAATAGCTGCGGCAGGCAATACACCGGGAACCGATCAAATGCGGATCGCCATCCAGCGAATACCAGCCTGGCAGGGCGGCAATTTGCGTCTTGGTTCCCACGGCGGCCTCCTCAAGCGCCCAGTGCGCTCGCCCGCAAATTGTGCGGATCCAATACCGCCAGCAACGCCAGCTGCGCCTCGCTCGGCTCGGGCGTCACGGGGATTTCATTGGGCACGCAGAGCGGGAACCCGGTGTTGCCCACCACGTCGTCCACCGAAACGCCTGGATGGAGCGAACGAATGCGGATTTGGCGATCCGGTCCGTCGAAATCGAGAATGCAAAGATTGGTGATGATCTGGCGAATGTCGATATCCGCGAAGGTATAGCCTTTGGGCAGTCGCGCCGGGTTGTAGCCGATCGACGCCACCATGTCGACCTCGCCCGCAACGAAGACCTTGCTGTTGTGGCTGGGCACGAAAAAGGAATTGGCGTGATTGATCGAATTGCCGGGGAATCCCCGTACGCCCAGCATCTGGGCCTTTGGACGCCGGTAGTCGGGGCCGATGCAGGAGATGTTGGCCTGTCCGAAACGGTCGATCTGCGTTGGACCGACCATGGCATGGCGCCGTCCACCCCAAACGTTGTCAAATATCCTCGAAAACCCCATCCAGGTTTCCAGCCTGGGCTTGTAGGCGCCGCGAGGCCCCACCGGCACCGGCTCGCTCACCAGCCAGGCTTCCGAATCGGTCATCATCAGGTCGGTATTGACTGTTTTCATGCATAGCGACGCCGCGAGCCGCGGCACCACGCCGATGCCCGTCGCCAGGACTTCGCCGTCGTCGCGCCAGGCCTGGGCAGCTGCGCAGATAATCAGGTCAACCAGTTTGTAGTCGCTCACGGAACGCTCCCAGATCGATCAGAACACGGGCAAGGGCAGTTGGCCAACCGCCGCCATGCCGCCCACCCGGTTGAGGTATTCCGCTTCGCCACAGGCGACGTAGCGTTCGAAATACTGGGCCCAGCCGCCCGCCTCCTTGGCGCTGGCCGCGTATTCCTTGAAATGCTTGACGTCGAAACCGTAGCGCGGCGCGCAGGAGCTGGGATGCGCGCCGCCCGGCAGGTGAATCACGCCGGTAGTCTGGGCGCGTTCCCAAAATACCTGTCGCGCCTGCCCGGGATCGGCGAAGAATTCCGAGTCGACCAGTTCGTCGCAACTGACGAACACCTTGCCGGCGGCCCGGGCGAACAAGTCATCCATGTAGTGATCGGGGCCGCATATCTGGCAGACACCCCGCGCATCTGCCCGGTCCACGTGCAGCAAGGCCACGTCGAGCGGCAACGCCGGCATGGCGACCCAAGCCTTGTCGTCGTAGGGCGAATCGATGACCTTGATCTGCGGACTGTACTTGAGGACGTCCGTACCGAGTCCGATGCGCGTCGGGATGAAGGGAATGCGCATAGCGGCCGCCTTCAGCCCGAGCAGGAACATGCCTTCGTCGATTTCCATGACCTCGATGGCGCCATTCTGGCGCGCCATCCGGAAGTAGGGTTCGAGCGGAATGAAGTCGAGCGAGACGAAGGCGAACACCACCTTCTTGACCTTGCCCGCGGCGCAGAGCATGCCGACGTCGGCGCCGCCATAGGCGACGATCGTCAGGTCCTTGAGCTTGGAACGCAGCAACTCCCGGACCAGCGCCATGGGCTTGCGTCGCGGCCCCCAGCCGCCGATACCGATCGTCATGCCATCTTGCAGCCCGGCGATCGCCTGTGCTGCGGTTGTTCGTTTATCCATGGTCAGCCCCGTTATCAACCGCCGATCCCGCCCCCCCCACACGTTCAGTGACTCGCCTGGCGAATCACTCCGATCTGCATGGCGGTAACGATCGGCATGCTCGTGATTCTCTCCGACCGCCGCGCCCGACTTCATCGTCCGTTGGGACTAACAATGATTGGGTCGCGCAACAAACGCGCCACGCCCTTACATGTACAGGATCACCAGGTCGTTGATGGCCGACGGCCGATCGTTGCCGACGACATGAATGTTCATTTCCAGGGTAAGTTGCGTACCGCTCTTGACCTTCTCCACCGCCTTGACCCGTGCGCGGCCGTGGATGCGGCTGCCGACGGTCACCGGCGTCGGAAAGCGCAGCCGGTCCGAACCGTAGTTGATCATGTTGTTGAAGCCCACCACCTCGAACTCCAGCGGCATGCGCAGGCGCGATTGCAGAATCTGCACCAGGGCGCCATGCGCGATGGTGGTCCGGAAAGGACTTTGCTTCGCGGCACGCTCGGGATCCGTGTGTATCCAGTAATCGTCCCCGGAGAGATCGGCAAACCGATTGATCAGCGCCTGGTCCACCAGCACTTCGTTGCTCCAGCCGCAGAAGTCGTCGCTGACCAGGGATTTCATGGCCGCCAGGTCGTCGGCTCGCACCTGGCGCTTCTCGATCTTGGGCAAGGCTGCCGGTGGAAAGTCGGTGTAGCCGGCAGTTCCGGGCGTATACAGCGTTTTCGGATCGAATGCCGCCAACGGCAGCCCTTCCCTGAGCCTGGTCACCAAGTCGGGATTGCCGATGAAGTGGCGTCCGAACGATACCGCGTTGCGCGCTTCCGACATCACGGCGCGCCGCGCCGCGTCGCCATCGAAGCCGTCGTTGAGAATCATCGCGCCAGCGAAATTCTCCCGCGCGAAAGCAAATGCGTCGAAATAGGCCAGCGGCGACCGGACCACGTGCAGATAGGCCAGGCCAAGCGGCTCCAGCCCCTTCAGGAGCGCGCCGTAGGTTTCGGCCGGATTGCCGTCGACGACGTCGTTGAACGGGTTGCCGGGACAGATCCGGATGCCCGTGCGATCGGCGCCGACGACAGCCGCCATGGCCTCGACCGCTTCGATGGCGAAGCGAGCCCGGTTTGCCGCAGAGCCGCCATAGGTATCGGTGCGCAGATTGGTGTTTTCCGCCAGGAACTGCATCGGCAGATAACCGCTGGTGCAGTGGAGTTCCACGCCGTCGAAGCCCGCCGCCATGGCATTGGCCGCGGCGCGACGAAACTCGTCGATAACGCCGGCAATCTCCGACGTCTCGAGCGCGTGCGGCAGGTCGTGCGCCTGCATCCCGGCGGCGTCGGTATAGATCTTACCGGCGGCGCGAACGGCCGACGGCGCCACTGCGCGCGCTCCGGCCGGCCTGTTTTGAACCGCGCCAATACGCCCGCAATGCATGACCTGCAGCACGATACGGCCGCCCTCGGCGTGCACGGCATCGGTGACGCGGCGCCAGGCGGCCACCTGAGACTCGTTATAAATGCCGGGAGTCCGGCAGTAGCCGATGCCATCCGGCGACGGCGCAGTGCCTTCCGTGACGATCAGGCCGGCGCCGGCCCGCTGGCGATAATATTCGACCATCATGTCGTTGGGCATGGCGCCGGCGTCGGCGCGGCTGCGGGTCATGGGCGCCATGACGACGCGATTGGCCAGCGACAGGCCGCCCATCTGCATGGGCTCGAACAGACGACTCATGGTTCAGCGTATCCTCATTTTCGGAACGGGCGCACCCCGTCTCATGGTTTCCAGGAAACGATCCACCGGCGCGGGCGCCGCCACTTCGGGAAGCTTGTCGCGTTCGGGTCGGTTGGCCCAGAATTCCTGCCAAGACGGGAACAGCTCGTGGAAGCTCCCTCGATAGGGCTCGCGTCCCGGCCAACGCATCTTCATGTCGCCGACGGGCGGCTTGTTGAGGTCGGTGGCGTACCAGTAGCAAGGCAGGCGCCGGCGAAAATACCACGCGCCGTCGATGCGCTCGTAGTCGTCCCAGTACAGCATCTGCATGATCACCCACTCGGCGCCGCATTCGTGCTCGTTCTTGGAGTAGACGAGGCCGAGCGCATGATCGGCGTCCTTGAATTCGATGATGTGCTGTCCCAGATGATGCGACGTGCCGGTGAACTGGTTGCGCAGGGTGTCGTCGATCCAGGCCTTGAGATGCGCCCGGCCCACCTGATCCTTGCCGACCCGGATGTCGGGCGCAAACAGATTGACATGGGCATCGAGATCGCGCATGTCCAGCGATAGCGAATAGCGTCCGGCCAGCTGGCGAATGGCCTCGATCGACTCCAGCCGGTCGATGCGCGCCTCGAGCGTGGAGGTAGCCACAGCCTACTCGATCGCCGTGATGAGGTCGGCGGCGCGCCCGCCATCGACCGACAGCGTGGCGCCGGTGATATAGGAAGCTTCGTCGGATGCCAGGAAAAGGATCGCGTTGGCCAGTTCCACCGGCTCGCCGATGCGCCTCATCGGAATCAGCTTCTCGGTATTCTTGCGAGCGCTCTCATTGCTAAGCATGTCGGCGGTGGCCGGCGTCGCCACGACCCCCGGAATCACCACGTTGCAGCGAATATTGCTGGCAGCGCTCTCCGAGGACACCGCGCGCGAGAAATTGATGATGGCCGCCTTGGCCGCGCTGTAGCCGGTCATCCAGGCCGTGCCGAACAGCCCGCAGATGGACGCGATATTGACGATGCTGCCGCCCCCCTGCGCCTTCATGATCTTGACGGCCGTGCGGGTGCCCCAGAAGGTGCCGTCCACGGTGGTGGCGAAGTTGGCATGCCAATCGGCTGTGGACATGGTATCGACACCACCCCAGGTAAACGCCATGGCGTTGTTGACCAGAATGTCCAGCCGGCCGTGACGCTGCGCCGCCGCCTCGATGGCACCGACGATCTGCGCTTCGTTGCTGACATCGGCGACGGCGCAGTCGGCCTTGCCGCCCTTGGCCTTGATGGCGGCCACCACGGCCTCCAAAGGCTCCCTGCGTCGGCCGCAGACCACGACGGTCGCGCCTTCCTCGGCCAAGCGGTGGGCCGTCGCTTCACCGATGCCGGTTCCGCCGCCGGTCACGAAAGCCACCTTGCCTTGCACTCTTCCCGCCATCTTCCCGTCCTCCTACTTGAAATACGAGCCGCCGTTGGCGACGATGTCGGCGCCGGTGATCATCGCCGCGTCGTCGGAGGCGACAAAGGCGATGGTTCGGGCGATATCTTCCGGCTCCGCCATGCGGCCGAGCGGAATGCCCGCCACCATGGAATCGATCCAGGCCTGGCTCACGCCGCTCATGATCGGCGTATTGACCGGGCCGGGCATGATGTTGTTGACGCGGATGCCCCTGGGCGCGACTTCGCGCGCCAGGCTCCGGGTCATGCCGATCAGGGCGGCCTTGGAGGCTGCATAGTGCAGCGCCCCTTCGCCCGACATGGCCGCCGTGCTGGAAATGCTGACGATCGCCCCCTTGAGGCCATGCCTGACCATCGAGCGCACCGCTTCGCGCGTGCAGTAGAACGTGCCGTTGAGGTTGACGTTCATGACGCCCTGCCAGCCCTCGTCTTCCATATCGATGATGATGTCCGGAAACACCGTCGGCTTCTCGCCGCGCGCCATCTGCGCGCCGCGCTCGCCCATGCGCGCCAGCAACTTGTCGAAGCCATCGTTCTTGGCCGAGCCGATGCCGGCATTGTTGACCAGCACATCGACACCGCCGAGCTTCGCCTCGATGGCCGCGAAGAGCGCCTTGACGGCGCCGCTGTCGGCGATGTTGCACGAGGCGGCCATCCCGGCCTCCAAGCCGCCCGCCTGGGACAGCGTTTCTCTGGCCGCAGCCTCATTGATATCCACCGCGACCACTTTCGCGCCCTCGCGAGCGAAAAGCTGGGCCGTTGCGCGGCCGATGCCTTGGCCCGCACCGGTCACCACAACGACTTTTCCCGAAAATCTCATCACGCTTCTCCCACAAGATCCGCCTGGTTGAACTTCGCAGCGGGGCGTCGTCCGGCAGCCCCGTTTTCCCGATGGCAGACTATCGAATGGCCAATACCGGCTCTTCGTCTGAACGGACGATACTTCGTTCCCGAAGCGATGCCGCACCCTTGCATCGGCTCGGCGAATATCGAGTCCTCCAAGGCGACACACCACCCAAATGGGGTATGACATGCCCACCGACCACAGCAGATACTGAGCTGCATCGAGTTGCCCGCTGCCACCGATTTTTTTGTCCGGCGGGACCGCGATTGCGGATGCTTCCATGCCTGGCGCCAGTCAAGTCCACACCGCGCTCGCCGCGTCCAAACAGAATTTCATCGATAAGGAGCCCAAGATGCCTGAAGCCGTCATCGTCGAAGCCTGCAGAACCCCGATCGGCCGCGGCAAGCCCATCGTCGGCGATCTGTCCGGCCTGCACGCCACGAAGTTGCTGTCGGTAACGTTCGATGAACTGATCCGCCGGAGCGGCATCGATTACGCCGACGTCGACCTGGTCGCCGGCGGCTGCGTCACCCAGGCCGGCGAACAGTCGAACAACATCATCCGCCAGAGCTGGCTGTCGATGGGCAAGAACTACGGTACCGGCGGCTTCACAGTCGATGCGCAATGCGGCTCGGCCCAGGCCTGCAACCACATCGTTTCTTCCCTGATCGGCGCCGGCTCCGTCGATATCGGCATTGCCTGCGGCCTGGAACTGATGAGCCACGTGCCGCTTGGCAGCAACGTCATCCATGGCCCCGGCTATTTCATTCCGGAGGGCTGGCCCTGGGACACGGCGCAAACCCAGTTCGAGATGGCGGAACGCATTGCCAGAAACCGGGGCCTGACCCGCGAGATGACCGATGCGCTCGCCTGCGAGTCGCAGCGCCGCGCCAAGCTTGCCTGGGACGAAGGCCGCTTCGACCGCGAAACCTTTGCCGTCGAGGCGCCCGTGCTCGGCGAGGACGGCAAGCCCACCGGCGCCACGCGCAGGGTGACGCGCGACCAGGGATTGCGCGATACCACCCTGGCAGGCCTGGCAACACTCAAGCCGATGATGCCGGACGGCATCATCACCGCCGGCAGCAGTTCCCAGGTATCCGATGGCGCCGCCGCCGTGCTCTGGATGAGCGCCGCCGAAGCGAAGAAGCGCGGCCTCAAGCCGCGCGCGCGCATCATCACCGATTGCGTGGTCGGCGCCGATCCCTATTACGGACTGGACGGCCCGGTCGACGCGACCACCCGGCTGTTCAAGCGCAGCGGCATGAAGATGAGCGATATCGACCTCGTCGAGATCAACGAAGCCTTCGCCTCCGTGGTGTTGTCCTGGGCTCAGGTGTTCGACGCCGACATGAGCAAGGTCAACGTCAATGGCGGCGCCATGGCAATCGGTCACCCGGTCGGCTCGACCGGCGCCCGGCTGATCTGCACCGCCCTGCACGAGCTCGAACGCCAGGACAAGGCCACCGCCCTGATCACCATGTGCTGCGGCGCCAATGTCGGCACCGGCACCATCATCGAACGCATCTGACCCCAAGGAGGAAAGCAACATGGGAGATCTCACCGGAAAGGTCGCCATCGTCACCGGCGCCGGCCAAGGCCTGGGCCGCGAGGAAGCCATGCAACTGGCCCGCCAGGGCGCGCGCGTGGTCATCAACGACGTGGACCTGCCCGCAGCGGCGGAAAAAGCCCACCAGACGGCGGCCGACATCCAGGCCTTCGGCGGCGAAGCCATCGTCGCGCTCGGCGACTGCGCCGACACCGAATCCGCGGGACGGACCTTCAAGGCCGCGCTGGAGGCTTTCGGCGATGTGAACATCATGGTCAACAACGCGGGCTTCACGCGCGACAAGACCCTCTACGGCATGACCGACGACGAGTTCGATTCCGTGGTGCGCGTGCATCTGCGCGGTCATTTCGTGAACATGCGCAACGCCGCGCAGTACTGGCGCGAAAAGTCCAAGGCCGGTCCCGTCTATGGCCGGCTGATCAGCACCTCTTCCGAGGCGATGCTGTACGCCGCGCCCGGTCAGCCCAATTACGCACCGGCCAAGGCCGGCATCGCCGCGCTCAGCATCGGCGCGGCGGCGCTGATGCAAAAGCTCGGCGTCACCTGCAACGTCATCCTGCCGCGCGGACGCACGGCGATGACCGAAAGCATGCCGCACGCCCACCTGTTCGCCGCGCCCAAGGAAGGCTTCGACGTCTTCGACCCCGCCAACGTCGCGCCGCTGGTCGGCTATCTCGCCTCGCCGGAAGCCGCGCACATTTCCGGCGAACTGTTCGTCGTCTGGGGCGGCCAGGTCAGCATCGTCCAACGCCCGCGCCTGGACGTGTCGTACAACAACCCCCAGGGCGGCAAGTGGGACCTCGGCGTGCTGCACCAGACGCTGTCCGACTACTTCAACGACAAGCACCGGCCGGTGATCGACGGCTACGCGCTGCCGCCCGCCTGAGCCGGGCGACGGCGCAAAACCCGGCGGCGGCGCGCCGCCGGCGGAAAGTCAGCCGTGGCGAGACGCCGACAATGCCCGGGCGACCACCTTGGGCAGGTCGGCCAGCGCGCGCAAGGCGTCGTTGAGGTGGGTGCAGCCCAGCACGCCGCGCAGTTCGGCCAGCGTCGCCGATCGCAGTTTCGGCAGCGGCGTGCCGACCAGCCGGGCGATGTTGTCGACGGCTTCCGGACATTCCGGATTCGGCAGGATGCGCGGGTCGGCGCGGACCACGAGGAGTTCCAGGGTTTCAGGATCGACGTCGGCACGCAAGGTGTATTCATGCACGGCCACCCGGCCGCCGTCGGGCGCCAAGGCGCTGTCCTGGAAATGAGCCTCCATGCGCATGACGCCATCGATCCAGGCATCCATCCGCCGCGCCCGGCGCAAGGAGGCTTGCGGCGTCAGCGTCGGCAGTTCATGCCAGCCGGCCGGATCGTCGGGATGGCTCAGCGCCCCCACGGCATGGCAATGCTGGTCTCGCCCCCAGACGTCGTCGAAGGCGCTCGATCCCGGCTGGAATCCCGTGCAGACCCCCTCCATCCGCTGCTTGCGCAGGAGGCGCGCCTGTGCCTCGTCGTCGGGGAAGTAACGCCGGCGCCATTCCGGCGTCCAGCGCGACCAGGCCCAGGGCCCCACCAGGCTGGCGCCGACCAGGTCGTCGAGCAACTGGTACAGGGGGCTGCCGGCGGCGCGGTCCTCGCCGATGGCATCGCCGAGGTAGTGGCGCACCCTGCCCCCGTCGATGCCGACCAGCATGGCCATGCCCGGCCGGACCGGCATGCTCTCGATCGCCTCGATGGTTCGATCGAAGGCCATCACGGCCCGCATGGCGTCTTCGGCCAAAACCCTCCATGCGCTGCCGTCCGCCGGCGTCACGATGTCGCGGCCGCGACCCGCGAAATGCATGGGGCCGCCGTGGCCTGCCGGCCAGGTGACGTCGATCGACGAGGTCCGCCGAACCGAGCCGGGACGGCGCAAGGGCGCGTGGCCGGCGGGGTTTTGCGGCGGCTCGCGCCGCCCTCGTTGCGTGTCGTTGTCGTTCATGCCGGCTTAGTCTATCAGCGAAAAAAAAGGCGGCCCCCGGGGAAAGCGGGCCGCCCGATCGCCATCGGTCCGACTAATACTGGTAGATGAGGTCCATGCCCACGGTGCGCGGCTCGCCCCAGGTGCCCGAGCCATCGTTGACCCAAGCGCCGTTGGCGAGGGTCAGGTACTTCTCGTTGGTCAGGTTTTTGACCCAGAGCGCCACCGTGAGCGACCCCTTGCCTTCCGGCGCGACCTTGATGCGCGACAGCGCCAGCCGAGCATTGACCACGTGGAATGCCGGTGTCGTGCTATAGGTCTTGACGTTCGGAATGGTGAGGTTGAGCGGCGTCGAAAAGTCGTCGCGATGCGAATACGTCACCATTCCGTCGAGCCGGCCGGGCAGGCCGAAGTTCGGGAAGCGGTAGTCCACCGTGATCGAGTAGTCGTTCTTCGGCACGATCAGCTTGCGGTACTTGGCCACGTCCTGACCGAACGTGGGCGACATCGCGTTGTTGTCGATCCACTTGTCGTAATCGTGGCTCAAGGTCGCATAGCTCGCGGTAATGCGCAGGCTCTCGGTCACCGCCGCGGTCAAGTCGAGCTCCAGGCCCTTGTAGGTCGAACCGCCGATATTCTCGGTCGCCCAGCCGTTGGTCGCCTGCTGCACGCTCCGCTGCTCGTTGTCGAACTTGCTCTGGAACACGGCCACATTGGTACGCAGGCGCTTGTTCAGCAACTCGCTCTTCAGGCCCAGTTCGAACGACTTGACCGTCTCGGGGCTGTAGCCCTTGCTGAACCCCGCAGCCGTCGCGGGACCGGAGACGGGATCGAAGCCGCCGGCGGTATAACCCTTGGAGTACTTCACATACGTCATCACGTTCTCGTCCCAATGGTAGTTCAGGGACAGCGATGGCGTGGTTTTCGAATCGCGGCGATCGCCCGACACGCCGCTAAACCCGATGCCGGGCGCTGCGGGAAGCGTGGACACCACCGTGGCCGAATTGATGCCCGTCGGGTTGACGATATAGGTATTGGTCCAGCCGGTGTTGTAGCCATTCACCCAGCGGTGGTCGCGGGTAAAGCGCAAGCCCGGCACCACCTCGAGCTTGCCGCCGAACATTTCCGGCGACCAACTCACCTGGCCGAACGCGGCCCACGAGTCGCTGTGCGCGGAGAACAGGCCCTTCTGGTCGATCAGCATGGCGTCGGTTCCCGCCACCGCAGGAACGCCATAGGCGCCGAAGAAGCCCAGGTCGGCAAGATACTGGCCGACGTTGGGGCCCGAGTCCTGGTGGCCCTTTTCCGTCGCGTAATACAAGCCGGCGGTGTACTTCAGGTTCTTGGCCAGATCGCCGAGGAACTGGAATTCCTGCGAGAACGACTCGTTGTACAGCTCGACCGGATGGCCAAGCTGCAGGGTGCCGATGCCCGGCACGTTGGTCAGGGTGAACGGCCCGCTGTCCGAACGCAGCACGGCGCCGCCGGCATAGGCGGCGTAGTTGTAGTTGTTGCGGGTGTCGATTTCCCGGTAGCCGGTGATGGAACGTACCGTCAGCGTCGGACTGACTTTCCAATCGACGTTGAGGGTATGGCCTTCCGACTTGTTGCGGTTCTTCTGCCAGTCGTAAGGCGCGTAGAGCCGGCTCAGCTTCTTGGGCGAGCAGCCGTCGACGAACTGCTGGATGCGCGGATCGGCCAGGAAGCTGGACAGCGACATGCCGAAAGCGCCGACCCAGTTGGCGTAGGCGTTGTTGCCGGGATAGAGGCATTGCGGCGGCGTATCGTGGCCCTTGGCCAGCGAATAGTCGTAGCCGTAGTCGACGGTCACGCTCGACGAAGGCTGCCAGCGCATGTCCACGCGCACGGCGTCGGCCTTGCGCTCGCCGAACTGGTAGCCGCCGGGCGCGGAATTCTTGACGCCTTCGTTGTCGCGCGAATTGGCGACATAGGCCACTTTCGCGGCGAAGGTTTCGCCCACCGGCAGATTGACGGTCGTCTTGGACAGGAACTGGTCGCGCTCGGCGACCGTGAACTGCTGCTTGAAGCCGAAGGTGCCCAGTTCCGGCTTGGCGGTGTAGATGTTGATGGCGCCGCCGGTGGCATTGCGCCCCGACATCACGCCCTGGGGACCTTTCAGCACCTCGATGCGCTCCAGGTCGGCGGCCGGGTTGTTGAGGCCCACCAGTTGCGACTGATAGACGCCGTTGATGTGAACGGCGATCGGAATGGACGCGCTGATGAATGCCGTATTGGTCGTGCTGCCGCGGAAACTCGGGAAGAAATAATCGCTGCTGCCGGGGTACGGCGCCAGGCTGACGCCGGGCACGGAGCCGTCGTTGATGTCCGACAGGACGACGATGCCCTTCTTCTCGATCGCCTTGGCATCGAAGGACATCACGGAAATCGGCACGTCCTGGAGATTCTCCGCGCGTTTCTGCGCGGTGATGATGATTTCTTCCAGCGCCGGCGTTCCCTGCGCCAGCGCCGGCGCGATGCTCGCGCCGAAGGCGCCGGCCAGCAGCATCGGAATGGCGCGGCACGGGAAGCGGCCCGGGGTGATTGGCTTCATTTTCATTTCTCCTCTCCTTCCGTTCAAAAAGTCACGAAACGAATATGTTCAATCTCCGGCCCGGCAAGCCGGGCCAGCCGCCGGCGGCCGAAAGTCAGCCATGGCGGAGCGCCGATGCTTGGTGTTTTTCACGGCCCGGGCGCCCATCAGGCCTTGTCCCCGCGCTCGACCTGTTCGCGCAAGGTCCGGCGCAGCAACTTGCCGGAGGGATTGCGCGGCAGGTCCGTGTCGAAGAACATGATGCGGGCGGGAACCTTGAACGCCGCCATGTGTTCCGCGACATGCGCGCGGACGGCATTCTCGTCCAGCGACGTTCCGGGCTGCAAGCGGATGGCCAGCGCCAGCACTTCGCCGAAATCGGCATCCGGCAGCGCGAAGCCCGCCACCTCGGCGACTTCCGGCAGCCGGGAAACGCAGGATTCGACTTCGGCGGTCGAGATCTTTTCGCCGCCGCGATTGACGATGTCCTTGATGCGATCGACCACGAACAGAAATCCTTCGTCGTCCACGTAGCCGACGTCGCCGGTGGCAAACCAGCCGTCGTCGAACACGCTGGCCGTCCCCTCGGCATCGCGCCAATAGCCGGACATCACGGCCGCGCCCTTGAGGCAGATTTCGCCGGTCGCCCCTTGCGGCAGCGGCGCGCCGTCCGGCCCGATGGTGCGAATGTCCATGATGGGCACGCGCACGCCCGAGCTGGTGGGCTTGTAGCGGAACATGGCGCCGGCGGACACGGTGCCGATGCCGTTGGTTTCGGTCAATCCGTAGCCGATGCCCGGCATGGCGTTGGGCCGGGTTGCCTCGATGAGGTCGATGACGCGCCGGTTCACGCCCGAGCCGCCCAGCCCGACCGCCGTCAGGCTGCGCGTATCGGTGCTGGCGAAAGCGGGGGAACCGAGCAGCTGGGCCACCATGGTGGTCGATGCGGCGATCGCGGTAATGCGCTCTTTTTCGATCAGGCGCAAGGCTTCCTCGACGTTCCACTTGTACATCATCACCATGCGCCGTCCCGTGCGCAGGGAGCAGAGGAAATGCGCCAGCAGGCCGCTGATGTGAAACAGCGGCACGGCGGTCAGCACCGTCGGCGCGAACCCGAGCGCCATGATGGCCTTGACGCTCTCCGGCGATGTCATGCCGGCCACCGCGCCGGAATACTCGAAGCTGGCAAGCGCCTGGCAGATGGCCCGATGGCTGGAGACGACGCCCTTGGCCCGGTTGGTGGTGCCCGAGGTGTACAGGATCATCGCGTCGTCGTCCGGCGCCGGTACGGTGCTTGCCGCCGGCGCCCCCGAACCAGCGGCCACCAGATCGTCGTAACGCACCACCTGATCGCCATCCGCGCCCGCCGGCGCATCGGTGACGATCGCCCGGATGCCGAGCGCCGCGAGATCGTTCGCGACATGCGCCAGGCGCTGCTCGTCGCAGAAGCAGATTTTCGGCGTGCTGTCGGTCAGGCCGTACAGCAATTCCTCGCGCTGGCCCCAGCTGTTCAGGGGCACCACGGTGGCGCCGGCCGAGATCGCGGCGACAAAGGCCGCCAGCCACTCGGGGCGATTGCGCATGGCGATGGCCACCCGATCGCCCCGGCCGATGCCGTAACGGCCGGACAGCACCGATGCCAGCGCATCGACCTGCTGGAAAAAATCCCGGTACGACCAGCGCTGATCGAGATAGACGAGGAATTCGCGGTCGCCGAACGCGCGCGCCGGCGCCAGCGCTTCCGGGACGTTGGCCGGTGCCTTGCGGAACACGCGCAGCGCACGGCCGGCCACGGTCGTCGTCTCGATTTCGTAGGGCGCCCCCGGGGCGCAAAGCTGTTGCTGTGCCAGCCCGATCCGGGCCACCAGATCCTGATCCATATTCAAACTCCCGCTTCCAGCAGGCCGATGCCTTCACCGTAGCGCTGGGCATGAAAATCGTTGTCGCCGAACACATGGCGCGCCACCCGCCCCCGCTTCAGATACAGCCCGACATCCAGTTCGTCGGTCACGCCGATGCCCCCGTGCATCTGCACCGCCTCGCCGCTGATGCGTTCAAGCACCGCGCCCATCTTGGCCTTGGCGAGGCTGACCAACTGGCGACGTTCGCCGGCATCGGCGTTTATCGCCGCCAGCCCGGCCATGACGGTGCTGCGGGCGAGTTCCAGCTCCGCGTACAGCCAGGCCGCGCGATGTTGCAAGGCCTGGAAGGAGCCGATCGGCACATCGAACTGAATCCGCTCCTTCAGGTAGTGCATCGTCGTATCGAACAGCCATTGCCCCATGCCGAGCATCTCGGCGGCAAGGCAAGCGCGGCCGCGATCGAGAATCTCGTCGAGCAGCGCCCAGCCTGCGTCGGCTTGGCCCAGCAGCGCAGCCGCATCCACCCGGACACCGTTGAACCGTACGCGCGCCGCATTGCGCGAATCGAGCACCCGATTGCGTTGCCGCTCGACACCCGGCGTCTTCGCATCCACGAGGAACAAGCTGAGGCCGGCCTGCTCGCCGGCCCGGCCCGCCGTGCGGGCCGCCACGACCAGCCAGTCGGCGACATGGCCATCGAGAACGAAGACTTTCTCGCCGTCGAGCGTGTAGCCCGCTTCGGTCCGGCGCGCCGCAAGGGCGATCGCCGCCGGGTCGTGGCGACGCCCCTCGTCCACCGCCAGGGCAAAGCGCCGGTCGCCGGCGATGATCGGCCCAATGTGCGCAGCCTGCTGTTCCGGCGTGCCGCCCAGCGACAGCGCCGAGCCGCCCAGCACCACCGTGGCAAACAGCGGGCTGGCGGCGAGCGTCCGGCCCATCTGCTCGAACACCGCGCCCATGCCCGAATAGCCAAAATCGAGGCCGCCCAGCGCCTCGGGGAAGGGAATCGCGGTCCACCCCAAGTCGACCATCTGCCGCCAGACCTCCGGGTCGTATCCCAGGGCATCCCTGCCATCGCGCAAGCGCCGCAAAGCCGCGACCGGGCAATGGGCGTCGAGAAAATCCCTGGCCGTATCCGCCAGCAGCCGCTGCTCTTCGCTGAAAACCATGTTCATGTCCGCTCGACTCCGCATGTCGCTCAGTTACCGGGCAGGCCCAGCACGCGCTTGGCGATGATATTGAGCTGCACTTCCGACGAGCCGCCGGCGATGGTCAGCGTGTAGCTCAGCAGCCACTGGCGCACCGTCGCCAGTTCGTCCTCGGTGAATTCCTCGCCCTCCCAGCCCAGGCCGCGATTGCCCATGGCGTCGATCAGCACCGCCGATTTGCGCTTGTCCTGCTCGGTGTGCACCAGCTTGACGATGGCCATCAGGCCCGCCACATCCATCCGGGCCTTGGCCTGCTGGCCCATGCGGGCCACGGTCAGGTGATAGGCATGCTCATCCATGGCGCAGGCGACCGCGCGCTGGCGGATTGCCCGATCGCCAGGCGCCGCGCCGTCGGCCAGGAAGCGACGCACGGTCGGCACCAGCTCGCACTGGGTCGGCAGATTGAGGTCGCCCATTTTCGACATGGCTTCGCGCTCGTGCTGCAGCAGGCGCTTGGCCACGGCCCAGCCGCCGTTCACGGGACCGACGAGGTTCTCCGCGGGCACGCGCACATCGTCGAAGAACACCTGACAGAACTTCGAGGCGCCGCTGATCAATTCGATCGGCCGGACGGTGATGCCCGGCGACTTCATGTCGATCAGCAGCAGGCTGATCCCGAGATGCTTGGGCGCGGCGGCATCGGTGCGCACCAGCGCATACATCCAGTCCGCCTTGTCGGCGCCGGAAGTCCAGATCTTCGCACCGCTGACCACGTAATGGTCGCCGTCCGCACGCGCCGCCATCTTGAGGCTGGCCAGGTCCGACCCGGCATTGGGCTCGGAAAAGCCTTGGCACCAGCCCTGCTCGCCGCGCGTCATCGGCGGCAGGAAACGCTGCTTCTGCGCCTCGGTGCCGAATTCCAACAGGACGGGACCGAGCATCCAGATGCCGATATTGACTTGCGGTACGCGGCATTTCATCCGCCGCATCTCGTCCTCGAGCACGCGCACGCGCTGCGCATCCAATCCGCCGCCGCCATACTGCGTCGGCCAGCCGGGCGCGAACCAGCCCTTGTCGCGCATGCGCTCGAACCAGTGCTGCTGCTCGACGGTGGCGAAAACGGCCTGGCTGCCGCCCATGACCACTTCCTCGGGACCGGGCGCGCGCATGGCGGCCGGACAATGGGCGTCCAGCCACTGTCTGACTTCCTGCCGGAATGCATCAAGATCGTCCAAGCCCAAGCTCCTTCCTGAAAGTCAGTCGTGACGACACGCCGCGCCGGCGACCGCGGCCGTCATGGCGCGCAAGGCGGGAAGCCGGCCTTGGCCAAGGCTACCTCGCTGTAAGGGACATAACGGCGCTCCGCCTCGTCGATCACGTAGAGCGGGTCCGCGAAGGCGCCGGGATCGTAGCCCTGGCGCTGCAGATCGACCTTGCGCAGCTTGAAGGTCGTCGTCAGGTCGGCCTGCTCGGACAGGCGCACGAACTGGGGCATGGCATAACGCGGCACCTGCCCGGCCGCAAACGCGTAGAACGCCTGGCCGTCAAATGTCCGGCCCGGCTGCATGAGGATGGCCGCCATGCCGCAACGCCCGTCCCTGCCCGTCACCCGCACGCCGTAGATGTTGATCGACGCCATGCCGGGGAAAGCGCCGAGCGCCTCGGCAACCTCCGTGGTCGACACGTTCTCGCTCTTCCAGCGGAAGGTGTCGCCGATGCGATCGACGAACCAGACATAGCCGTCCTCGTCATAACGCATCAGGTCACCCGAGCGCCACCAGGCATCGCCTTGCTGAAAGACGTTGCGCAGGATCTTCTTCTCGGTCTGGTCCTTCGACGTGTAGCCCTCGAAGCGCCCGCCGGCGACCTCCGGATGGTCGATGATGAGGCCGATCGCCTCCCCGATTTCCCCGGGCTGGCAAAGAACAAGCTGCCCCGCCGCGTCGCGTGCGTACTCGCTGGTTTCCAGGTCGTAGCGGATCAGCCGCAGATTGGTTTTTTCCCAGAACGGCACGCGCCCGCAGGCGCCGATGCGGTTATCCAGGTTCACCAGGTTGGCGTTGGACTCGGTGGCGCCCCAGCCCTCGACGATGGCACACTCGCCGAAGCGTTCCGTCCAGCGGGTCCACAGCTCGGCGCCCATGCCGGTCCCCGTCATGATGCGCAGCGTGTGTTGCCTGTCGTCCGGTCGCGGCGGCTGATTGAGCAGATAACGGATGATTTCTCCGACGTACTGGCAGAACGTCACGCGGTAGCGCCGCACATCGTTCCAGAACTCCCGAACGCTGAAGCGTCGCCGAATGGCAATGGCCCCGCCGGACCACAAGGCCGTGGACGCGAGCGAAGTCGCCGCCGCGCCGTGATACAGCGGCAAGAAACAGTAGAAGACGTCGTTGGCGCCGGTGTCCATGGCCACCTGCGAAACGTCGCCCGCCATCATCCAGCGCATGTGCGAACAGATCGCCGCCTTCGGCAGCCCCGTGGTGCCGGAGGTAAACACCAGAATGGCCGGATGCTCCGACAGCACACCCTGCCGCCAGGCGCGGTCCGGATTGGCCCGGCTCGCCACGGCGCAGCGCACCGAGAAATCCATGACTGCCAGAGCGCGCAGCGCAGGCGTGGCCGGGAACTCCGCATCCGGCCACCACCACAACATGTCGAGATCGCGCGTCTCGGGCGAATCGAACACCGGCAGGCATTCCTCGCCGACGATCACTGCCTTGGCGCCGGATTCGTCGATGGCGTGGCGCAGGGGCCGGCCCCGGTTGTGCGTGTTGAGCAAGGCCGCGGTAACGCCGAGCTTGTTGAGCCCGAACCAGATGACGAAGAATTCCGGCCGGTTTTCCATCGCCAGCGCGCAAACGTCGCCCCGCTTCAAGCCAAGGGCGGCCGCCGCGTGCGCCACCTGGTTGGCCCGGGCATTGACCTCGGCGTAGCTCAACACAACGTCGCCCGCCATCAGAAATGGACGGGACTGCAGCGCCGCGCTCTTTTCCTCCAGGCGATCGGCGATGGTGTACTCGGCCTTCGGCTTGAACCGCGCGGCGGCGGCCGACCGGAGATCGAGCTTGGCCTGTGTGACTTCTCTTGGGATGACCACCGGAGCCTCCACCCTTCGGCGCTGTTGTCGCGTGCCCGTCAGCGGGTTCTCGGCATGCCGAAGCCGAACTGGGCGATCAGCTCGCGCTGAATCTCGTTGGTGCCGCCGCCAAAAGTGTTGACGGGCGCCAGCCGCGCTTCGTATTCGAGATCGCCCAGCAAGGCTGCCGCAGCCGAGCCGGCCTTGACCAGACCGCTATTGCCGACGATTTCGATGAGGCGGCGCACCACTTCGATGACGGTTTCCGATCCGTAGACCTTCGCGGCGGAGGCCAGCGACACGTCGATGTCCCCGGTGTCGAGGCTGGCGGCAATGCGGAAATTGAGAATGCGCATCGCCTCGATGCGGGCATAGCACTCGGCGAGCAGCGCACGCACCCAGGGCTGGTCGACGGCGCGTCGTCCGTTCTCGTCGGGCGTCCGGGCCCAGAGGAAAACGCGCCGAAAGGGGCCGAACACCTTGTCGGAGAACGCGCCCAGGCCCAGGCGTTCGTGGTTGAGCTGGGCGGTAATCAGTTTCCAGCCTCCGTGCAATTCGCCGACGAGACAGTCGGCGGGCACCCTGACGTTGTCGTAGTAGCTCGCCGCCGTGCGCGTCGATACGGTGTCGATGAGCGTGTGCGAAACCCCCGGCAGACGGGTATCGACGATGAGGATGGAAATTCCCTTGTGCCGGGGCAGATCGGGATCGGTGCGCGCCGCCAGCCACACGTAGTCCGCCCCTTCGATGCCCGAGGTGAAGATCTTGTTGCCGTTGACGACAAAGTGGCCCGCTTCGAAAGCGGCGCGGGTCTTCAGCGTCGCCAGATCGCTGCCGGCGGACGGTTCGGTGTAGCCGATGGCAAAAATGATCTCGCCTGCCGCGATGCCCGGCAAGAAGCGCTTCTTCTGTTCGTCGGAGCCGTGGGCCATCAAGGCCGGTCCGACCGTGCTGATGGTGACGAAGGGCAGGACCGCGCCGGCGATGTTGGCTTCCTCGAAGAAAATCAGTTGTTCGGTCGCCGCATATCCCTGCCCGCCGTATTCCTTCGGCCAACCGACCGCCAGCCAGCCGTCCCGGCCCATCTGGCGCACCAGCCGGCGGTACTCGTCGCCGCCTTCGGCACCGCGCAACTGCTGCCGAAGTTCCGGCGTCATCAGCCCGTTGAAATAGTCGCGCACGCGCCGGCGCAGGGCATGCTGCTCTGGAGTCAGATCTACATACATGTCGTCGACCTCGCTGATCGCCTCGGCAACCGCCGGGCATCAGAACACCGATGGAACGGGGCGGGCGACACGCCGCGGCGTGTCGCCCGCCCGCCCTTCGTCATTAACAGGACCTTTGGGGAAGCCAGCATGCGCTCAGGCCACCGGCTGCTCGTCGAGGTCGTACTTCCAGCCGAGCGCATCGTTGCCGGCCAGCCAGTCGCCCAAGCGCGACAAGACGCTGTTGGGTCCGCCCATGGCCAGGCCCAGGGCGCGACTCCACAATTGATAGCGATGGATGGGATACGTGGTATCCACGCCGATGCCGCCATGCAGGTGTTGCGCCATGTGGCCGACACGGTGGCCTGCTTCGCAGGCCAGAAACTTGGTCGCCAGGGCCTGGGGCGCCGCATCCAGGCCAGCGTCCAGCCGATAGCAGAGCTGCATGAGCGCACTGCGCAAGGTCTCGCGATGAATGTAGCCGTCGGCCATTTGCATCTGCGCCGCCTGGAAGGTCGCGATCGCGCGATCGAACTGTCTGCGCTCGCCGATGTACTCCGCCGTCCGCCGCAACTGCTCTTCGCTCAAGCCAAGCTGAAGTGCGGCCACGGCGGCACAAGCGCGCTGCTCGAGCCAGCGATGCGCGGTGGCGGGCAGCGCGGCCTGAGCGGACACCAGGCAATCGGCGCAAACGACATCGGCGACACGCTCACCATGCGTAAAGCTGCCTTCCACGAAACAGACCGCGGGATCGGCAAGATCGATGACGAAAAGTTGCACCGCGCCGCCCGTGTCGGCGGCCAGAACCGCCCAGCGCGACTGCGCCGCCAGGGGTACCGCCTGAACGGTGCCGTCGAGACGCCAGCCTCCCTCGACGGCCCGGGCGCGCAGCGACAAGCCGCTGGCCTGCATGGTCCCGTCGATCGACAAGGTCGCCAGAAAGTCTCCGGCGACGGCGCCTTCGACCAGCGCCTTGTTCGCGCCGCCTTCGCCGAACTTGGCAAGCGTGGCTGTGGCAAGCTGATGCCGCCAGAGCGGAACGGGCGCCAAGGCGCGGCCCTGCGCCTGCAACACCAATGCCAACGCCGTCATGCCCAGGCCGCTGCCGCCGGCATCGACATCGACGAGCAAGGCATGCAAGCCGGTCTCGACCACTTTGCGCCACAAGTCCGCGTCGTAAGGCTGGCCGCTCCGATCGAATGCCGACAGACGAACGTCGTCGCATTGCTCCGAGAACAGGCGGCCGGCCATGTCGGCAATGGCTGCCTGGTCCTCGTCTACCGTGAAATCCATTGTCGCCTCCTCAATCGAATCCAAGAAGCACTGGGCGCCGAGATCCGGGAACGTTCCGAGTCGTCGCTCATGCGCTGGCCAAGTTCATCCAAAGATCCGCCGGCTTACCGTCGACCGTAGCGGCGACGATCCGACTAAGCTCCCGCCTTGGTCAAATGATCGACCACGGTTTGAAATACCGGCGGCTCGCCCCCTCCGTGGACATAGAGATTGCTGCCGGTGGCATAAGCCATTTCCGGCGCTGCCATCATCAGGCAGGCATTGCCGATATCTTGTGGCGTCGCCATGCGCTTCATCGGAATCGTATGGGCGACCGCCGCTGAAACCGTGGCATCGCCGTAGTGGACATCGGCCTGATCGGTATGCACCAAGCCCGGACTCACCGTCATTACCCGTACCTTGGGTGCCCATTCCTGCGCCAGCCCCCAGCCGAGCATCGCCACGCCCGCCTTGGCCGCGGAATATGCCGCGGTCCCTGGCGCCGGCCTCAGCGAGCCAATGCTGCCGATGAAGATCACGACGCCGCCGTCGGCTTGCTTTTGCATGACCTGGTTGGCCAGTTGCGCCGCGTTCAGTGGCGCCAGCAGGTTAAGGCGAATGATGCTTTCGTGGAAACGCGGCGAGGCCGTCGCCGCCAGCGCCGAGGGGGCGCCACCCGCGTTGTTCACGACCACGTCGAGCCGGCCAAGTTCCGCCGCGATTGTCGCGAACAGCGCCTTGAGCGAATCGATGTCCCTGACATCGCAGGCGATGAACCTGGCGTCGCGGCCGTTCGCCCGCACCGGTACTTCGGGCGCCGAACGCCCGCAGACCACCACGGCAGCACCGGCGGCGAGGAAGGCCTCGGCAATGCCTCGACCGATCCCCTTGGTACCGCCCGTGACCAGCACGACCCGCCCCGCGTAGTCGAAATGAACCGCCATGAAACGCATGCTCCGTCGTTGCCTGTATCGGAGTCTAGGCAACTGCCTCGCATGGCTCGTCGTCTGAATGGACGATGGCGGCAACAGCATCGGCGCCGGGTGTTGCGTGCCTGCATCCTCGTCTATACTGCGCCGAGCAGGACCGCTCGACTACTTGCGCAGCCGCTTCATGTCGACCGCGGAAATGCGCGTCGGACCAGCGTTCGGCGCAAGTCCGAGCCCATTGTCAAGTCCATGGAGAAGCATGTCAGAAGGGTTGCCCATGATCGAGGGCCGCGCGTCGGACGATAGCTGCCGTTCCGTGTCGGACGCGATGAACTTGTCGCTCGGAGATTTCAGCGAGCTGATCGGCCTGATCTACGAAGGGCTGAAGGAGCCCGTGCAGTGGGCAAGCCTGCTCAAGGCCCTGAGGAAACACCTGAAGGCGAATTGGGCGACCTTGATACTCCGGCCCGCCTCGCTCGACCAGCCCGCCTTGCTCGTGCGGGCGGGCGACCAGGGCCCGGAAATCTACGGCGCCGCCTACAACCAGTACAACGTGTTTTCGATGGACCCGTTCGTCGGACTGCCGCCGGACAAGGTGGTCACGCTCGACGAGATGATCGATACGCAGCAATGGGTCAAGGGTGAGTTCTACCGGCAGTTCATCGCCCCCAACGACATCCGCCACATCCTGGGCTCCGACTTGCGCGCCGACGATGGCGCCGAATGCCGCTTGCGCCTCACCCGCCCGGCCGGGACCAGCAACTTCTCGGCTTGCGACAAGGCCCTGTGCCAGATGCTGTTGCCGCACATCAAGCGGGCCGTCAACCTGCGCGCTCATTTCGGCGTCATCGAATCCGAGCGCCGGATCTACGCCACCGCGGTCGACCGCATGCTCGTCGGCACCTTGATCCTCGACAAGACCGGTACGGTGATCCGGAGCAACCGGGTCGCCGAGGATATCCTGGCGCAGAAGGACGGCATTCATCTGTCGCGCGACACGCTGCACGCGGATTACCGCAAGGAAGACCACGACTTGCAGCAGCTCATGCGCCAAACGCTGAGCGGCGCGCACCTGTCGTCGCCCTCCGTGCCCGAAGCGCTGGCGATCACCCGCCCTTCCGGTCGCGCCAAGCTGGGCATCGTCATTCGCACGATTCCCCTCGGTGAATGGTCGGAGGGACGGCATCGCCCCGCCGTGGCGGTCTTCATCCGCGATCCGGAACGGAAGTCCCAGGCCTCCAGCGAGCTGCTGCGCCAACTGTTCGGGTTCACTCCCGCGGAGGCCACCCTGGCCCTCCTCCTGGCCAACGGTCTCACGCTTGACGAGGCGGCGGACGAACTGCACATCCGCAAGAACACCATACGCGCGCATCTCCGCTCGATCTTCACCAAGACCGGCGTGACGCGCCAAACCACGCTGGTTCGATTGCTGCTCAGCAGCGTCGCCTAGAAAAAAACGAAGCGGATGAAGCAGACCAGCAAGCTTGCCTTCTATCTGGAGCGCATGGCCAGCCGTTCGATTCCTGCTCGGCAGGTGCTCCGGGGAACCGGGTTGACGGTCGAACTGCTCGACGACGACAGCCTGCGCATTCAACCCGAACAGTACCGGCAGGTCATTCTGAACATGATCGAGCTGACCAGGAATCCGTTTATCGGCATTGCCCTGGGCGCGGAGTTCAAGATCAGCAATCTCGGCATCCTCGGCTACGCCGCCCTCAGCGCCGCCAACCTCGAGCAATCGAGGGAACTGTTCAACAAGTACCGCGCACTCAACGAGAACATCTTCGCCTCGACCAACTATATCCGCGATGGCCGCTGGTACTCCGAAATCCACGATACCTTCATGCTTGGCGAGGTGATACGCTTTGCGGTGGAGGAATTCGTCAGCCGCACCATCGAGCTCGCGTCGACCCTGACCAATCGGCCTTTCCCGATCCTGGCGCTCCACCTGACCTACCCGAGGCCGGCCGACATCGAGCCTTATGTCCGCCGCTTCAACTGCGAGCTGCATTTCAGCCAGCCTCGCAATATCGTCGTGTTCGACATCAACCGATTGAAGGACCCGATCAGCCTGGCGAACGAAGAGGTGTTCAAGCTCTGCGAACAGCAATGTCAGCTGCTCGTCTCCCGGCACACCAATCTGCTTTGCGATCGCATTCGCAACCACATCCTCAACAATCCAGGCGAGTTTCCGACGCTGGACGAGATGGCCCGGCGCCTGAACCTCGGTTCCCGCACCTTGCGGCGCCGCCTGGTCGACGAGAACGTCACCTATCAGCAAATCCTCGATGACATCCGCAAGACTCTGGCCATCCAGTATCTGCAGGGCACCGCGCTGACGCCCAAGGAAATCGGTTACTCGTTGGGCTATAGCAGCGTATCCAACTTCCGGCGCGCATTCAAATCATGGACCGGGAAGAAACTTTCAGACGTCAGGGAGTCACACGATGCAGCATGAACCGTCGACAGCCGCCGAACCGATGACCCCCGGCAAGGGCCTGCTGGTGTTGCTCGCCATCGTCGTCGTGATCGGCGCCTTTCTGGCGCTCAATCACGCCATTGGCATACACAATGTCTGGGCGGCGTTCCTTTTCCTGCTCTATTGGGCCGGCATCGAGCACGCAAGCCTCGAAAAGATGCCGTCCTGCGTGGTCGGCGCGGCGCTCGGACTGTTCATGGGCTTCCTGCTGAAGATGCTGCCCGGATGGCTGGGCGACACCGGCATGCTGGTTTTCCTGGGCGCCATATTGGTGCTGGTTTACTTCCAGGTGATGAGTTGGGCGGTAACCGCGGTGAACATGGCCACCATGTTGTTCCTGACGGTCGCGGCCATACCCGCCGTTCAGACCGAGGTGGATTTTGGCGACGCCGCCCGTGCGCTCGTATTCGGCATCCTCTTCTTCGGCACCCTGGTGTGGGGTGGCACCGCGTTGCAAAGACGGAAGCAGGCCTCCTGACATCGGCGCCATGCCACGCCTTGGTCCGCTTGCCGCAGTTCCGACGCCAGCGTCCTCCCGCGACGCGAAACGATGTCAGCCGCCGGCGTCCCGGGCGCCTTGCTTCGCCCGGCGCTGGTCGCGCAGGCGCTGCATTTCCTTGGGATCGGCGACCAGCCCCTTGGCGATCAAGCGCTCCACCTCGTCCGGGGCATAGCCGAGCTCGGCGAGCACGTCGCGCGTGTGTTCGCCCTGCATCGGCGGATGCTTGGTGACGGCGCAAGGCGTGCCGTAGAACCGGATCGGAATGCCGGTCACGTCGATGCGGCCGAGCGCCGGATGCTCGGTCGAAACGATCATCTTGTTATGGCGTATCTGCGGGTCGTGGATGACGTCCTCGACCTCGTTGATCGGCGCGGTCAACACATCGTCGGCAACCAGGCGTTCCACCAGTTCCTCGCGGGTGAACTGACTGGTCCGTTCGCCCATGACCCGGTCGAGTTCGTCCTGATTGGCCAAGCGGGCATGGATGTCGTGGAAGCGCGGGTCGCTGTCCCAGTCCGTGCCCAGTCCGCGGCAAACCTTGGCGAAGAACTTCTCGCCTGGCGTGGTAATGACCACATATTTGCCGTCCTTGGTCGGATAAACCCCCGAAGGCGCGAAGTAGAGGCTGCGATTGCCGGTCCGGACCGGACGCTCGCCGGTGGCCAGGTAGGTTCCGATTGAACTGGCCTGCGCATGCATCAGGGCATCCAGCAGCGAAACCTCGATGCGCTGGCCTGCGCCGGTCTGGTCGCGCACGCGCAGCGCCGCCAGGGCGGCGTTGCTGACCAGCAGCGAAGTCATCACATCGACGGCGGGGAAACCGGTGCGCACCGGGCCGCCCGAAGGCTCGCCATTGAGCGTCAGAACGCCCGTGTAGCCTTGCGCCAGAAAGTCGATGCCCGGACGTCCGGCGTAGGGGCCGTCGGGGCCGAAGGCCGTGACCCGGATCCAGATGATGTCCGGCTTGCTCGCCTTGATCTGATCGTAGTCGATGCCGAGCTTGCTCAAGGCCGGCTCGCGGATGTTGGTGACGAGGATGTCGGTGGTGCGCAGCAGCCGCGCGAAAATCTCCTGGCTATCCGGATGCTGCAGGTCGAGGACGATATCCCGCTTGCTCCTGTTGAGGCTCAGGTAGGGACCGCGTTCGCTGCCTCGCTTGGGTCCCAGGTGGCGGCTCTCGTCGCCGTAGTGGGACTCGACCTTGATCACGTCGGCGCCAAGATCGCCCAGCAGCGTGGCGCCATACGGCCCCGCCAGCATGGTGGACAAGTCCAGCACCCGCAAGCCGGCAAGGGGGCCGCTGGAGAAATCGTGTGTGGTCATGAGGAGGCTAGCCTGTGGAAAGTGGAATCAATCCTGGTGCAAGCGCGACACCGTTTCGCGCAGCAGATCGGTATCGCGCCTGGCCTCGCCCAGCAAGACCAGCACGACGGTGGAAAACAAGCCGGCGCAGCGGGCCCGAATGGTCTCGGCAAGGCGATCGTAGGTCGCGACCACCGCCCATTCGTCGAGCATGTCGTCGGTGATCAGGGCCGGCATTCTGGACCATTCGCCCGCCACCGACAGCCGATGCAATTCGAGTCCGATGTCCTGCCAGCCGTGATGGGCAAGCACCCCATGGTAGGAGCGGGTCGAGGCATAGAAGGCGATCTGCTTGCGCAGGGCGTGCTTCGCCGCCTCCAGTTGCGCTTCGTCGCGGCCCAGCGCCATGAAGGGCGCGCCGACGAGGTCGAACGATGCCGGCTGCCGCCCGCCGCGCTCGGCGCCCGCGGCAACGGCGGGCAGGATGACGTCGCGCGCGTAGCGGAAAGTCGCGATCGGATGCAGACGCAGCCCCTCGCACATTTCACCGGCCAGCCGGGCCATGAACGGATTGGCGGCAGCGGCGTAGAGCGGCACCTGGGGATGCTCGATCGGTCCGGGATTGAAGAAGGGCGGCAGCAGGGTGAAGCGATAATGCTGGCCCTCGAAGTAGCTGGGCTTGTCGGGATTCCGGAAGCTGCTGAAGATGGCGCGCAGGCATTGGAAGTATTCGCGCATGCGCGGGCCCGGTGCGCTGGGCCAGGGCGTGCTGTAGCGCCGCTCGTTGTGTCCTTTCACTTGCGTCCCCAGGCCGAGCGTGAAACGGCCGCCCGACAGGTTCTGCAGGTCCCAGGCGGCCTGCGCCGTGACCATCGGACTGCGCGGAAAGGCGATGGCGACGTTGGTGCCCAGCGTGATCGCCCGCGTGTGCTCGGCGGCGACCGCCAGCGGAATAAAGGGATCGTGCCCCGCTTCGGCGCTGGTCAGACCATCGAAGCCAAGGGCTTCCGCCTCGCGGGCGCTGGCGGCAATGTTCGCCAGCGTCGGCTGGTGTTGTCCGCTGCCGGCGTATTGGTCGGTATCCGGCCCGAGCAAGGCGGTTTCGACGCGCATGACAGCCCCCTAGCCCGCCCTCGCCCGCCGCAGCGTCTTCCAGACGCGATGGGGAGAGGCCGGGGTTTCGGTGATTTCGACGCCCAGCGGCGCCAGCGCATCGTTGATGGCGCAGAGCACGGCGGCCGGGGTGGTGTGGATGGCGCCTTCGCCGCAGCCCTTGGCGCCCAAGGGCGCCACCGGCGACGGCGTGACGACGAAATCCTTGGTCGCCATCGGCACTTCATGGATCGTCGGCATCAGGTAATCGACGAAGGTCGTCACCAAGGGCTGCGCCTCGTCGTTATAGACGTATTCCTCGTACAGCGCGGCGCCCACGCCCTGAGCCAGCGCCCCTTGCAGCTGCCCTTCGACGTTGGCGAGATTGAGGCGGGTGCCGCAGTCATCGACGATGAAGTACCTGAGAATGTCCGTGCGGCCGGTATCGCGGTCGACTTCGACCATCACGACATGCGTGGCGTTGGCCGCTGTCAGGTAGGAACGGCATCGTCCCTGGTCGTCCGGCATGGTGCGGCCTTCGGCGGTCCACACGAACGTCGCCTCGGGGCAGGGCTCCATGCCCGGCGGCAGCAGGTCGCTCCGGCCCAGCATGGTGCCGGCGACCTCGGCAAGGCTCATGCCGACCTGCGGGTTCGCCTTCAGCCGCAAGCGCCCATCCATCAGTTCGACCTGATCCGGGGTGGTCTGCATCAAGTGGGCCACCACCTGGCAGAAAATTGCCTTCAGCTTCTCGCTGGCGCCGAGCACGGCACCCGTGACGGCCACGCCGAGCCGGCTCCCCCCCTGCCCGAAGTGAGGCGGCGCCGTATCGGTGGGGGCCGTCGTCACCTTGACAGCGCTCATGTCGACGCCAAAGAAATCGGCGACGACCTGAGCTGCCACCGTGAATTGCCCCTGTCCCTGGAGATTGAAGCCCACCACCACGGTGATGTTGCCGAGG
>WBZU01000694.1_pt1 | contig 27724 bp, 28 predicted proteins | sample 5204311 | NCBI WGS metagenome assembly WBZU01 (sample SAMN12344359, study PRJNA552823) | activated sludge metagenome | biome: Activated sludge suspended growth; feature: Nitrification reactor; material: Wastewater; isolation source: activated sludge from nitrification reactor of wastewater...
TTCTCGGCGGCGGTGAGCGGCTCGGAGACGTCGTTCACGATCGGCGTGACGTCGTTCACGGGGCCACCATCGCGCGCAAGTCGGCGCCGTAGTGCTTGAAGGCTGGGGCGCCGAGCGCGACGAAGGAGCAGGGGTTGGCGGCGTGCGCCGACCCCCGCCCCTTCGATACGTTCATGCAGGAGGTATTGCCGGCGAGCCTGTTTCAACCGCTGGCCATCGCCGCCATCATGGACGATGCCGGGATACAGATCACCGGGCAACAGGCCATGCATCTGACCGCCCACCTGTTCATGTACTACATGGGTGCCATCGATCCCAGCGGAGAGGAAATGCAGTTCGTTATTCCCAAGGGGCTGAATCTTCGCCCCGGTACGCCGGAATATGAAGCCGAAGTCAAGGGCATTGAATCATTCATTGCTAGCGTGAACAGGGGGTAATAATGAATGATTTTATTCATTCATCATACACATAAACCCCGTACACTTTCCCGACTTCGCCCCCGCCCGCCGTGGCCCGGCCTACCCTTACCCATCCCAAAATGACCGGGCTAACCGGGCTAATCGGGCTAATCGCCCGCTAACCCGCATGGTTGAGCGGTAGCCGCTAGACAAACATGCAATCATCATCGGGCTAGCACCGGGCTAGCCGGGCTAACTGCAACGCGGGCAATAAGGCACAATCATGGATTGACCCGCCCGGCCCGGCCAGCGATGCCCCAAGGGGTTAGACCGACCCGCGCAAAGGAACCTGCCGTACCCCCCCCTTCGGCGGCGCGGCGGTTGAGAGGATCGGGACCTTTGCCCAGCCTGAAAAAGTCGGCGCTGGCGGGACGGCGGACGATGCTTGATGCCCGCCCCATGACAAGTGCAGAATGGCGGTACGGTGCTCAACACACCTCGCATAGCGGAAATCCGCTCCCGTCAGACAAGCGGATTTTTTACGTCCGTAGCTTTTGCTATGGCCGGGAAGTGGGCAGTAATACAACAGCCTTCGGGCGAACGCTGCCAGCGGTCTATGCGCCGTGTTGAAGTTCCCGGCCGCCCCTCAACAGGGCGATTTCAACGAAACGCATAGGAGCCATCATGGCAAAAGAAACACCCCGCGGCGCGGCTAGCGCCATCGATGCGGCGGCGATCCCGCCCGCCGTCCCCGGCAATAACCTGATTCAAAACACTACCGTCGACACGCTGGGGCTTGTCGAAAGCGTGTTGATGTTCTGTTCGAATTCGATGGGCCGCAAGGGTGGCGAATCGAAAAGCGCCGATATTGGCCTGGCGCTGATCCTTGATTGCTGCCGCGATGCTGTCATGTACGAGGCCGCCAAGATGCAAGCGGAGGGCCGGCTATGAGCGTCCATCGCCCCGCCCACGAAACCGCCATCAATGCCCTGGCGGATTCCTATGCAGTCATTCGCGGCGAGCTTGAGGCAGCCGAAGCCATCGCGGGCGCGGCCCGCGTGCTGTGCGCCCTTGAGCGTGCGCCCGCCCATCACGACACGCACCCCAGTCATAACATCATCACCGGCAACGGCTAATCGCCCTCGTTTGGCGGTGCATCCTTGGTGCACTGGCGGAAAAATAATGGCAGTTATCCACAAACGCCAACAATTAAGATAGAATCCGCGCCCGTTGTTTTTGTTATTGTTTCACTCGCTGGGTTGTTGTAAGTATTTGAACCGCCGGGATTTTGATTCCGGCATTCCCAGGTTCGAATCCTGGAGCCCCAGCCAGAATCTTCCCCGGGCAGGTCGCGTATCGGCGGTCTGCCCGAGTCATTTCTGCGGCAATCGGCACGGACAGGGTCATGGCCTACGACAGCATGATGGTTTTCACCGGCAACGCCAACCCGAAGTTGGCCGCCGATGTCGTCAAGCGTCTCAATATTTCGCTCGGACGGGCCGTCGTCGGCCGCTTCTCCGATGGCGAGACGAGCGTTGAATTGCTGGAAAACGTGCGCGGCAAGGATGTCTTCATCCTCCAGCCGACTTGCGCGCCGAGCAATGACAACCTGATGGAACTGATCATCCTGGCCGATGCGCTCAAGCGCAGTTCGGCCGGGCGCATCACCGCCGCCATCCCGTACTTCGGCTATGCCCGCCAGGACCGCCGGCCGCGCTCGGCGCGCGTGCCCATCGCGGCCAAGGTGGTCGCCAACATGCTGCAGGCCGTGGGCGTCCAGCGCGTGCTGACGGTCGACCTGCACGCCGACCAGATCCAAGGCTTTTTCGACATACCGGTCGACAACATCTACTCGACGCCCATTCTGCTCGGCGACATCTGGCGCCAGCGCCACGAGGACCTGATGGTCGTGTCCCCCGACGTCGGTGGCGTGCTGCGCGCCCGCGCAGCCGCCAAGCTGCTCGAGGCCGACCTGGCGATCATCGACAAGCGCCGGCCGCGCGCCAACGTTTCCGAGGTGATGCACATCATCGGCGATGTCGAAGGCCGCAGCTGCGTGATCATGGACGACATCGTCGATACCGCCGGCACCCTTTGCAAGGCCGCCCAGGCGCTCAAGCAGCACGGCGCAAAGCGGGTGGTCGCCTACTCGACGCACCCGGTCTTGTCGGGCAGCGCCATCGCCCGCATCGAAGAATCCGAGCTCGACGAAGTGGTGGTGACCGATACCATTCCCCTGCGCGAGGATGCCAGCAAGTGTTCGCGCGTTCGCGTCGTCTCCATTTCCGCCTTGCTGGCGGAAACAATGCTGCGCATCAGCAACGAGGAATCGGTGTCCTCGCTGTTCGTCGAATAGTTTCTCAACCCACTGCCTGGTCGCGGGCAGTCATTTTTGGAGCATTACCATGCAAATCGAAGTCAAAGCCACCAAGCGCGAAGTACAGGGCACGGGTGCGAGCCGCCGCCTGCGTCGCGCCGGCCGCGTGCCGGGCATCCTCTACGGCGGTGAAAGCCAGCCGCAAGCCATCGAGTTCGATCACAACGATCTTTGGCAGCACCTGCGCAAGGAGGCCTTCTATTCCTCCGTGCTGAACCTCAACCTCGACGGCGCCAAGCAGATGTGCCTGTTGCGCGACGTGCAGCGTCACCCGTTCCGCCAGCTGATTCTGCACGTGGATTTCCAGCGCATCGACGCCACGCACAAGATCCACCAGAAAGTGCCGTTGCACTTCATCAACGGCGATGTCGCCCCGGGCGTCAAGCTTCATGGCGGCATGGTTCAGCACGTCACCAACGAAGTGGACGTCAAGTGCCTGCCCGCCGATCTGCCGGAGTTCATCGAAGTCGACCTCAAGGACATGGATGCGGGGCACTCCATCCACATGTCGGGCTTGAAGCTGCCGGCCGGCGTCGAAATCGTTCACCACGGCGAAGGCGACCCGGTGGTGGCGACAGTGGTGGTGCGTGGCGGTGGCGCCGCGTCGGAGGAAACGACCGAGGGCCCGGCCGAGACGCAGATCACCACCGAGAAGAAGCCGGCCGAGAAGAAGTGAGTTGACGCAACCGGCGCTGCGCTTGGTCGTCGGCCTCGGCAATCCCGGGGCCGAATACACTGAAACCCGGCACAACGCCGGGTTTTGGTTTTGTGAGCGCCTGGCCGCCGACCTCGGAATCTCCTTCGCCAAGGAGTCGCGCTACCATGGCTGGGTCGCCCATGCCCGTGAAGCGGGTGTCTGGCTGTTGATGCCGGCCACTTACATGAACGAGTCCGGTCGTGCCGTCCAGGCATTGGCGCGCTTCTACCGTATCGCCCCCGCCGAGATGCTGGTTATCCATGACGAGCTCGACTTGCCGCCGGGCCGCACCCAGCTCCGTTTCGGCGGCGGTCTCGGCGGCCATAACGGCTTGAAAAGCCTGACCTCGCACCTTGGTACCCAGGACTACTGGCGGATACGCGTCGGCATCGGCCATCCGGGCGACCGCAATGAAGTGGTGAACTACGTGTTGAAGCCGCCGCGCAAGGAAGAGCGCGGGGAAATCGATACGGCAATCGACCGGGCCCTGCTGGCCTGGCCGCAATTGGCCAAGGCGGACTTCAACGCTGCCACCCAGCGTATTAACACCCGGCCTGCGCCGGCAAAGGAAAATCCATGAGTCTCAAGTGCGGCATCGTCGGCCTGCCCAATGTCGGCAAATCCACCCTGTTCAATGCCTTGACCAAGTCGGGCATCGCGGCGGAAAACTATCCGTTCTGCACCATCGAGCCAAACGTCGGTATCGTCGAGGTTCCCGATCCGCGCCTGGAAGCGTTGGCGAAGATCGTCAAGCCGCAGCGAATCCAGCACGCCATTGTCGAGTTCGTGGATATCGCCGGACTGGTCGCCGGCGCGAGCAAGGGAGAAGGCCTGGGCAACCAGTTCCTCGCCAACATTCGCGAGACCGACGCCATCGTCCACGTCGTGCGCTGCTTTGCCGACGACAATGTCGTTCACGTTTCAGGCAGCGTCGATCCGATCCGCGATATCGAGGTCATCGACACCGAACTGGCGCTGGCCGACCTGGCGGCCGTCGAGAAGGCGCTGGTCCGTTATTCCAAGCAGGCGCGCGCCGGCGGCGACAAGGAAGCCAAGTTGCTGGTCGACGTCCTGGAAAAGTGCCAGCAACAGCTCGACCAGGCGAAGCCGGTACGTTCGCTGGATTTGTCCAAGGAGGAGCGCGGCAACCTGCGCCAGTTCTTCCTGCTGACGGCCAAACCGATCCTCTATGTTGCCAACGTCAAGGAGAACGGCTTCGAGAACAATCCGCACCTCGACGCGGTGCGCGCCCGCGCGGCGCAGGAGGGCGCCGAAGTGGTCGCGCTGTGCGCCGCCGTGGAGGCGGAGATTGCCGATCTCGCCGATGACGAAAAGGAAATGTTTCTCGCCGACATGGGGCTGCACGAGCCGGGCCTGAACCGCCTGATCCGTGCCGGCTACCACCTGCTCGGCTTGCAGACCTACTTTACCGCCGGAGTCAAGGAAGTCCGCGCCTGGACCATTCACAAGGGCGACACCGCGCCGCAGGCCGCGGGCGTGATCCACACCGACTTCGAGCGCGGCTTCATTCGCGCCCAGACCATCGCCTACGACGATTTCATCGCTTGTGGCGGCGAGCATGGCGCCAAGGAAGCCGGCAAGATGCGCGCCGAAGGCAAGGAATACGTCGTCAAGGACGGCGACGTCCTGAATTTCCTGTTCAACGTCTGAGGCAAAGGCCTCCTGGCCGAAGCCCGTACAGATCGGGCCTGAACTGGAAGCGCGTCGCCGCAGGCATTGCGGATGCGCATCGACCGGCGCCGTTTCAAGAAGGATTGCCCGGTCTTGAGCAAAGGCATTGACCGGTAAGCCGGGTTCAAGCTTTCTTGACGCCTCGGTCATTGTCGCCGGCTGGCTCGCCGGCTTGCGGGTTCCAGCCGAAGGCCAGCGCGCGCCACATGTCGCGGTAGTCGTAGTCGGTTTGCAGCGCGAGATTGAGGCGGTTGTACGAGCCGAAGTCGGATACCAGGTGAATGAGCTGCACGATGCCCTTGTCGGAAAGCCCGGCGGCGCGTAGGGCTGCAATCTCGTCGTCCGTGACTGCCTTGGGATCCGAGTTCACTTTCAAGGCAAAAGCAAGAAGCGTCTTCAGCCGGTCTTCGCGCACCGCCGTCAATCCCCGCTCCGCAAGCGCCCTGACGTAATCTTCCGCAGTGCCGAGGCCATAATTGAGTATGGTGCAGAAGGCCGCCGTGCAATAGGGGCAGCCATTGGCGCGAGAAACCAGAATGCCCACATGCTGGACTTCCGGCAGGGTCAATTCACCCATCTGCCACAAGACCTGCGTAGTCGCCAGCTTGGCCTTGAACAGCTCGGGAAAGTTCATTTCCACCAGGAAGTGGTTCGGCACGGCGCCTTCCATCTGCGTAACCCAGTCGAAAATCTCGACGATTGCGGGGTCGGACAGGTTTGCGGGCTTAACCAGGGGAATGCGGGCCACGGCCGGTGCCTTTCTTTCGGATTGAGATGGCGCTCGCACTGTACCACCGGCCGGGCGAGGCACGGATAGCCGATGCCAGCGCTGAACGCCAGCAACCCCAAGCCAACAGGCAATCAATGCCAAAACCCTTTTTAATCATTGTGTTGCTCAAATTTCCTCATAGAAAGCTGAATCATGCCGTTATAGCAAGCAATACAGGGGCTTCGTTTTTTTACGAAAGCAAGAGAGGGTAACGGCGTGGAATGGCCACGCGGCAGGGCAGTGTCGGTCGCTTGCCGCCTGTGTCGTCAACCCGTTTTGTCAGGATCTCGATCAGTTCATGGACGCCATCGGTTTCGATCCGCTAACCGGTTTTCTCGATCGTGGCGGTTGTCTGCGCGCGGCCGTCAGGCTCGCCGAATTCTGCCGGCGCCAGGGTAGGCCGTTTGCCGTCCTCTGGGCGGATCTGGACCGTTTCAAGCAGGTCAATGAATCCTTTGGTCATCTCGGTGGCGATGCGGTGATCGCCATGGTGGCGCGACGCCTTGGCGATGCGCTGGCCGGCCGCGCCGAAGTCGCGCGCATGGGCGGCGACGAATTCACTTTTCTGGTGCCCGCTTGCGACCGACGGCGAGCGGAAGAGATCGCGGACGAACTGCTCCGTACGATCGCCATGCCGGTCGAAGTCGGCAACATCCGGATGCGACCGTCCGGCAGTATCGGGGTTGCCTTGCTTGATAGTGAGGAGGAGTCGCTGGCGCTGATCGAACGCGCCGACCGCGCCATGCTCGAGGCAAAGCGGTTGGGCGGCGGACGCTACGTCGTTTCCGGCGACGAGCAGGTGCCGGGTCGGGTCGGCGTCCTGCTGGCGCGCGAAGAACTGGTCATCGAGAGCCAGATTCATGCGGCGCTGGAGTCGGGCGGCTTGACGCTCCACTACCAGCCCATCATCAATTTCAGCGGCAGCATCGAATCTGCCGAAGCTCTGATGCGATGCCAGGTCGACGGGCTGTCGCTTGCGCCGAACAAGATCATCCCCGTCGCCGAGAAGACCGGGTTGATTGCCCGGCTGGGCGAATGGAGCATGCTCAACGCCGCTCAGCACGCCCGCCGTTTGCGGGACCACGGTTTCGCAACCAAGGTGGCGGTCAACGTCTCGCGTGCCCAACTGACGGCCCCGCGCTTCGTCGAAGCCTTGTATGCGGCGCTCTACTGCGGCGACATCGAACCCGACTTGCTGGAACTGGAATTGACCGAATCGCTATTTCTGGATGTCTCGGAAACCGTTCAGGCCAACCTCAAAGCGGCCAAGCAGGCCGGCGTGTCGTTGGCGATCGACGATTTCGGCACGGGCTACTCCTGTTTGGCCAACTTGAAGGACATCCCGGCTTCCAAACTCAAGCTCGACCGTGCATTCATCTCGGTGTTGCCTGACGATCGTCGCGCCCTGGCGATCGTGCGCGCCATCGCGCAATTGGGCCGGGAACTCGGCATGACCATCGTTGCCGAGGGCGTGGAAACCGAGCGGCAGTTCGAAATTCTCGCCGAGCTCAACGTCGATGCGGTTCAAGGATTCTTGCGCGCCCGACCCATGGATGGCGAGGCCTTGGTTGAATGGCTGAGGAGATGGCGATGAATACGACGACCAGCGTGACCACTGACAAGGCTCCGACACCGACCGTGGTGGAGTCGAAGCTTGAACAATCCTTGCGCGACGTGGGCATTCCGCCAAGGCCCTTGATTCTCGAGCGCGTTGGCGAGGAGATGCGCAAGGAGGAACCGAACTTCCGCTATCTCGGCGAACTGATCAGCGCCGACGTCAGCCTGGCCGCCGGTCTCCTCAAGACGGCGAATTCCTCCTATTTCGGGTTCCGGTCGCGTGCCCGAACCGTGACGCAGGCGCTGGTCATGCTTGGTCTGAATATCTCGTCGCGGGCCATCGCCGGATTGGTGCTGCGCAAGGTATTCCTTGCCACGCCGGCGATGGAACGCTTCTGGGATGTTTCAGCCCGGGTCGCGCGCGTCTCGGGGTGGCTGGTGGGCCGGCTGGGCGTGCGCGACGGCGTGCGGCCGGACGATGCCTATACGTTCGGCCTGTTCCGCGATTGCGGCATCCCGATCCTGATGAAGAAATTTCCGCAATACGTCGCCATCCTGAAGGAGGCCGACGCCGATCTCGACCGAGTGTTCACCGATGTCGAACAGGTGCGTTGTCCGACCAATCATGCCATCGTCGGCAGCCTCATGGCGCAGAATTGGTGGCTGCCCGAAGAGACCAGCGAAGCGATCCGCTGCCACCACGATGCCGTGATCCTGGCCTCCGGACCGCTGGTCATTGCGCCGGCCAGCGCGCGCATGGTGGCGCTCGCGCAACTCGCCGAGTTCCTGGTGCAGCGGATTGACGGCCAGAGCACGACGCGCGAGTGGGACAAGCTCGGCTGCACTTGCCGCCAACTTCTCGCACTCGATGCCGAAGGCGCTGAAGCGCTCCTGCCCGAGGCGGAGCCGGTGGTACGGGATACGATCGACTAGCCGCCGGCCGCCGGACCGAGCCGGCATGCGCCGCAACGCGTTCAATGCTGTTCTTGGTTTTCCTGGGCGGCGATTTCGGCGCGCACCTTGTCCATATCCAGACTCCGCACCCCATCGACCAACTGCTGGAGTCCGGCGGGGGGCAGGGCGCCGGCGTCGGCGTAGACGATCACCTGCTCCCGGAACACCATCAGCGTCGGAATGGACCGGATGTTGAAGGCGCCGGCCAGTTCCTGTTCGACTTCGGTGTTGACCTTGGCGAACACGATGTCGGCATGCTGCTCGGAGGCGGCTTCGAAAGTCGGCGCGAACGAACGGCAAGGCGCGCACCACGGCGCCCAGAAATCAACGATCAGCATGTCGTTGCCGGCGACCGCGTCCTTGAAATTGTCCGCGGTCAGTTCGACAGTGGCCATGGCGAATCCTCAGCTTGATTATTAGGGATCGCTTATGCTACTCGATTCCGCATTCTCCGCCTATCAATCGTGCACATGAGCATCGAAGTTCCGGTTGGCCGTTTCGCCCCCAGTCCCACCGGGCCCCTGCACTTCGGGTCGCTGGTGGCGGCCCTGGGTAGCCGCCTCGACGCATGCGCGCGCGGCGGCCGCTGGCTGCTGCGCATGGAAGACGTCGATGAGCCGCGCTGTCCGCCGGGAGCGAGCGACGAGATGCTCCGCGCCTTGACCGCCTGCGGCTTCGAATGGGATGGCCCCGTGCTCTTTCAAAGCACGCGCAAGGCCCGCTATCGGGAGGTCCTGGAAACATTGAAGGCGGCCGGTCGCGCCTATCCCTGCGCCTGTACCCGTCGCGAACTGGCCGACTCGGCGTTGGCGCCCGATGGCGCGCATGTCTACCCAGGCACCTGTCGCCCCGGCCTGCCCGCCGGCAAGTCGGCGCGGGCATGGCGGTTGCGGGTCGACGCCGGTACCGTGTGTTTCGACGATGTTATCCAGGGACGTTGCTGCCAGAACCTCGAGCGCGAGGCCGGCGACTTTGTCCTGCTGCGCGCCGACGGCCATTTCGCCTACCAGCTGGCGGTGGTAGTGGATGATGCCGATCAGGGGGTGACGCATGTGGTGCGCGGCGCGGACCTGCTCGATTCGACGCCACGCCAGATTTTCCTGCAAGGCTGTCTCGGCCTGAGGGTGCCTGCCTATGCCCACCTGCCGGTGGTGGTCAACGCCGACGGCGAAAAGCTTTCAAAGCAGACGCGGGCGCCGGCCATCGACTACCGCGACCCCGTACCCGCCATGACCGATGCGCTGGCCTTCCTCGGCCAGTCGCCGCCGAAAGACTTGCGGCGTGCCACCACGGCTGACTTTTGGCGCTGGGCGCGCGCGAACTGGGATATGTCGCGGGTCCCGCGCGCGCGGGGCCTCGCAGCCTAGACGCGATATTCGCGCTTGCCGCCGTAGCCCGCGAAACCCACCGCCAGCCGCACCGCCGCGTAGGCCAGCCAGCTGGCGGCGCGCCGAAAGACCGAGCGCTGACGGAAATCGGCGGCACGCACTTCGGAGCTGTCGTCGTTGATGGCCTGGGCGAGACTGCGGCGGAGCTGTTCGGCGAAGTGGGCATCGCGCACGATCACATTCGCTTCGCGCGCGAGCAGCAGGCTGAAGGGGTCGATGTTCGACGAGCCGACGGTCGCCCATGCGTCGTCGATGACCGCGACCTTGGCGTGCAGGAAACTCGGTCGATACTCGAAAATTCTTACGCCGGCGCCCAGCAGGCTGCCATAGAGCGCCTGGGTCGCGTAATGCTGGAGCAGATATTCGATGCGGCCTTGCAACAGCACGTTGACGCGAACGCCGCGCGCCACCGCGTCAGCCAGCGCATGCCGGAAGCGTCGGCCGGGCAGGAAATAGGCATTGGCCAGAATGATCTCGCGACGAGCCGCGGCGATGGCGTCGAGATAGGCTTCCTCGATGTCCCGACGATGCCGCAGGTTGTCGCGCACGACGAAGCTCGCCTCGACGCCGCCGCGCGGCGGGCTCGTCGCGAGCGACGGCGCCCGCGGCAGGCGGCGCCGAAAGCTGGCCCAGCGCAAGAGTTGCCAGAGATGACGGACGGCGGCGTGGACGGGGTTTACCAGCGGCCCTTCGATCGCCACGGCGTAGTCGAAGCGCGGCGCCACCAGGTCCGGCCTGTCGAGATCGTCGATGATGTTGATGCCGCCCACGAATGCGAGGCGCCGGTCGATGACCGCCAGCTTTCTGTGCAGCCGGCGCAATCGGTGCCGGCGCAACCGCAAGCGCGCGACCTCCGGCCGGTAGACCATCACTTCCACTCCCTGCGCGACCAGGTCTTGCCCGAGGCGGGCCATGAAATCGGGGGCGCCGAATCCGTCGACCATCACGCGTGTCGCCACGCCGCGCTGGGCGGCCCCGGCCAGCGCGGCAGCGATCGCGCGGCCGGTATCGTCGTCGGCAAAGATGTAGCTTTCCAGGTGGACTTCGTGCTGGGCGCCGTCGATGGCAGCCAACAAGGCCGGAAAATACTGACCGCCGTTCTTCAGCAGTTCGACGCGGTTGCCGGCCAGGAAGACCGCCTTCATCGATCCGCAGGCGTCAGCGGCATCAGATGGGCGGACAGTGCTGCGTGGTCGGAGATCCGCGCCCAGGGTTCGCCCAGGTGAACCTCGGCGCGCTCGATGCTGAAGCCGCGCGTATAGATGCGATCGAGGCGCAGCATCGGCAGCGTGCTGGGATAGCTGCGGCTGGGCCGGCCGATCACCCCGGCGAAGACTTCGACGAGGCCAAGCCGGTCGGCGAGCCGGTCATGCGCGCGGTTGCGCCAGTCGTTGAAATCGCCGGCGATGATCAGCGGCGCGTCCGGTGGCACCAGGCCTTCCAGGCGCTTGGCCAGCGCGTCCATTTGCCGCAGGCGCGACCGGCCGAACAGCGACAAATGCACGCAGACACAATGCAGCGGACTGTCGAGCCCCGGCGCTTCGACCACGCAATGGAGCAGGCCGCGGCGCTCGAAGCGCAAGTGGGTCACGTCCTGGTTGTGTTCGGCGATGATCGGAAAGCGGGAGAGGATGGCGTTGCCGTGGTGGCCGTGGTCGTAGATGACGTTGCGCCCGTAGGCCGCGCTTTGCCAGACGTCGGCTGCGAGAAACTCGTGTTGCGGCTCCTCCGGCCATTGCTCGTGACGCTCGGCGTGACCGATGTGCAGGCCTTGCACTTCCTGGAGGAAAACGATGTCGGGATCGAGTTCCCTGAGCCGTTCGCGCAGGTCGTGCACCACCATGCGGCGGTTGAACTGGGAAAACCCCTTGTGGATATTGTGGGTGGCGATATGCAGGGTCGGTTCCATCGCCGGCGTCAGGATGCGGCCAGCATCCTTTCCAGGGCTATTTTGGCGGGTGCGGCTTCGTGCGGCGGGACGGCGATGCGATTGACGACCTTGCCTTCGGCGAGGTTCTCCAGGGTCCAGGCGAGATGCTGGGGATCGATGCGCTGCATGGTCGAGCACATGCAGATGACGCCGCCCATGAACTGCACGATCTTGCCTTCGTGCTTGACCTCGTCGGCCAGTCGATCCACGAGGTTCAGTTCGGTGCCGACCAGCCAGCGTGTTCCCGCCGCCGATTCTTTCACGGTGGTGATGATCTTCTCGGTCGAGCCGACGGCGTCGGAAGCCTTGCAGACTTCGAACGGGGCCTCGGGATGCGAGATCACCTTGCCATCCGGATATTGCGCGCGGAAGCGCTCGATCTGCGCCGGCTGGAACATCTGGTGCACGGAACAGTAGCCATGCCAGAGGATGATCCTGGCCTGGGCGATCTGCGCCTGCGTGAGGCCGCCGAGCTCGAGATCGGGATTCCAGATCACCATTTCTTCCATCGGGATGCCCATCTTGTAGCCGCTCCAGCGGCCCAGATGCTGGTCGGGGAAGAACAGCACCTTGGCGCGGCGCGCGAACGCCCATTCGAGGATTTTCGGCGCATTGCTCGACGTGCAGACGATGCCGCCATGCTCGCCGCAGAACGCCTTCAGGTCGGCGGCGGAATTGATGTAGGTGACCGGCGTGACCTGCTCGTCGGGGTCGAGCACTGCCGACAGCTCGCGCCAGGCGCGTTCGACCTTGGCCAGGCTGGCCATGTCGGCCATCGAGCAGCCGGCGGCGAGGTCGGGCAGGATCGAGACTTGCTCGGGGCGCGAAAGGATGTCGGCGACCTCGGCCATGAAATGCACGCCGCAGAACACGATGAACTCGGCATCCGACTGCGAGGCGAGGCGCGAAAGCTTCAGCGAGTCGCCGGTCAGGTCGGCATGCCGAAACACGTCGGCGCGCTGGTAGTGGTGGCACAGGATCACCGCGCGCTTGCCCAGCCGGGCACGGGCGGCGCGAATCCGCTCCTGCGCCTCCTGGTCGGCGAGCGCGTTGAACTTGTCGAAACTGATGGCGGCGATCTGCATGGCGATCCGTGAGGCCTGACTTTGACGCGAGAATTTTATCAGGCCGCGGTCGGTACAATCCTGGGCCATGAACCGCGAAGAACTTTCTGAAGGCTTGCCGTTCGGCGCATCGGACGCGGGCGACAACGGGCGATACCGGGAAGGCCGCAAGGTGACCTGGGTCAGCATCGCCGTCAATGTCGTCCTGACGGCCATGCAGGTCCTGGTCGGCCTATGGGCGCATTCGCAGGCGCTGGTCGCCGACGCCATGCACACCTTGTCGGATGTGTTCGCCGACTTCTTCGTGCTCTATGCCAATCGCAAGGGCGCCGAGGCCGCCGATGCCGAGCATCCGTATGGACACGCGCGCTACGAGACCGCGGCCTCGCTCGTGCTCGGCTTGTTGTTGATGGCGACCGGGGCCGGCATCCTGATTTCGGCAGTCGAGCGGCTCCAGAACCTGGACAGCGCGCCCAAGATCGGCGTTGCCGCAGTCTGGGCGGCCGTGTTCACGCTGGTGGGCAAGGAAACCTTGTTCCGGTACATGCTGGCGGTCGGCGAGCGCCTGCGTTCGCCGATGTTGATCGCCAACGCCTGGCATGCCCGCGCCGATGCGTTGTCCTCATTGGTGGTGGCGGTGGGGGTCGGGGGCGCCTTGCTCGGATTCGCGTTTGCCGACGCCGTGGCGGCGATTGTCGTCGGCGCCATGATCGTCAAGACCGGTGCCGAGTTTGCCTGGACAGCCATGCGCGAACTGATCGACACCGGCGTCGATGCCGAGGAGGTCGAGCGTATCCGCAACACCATACGCGCCACGCCAGGGGTCATCGGCCTGCACGAACTGCGGACTCGTCGGATGGCGCAAAAGGTCCTGGTCGACGCGCATATCCAGGTGGATGCCTATATCAGCGTGTCGGAAGGCCACTGGATCGGCGAGGAAGTTCGGCGGCGCGTCCTGGCGGCTCACGAGGATGTGATCGATCTGCTGGTGCATGTCGACCCCGAGGAGGACTTCCATTTGCCCGTTGCCGGTGCGCCGGCCACGCGATTGCCGGCGCGTGAGGCGTTGATCCGGCACCTGCGCACCATTTTGGGTGACGACGGCACCCTGAAATTCGACGAGGTGCGCTTGCACTATCTGAGGCAGCGTGTCGAAGCCGAAGTGTTCCTTTCGCCTGATGCCGTCCTGGATTCCGCCCAGGTCGTCGGCATGAGGCAGCGCCTGGCGGCGCAATTGCCCGACGATCCCTATTTCCGCAAAATCGCGCTTATTTGCACGATTGCACCAAATTAGTGCCAACCAGGAGCGGCTTGCACCAAGATGGTGTTGATTCCGCCGCCCCGGCTTGGCAAAAGCGTTCCGATACAGGCACCTAAGTCTGGGGGCTTATTGGCATGGTAACTGCTATCCTTCCATCAAAGCCTGGTGCTTCATTCGTTCAACCCAATTCAGGAGATCCGGCATGACGCCACAAGAAGTGATCAAGATGGTTCAGGAAAAGGAAGTCAAGTTCGTCGACTTCCGTTTCACCGATATCCGCGGCAAGGAGCAGCATGTCAGCGTGCCGGTTTCCGCGTTCGGCTTGGAGAAGTTCGAGGACGGCCATGCGTTCGACGGTTCGTCGATCGCCGGCTGGAAAGGCATTCAGGCTTCCGACATGCAGCTGATGCCCGATCCGTCGACCGCCTACATCGACCCCTTCATGGACGAGGCCACGCTGATCCTGTCCTGCGACGTGGTCGAGCCGGCTGACGGCAAGGGTTACGACCGCGATCCGCGCTCGATCGCCAAGCGTGCCGAGGCTTACCTGAAGTCCTCCGGTATCGGCGATACCGCCTACTTCGGCCCGGAGCCCGAGTTTTTCATCTTCGACAGCGTCGAGTGGAAAGTCGATATGTCGGGCTCGTATTGCAAGGTATTCTCGGAAGAGGCTGCCTGGGCCACCGCCGAGAAGTTCGAAGGCGGCAATACCGGCCACCGGCCGACCGTCAAGGGCGGTTATTTCCCGGTGCCGCCGGTCGACAGCCTCAACGACATCCGCGCGGCGATGTGCCTGGCGCTGGAAGCCTGCGGCGTGCCGGTCGAAGTGCATCACCATGAAGTGGCGACTGCCGGCCAGTGCGAGATCGGCACCGTGTTCAGCACGCTGGTCAGGCGCGCCGACTGGACCCAGGTGCTCAAGTACATCGTCCATAACGTCGCTCACAGCTACGGCAAGACGGCCACCTTCATGCCTAAGCCCATCGTCGGCGACAACGGTTCCGGCATGCATGTGCACCAGTCGATCTGGAAGGACGGCAAGAACCTGTTCGCCGGCAACGGTTATGCGGGTCTGAGCGACTTCGCGCTGTACTACATCGGCGGCATCATCAAGCACGCCCGGGCGCTCAACGCCATCACCAACCCCGGCACCAACAGCTACAAGCGCCTGGTGCCCGGCTTCGAAGCCCCGGTCAAGCTGGCCTACTCGGCGCGCAACCGCTCGGCCTCGATCCGCATCCCCTTCGTGCATTCGGACAAGGCCCGCCGCATCGAGACCCGCTTCCCCGATCCCACCGCCAACCCCTATCTCGCCTTCTCGGCGCTGATGATGGCCGGTCTCGACGGGGTGCAGAACAAGATCCATCCGGGCGAGCCCGCCGACAAGAACCTGTACGACCTGCCGCCGGAAGAGGATGCCAAGATCCCGACCGTCTGCTCGTCGCTGGACCAGGCGCTGGACTACCTCGACAAGGACCGCGAGTTCCTGACCCGCGGCGGCGTCTTTTCCAACGAATTCATCGATGCCTTCATCGAGCTGAAGATGGAAGAGGTCACCAAGTTCCGCATGACGACGCATCCGGTCGAGTACGATATGTACTATTCGCTCTAAACCAAAAACGGTTTCCTGCGTTAAGAAAGGACGGGCACTGCCCGTCCTTTCTTTTTTTGGCATAAACTCGAACGGTCAACTGCACAATCCGCCGCCATGATCCATCGCCGACATCTCGTTTTGCTGGCCCTGAGCGCGAGCGCCGCTCATGCCGACACGTTGTACAAGTGCACCGATCCCGCCGGCCACACGACCTACACGAACCAGAAGGCCGAGGCCAAGAATTGCGTCATCCTGTCGCAGGACAAGCCGGTTTCGACCTTCGCGCCACCGCCTGCCAGGCCCCGCGCCAGCACGCCGACGCCGGAAAGCTTTCCCAAGGTGAGTTCGGAAACCCAGAAAGGGCGCGATTCCGACCGTCGCCGCATCCTCGAGGAGGAACTTGCCGCGGAGCGCCGGGCCCTGGACGAGGCGAAGCGCACGCTCGCCGAGCAGGAGGCCGTGCGGGAGGGCGGCGAACGCAATTATCAGAAGTATCTCGACCGCATCAAACCGCTGCAGGACGGCGTTCAACTGCACGAGCGCAACGTCGACGCCCTGCAAAAGGAGCTGGCCAACCAGAAGTGATCTGGCGATGGCTTGCTTCTTGCTCGATTCGAGGGGATGAACGCCGTTGAACCCGCTTCCACGCCCACCGGATTTGCCGGTCTCGATCTGCTGTCGTCGGCGGTCCTGCTGCTCGATGGGCGACTGCTGATCCGCTATCTCAATCCCGCCGCCGAAAACCTTTTCGCAGTCAGCCAGCGCGCCTGGCTGGGCCGTCCGCTGGCCCAACTGGCCGGCACGCCCGCCGCGCTCGACACCGCCCTGGACAATGCCCTGCGCAACAACTGGAGCTACACCGGGCACAACATCGCCGTGACCCGTCAAGGCGGAGGCAGCGAACCGGGAGAGCCGCTCCACCTCGACTGCACGGTCACGCCCATCGACGTCGTCGACACGCGCCTGCTCCTCGAATTCCGCCCGATCGATCAGCAGTTGAAGGCGATCCGCGAGGAGCGCGAGGCCGTGCAGCAGCAAGCCAATCGCGAATTGATCCGCAACCTTGCCCACGAGATCAAGAACCCGCTCGGCGGCATCCGGGGTTCGGCGCAATTGCTGGAGCGCGAGCTGGCGAGCCTGAAAAACGCGCCGGCGCTCAAGGAATACACGCAAGTCATCATCAAGGAGGCAGATCGCCTGCAGGACTTGATGCAGCGGCTGCTGTCGTCGCATCGGGCGATGCAGCCCGCCCAGGTGAACGTCCACGAACTGCTCGAACGGGTGCGCCGGCTGATCCACGCCGAGTACGCCGGCGTGCGCGTGCGCCGCGACTACGACACTTCGCTGCCCGATGTCACCGGCGACCGCGAACAGCTGATCCAGGCGATCCTCAACATCGTCCGCAATGCCGCGCAGGCCATGGCCGGCCAGGGCGAAATCGTCCTGCGCACGCGCGCGCTGCGCCAGGTGACGCTGGCGAAGAAGCGGTATCGCCTGGCACTCGAATTGCAAGTGATCGACAACGGCCCCGGCATTCCGGAAACCATACGCGAAAAGATTTTCTATCCGCTGGTGTCGGGCCGCGAGGGCGGTAGCGGGCTGGGCTTGACCTTGGCGCAGAGCTTCGTGCATCAGCATTCCGGTAGCATAGAGGTCGAGTCGCGGCCGGGACGTACCTGTTTCGCCATTCGGCTGCCGCTGGCGGTAGGCAAGGAGCAAGAGACAAGGACATGAAAACCGTCTGGATCATCGACGACGACCGCTCGATTCGCTGGGTGCTGGAAAAGGCGCTGGCGCGCGAGAACATCGCCTGCCGGAGTTTCGGCTCCGCCGACGAAGCGCTGGCCGCGCTGGACAGCGGCAACGCGCCGCGCGCGCTGGTGTCGGACATCCGCATGCCCGGAACGTCGGGTCTCGACCTGCTCAAGCGGATGAAGGCGAGCTTTCCCGACCTGCCGGTCATCATCATGACGGCGTATTCGGACCTGGATTCCGCGGTCGCCGCCTTTCAGGGCGGCGCTTTCGAGTACCTGCCCAAGCCCTTCGACGTCGATCAGGCGGTGGCGCTGGTGCGCCGCGCCCTCGACCAGGCCGCGCCGAAAGTCAGCGATGGCGGCACGCCGGCGCTGGCGCCCGAGATCCTGGGACATGCCGCATCGATGCAGGAGGTATTCCGCGCCATCGGCCGGCTGGCGCAATCGCATGCGACGGTGTTGATCAACGGCGAATCGGGTACCGGCAAGGAATTGGTGGCGCGCGCGCTCCATCGCCACAGCCCCCGCCGGGACGCGCCTTTCATCGCCATCAACACGGCGGCGATCCCGCGCGACCTCCTCGAGTCGGAACTGTTCGGCCACGAGAAGGGCGCCTTCACCGGCGCGGCCGGCCAGCGGCGCGGCCGGTTCGAGCAGGCCGAGGGCGGCACGCTGTTCCTGGACGAAATCGGCGACATGCCGGCCGAGCTGCAGACGCGTTTGCTGCGCGTGCTGTCGGACGGCCACTTTTATCGCGTCGGCGGACAGCAGCCCGTCAAGGCCAATGTCCGCGTCATCGCCGCCACGCACCAGAACCTCGAGGAGCGGGTCAAGGAAGGCCTGTTCCGCGAGGACCTGTTCCATCGGCTCAACGTCATCCGCCTGCGGCTGCCGTCGCTGCGCGAGCGCCGCGAAGACGTGCCGCTGCTGGCGAAACACTTCCTCGCTCGCAGCGCCGCCGATCTGGGCGTCGATGCCAAGCATCTTTCGGATGCGACGGTCCTGTTCCTGCAGAGCATGGAATTCCCCGGCAATGTGCGCCAGCTCGAAAATCTCTGCCACTGGCTGACGGTGATGGCGCCCGGCCAGATCATCGAGGTCGCCGACCTGCCGTCCGAATTGCGCGAGCATCCCGCCGCCACCCTGCCCGATAACTGGCTCAGCGGGCTGGCCGTCGAGGCCGACCGGATGATCCTGACCCAGCCGGGCGAAGTATTCGACCGGCTGTCGCGCGCCTTCGAGGCCACGCTGATCCGTCGCGCGCTGGCCAGCACCGGTGGCCGGCGCATCGAGGCCGCGCATTTGCTCGGCATCGGCCGCAACACCATTACGCGCAAGATCCAGGACCTCGGGCTCGATGACGGCAAGACGGGCGAATAGGCGATAATCGGGCCATGCCCGATTCCCCGCTTGCTCTACCGTCCATTACTGCCGCGCTGGGACCGCTCGCCGCGCGCTTCGATGTCGACGTCGTCGAGCAATGCGATTCCACCAACACGCTGCTGCTTGGGCGCACCGACGCGCCGTCGGGCAGCGTCGTGGTCGCCGGGCGGCAGACCGCGGGGCGCGGCCGCATGGGGCGGGCGTGGATTGCCGATGCCGGCGCCAGCCTGACCTTCTCGCTGCTCTGGCGCCTGCCGCGCGGCGCCTCGCCGAGCGGCCTGTCGCTGGCCGCGGGCGTCGCCGTGGCAGAAGCCTTGCAGGGACTCGGTGTCGACGGCATCGCGCTCAAGTGGCCGAACGACATCCTGCGCGGCGGGAAGAAGCTGGCCGGCATCCTCGTCGAGCTGGCGGGCTCGGCGGCGGTGATCGGCATCGGCCTCAACCTGCGCCTGCCGCAAGGCCTGCCGCCGGAAGTCAGCCGCGGCGCCGCGGCGCTCGACCGCGAGCTCGACCGCAATGCCGTGCTTGTCGCGCTGCTGGCGGCGCTGCATGGCGTGCTGGCGCAGTTCGGTACCGGCGGCTTTGCGGCGCTGCGCGACCGCTGGCAGGCGCTCAACGCCTATGCCGGCGCGCCGGTGCGCGTCATTGGCGAATTCTCGGTGCCCGTCGAGGGCATCTGCATCGGCGCCGATGTCGATGGCGCGCTGCTGCTGGAAACCGCAGTCTGCGTCCAGCGCATTCTCGCCGGCGACGTTTCACTGCGGCCGGCATGAGCCTGCTGTTGTGCATCGACGCCGGCAACACGCGCCTGAAATGGGGGCTGCGCGCAGGGGGCGTCTGGCTTAAGCAAGGTACGCGGCTCGATGCCGTCGATGTCCGGCCGGCGCGCATCCTTGCCTGCAACGTTGCCGGAGAGGCGCCGCGGCAGGCGATCGAATCTTTTGCAGCGAGCCATCGCCTGACGGTCGAATGGCTGCAGGCGTGCGCGGCGCAATGCGGCGTCATCAACGGCTACGATCATCCCGAACAACTGGGCGCCGACCGCTGGGCGGCGCTGATCGGCGCGCGCAGCCGGCATCGGGGCGATTGCCTGGTGGTCATGAGCGGCACGGCGACGACTGTCGACCTGCTGACGGGCGACGGCCGCTTTCTCGGCGGCCTCATCCTGCCCGGCCTGGCGTTGATGCGCGATGCGCTCGCGGGCGGCACGGCCAATCTGCCGGCGGCGGCGGGCGAGTTTGCCGAACAGCCGAGGAATACCTTCGATGCCATCGCCAGCGGCGCGCTGCAGGCGACGGCGGGCGCGCTCGAGCGCATGTTCCGGGGGATCGCCGGCGGCGCCGATCCGCTCTGCCTGTTGTCGGGCGGCGCCGCTGCCGTGGTGGCCGGCGTGTCACCGCCACTGACTTTCCCCCATCGGATCGTGGATAACCTGGTGCTGGAAGGGCTGGCCGCCATCGCCGAATCGAGCGGCCGTGATTGAGTCTTTCGTCAACGCCGTTCGCGATCAGTTGCAGAACCAGATCGTTTCCGGCGGCCTGGTGCTGGCCATCGTCGGCGTCATGCTGGCGACGCTGCGCAACCTGCCGGCACGGCTGTGGGGGTACGCCAAGCGCGCGCTGATCGTCACGGCGGTGATCGATTCGCGCAACGACTTGTTCAACGCCTACATCGCCTGGCTGAACGAACTGCCCTATGGGCGCGGCAGCCGGCTGTTCACCGTCATCCAGGACAACCGCGAGGGTGGCGACGACGACCAGACCGACGACCTGCCGCGCCTACTCTACAGCCCGGCGCCGGGTTTCCATCTGTTCTGGTACGGCGGCCGGCCGATGTGGATCCAGCGCGACATCGCCATGAACCTGCAGGTGATCGAGACGGTCAAGGTCAGCGCGCTGTTCGCCTCGCGGCGGCTGCTGGAAGACATGCTCGAGGACGTGATCCGGCGCGCCTACGCGCGCATGGCCGATCACACCATGCTCTACACCATCGACCGCTGGGGCGAGTCGTGGAACCTGGTCGGCGCGCGGCCGCGCCGGCAGATTGCCTCGGTGGTGCTCGATGGCGGCACGAGCGAGACGCTGCTCGCCGACGTCAAGGAGTTCTTTGCCCGCCGGCAGTGGTATGCCGACCTCGGCATTCCCTGGCGGCGCGGCTATCTCCTGCACGGGCCGCCGGGCACGGGCAAGACCAGCTTCGCCTACGCGCTGGCCGGCGAACTGCATCTGAAGATTTGCGCGTTGTCGCTGACCAATCCGAAGCTCAACGACCAGACCATCGCTGACCTGCTGCAAAAGACGCCGCCGCGCTCGCTGATCCTCATCGAGGACATCGATGCCTTCTTCGTGGCGCGCGACAAGCAGGACACGCGCATCGAGGTGAGCTTCAGCGGGCTCCTGAACGCGCTGGACGGCGTGGCCGCGCAGGAGGGGCGCGTCGTCTTCCTGACCACCAACCACTTCGACCGCCTCGACAAGGCGCTGATCCGGCCGGGCCGCGTGGATGTCGCCGTGGAACTGGGCAACGCCAGCGCCGGCATGCTGCGCACCATGTTCCTGCGCTTTTATCCCGATTCGGCGACGTCGATCGATCGGGTGCTGGCGGGCTACAACGACAAGTCGTTGAGCCCGGCGCGCATTCAGCAGGCGCTGCTGGAATCCGACGACGCCGGCCACGCCCTGCGTCTGTTCGGCCTGGCCTGAGCGCCTGTCGGGACGCTAGTCCACCCCCCATTGAGCGGTGGCGATGCCCGTGCCGCAGTCAGCCGCGACGAGGCGCCGCCGGACCTCCAGCAGTTGCTCGACCAGCGCCGGCTCGGCAAGCGCGTAGGCGGCCGCGTCGGGCTCGCGCTTGACGACGACGCCCAGCAGTTCGGTGATGGCATTGCCGATCGAGTTCTGGCTGATGGTGACGATCAGGTCGCCCTGGTCGTCGCGGTAGATGATCTGCTTGAACGCCGGCTGCCAGCGAATGGCGTTGGCATATCGTGCGTCGCGGATGCAGCGGTCGCGCACCTGCTTGGCGGCCTGGAGGAAATCGTTGTCGAACAACAGCGCTTCCTCCACCAATTGCGGGAAGTGGAGGTCCGGCAACATGGGGGCATTGCGCGTCGATACCTGGTGGAAGAAGCTGCGATAGAAGTCGAGGAAGCCCTTGAGGATGACGTCGTACTCTTTCCAGAACCGGACGCTCTTCAACGCCGCCGCGCCGCCGTCGATTTCCCAGCTGGGCAGGCCCTGCGGGTAGCCGGTCAGCGCCAGGCGGCGCGAGTCGTCGCCGCAGGGACGCAGGATGGCCAGATCGAGCCGCGCGAAGAAGGCGCGATAGACTTTGCCCATGTGGGCCTGGAACAGCGAATGCTGGCCGCCGTCGGTGAGGTTGGCATTATCGGGGTCGGCCAGCGGCGCGGCGCGCAGTTGCGCCTGGTCGAAGACGATGAAATGGTTGTGCAGCATGCGGATGCTCGGCACACCCGGCGAGGTCAGCGGCCAGGTGGCGTCCAGGCTGGCCTCGCCGGCCAGCACGAGGTGGGCGCGCGGATCGGGGTAGCGCTCGAGCATGAACTCGATGATGATCTGGTTCATGCGGTTCCAGACGTTTTTCGCGCTGGCGGGCACTTGGGTGCGCCGTACCGGCCGACCGAGCGGATCGAGGATGCTCTGCGAGGTGTTGTAGATGATCGAGGCGTCGAAGATATTGCTGTGGCCGAGCGCCTTGCGGTAGAGCAGCAGGCCTTCCGGATTGCGCAGCAGGCCGTTGTTCTGCACCAGGTCGGCGAGATTCTCGGCGCTGTTGAAGAATTCGTTCGGCTTCATGCCCTCGGGCACGGTCAGCGGAATCGGGCGGTAAGGCGTTACGATTTCACGGGGTCCGGTTTGCATGGGCTTCGCTCAACCTAAGAGAAAGGCGGATGACATTATGCGGGCAATGGCATGGGCATCGATATTCGGCGTATTGCCATGGCTGACTTTCGCCGCGCAGGCCGCGGAAAAAGTGAGCCGGGCCGAAGACCGGGAGGCGGTGGCCGTGGCCATCTACAACGACACGCTGGCGCTGATCAAGGAAGTGCGGCGGCTCGAGCTCGATCGCGGCATCAATGACATTGCGCTGAGCGACGTCTCGGCGGAGATGCGGCCGGAGACGGCCAGCCTGCGCGCGGTGGCAGGGCCGCCGCTGCGCTTGCTCGAGCAGAATTTCGATTTCGACCTGCTGACGCCGCAAAAGCTGCTCGAAAAGCATGTCGGCCAGACCATCGGCGTGATTCGCACGAATCCGGCCACGGGCGTCGAGACGCGCGAAACGGCCCAAGTGCTGGCCACCAACAGCGGCACGGTGCTCAAGTTTGCCGACCGCATCGAAACCGGCGTGCCGGGACGGCTGACTTTCAACGCCATTCCGGGCAACCTGCGCGAGCGGCCGACGCTGGTGGTCAAGCTGGAAAGCGCCGCTGCCGGCAAGCAGACGGCCGAGCTTTCCTACCTGTCCGGCGGGCTGTCGTGGCAGGCGGACTACGTGGCCGAGCTGGCGGCCGACGAGAGCCGGCTGGATCTGGCCGGCTGGGTGACGCTGACCAACCAGAGCGGCACGGCCTACGAGAACGCCCGGCTGCAACTGGTGGCTGGCGATGTCAATCGCGTGCGCCAGGACATGGTGGCCAAGGCCGGCATGGTGGCGATGGCGGCGCCGGCCCCGGCGCGGGAGATGGCGCGCGAGGAAGTATTCGATTACCACCTCTACACGCTCGGCCGGCCGACCAGCATCCTCGACAACCAGACCAAGCAGGTGGCGCTGCTTTCGGCGGCCAACGTGCCGGTCAGAAAGGAATACTTGCTGGCGGGGCAGGGCTGGTATTACCAGGGGCAGGCGTCCGATCTCGGTCGCAAACAGAAGGTCGCGGTCTTCCTCGAATTCGAGAACGCCGGCGGCGACCTGGGCAAGCCCTTGCCCAAGGGCGTCGTTCGGGTTTACAAGAAGGATGCCGGCGGCAATGCCGTTTTCATTGGCGAGGATGCCATCGACCACACCGCGAAGAACGACAGGCTGCGGTTGAAGATGGGCAATGCTTTCGACGTCACCGCCACGCGCAAGCAGACCGCTTTCCGCCAGCTGGCGGGCCGGCCCAATCCGGTGGTGGAGACCGCCTGGCGCCTGGAGGTGAGCAATGCCAAGGAGCAGCCGGTGACGGTGAAGGTCGTCGAGCCGATGCCCGGCGATTGGGAAATCGTCAGCGCCAGCCAGCCGCACGAGAAGGGCGACGCGCACGCGGCCGTGTGGCAGCTGCAGGTGCCGGCCGGCGGCAAGCAGACGCTGGAATACGTCGTCCGGGTGCGCTGAGCCGGCGACCCGCCGCGCGGCCACCCATGCCCCCATTAACAGGAATGACTTGACCGCGGCCCGGAAAACGGTAATTTAGAAGGTTTTAGCGATTATCGTTTCAAGGGAAAGAAGATGTCTGAGCCGACCAAGATCCTGCTCGAAGAGCACGAGATTCCAACCCATTGGTACAACGTTGTTGCCGACATGCCCAACCCTCCGGCGCCGCCGCTGGGGCCGGACGGGCAGCCGGTGCCGCCCGAGAAAATGCTGGCCATCTTTCCGGGCAACCTGCTCGAACAGGAGATGTCGGCCGAGCGCTGGATTGCCATCCCCGGAGAAGTGCGCGAAGCCTATCGCCTCTGGCGGCCGTCGCCGCTCTATCGCGCGCACCGGCTGGAGCAGATGCTGGGTACGCCGGCCAAGATTTATTACAAGAACGAAGCGATCTCGCCAGCCGGCTCGCACAAGCCGAACACCGCCGTGCCGCAGGCCTTCTTCAACAAACAGGCCGGCATTTCCCGCCTGGCCACGGAAACCGGCGCCGGCCAATGGGGCAGCTCGCTGGCGTTCGCGGGGCAGATGTTCGGTGTCGCCGTGCGCGTCTTCATGGTCAAGGTCAGCTACGACCAGAAGCCGTTCCGGCGTTCGATGATGCAGACCTGGGGCGCGGAAGTGTTTGCCAGTCCCAGCGACATCACCCAGGCCGGTCGCGATGCGCTGGCCAAGGATCCGGAGAACCAGGGCTCGCTCGGCCTCGCCATTTCCGAGGCGGTCGAGGAAGCGGCCAGCCGCGCCGATACCAACTACGCGCTCGGCTCCGTGCTCAATCACGTGCTGCTGCACCAGACGGTGATCGGCCTGGAGGCCAAGCAGCAACTGGCCAAGATCGGCGAGTATCCCGACATGATTTTCGCGCCCTGCGGCGGCGGGTCCAACTTCGGCGGCATCGTTTTCCCCTTCCTGGCCGACAAGGCGGCCGGCGACCCCAAGGCCAAGAACCTGCGCCTGGTGGCCGTCGAGCCGACGTCCTGCCCGTCCCTGACCAAGGGCGTCTATGCCTACGACTTCGGCGATGCCACCGGCTACACGCCGCTGATGAAGATGTACACCCTGGGCCACGATTTCATGCCGCCGGGCATCCACGCCGGCGGCCTGCGCTACCACGGCGATTCGCCGCTGGTGTCGCAGCTTTACCATGAGAAGCTGATCGAGGCGGTGGCGGTGCCGCAACTGGCCACTTTCGAGGCCGGCGTGCAGTTCGCGCGCGCCGAGGGCATCATCCCGGCGCCCGAGTCCTGTCATGGCATTCGCGCCTGTATCGACGAGGCCATGCGCTGCAAGCAGACCGGCGAGAAGAAGACCTTGCTGTTCAATCTCACCGGCCACGGGCATTTCGACATGGCGTCCTACGATCGCTATTTCTCGGGCGCCCTCGACGACTACGACTATCCGCGCGAGGCGGTGGAACGCTCACTGCAGCATTTGCCGAAAGTGGGCTGACCGGCGGCGCGGGTCGTGGCACGCCTGGCGTTCCTGTCGCTGGTTTTGGTCAACCTGGCCTTCTTCGTCTGGGCCGCGGGCTATCTGGGCGGCGCCGACGAAGGACGGGAGCCCGGGCGGCTGAGCGAGCAGCTCAACCCGGAAAAATTGCGGATCGTGGTTGCGCCGGCCGCGCCGGCAACGGGGCAAGAAGCCCTTGCGGCGCCGCCGGCCGCGCCGGCAACCGTTTGCCGCCGCCTCGGGCCGCTGGCGATCGCCGATGCCGACCGGCTCGCGGCCCGGCTGGCAGCCGTCGGCGAGGTGACCTCGACGCCGGTGGAGGGCCGCAGCTACTGGGTTTTCATTCCGGCGGCGGCCGCCAAGCCGACGGACAAGACTGCCGCGGAACTGCGTCAGGCCGGGATCAGCGACTTCTTCGTGGTGAGCGACGACGGACCGAATCGGGGCGCCTTCTCGCTCGGCCTGTACCACAAGGAAGATGCGGCGAACGATCTGCTGCAGCGGTTGGGCAAAAAAGGCATCAAGTCGGTCAGGATCGACGACAAGCCGCGCAAGACCGACAAGGCGGTCCTCGAGATTCGCGCACCCGCCGAGGCCGTCGACCAGGCATTGAGCGGGCTGACGGTCGACGTTGGCGAATGCGGAGGCGGATGATGGGCTTCATCGTTGGTTTGACCGGCGGCATCGGCAGCGGCAAAAGTGCCGCCGCCGAGGCCTTTGCCCGCCTGGGCGCGGTGGTGGTGGATGCCGATGCCGTTGCCCATGCGTTGACGGCCCCCGGCGGCGCGGCCATGCCGGCCATCGCGGCCGCGTTCGGCGACCGCGTGGTCGCCGAGGACGGCCGACTGGACCGTGCGGCGATGCGGTCGCTGGCGTTCGGCGACCCCGATGCGCGCAAGCGGCTGGAGGCCATCCTGCACCCCATGATCGGGGCTGAGACGCAGCGGCGCTGCGAGGCGGCGCTGGCTGCCGGCGCACCCTATGTCGTGCTGGAGGTGCCGTTGCTGGTCGAGTCGGGGCACTATCGCCAGCGTGTCCAGCGCGTTGCCGTGGTCGATTGCGACGACGAGGTTCGCATCGCGCGCGTCATGGCCCGCAACGGCTTGTCCCGCGCCGAAGTGGCGCGCATCATGGCCACGCAGGCCAGCCGCGAGGCTCGCCTGGCGGCGGCTGACGACGTGATCGACAACCACGGCTCGCTCGAGAACCTGGCCACTCAAGTGAATGCCCTGCACGCCCAGTACTGCCGTCAGGCGGCGAATTGCGGAGAAAACGCGCCAGCACGTTGAGATTTGCCGTCGATTAGGTCAGAATTAGCGGAATTTGCCAGCGGACGGCCTGTGATCACCTACGAATACCCTCTCAACGAGCGCATTCGAACTTTGCTGCGCCTCGACGACGTTTTCGAGAGAGTGGCTCACTTTGTTGCGGCCGAAGGCCCGGCCGAGCACCACGTGGCACTGGTCACCCTGTTCGAAATCCTCGAAGTCGCCGGACGCGCCGACCTCAAGTTCGACCTCGTCCAGGAACTCGAGCGGCAACGGCAGATCCTGCTTTCTTTCCGGAACAATCCCGATATTTCCGAAGAGGCGCTGAACGGCGCGCTCTACGAAATCGAGCAGGCTTCGGCGGCGCTGCTGGCCATGCAGGGCAAGATCGGCCAATACTTGCGCGACAACGAGTGGCTGATGAGCATCAGGAATCGCGCCGCCATTCCCGGCGGCGTGTGCGAATTCGATCTGCCCAGCTACCATTATTGGCTCAATCGCGACTCCGCCTTCAGGCAACGCGACCTCCAGGGCTGGCTGGCGCCGATGCTGCCGATCCGCCAGGGCATCAGCATCGTCCTGCGTTTGCTGCGGGCGTCCGGCCGGCCCGAACCGCAGGTGGCGGTCCGGGGCAGCTATCAGTTGATGCTTGCCGGGCGGGTCGCGCAACTGGTGCGCTTGCGCTTGCGGCGCGCGGATTCGGCGGTTCCCGAGATCAGCGCCAACAAGTATGCCCTCAACATCCGCTTCACGATGCCGGATACCGATCTGCGCCCGAGGCAATCCGACACCGACATTTCATTTGAATTGACGTTCTGCAAT
>WBZU01000606.1_pt2 | contig 27675 bp, 24 predicted proteins | sample 5204311 | NCBI WGS metagenome assembly WBZU01 (sample SAMN12344359, study PRJNA552823) | activated sludge metagenome | biome: Activated sludge suspended growth; feature: Nitrification reactor; material: Wastewater; isolation source: activated sludge from nitrification reactor of wastewater...
TGTAATTAAAAATCATAAAATACACCCCCTATTTTTATCTCAATAGTATCACTATTCGATTGTTTTATCGCCCGAAGTGTATATCCGTTGGTAAAATCAAGCTCTAAGCCAGTGCCACCAACATCCCGCACAAAAACAATGCGCTGCTCCAAAAAGTTTGTCAGGAGATCAATATTTATGTAACCTAACGACGGTCTATAGTCGACAATTGATTCGACCCCCGACTCATCAATCAAGACAATTTCGCTCATGATTGAAAGGGCCATCCTGTTTTCAAAATTTAAAATAACTTGATATGGCCCAAGACATACCTGTATAAGGCGTGCGTCAATACATGCTGCTTCGACTTTGTTTTCCATATATTATTGTTTTGGTGGTAATGGAACATGAACTTGAGCCTGAAATTCTGCTCTCGTAAGTTGGTTTGGAGGTAAAACGTTAGGAGTTGAAGGATTAACGGGTTGGTTATATTGGTTCATTTGTTTCCAATAACCATTCGGGTATTGCTCCGTTGGCGGCATAGTACGAACAGTATGTCCTTCTGGCAGGTATTTTGGTGGATATGATGGAGGATTTACTGGAGGCACAAAATTTGGCGATGGTTTTGCCGCACCATTTATATTGGAAATGGTGTTCTTGGCAATAGACTTTTCTCCTGTTACCGTCGCTGTAGCACTGCGTGCTGCTGTTCTTTCAGCAATTGCTTCGGTTCCAGCCTTGATTGCAGTACCAGCAACCCGAGCTTCTCCTGCTCCGATAAGCATGGAGACACCAGCCACGAAGATATCTTCCTTGTGTGTCTTGGCGTAATTCGAAGCAGCTTTTGCGGCATCCGATGGATTTGCTAGATCAGGGCCAACCCGGCGTGTTTCATAAGTGATGACTGGCGCGCTATTGCTATTTGTGTTGATGCTTCCTTTACCTGTTTGTGGGTTAGGGTTAGGAGATGTCGTCTTCGGTATTTCAATGTATTGTCCGCGCCAGTCATATTTCGCTGTGTAGCTAGGGCCTGTTGCTGGGCCAATTTTGGCGTTGAAGGGGTCTTTATACGAATTTTGGACGCTAGGTGTCAGGGGTGCCTTTGGTAGAGCTACCTGGTTATTGAGACTCGGGTGCGGGGATGTTGCCATCGTGGCTCCCGCACCAGATGAAGCCTGAACTGAAGAAATAGTTCGTGATGCCTGCGACGGAGGGTAGGCGAGTGGTTGAGTACTCGGTCGGCTGGTAGCCTGAGGTGTGGCTATTACAGTTGGTCTCGTCGGAGTTGCTGAGATGAAGCTGGGAGGATTGCGAAACGCTGTCGGTGCACTTAAAGGCAAGGAGGGAACTCGTGGCCCTTGCGGAGTCGTTGTCCGTCCGAGAGAGGGAGTTGTGGCTACCTGTCGCTGAGTAACGCTGGTTGACTGTGGCGCGTGATTGGTTGTTGGTATGGAAGATGCTTGCACGGTTGCCGAAATCGGCACTCCGATTGTGCACGATATCAGACCTACCAAAAGGGTATGCTTTTTCTTTGCAAAGTCAAAATTGATTGGTTTTTTAGCCCGCATGATCCCTGCTCCGGTTTCGTTGTGACGATATTGAATATTCTTGCCAATTGGCACCCTCTTTCGAGGAAGAAACTCAACCCGAAGCGAGCGGAGACGGAAAAGTCAATTGTTTATTGACTTTTCCAAATGCGGGATATAATACGCAGGTGCTAGTGTTTCGTTGCCGTAGAGGTTTCTGCACCGCAAGGTTGCATTGCCTGATGGTGTGACGTAACATTCGTGCCTTCGGATGCCGCAAGGTTCCGACGCTGGGTCTTGATTGGTTTTTTTTGGTGTCTCTACATGGTTAACGCCTTGAAGTTACACATCTATTTGACTGCTCTTGGCCTCTGTGACGAACGGTGTGCTGGATTTCCTAGGTCGCGCACTTCGTTCTGTTCTCTCTCTTGGAGCCACCTTCGGGTGGCTCTTTCCTTTTTCGCAGTATAAAAAAAGGGCATCCTGCGATGCCCTTTTTTTATTCACACTAAAAAGTTTCCCTAATACGTACACGGGTGGAGGGCGCACCCGCATCGTATACATCGAAGTTCGATGAATAATGGATTTATGATTAAATTCATTGCATGTCTCGTTATATCAAGAAAAAACCGCGAGCGCCATGATAGGCTTCATGTTCATATCATCCGTGAACGTTGCTGTGTGAATGAAGCAGATTTGATCAGACTCTACATCAAATAATTGACCTGCGCAAGGAACTTTTTTCAAATATGTTAAGGACACTCTGCGCGTTTTACGGTGAGGCCCATGTGGATAGATTGCACTTGAGAAGCTAGCGGTAACTCTATGAAATAATTAGAGTGATGTCGCGGGAAGGTAGTAAGATAAGATTTAAAGTTGCAGTCTGAGGCGCAGTCGAACGAAGACCCGTCTTAGGCTTTTCGCATGCTTCAGCGTATCTCTTGCTCAGAGCGCCGCATGCCAAGCACCTGACGGCACTTGGGGAAGTTGCTGCAACCCCAGAAATCTGGTCGCCCTGCCTTGCCGGCAACTTTCTTCATCTTGAGAGCACAACTCGGGCAAGTCGGAGTCGTGTAATCGCCAGCGGTGGCAAACTCCAGCAGGGTTTTTTGCGACTCGGCCGGAAGCCTCTTGAGCATCATTAGGAACATCTGACCGTCGATGAGGGTGATGCGGTTGCTCCTGGCTACCTCCTTGGCATCGTCGGAAAACTGACCACTGGTCATGAAAAATGCTTTCTCGATTTTTTCATGGGTCATCACCCCGAGGAGCTCTCGCACTGGCTTCACACCCACGAAGCGTGCGCCCCATGCCTTGCATTGGACGATGGAAGTTGCTCGTTCGCCGTCTTGATAGAGCCGAATGTCGATGCCACCATCTGGCCCGAGCGCGGTGCACTCGCTTCGAATCCCCTTGGTCTCGTAGAACTTCTGGCAGAGGTCTTCAAACCGTTTCCACTCGATGTCGCGTATTAACTCCAGCGACCACTCCAGCTTTGGTCGAGCAGATGACTCTTTCTGCAACGACAAGTCATATAGAGGCTTGGCCAAAGGGCCGCGTTTGATCGGAATTTCTGGTTCCGCCACAGCTTCCTGGCTCAGATCAACCGGTTCGCGCCGCTCTTGCGGCTGATTCCTCGTACCGGATGTACCTTGTCGCCCAAGCCACATGCCCGGTATCCATTTTGCGGAAGGTTCACTATCAGCCGCTGCCTTCGTCGCCGCTTTTTGAGCGGCAAAAACAAAGGCGCCTATCACCAGAAATACACCTAAGAGCAGCCACGCCAAGCCCGCGAAGCCAGAAGCCATCGGCCGGAGGATCATATTGGATGCCCACATGGCGGGCAGCATCCACTTGAGACCCACAAAGGCAAGTACCCCGATGAAGACGCTCACCTGCCAGGGCAAACTCATCAATAACTCCAGATTGGATTGCTTGTTTGCTCTTCTTCTGCGTGTCATAGTTCTTCTTCCGCGAGTCATAGTCGTAACCGATCAGATATTTATCCGGAATTGTACCCCACGGTTCTTCCCTGATCGGTCAATCCACCCGGCACGCCTCTCTTCGTTCGGCCAGCCGGACAGGAACGAAGCGCGAAGAACGGCTTCGCCGTACATCGCGCTGCGGGTGAATGGTGAAGCACTTGCAACGACTGGAAATCTAGCCTGCGTCTTGATTTTGTAATTCATATTCTTCTAGTTGGGCACGTAGATCAGCAACGTGCTCTGATAGCTCAGAGCTTGTTGGATCAAGTATGAGTGCTTCTGAAAAATCTTGTAGCGCTCGGTCGATTACACCCAACGCAAAGTAGGCTCGTCCTCGCTGACAGTAGTGTTCTCTATCTATTTCTTTGCATAAGGTGGCGAGAGTAATGGCGGAAGTGGCATCTTCAATCGCACCGAAATAATCCTCGGCACCTTCCTTTGCCTTCCCTCGCCCACTGTAGAAGCGGGAGTTATCTGGTTGAATAGCAATTACTTTATCGTAGAGTTCGATAGATTCATAATATTGTCCAACGAAGTACTTACATACGGCGAGCGATTCAATGAATTCTGGATTGTTCGGTTCTTTTTGAACAGCGGTCGAGAAGAACGGGATTCCTCCGCTCCAGTTGAAGGCGCGGGTTTCACGACGACCTAAATCGTAATCATCCTGGCCAATGGAGCGAGCGGGACTACTACCAGAAAAACTATGGCTACGAATTTTTTGAATCGCTTGCAATATCTTTGGAAGTACTTTCATTTTGGCCTTTCACGGATAGTTTTAACGATTGATTTATATTTCGGCGGACGAAATTGCAAGTAACCAAGTCGTGCCGCTTTTGCCTATATCTCTTCCCCATCTATGGTTGAAAGTTAGCGGCACGACTTGGACACCTGGCTGATAGGTGGCAAGCATTCCGTCTATGTGAGTTTTTGGCTTTCCTTACCCTCTCAAACGCCCGAATCCTTCGTAAGCCGGTACAGCGTCGAGCGATGCACACCAAAACGCTCGGCGATCTCTCTCACATCATTCTTTGGGTCATTCATGAGGGCTTGGGCCATCGACAGGTCTTTGTCGGAGAGCTTCTTCGGCCTTCCGCCCGTTCGGCCACGAGCACGGGCTGCTTTTAACCCCGCCAACGTGCGCTCGCGAATCAGGTTGCTTTCGAATTCTGAAAGTGATCCGAAGAGATGAAAGACGAGCTTCCCCGAAGGGGAGGCCGTGTTGATCTGTTCCGTGAGGGACTCGAAGGCGACTTCCTTCTTTTCCAGTTCGTTCACGATCTTCACCAGGTCGGCAAGGTTGCGTCCCAGGCGATCGAGGCGCCAGACCGTGAGGGTATCGCCGGTGCGAAGGGCTCGAAGACAGTTTTCGAGTTCGGGCCGAGAGGTATTCTTGCCGCTCGCCTGTTCCCGGTAGATGTTCTCGCACCCGGCACCGAGCAGGGCATCAAGCTGAAGGTCAAGGATTTGATCTTCGGTGGAGACCCGTGCGTAGCCTATTTTCATATTTGAGATGGATTAGGGGTTCATTTCAGCGAGTACCACACTCCGCGGCCCGCTCCGTGCTGTGCCAGGTGGCCCGCTTCCATGAGGCGTCGCAGATGCACCTTCACGGTGTTGCGGTTGGCGCCGGTGAGTACCGTCGCATCGGAGATGGTAATACGCCCGTGGGTGCGGATCGCTTCGATGATGCGGAGAGAGAGCTCAGGCAGGTTCGCGAGCACGATCTTTTCGTGTTCGACCTTTTCTTGGAGGCGTTGCACTTGGGAAGCCAGGGTACGCAGGAAGAAGATCACCCAGGGCTGCCAGTTCGGCGCATCGCTTCGGATGGTTCCTTGGGTCTGTCGCAGGGCCAGGTAGTACCCTTGCTTGTTCTGCTCGATGATGCTTTCGAGCGAACTGTATGGTACGTAGGCGTAGCCGGCCTGCAGGAGGAGGAGCATCGTGAGCACGCGCGAGAGCCGCCCGTTTCCATCTTGGAATGGGTGAATCTCCAGGAAGGTCACCGTAAAGATGGCGACACACAAGAGCGGATGGAGCGAAGTTTCTTCCCGAGCTTGGCGGTACCACGCCAGAAGGTCGGCCATGAGTCTTGGCGTATCGAATGGGGTGGCCGTGGCAAAGATGACCCCGATCTCCTGACCATTCGCTGCGAACGCTGAGACGTTGTTTGGCGTTTTCTTGTAGCTCCCGCGATGCCACTCATCTTTCTCACTGTAGATGAGGAGGTCGCGGTGCAACTGCTGAATATGGTTCTCGGTGAACGAGATATGGTCGGAGGCGGAGAAGACCAGTTCCATGACTTCAGCGTAGCCGGCCACCTCTTGTTCGTCCCGAGAGGTGAACGACTTGATCGAAAGGCGAGCGAGCAGTTCGGCGACTTCCCTATCTGAGAGCTTGCTTCCTTCGATGCGGGTCGATGATCCGACACTCTCGATGGTAGCGATATGTCGAAGGGCGTTCAGGCGTTCCGGTGCAAGGGTACCAAGCGCGCGCCAGGCTCCCTTGAACTCGTCGATGCGAGCGATGAGCCCGAGAATTTCCGGGGTGATGGTCAGTGTGGTGGTGAGCATACCCACAAATATACCCAATCTTACCCAATTAGCAAACGCAACTCGTCGGTTCGACTATCCTTTGTCGCTTTTTCTTGCACAGTATATGTTTTTGCGACGTTCTTATTGCGACGACTTTTGAGACACTCCATGGGCAAAAAAGCCCCGGATTTCGGGGCTCTTGGGGAGTGTTCCAAAAACGATGGTTTTTGCGACACTTACATGAATGCTTGATTGGCGTCTCTACGAGAGGCCAGCTTTCAATACTGACGTCTATAACTCACACCCATAATTCCAAGTGCCATAAGTGCGAGCAAAATACTATTTGGTTCCGAAACGGCTGTAGCTGTACGATGAAAGGTAAAGTCGTCCATTGCATAGTAGCCCTGTACCCCAGAGACGACGAGCTTATCGATTTCTCCCGCATACCCGCTCGCGAGAAAAGTCGGGCTGTATGGATCGGGGCCAGCAGAATCCGCTATTGACGTGGACGTGTGAACCACGCTTCCCCCAAACCAAAGCTCGAACGTTACGCCGGAGTAGCCAGAAAACGAAGCGCCATCAAAGACGAAGGGTGACGCACTTGTGACTTGGTTGTTCGTATTCGTGATGACATAGGCACCCGGATCGTTTGGGTCGGCGTAATCGGTGAACAGATCAATCACCCCTGACGCTGGGGTGTAGAACGTATCCACGCCGAAGTACCACCCGGTAAAGTCAAATCCACCGTACGGCGCCGGCATAATGTCATAAGCCGCTGGGCCACTACTCAGGTCTTCAAAGTCCAGTACTGCCGCGTGCGCAACTGAACTTCCTAGGAGAGCAACACTGGTGACAACGGCAGAATACAATCTTTTCATAAGGTTCCGTTCCTATTGCATGGTGTGGATACGTCTCTGTTCATAGAGATGGTTACTTGGCTTCGGTTGCTGTTTCAGTATGTGTATACGCGAACCCAATCCCACGTTCCAGGCGAGTAATTCGGCCCAGCAGTACCGATGCTGAGGTAATATTTTCTTCCGACAATCGACCTGCCAAGAGTCCTCGTAGCATTTTGCGTGATACTGCTCAAGGTTGTACCGCGTTCTATGGTTATTTTGTCACCATCAAACGTCCACCGATACTCCATAAATTGGTTGGTACTCCCACCCAATGCAAGAACATTAAAAGCCGAGCCGTCCGTCGCGCGTGGGGCGTCCGTAAGATTATAGGCACCGCTTGCAGCTGCAAAAAATCCACGTGAAAAATAGTTTGTGTCACCGCTATACACTAAATCGCCAGAGTCTGCATCGGTAAACCCAATACTCGTGTCTCTCGATCCGCCTTGCCCTGCCATCCTCGCCTCGATGACGATCTTGTTTCCTGAAAATACCACCTTGCCTTGCGTATCGATCCGCCCCGATGCTGCGAACTGAGAGAAACCACCGGCTATTGAGACAGCATTCACCGGCCCGGTCGCCTTCCATTTTGAAGTATCAAGGGATGAGCCATTGAACTCGTCAGAGAATACTGCTTCAGAAACTATTGGTGGTATTGAAGCCTCTATTTTTTTAACAATATAGGGAGCCAGTTTTACTCCTCTTAACTCTGGAAAATTAGCCCCAATGCCGACAACCACATTACCATTTGCGGCTTTATATTTCTCTTGACATACATGACCAAAATATTGCCTACGGGACTCCCGTTCTTCTGCAAATCTTTCAACTGGCACCACAGTTCGCCCACAATTTATGCCATCAAAGGGTAGCATAACAACAATGGAACTCATATATGTTTCGATGAATCCATGATTTTTTGGGTCATTTGGATTGATTTGCAATCTATCATCCTGACTTGGCGTTGCTCCCAATTGCCATCCGCCTTCAAAATTTCCAGCCAGATAATAATCATTTGTTGATGCATGAAGAGCCAGTGCACGATCTTGCCGCAAGCTCACATGTTCCTTACGTTCCAGAGCAATACTGCTGACAGCTCCAACCCCCATGACGCTGAGACGTTTTGCAGCGTCGGGAGCGCGTGCCCGGATAAGTGCTGCAACAGCTTGTACATAATAGTTTCCTTGCGAATGAGGAACGAGCACAACTCGTCTTGTATTATTATCAAGAGTTAGTTCATTGAGAACTTGGTATGCAATACTTATTGCGGTTTTTGCAATATCATCATTAGCAACGTCGCCGTCTGTCCCAATCACGTTCCAGTCATTGAATACGTCTTGTGTTCGTACCTTTTTTTCAAAAATGATATCAGATAAAAAAGCATCAAGGTAAGCTTTATACAAGAGGTGATTTGGACTTCCATCCTCAACAGTTACATGATCTGTTTCTTGGAGTCGAAGAGTCTTTTTTAAAGCAGAAATTGCTAATTGCCTTGCTTTAGCCTCAACAGAATCCTGGACATCTAATTCACCAGTGTCATCAAAAAACCCTTGGGTTTTGTTATAAAATAACCTATACTCAATATCAGATGGTTTTTGTGCCGTAGAGATGTAGCGCCGCGCCAACGCCTGCAAGGACTCATAGCCTTGAAGTTCTGTATTGGTTATGCCGTTAACATAAGCAATAGATATTTTCCCGGTCTCGGCGGTAGCATTCCCACAGCACAGAACCATTGCCATACAAAAGATCAATCTACGCATATTACTACCCTTTTGGAATTAGTCATTTGACGGATAAGGTACAGTAGGCGATGTGACGCCAGCACAGGGATCATCTAGATTAGAAAGCGTGCCAGACTCTGTGATAGTGATAGTGTAAGCCGTACCAGACTCTGGGAGAGTACGAAGAAAAACGTCTCTACGAATTTTCGTATTAAATATAATACGATGAAGGGCTTCATAATTAAGCGGGTCTATTGATCCTAATCCGATATTGCATTTATAACGAGTCATATAAAATCTAGAATCATTCAAACTGGATACAATACCGCTTTGTGCCGATTGAACAGCAAAACTGACAACTTTATACTGATCTGTGTTTCCGAAAATTGTTGCTATTACGCGCTCCACATCGTCTCTGATACCATTATTATTTGAGTCAACTCCTGCAAGCGTAGCGTTATTGACAGAAGGGGCAGGTTCTGGTGGAACCGTAATGCCATTGATCACTTCCGGCTTTGGCGCACGGCCGATCCAGCCAGCAGGCACGGTCTTGCTTGTAGTCGGTGCGGGAGGAGTAGTGGTGGCGGTTCTGCCGTCACAAGACCATAACAAAAGCCCGAGAGACGCCGTCACTGCGAGGAGGTTGACGATCGGGGGTGAAGATCGCTTGATACTGGTGGGTGCATGGAGGGTCATATGTCTATCTGGTGAGGGAATAAGTGGGGAAATCATACGGAATTTTTATAGAAGTCAAAGTTTGCGTGAAAACGATGATCGCAGCAAGGTTTTTCTGTCCGTATAGATAAAAACAGTTCCAGCATGAGACAAGAGGCAATTTCACTAGCGTTTGCATTTATACTTAGTACTATGATTTAATGAAATAGCCGAGTTTCATGAATGGTGTCTTGCTCTTGGATTTCGGCTTCGGCGACGAGTACGAACGTGGCGTACGGGAGCCGAGGGATCACTAAGCGCTTCCAGAATTGGGAAGCTCGTTCGAATCCGTTCCGGGAAGTCTCGAAGTTTTTTATGGACGAGACGATCCGGTCTTCAACCACCGCTTCGGCAGTCGCCGGCCAGGATTGCTCTTAGGAATCATCAACAGAGAGAAGTAGAGTAAAAACGTTTTACCGTGTTGACTCTAAAACATTAAAACTCTTAAACGTCTTTACTTGTCTTTTTCACCAGCATTGGCTTTTGGTTGCTGTACCTTGTTCGTAGGATTCTCTTGATGCGTCTCGACGAGGAACGTCACCAGCGTCGCGGCAGCGCCGACCGCGAGCTTTGCATGCCGGGGCTTGAGCGCTTGGGTGTTGGCGGTCTTTCCATGCCCCGTGCCGTATAGGCCACGCAGTTGGGCCAGGTCGTTCCCTATCGTGCCGAGGCTGCGAAGGATTCCCCTGATGAGATCGGCACCTTTGGCACCGTCGTGGATGCCTTCCGGAACTAGCTTGAGTTCCTTGAGCAGGGTCTTCGTCAAAGTCGGAATGTCCGGTGTTCCACTGATCGTCTTGTCCCGTTCTTCGAGGATCGTCTTGCAGACGGTTTCGATGAGTTCCTTTGCCGTGCCGATAGCCAGCGCCGGGTCGGTATCGATAGCATCCTTCATGCGTTGAATCTGCGAGGCAAGGTGTCCGCCTTCGAGCGTATGTGCTGCGGTCGCCAAGTCTTCGAGAACGAGAGTTTTGGTAGGTCGAACCAGATGATCATTTACCCATTCGAAGCCGTCTTGTTTGAGCCAATAGAGAAGTCTATCTGCTACCTGCTTTCGGTTGGCTTTTGCATCTTCTGAGTTGTGCCAGGTAGGAGCGCATAAATCTCTGAGTTCGCTCTCATAGACTTTTACCACCCGGCTTACGCTTTTCCAGTCCGACCAATCGACCGTCTGGTAATACTGTTCGACCAGAGTTCGGCGTTGCCCGCTTGTTGGAGGTTCGTATTCCAGATTGCATCGCACCCCTCCCCCGTCGAACGCGTCTTGAATCTCTCTAAGACTCGTTCCTACATAGTATTCACGAAATTCGTTTCTAGTTTTTCCGGAGATTATCGGTTCGGGCATATTTTAGATGGTTCTGAATTCGATACGGGAGAGTATATCACTGTCATGCGATCCGCGCCCGAACGTATCAACGGCGTTTGCCTTGAGTTGGTCATTACCGCCGAAAGCGGAATCCAGGCAGATGAATTGCTCCGGTTCGAGTTCGGCGATGGATTCGATCAGTTCTGGGGTGATGGTCGGCGCCAGGCAGACGAGAAGCGCCCCGTCGGCGATGGAATGCACGTGCGTACCGGAGAGGTCGAGCACTGATATTTTCTCAGTCGGCTGATGTCCGGCCTTCAGCAAAATCTCGAAAAGAAGGTCTTCCGGTGAAGCCACGGCATCCACGTGATGGATGTGAAGTTCGAGTTGTTCGGCTATCTGATCTTCCGTGGCGTCCGGCCCGAGCTTTTGCCACTGGCGGAAGTTTGACTGAGCGAGCTTGAGGACGCGGAATCCGCGGTCTTGATTGCTCGGGTTTCCGGCTTCGTTCAGCTTCGCCGCGGCTCGGCGGATGCGCTCTTTCGATATATCCGCGATCGTGGCGTAGCCGGCCTTGTGAGCTTCTGAATCCTTATCGGTAGGCTCTGGAAGCTGGACGCAGATGAACCGGCGGTTCCCGCCGTCTTCGGCGTTCAGCGCCATCACGGCATGAGCGGTCGTACCGGAACCGGCAAAGAAGTCGAGGACAATGCTGTCTTCTTTCGTATTAGCAACTTCCAAAATTCTTTTCAATAAGCGAGTGGGTTTTGGGCCGTCAAAAATTCAAAGATTATCAAGCAGGCTTTTTACTTCTTGTCGTCACTCTTGGTTATGTCAGACTTCTTTATGAAGCCAAAGAGTCGTCGGAACCATTCCGTCTTGAACTTCTGAAAGGAACCTTTTATACCGAGGAACGTTGTTGCCGTCTTCACCGAACCATAGCCTGTTTTCTGTAATAAGTTCATCGAGTCTTTCTCTCGATACGCGCCAACAAGATCAGTGTGATGGATTGACTATATTTCCTCATGGCGTAGTAATTGGGTAATCATATTTTTTTGAGTAAGTTTTAACGGTTAAATCACCAGATACCCAAGAACCTCTTGAGTCGTTGTCAGGATTTGTATATCTGGCATCTGCTTCATCTGATCTTTTGAGTTGTCCGATTTTGAATTTTTGGATGTTCTTTGAATAAGAAAGAAGATGGTCGTGACTGTCAGAAAAAAATTTCGCATCATTTTTTGGTGAGAATGCTCGTTGCCAAACTATATTGGCGAGAAAATTCTCTTCTCAGAATATCTCATCCGCAACCATTCTTAGATTCGCAACTTCATGATCGTCGATGGACATGAAAATCACTCCATCTTCCCGCAGGAGGTTTTTTGCCAAGTAGAGGCGTGGCCACATCATGTTCAGCCACTTCGAGTGAAAGCGACCGTCGGTATCTCGATTTGTGCCGAGCTTCTCGTCGTTTTCCCCGAGTTGGCCCGTATATCGGAGGTAGGTTTCGATAGTTTCCGAGTAGTTGTCGGGGTAGATGAAGTCCTTGCCCGTGTTGTACGGCGGGTCGATGTAGATGATCTTGACCTTGCCGTAGTACGACTTCTGGAGGAGCTTCAGGGCTTCGAGGTTGTCGCCTTCGATGAAAAGATTTTCGGTCGAATCCCAATCCAACGACTCTTCCTTGGCCGGCTTGAGCGTGGCGTAAGAGGGCGTTCGGATGGTGCGAACGCAGTCGGATTTGCCAGGCCAGGTGAGGCCGTAGCGCTCTTTTCCGGCGACGTGATCGGGGTCGGTGAGCATCGCGAATTTCGACGGGTCGAACTTGCCGTCGGAAAAGGCTTCCGGGAAGAGTTCGCGGAGAGCGTAGAGGCGTCCGGCGATAGCGTCCGGGCTGCCGCCTTCGAGGTGTGGAATTTCGGTCATAGGAGGAGGGTTAGGATGAGGCGAAGAGGACTTCATGAATGTTCGTCGCGACCTGGTAATCGACGCCCAGGGCATCAAAATGGGCCTTGCCGCATTTGATCTTGCGGTTCTCGCTTTCTCGAAGCTGATCGGTGTCGAGGGTGCTCTTCGTCTCGCGGACGAGGTAGAGCTTGCGGTCGCCTTCGAGCACGATGGCCCAATCGGGGTTGTAGTTGCCGAGCGGTGTCGGTACCTTGAAGCCGCGCGGGAGCTTGCAGAAAAATCGAACCCGTTCTTCTTGGTCGAGTCCTTTCGCGACTCCCCTTTCGATGTCCGAATCGCACGACACCCAATCATATGGCGTCCGCACCACTTCGGAGGCGTCCTGGAGGGTCTCAGTTTTGCGTTCGACGGCGTAGAGACGGCTGAGGTATTCCTCTATCTCAGACGCTTCGAAGAGCTTCATCGTGAAGCACTGGCCGGCGATCTGTTCGTACTGGATGCCGTCTACGATGAGTTCATGGAGGGCGCGAAGGATGAGCTTCGAGCACTCGGTCATGAAGGCTTGCGGATTGATCGCAAATTCTCGGAGCCTGCCGGAGCCTTTCAATATATCGACCAGGGTTGAGCGCGTGAGCTCGGTCTCGCGCTGGAGGAACGAGAGGATGTCAGGAAGCGCCTGCTCATGGCTCACGGTGTACGTGCGGTTGCTCGTGACCCTGCCGCCCTCAATCCCTGACTCGGTGATCTCGACGGCGCGCTTCGTCACTTCGATCTTGACGGGCGATATGGTCGGCATGTGGGAGAGCTTTTCGATGGCCTTCCGGATGAGGGTCGCGGTCTCGAACTCTACGGAGTAGCGGGTTTTCTGGCTGATCTTGTCCCAGAGGATTTTGAAGTCCGGATTCAGTTCGATTCGCTTGTCGTAGTGAAGAAGTTCGCGCTGGCGCGCATCCTTGACGAAATCTCGCGGGAGGAACCGTTTCAGGCGGGCCAGGACGCTCGCGTCCATGCCGGCGAAGGCTTCCGGAAGAGCCAATGAAAATCCCGGAGCGTCGGGGCGAAACGCCTCCTGAAAGTCGCCCAGGGCATCGATGAAGCCCTGAGCTTCGAGGTGCTTCCAGAGCGTTTCTGATGCTTCCTGAGACAGATACGCGCCTTCTGCGGAGAGCAGTGGCGTGAAGGCCAGCTTGGGTAGGCGACCGAATTTGAAGCCGCCAGTGGGATCGATGGAGAGCTCGATGTCGGCTTGGAGCCCTTTCGCGTATTCCTGAAAGGTCTCGTTCGCGATCACGGTGAGGCGGTTGATCTGATCGTCGAAAATCCGGTCTCCGTCGCGATTCACCGGTAGCCGGAGGCCCCGTCCGAGCGTCTGTCGGCGTTCGCGCTCTGTGCCCATCTCACGAAGCGTGCATATCTGGAAGACGTTCGGATTGTCCCAGCCCTCCTTCAGCGCCGAGTGGCTGAAGATGAAGCGCAGAGGCTCATCCGGGTCGAGGAGGCGCTCTTTGTCCCTCATGATGAGTTCGTAGGTCTCATCGTCTTTGGCCGTGCCACCATTCGTATCGAGAAAGGCGACCACCTTCCCCTTCTTGCGGTCGGACGAAAAATAGCCGTCATGCACCTGCTCTGCGGTGTACGGCAGGACTCCGCGGTAGATCGATTTTGCGGATATTTCGGCATAGAGTTCTTCAAACCACCGGGCGACTTTCCCTTTTTGTGGCTCGCCGTCGTCGTATTGCCGGTAGTGGACGACCTGATCGATAAAGAACAGCGACAGCACCTTGATACCATTCGTCTTGAAGCGCTTTTCCTTCGCGAAGTGCTCTTCTATCGTTTGCCGGATTTGGTTCTTCATCCGCTCGTCGCTCATCCCACCTCTTTCCGTAGAGAGCTCGATCAGTTCGCCGTTTCCGAACTCGACGTGCTCAGCACCCGGTTCCGCACTGATGTTGGTCACCTGATAGCCCTCGTAGTCCGGTCGGTTTGTGAATTGGCGCAGATCGGCGCCATGCTTCAGCGTCACCTGTTTTTCGCGTGGCCCGTTTGGCGTGTCTTCAAAAAGAGTCACCTTCGCTTGCGGTGTCTTCGACTTGCCGGGGTAGCCGATCCAGTCGAGACGCACCATCGTGCGGTTAAAATCTTGCGACGGACTGGCATCTACGACTTCGATCTGCTTGACCAGGCGAAGGTCGTAGGCCCGGATCGGGTCAAGCTGATAGAGCAGGTTGTACGGCTGGACGTGTGTTGCCGAATACCGGAGGCAGAACGTCGGGTTCAAACCCCGGATGGCTTTCTGAGACTTCGGCGTGGTATCGACGCTTTGCGGTTCGTCGATGATGACCACGGGGTTCGTCGCACGAACGAACTCGATCGGGCGCCGACCGGACATGCGGTCTTGCTCTTGGTGGATGACATTTCCCGCCTTTTCCGCATCTTTTTGGAAGGCTTGAATGTTGATCACCATGATCTGGATTTCGTTGTTCACCGCGAACCGGCGCACGCGGCTCAAGTCCTTCGACTGGTAGACGAAGCTATCGAACGCAACATTGTCGTAGAGCCCGCGAAAGTGCTCTCGCATGAGCTTGATGGACGTGGTTACTCCTTCGCGGATGGCCACCGACGAGACGACAATGATGAATTTCTTGAAGCCGTAGAGGCGGTTCAGTTCGAAGATGGTTCGGAGATAGACGTAGGTCTTCCCCGTCCCGGTTTCCATCTCCACCGAGAAATTTGGGAACTCATACGGGCCATCCTCGACCAGCGCTCGTGATTTCGGGAGATTGTTTCCGGTCTGTACTGATTGGAGGTTGGCGAGAATCTGCTCTGGAGCCAGGATAAGGTTGTTACCGATACCGAGTTCGCTGAACATCCCGTCACCGAAGGATTCTCAGGGTTCCCCGTTCGCTGAAAGCCCCTCAAAGAGGTCAGTGATAGCGCGTACTGCATCCTGTTGGTACTCCAGTTGAGAGTCGAATTTGAGTTTCATACGGGGGGCAGAATAAGGTTTGGGTTGGTGGCAGATCGTGGGTACGGTTTGCGTTTGAAGATAGTTTATGGATTGTGATGCTTTTGCAAGCTGGATTTTACCCAGAACGGCCTTCGGTGGAAGGCATGGAGAGGAAAAAAGTGAGCAAGTGTTTTGCTACATCGTTCTATGATCGTTCGAGAGTGACATATCATGTATGGGGCCGTATGTCAAAGCGCTTGCTGGCTTCTGAAGGAAATTGACTTTTAGTGTTTGAAAGATAGAATACTTGGCAGATTCTTCACTATCATACTAAAGCTCACGAGCTTCTAAACAATTTTTGGAGGTTTTTGCTGTCTTTAGCCTGTATGTGTTTTTATGCCTTGTACTAACAACAATCTAAGGAAATTTATGTCTGCCACAGAGCAAACCAATAACAATATCTATACCGTTTCGCAGAAATATGCCCGGCTTCAAGGACATTTCAAATCTTTCTACAATTCAGTATCAACTCTAGCCAGACAACCTTATCCGCTAGCGGGAGTCACGTTTGAAGAACTCGCTCCAGGAAGCCATTTTAAAGTGACATGGTGTGGGCGGGTGCTAGAATTCAGATTTTCTGTGAAACTCTCTGACGAAAACTCTGCGCTCGGCGTCGTTACCTGTGTTGAGAAAAATGTATTTGGTGACCGTATCGAACCAAAAGAGATTGATCGGTATTTCTTTAAGCCTAATGGGTTCGTACAAGTTGAGCCATTATCCGGATTTGATGATGATATGGAAATGGGCTATGATTTGGCATCACATTACATTATTTGTCGCTGTTTAGAAAAGGTACTTCAGCAATAAACATATAAAACGTGAGTAATTCTCATAAGCTCTTTCCTACAATACAAACCAATGACAAATTTATTTTTCTCCTACTCACACAAAGACGAAGATTTACGTAACGAACTCGAAACGCACTTGGCACTTCTAAAGCGTCAAGGAATCATTTCTTCTTGGTATGACCGTCGAATTACAGCCGGGAGTGATATTGATCAAGTTATCAGTGCGGAGTTGGAATCAGCACAAATTATACTTTTACTTATAAGTGCTAATTTTCTTTCCTCAGATTATTGTTTTCAAAAAGAGATGGGTAGAGCGATACAAAAACACGCTGATGGGAGTGCGGTTGTCATCCCTGTTATTCTGCACCCATGCGACTGGCACTCGGCCCCGTTCGGTCATTTGAGGGCAACCCCAACTGATGGCAAAGCTATTTCCATGCATGCCAACCTACATGAAGCTCTTTCAATTGTTGCCAAGGATGTCAGGGCCGCAACGTCCACCATGCAAGCTTTGCCTGAAACTGCATCAGCATCGCCGATATCGGGTCTCTCTATTTCAAAGCCTGAACAAAAACCGCGGTCGAGCAACTTACGGGTAAAGAGAAAATTTGACGACCACGAAAAAGACGTATTTTTGGAAGACAGCTATGAGTATATAGCGCGGTTTTTTGATGCGTCTCTCGATGAACTATCCACTCGAAATTCTCAATTCAAGACTCGTTTTAAGCGATTAGACGCAACCAGTTTTTCGGCATCCGTCTATGATAATGGCAATCGGGTTGCTCAATGCTCTATTTGGCAGGGAAATAATTTTCACTCTTCAAGCATTGCATATTCTCAATCAGAAAATGCACCAAGAAATAGTTTCAATGAATCGCTGTCAGTTATTGATGACGGCTATACTCTACAACTTAAACCATTGGGTATGCAGTTTATTAGAAGCGATAAACCACTTTCTCAGCAAGGAGCAGCAGAGTACTATTGGGAGATGCTCGTCCGTCCATTGCAGTAATGAAGATTCTTGCAACAAGTGGTGAGGAATGCACCAGACAGACTCATACAAGCAGTTTCTTTGTTTTTAGATTGTAACCAAAAACGGCGAAAATCAGCCATTAGCAGAGTATGGCATATCTCGACGTGGAAATTACCAAGAAAGCGAATAAACGCTCATATCGGCCTAAAATAGCCGAATTTTCACGCTTTTTTATCTACTCGACCCGGCACGCCTTCCTTCGGAAGGCCAGCCGGTTTTGGAGGTGGCGAAGGGGCTTCGCCCCATCGCGAGTGGGTGCTCGGTGCGCCATCGGTCACGACGCCGATCATCTGGTAGTCGCCTTTCTGACTTCGCTGTTTTGATTCACACGAGTTTTGAGTGCTATGATATCGACTCGAAAAACATTCACAAGGATAACTCGATGACGACGTACAAAGAATTGCTCGTGCAACGCGATGCGTTAGAACGCCAGATCAATGACGCTCGGCAAATAGAAGTGAAGGAGGCGATTTTACAGGTGAAGCAGTTGGTCACCGAATACGGCCTGACGGCCAGCGAGTGTGGCTTCCGCTCTGGTGAGGAGGTTGCTCCTGGTCTAAAAGTGAGAACCCCGGTTCCCGTGAAGTATCGTGGCCCGGCGGGTCAGACTTGGTCGGGCCGTGGCAGAGCTCCGACCTGGCTGGTCGCTCTTGAAGGGCAAGGTCGAAACAAGGACGAGTTTCTCGTCTAGCAGCCCTCTCCCCTAGAGGTAGTTCGCAGGTACGTGGATTGCCCTTACGAGCGAGACGATTACGATAGCAGAAGACCTGAGCCTTCTAGGAGGCTAGCTTACCATGCACTGGAAAGCGTATAGGGTGATAATTTTACCTCGTTCACTTGCCCGTGCTGGTTGCCAATTCCGATAGAGGCGTGCATTTTACGGGGTGATGGTCTATACCACTTAACACAGATATCCAGAAAGTCTTTGTTTGCGGGTTTGGTCGCAAGCCCTTCAATGAGACGATGACCTAGTTCTGGATTTGGTTCGTACCAGTAAGAATGTGGGGTATTCAGTTGTTCCAGAGAGATTTGCATTTCGCCTAGAGGCTTCTGGAACATATTTCGAGGAATATTGGAAGGCTTACCTAAAGAAGCGAGCATTTCTCTGAATAGTGGCGCTTGGAAGTCGATGACCCAATCTTTTACCTCGACCCAACAATGGAAAGCATTCTCTGACGAACGCAAACCAACTGACTGAGGGGTTGCAAAGGTCAATACATCATGACTTGTCGTACCTATGTTGTACGCAGCCGCACCTATCACGGCTCTAGCAGGAAGACGGTGATGTGCGTTTAGTATTGCCGCGCCAATTATCCCAAAATGTAGGCATGCCTTTGATGGATCGCCTTTTTCGTTGAGCAATACCCCATGAATCGTTCTGAATACTCGCTCAAAATCGAGAAGAGACAATGGAGAACGCGCTGACACTTATTTCGCCATATATTTTTGGTGGTAACTATGAGTTGGAGTAATTGTATCGGTAATTCCCGTCGGCGGTTCCTCATAAATTTCGCCTCAAATTACGGGAATTTCCTCATCGTATGGATTATGTTGAGCACTTGGATTTCGTCTTCGGTGATACGGACGAACGCGATGTACGGAAGACGGTGAATCACCAATTCTCGCGCTCCGGGAATCCGGTCACTCGCACGAATCCGCTCCGGGAAGTCTCGAAGTTTCTCAATGGCCGAGACGATCCGGGCTTCGACCGCTTCGGCGGTCGCCGGCCAGGACTGCTCGTAGTAGTAGGCGAGGATGTTTTCGAGGTCATCAAGCGCCTCGGTCGTCCAGGTGATGCGCACGGCCTATGCGATTCGCTCACTGAATCGCACCTTGAGACGCTCCCGGACGCGCTTCACCGCTTCGCTGTGCTCGATGAGTTCCGTTTCCCCTGTCTCTACGCGCTTGATCGTGCCAGCCACCTTCTCGAAGAGCCAGCCATCGTAGCCGGGCTCTCGGTCGAGAAGCATTTCCGGAATCACCGTATCAAGGGCGTCCTCGATCGAAATCATGATCCCGACCGGCCGGCCGTTCTTCGTAATGACGACCGGCTCCCGCTGGGACGCATCCAGGAATTCGCCGAAACGATTCTTCGCGTCGCGTGCAGTCATGACTTTCATCGACATATCCTTGATTGATAGGTGGTAATGTGGCCATTGTAGCTACAAGAGCTATCTTTACAAGGGAATCTGCGCAAGTCCGGCCGGAAGAGCCTCTCCACATTTCCACCCGGCACGCCTCTCTCCGTTCGGCCAACCGGACAGGAACGAAGCGCGAAGAACGGCTTCGCCGTACATCGCGCTGGTCTGCTGGTGAAGACGAGACGGTTCAAACAGACAGAATCAGAGTAAAGCCGTACAAACAGCAAAACGGCCAAACTGATGTATGTTCCTTTTTCATTAGCGCCGGTTCTACGCATAGAAGGACGCCATGCCCCTGCTCCATTGGCTCACCCGTGACGACGATATCAAAACCGCCGCCCATGCACCTTACCGATTGCTCGAAGAAGACTCCCAGCTTTCTCGCGGCGACCGCGACACCGGCAACATGCTCATTCAGGGCGACAATCTCGATGCGCTGAAAGCCCTCCTGCCCTACTACGCGGGAAAGGTGAAGTGCATCTTCATTGATCCGACCTATAACACCCGCAGCGCCTTTGAACACTACGACGACAACCTTGAACACGCGCAATGGCTGGCTATGATGTATCCCCGCCTTGAGTTATTGCGGAGCTTGCTTGCCGAAGACGGCAGCATTTGGGTTTCGATTGACGACAACGAGGGGCATTACCTCAAGGTTGTTATGGATGAGGTCTTCGGACGGAAAAACTTTGTGGCTAATGTGGTTTGGGAAAAAAAGTTTGCTCCCCAAGCAAATTCAGTTTGGCTATCTGATTCCCACGACCACATTCATGTTTATGCAAAAAATAAAAATGTGTGGCAAGCCAACTTGCTTCCTCGTGATGGGACGGCAGTTGCTCGTTACAAGAACCCTGACAACGATCCGCGAGGGCCGTGGATGTCAGACAACTTTACCATCAGCCTTACCGGCGGACAACGTGGAGCGCAGTTTGCCAAGACGGGCGTCTCTTCAAATATCTATGAAATTACTACACCTGGTGGGAAAAAATTACAGCCATCTAAAGGGCGTTGTTGGAGAGTAACAGAGGACAAGTTTCACGATCTTGTCGCAGACAACCGCATATGGTTTGGAGAAGGGAGAAACAACGTCCCTAGATATAAAACCTTCCTCTCAGAAGCCCAAGATGGTGTTGTTGCAAAGACTGTTTGGAGGCGTGACGACGTAGGAGATAACCAAGACTCAAAGCGTGAGGCGATGAAGTTTAATAACGAGGAAGTTTTTGCAACTCCAAAGCCAGAGCGTCTTATTAGGCGCGTTATCGAAATTGCCACCAAAGAAAACGACCTTGTTCTTGACAGCTTCCTCGGCTCCGGCACGACCGCCGCCGTCGCCCACAAAATGGGCCGCCGTTACATCGGCATCGAAATGGGCAACCACGCCGTGACGCATTGCGCCCCGCGCTTGCAGAAGGTCATTGAAGGCGAGCAAGGTGGCATATCCGAAGCCGTGGGCTGGCAGGGCGGCTGCGGCTTCCGCTTCTATCGCTTGGGCGTTCCCGTGTTCGATGAGACCGGCCACGTGTCCGCTGGCATCCGCTTCGCGCCGCTGGCCGCACACTTGTGGTTCGTGCAGACCGGGATTCCATTTTCAGGCCATGCCGACTCGCCCTTCTTGGGTAGCCATGAAGGCGTCGGCTATTACCTGCTTTACAACGGTATCCTTGGCGACAAGCGTCCCAACGGCGGCAACGTCCTCACCGCAAAGATTCTCGCCACCCTGCCCCGCCACGACGGGGAAAAAGTGATCTTCGGCGAAGGCTGCCACATGAGCGCCGAGCGATTGCAAGACGAGCGCATCGTCTTTCGGCAAATCCCATACGAAATCAAAGCGCGTTAGGAACGGCCCCTCATGGAACTCAAGAACTTTCAACGCGCCGCCCTCGATACCTTGGCCGCCTATCTTGAATGCGCCCGTATGTCCGGCAATGCCGAACAGGCTTTTCTGCAAATCCTGCGGCAGCGCGAACCGGACAAGACCCCCCCGCCCTATCGCACCATCGCCGGGTTGCCCGGTGTGCCGAATGTCTGCCTGCGCTTGCCGACCGGCGCGGGCAAAACCTTGCTGGCCGCGCATACCGTCGCCGTGGCGGGCCGTCACTTTTTGGAGCGCGACTATCCCGTGGTGTTGTGGCTTGTGCCGACCAACACCATTCGGGTGCAGACCGCCGAGGCGTTGAAGAACCCGGCCCACCCCTACCGCGCCGCGCTTGACGACGCCTTCGATGGCCGCGTTTCGGTGTTCGATGTTTCGGAAATCGCCCAAATCAGGCCGCAAGACCTCACCGACCGGGTGGCCGTGATCGTCACCACCATTCAAACCCTGCGCGTCACCAACACCGAAGGCCGCCGGGTCTATGCCCATTCGGAAAACTTCGAGCCGCACTTTGCCCATATCCCGGCCAACACGCCGGGCCTTGAACGCAAGGAGGACGGCAAGATCAAGTTTTCCTTCGTCAATCTGATGGCCTTTCACCGCCCCCTCGTGATCGTCGATGAGGCGCACAAGGCCGGAACCAACCTTTCTTTCGACATGCTGGCCGCGTTGCGCCCATCCTGCATCATCGAATTCACCGCGACCCCCAACACCGACCCGCGCAACGGTAGCAACGTCCTGTTCCGCGCTTCCGCCGCCGAAGTCAAAGCGGCGGAAATGATTAAGTTGCCGATCATCTTGACCGAGCATCCCGACTGGCGGGCCGCCGTCCATGACGCCATCGAGACCCGCGCCCGGCTGGCCGAAACCGCCAAGGACGACAGCCGCTATATCCGGCCCCTCACGCTGTTTCAGGCGCAGGACAAAGGGCAGGAAGTCACCGTCGAAGTCCTGAAAACCTACCTGATCGACAACGAGAACATCGCGCCCGCCAAGATTGCCGTCGCCACCGGCGAACAGCGCGAGTTGGACACCATCAACCTGTTCGACCCGGCGTGTTCGATTGAATTTATCATCACCGTCGAAGCCCTCAAGGAAGGCTGGGATTGCTCTTTCGCTTATGTGCTGTGTTCCGTTGCCAATATCGGCAGCGCCACCGACATCGAGCAACTGCTAGGCCGCGTGCTGCGGATGCCCTATGCCCAGAACCGCGCCAATGCCGTCCTCAATCGCGCCTACACCCACATATCCAACCCCCGCTTTGGCGAGGGGGCGCGGGCGCTGACCGACACGCTGATTGAGAAAATGGGCTTCGAGCCGGACGAAGCCGCCGCCGTTTTGCAGCAGCGCCAGCCCCCCCTGCCTGGCATGGACACGACGGGCGACCTGTTCAACCGCGTTCCCGTCCTGCTCGAAACGCTCGACACCATGCCCGACCTCAGCGGGCTGGCCCCCGAAATCGCCCAGCGGGTGCAAGTGGTGGCCCACGACGACGGCTCCGTGACCATCACGGTGCAAGGCGAGATTTCCGAAGAGTTGGAACAGCGCCTTGTCGCCAATGTCGCGCCGGAACGTCGCGAACGTATCCGCGTCGCCGTGCAGCGTCACCGCATCGTCCAGCGCAACAGCATGGCCCCCGCCGAGCGCGGCGAGACCTTCGCCGTGCCGCGCCTGTTCCTCGATGTGCAAGGCGAGTTGGAGCTTGCCGAGAAGGAATTGATCCTCGACCTGGGCGGCTGGACGCTTAACGACTACCCGGCCCACCTCACGCCGCAGGAGTTTGCCATTCACGATACCGCCGAGCGTTGGGAAGTCGATTTGAAGGGCGAAAAGGTGATCTATACGCACATCGAACAAAGCGCCCAGCTTGAAATCGGCTTGCTCAAACTCGACTGGACGGATTTACAACTCTCCCGTTGGCTGGACGGCCAATGCCGCCAGCCCGACCTGTTGCAACCCGTGCTGTTGGAGTTCTGCCGCAAGATCGTCGCTTTCCTCACCACCACACGCGGCTTGGCCCTGAATGACCTGCTGCGCTTCAAGTATCAGCTTGCCAAGGCCGTGCAGGAGAAGATCGCCGTCTATCGCCAACAGGCGTTTGCCGACAGCTACCAGACTTTCCTGTTTAGTCCGCAAGCCGCCGTGACGACCAGCTTTGCCGACGGCTTCGCCTTCGACAAGCGCCCCTACCCTGCCGCATGGTTCTATCAAGGCGCATACCAGTTTCAGAAACACTTTTTCGGCATGGTTGGCGAACTGGAAGCAAAGGGCGAAGAATTCGAGTGCGCCAAGCTGATCGACACTTTGCCGCAAGTGAAATTCTGGATTCGCAACCTGTCAGGCAGACCGCAAACCTCATTCTGGTTGCAGACCTCGACCGACCGCTTCTATCCTGATTTTGTGGTCATGCTGAACGACGAGCGCATCTTCGCTATCGAGTACAAGGGGGCGCACCTGGCCGACAATCCAGACACCCTCGAAAAGACCAACATCGGCCAACTCTGGGCTGCCAAAAGCAAGGGCAAGGCGCTGTTCCTCATGGTACAACGCCATGATCATGAAGGCCGTAACTCGAAAGATCAGATTACCCGCGTTATCGGCTGATCTTCGACGTGTTGAGGCTCAATCCTCTAGTGGCAATGCTAGCAGATCGGCTACCATGACCGTCATGGTCATTTGGTGCATACCTAATGAGAGCTTCTCCTGGCGACCGCTTTTAACGACGCCGTTCGAACGGTACCACTTGTCCCAGCGCTGTTTTATCGGTCTGTGGTTCGCTTGGCCTGATTTTCAGCTTGGGCATCGGAACGATTTCTCCTTCTTCGTTGTTCATAAAGCCGCGCGGTAGCCCGACGAGCGATTCCACATCGGCGGCGGATAGCCGAAAATCTTCCATCAGATCGCGGCGGCTACGCACACGCTCGTTAATCAGCAGCTTCACTGAACGCGACAGCAAGCGCGGCAATTCTGGCACAAGGTCGTCGTCCAGAGGCTCCTTCTTCTTCCAGCCGCGCACGCTGTAGTGTTTCCAAAGCCGTCGTTGATATTCTTCGTTCATCATTTCTAGCGCGCTACAACGCATAATCATCGCGCCGATGGAAGTGCGCCACCTTTCCTTGAGGGCAATAAAGGCATTGAGCGAGGGCGACCAGACTTCCGATGAGAAGCTTTCGTCGGGCAACAGGAAGGCTCCGGCAAAGTAGAACGCCTGCCGCTCGATCTCCTTGAACGCGCCTATTTCCACCAGGTTTTTTTCTTTCAAATGCCGATGCAAGACTAGGTGCCCGAGTTCATGCGCGGCATCCATTCGGGAGCGTACACAGGTATCCTTGTCTTTGGCGATGAGCATATAAGCGCGACCATCCACGGCCGACCAGCTTGAAAGCCCGTCCATTTGTACACTACCAACCTCTTCCTTGATGACGCAGATACCTGAATTTTCGAGAACGAGTAGTACATCGGAAATTGGGCCGATGCCCAACCCCCAGCGCATACGGCATTCACTCGCCATTTTCTCGATATCGGCATTTCGAATATCGCGATAATCGTTTGCTTCTAGAATCGGTACATCGATCGCGGGCAAATCGACCCAATCCTGCAACGTCAGGGCTATGTCCTGACCCCAACGCAACCGCGCACGTGCGCGCCGGCGGAGGGATTGAGTGGAACTCGCCATCGAACGAAAGAAGATCGGCGCGTCGCCGTGGCTTGGGGTAGGTTTCAGAAAATACGAAACGGGCAGATTCAGAACGTTGGCGAGCGATTCCAGCGCGTCAGGTTCCGGCGATTGCATGTCGTTTTCCCACCGCGAAATTGTGGAGCTTGTCCGCGTGGTGAGTTCCGCAAGGGCAAGCTGTGTCAGCCCGCGCGATTCTCTTGCCTCGATCAGGCGGTTCGCTTGGAAGCCTGGGGTGCCGTTACGCATAGGGTCGCCCTATTCATTCTGATTGGGTTTCTTTTTGAGTTGTGGTACGGCGCGGTCTTTGATTCCAAGTGGAACCTCTTCCGGTGTCCGTTCTTTCGTGTCTTTGTCGTGATAGTGGGTGAGCAAATCCGTTATCTTCACCAGCGTTGCCCAGCCCGATAAATCAGGGAACGGGATGCCCAATCCAACAAAAGCTGGAACGCTTGGATTTCCGAATCGCGGGTGCGAGGTCGTGACGATCATGCCGCACAGCCGATCAGCGGGGGGTGGTGTTTTGACCTCTAACCAATCCAACTGGATCGGTTCAAGCCACGCGTTCAAGGCCGCCCACGTCTTGCGGAAAGCTGTCGGGCGTGGTGCTCCACAATGTTTTTGGATGTTGCTGCGTATCAGATAAATGCTATTGGCAACGACCAGGCTATAACGACTGCCCGCCGGCGCGGTACGCGGTGCATGCACGGGCAGACCGGATTCTTCTCCGGCTTGCCGAAATCCTGTTTCGCACCGTGCATGTCGCAACTGACCGAGCATGTTTGGCTTTTCCGGTTCATCAATATGCCGACCGGCTAGGGTCAGAGCTTCACCGAAGCCTGAATCGGTGTATTCCAAGACCCGCCGAAAGAAAATCTCTGGGCAATTCGCAACGATCCGGGTGATTTGTTCGTTCATGACAGGCTAACAGTGGTTGTCGTTAAGCGGAAAATATCACAAATTTTTTGCGTTATCAATACATTTGTAGGTGTTAGGCAGGCGCACTATGAAGATGACGAACGCGTCTCTTGCCCTCCATGAACTTTATTGTCATATACTTCGAGATTCAGGCAACGACTTCTAGGCCGCACTTCTGCGTCAGGTGCAGTAGCTTGAGGGCGGTACCTGTGACTTCTTCTAGCCGATCTCCGCTTCTGCACGAGCACCAGGCTCGCTTCACGGTCGATACGCTCCCAGGAGCCCTAGTACCGTTCCACTGGCTCAACCAACCGACGGTACAGCTCGAATCCGAGGGCCATGGCCACACACCAATTGAACCCAAGGATGAGGATCGTCCCATCGCTGTTGTAGATGGCAAGCGTTGCCGCGAACACAAAACACAGTGCAAGGACAGGGGTGGATTTGAACTTCTCTGCAACCCCATGGAATAGCCAGGTGCAGAAAATTCCGACGGCGATGAGCAGGATAAGTCCCGGAGTGGGTTTGTTGAGAAAGTATTCCACGATCTCGAAGAACCGCGAGAGCATCATGGTTACATCTCCAACTTCTTCACATCGATCCCCTTCCCTACGAGCCAGGCATGGAAACTCTCGGGCTCGAACCTCGGGCTCACCGTGCTTCGCAGCCAGACTGAGAACTGCATTCGCTCGACTGCGTTTTTGAAATCGAGAGTTTCCTGATCGTAGGAACCTATCTTCTCTGGGCCGGCTTCCCGGATGTACCTTTCGACAAGGGCTTTTCGCTCGTCTGTTGCGAGGGCCTTGAGCGCTTCGCTCGTTGTCTCGCGGATGAAGTCGTTCTTGAGCGCTTCACGCTTCTCTTCGAGCGCTTTACGTGTCTCAGCGCTCTTCCTCTCTTTCTCCGCCTGGGCCTTCTCGTTCTCGCGAGCCAGCTTCGATTCGTAGTCCTTGCCCCAATCCTCCTCTATCGCCTTGCGGTAGAGCGCCCCGAGGTTCACTTCCTTCCCTGTTTTTTCCTGCTCATCGGCGTAGATGTTCGCACGTTGGATTGAGAGTTCAACGAGCTCTGGGGACTTCGATTCGAGGTACTTCTTCTGCTGCGGGATAGGGATATCTACCTTGGCGAAGCGGAACGCTACGTCGTCGCCGAAATCCATAACCGTTTGCATCTTCGGCGACACATGGAACCACAGGCCGACGACCCGCCGGCTCTCGCGCTTGAGTTCGGTGGCGATGGTGATGTCGGATATCTCGCTCTCGTTGATGCGCTTCACCGGCCCGGAGATGACCCACTGATTGAGCCGCTTGAAGTCGGTGTACTCAATCTCCTTGACGCCCATGTACTCGCGAAACACTTCAAGGGACATGTAAGGCGTACGCGAGACGCCCATATAGTCCTTGCAAAGCTTGTAGATGATGGCTTCGTACTTCCCGTTGAAGCTGTTGAAGATCGACCAATTCAGCGCCTGGAAGATCGAGCTCTTGAGATCGAGGCGCTTGATGCAATCCTGCAGGAAGGTCGGCAACCGGAACCCGATCCAGTTCGAGGATATCTCCCACTCGGAGATGAAGCCGGCGCCACGCTGGGCAGTCTTCCCGTCCTTCCCAAGAACGTTGTAGATGATCGGCTCCTTGCGGATGGCCTCAAAGTCGGCACGGAGTTCGCTCCTGACT